>Ga0209007_1000236_pt1 | contig 28705 bp, 25 predicted proteins | sample JacPinW_OM1H0_O2_FD_187961 | JGI IMG/M metagenome (GOLD analysis project Ga0209007, IMG submission 187961) | Forest soil microbial communities from Algoma, Ontario, Canada - Jack Pine, Ontario site 1_JW_OM1H0_O2 (SPAdes) (version 2) | ecosystem: Environmental > Terrestrial > Soil > Boreal... | reverse complement strand
CGAAGCGCGGATATTACTTCAAGCGCTTCTCGATACTTGCCCGCCTTCTTCCGACGTGTTGCCTCAGCTCCAATTCTCTGAGCTGCAGCGTGAAGTTCACGCTCGGCGGGTTCCCACAGAAGCTCAGATTCCACTTCAAGCTGCGCTTTATCAAGCTTGCCCGCAGACTTCTCCAGGATATTGCGAATGCGCTTGAAGGAGGCCGCCAGCGGAATGAAATCTTTCGTATGGCGAATCGCCTTCACCGCAACCACGCGCTCGGCTGCGTCCACCAAGTCGTCTGCGCTGGCTGCGAATGCCGCATTGATTTCGTCGTAGGCAAATCCACGCTTCTCTTTCAGCAGGAATCGGGCGCGCTCCAACAGGAAATCGAGCACCTGCTTCTGCACTGCTTCGGACACCTCAATCTTGGGGGCGTGCTCCTTTAACGACTTTGCTGCTGCGGAAATCGCGGCGGAGAGTGACAGCGGCAGCTTACGTTCCAGGATTATCTTCGCAACTCCCAGCGCTGCCCGCCGCAACGCAAAAGGGTCGCTCGAGCCCGTTGGGATCGCACCGACCGCAAAGCATGCAACTAGAGAGTCGAGCTTGTCGGCCAGCGAAACAGCGCAACCAGTTAAATTGCGCGGCAACGCATCGTCCATACCCAGCGGCTTGTAATGATCGTACACTGCTTGCCAGATTTCCTCGGGTTCATGCTGCGTGCGGGCGTACAGCCCTCCTACGATTCCCTGCAATTCGGGAAATTCACGCACCATTTCCGTGACTAGATCGCATTTTGCGAGCTCTGCTGCGCGGTCTGAACCTGCTACATCCGCCTGGGAAACGCCTCCGCTGAACCATTGCTCGGCGAGCCAACGCGCCAGTTCGCGCATGCGCTCCACTTTGTCCCTATAACTGCCGAGGCGAGATTCATAGGTGACGGTCGCAAGTTTGGGCAAATAGTCGCCGAGAGGCCGTTTCAGGTCGGTCTCCCAGAAAAATTGCGCGTCGGAAAAACGCGCGCGCAGCACGCGTTCATGGCCCGCGCGGACGATGCACTTCTTGTCCCCCGGCAAGTTGATCACAGCCAAAAAATGTGGCGCGAGTTCCCCGTTGCGAGTTTCCAGTCCGAAATACTTTTGGTGTCCGCGCATCACGGTTATAAGAATCTCTTCCGGTAGCTCCAGGAAAGACGAGTCGAAGTCTCCCAGTATCACGCTAGGATATTCATTCAAGTAAGTTACCAGGTTAAGCAGGTCCGGGTCCGCGTGAGCGCGCAACTGCTTCCGGGCAGTCAGGGAGTGTATTTCCGTTTCGATCTTCTTGCGTCGAACATCGGGACGGCACAATACAAAGTTTTTCTTTAACTTTCGCTCGTAGTCATCCGGGCCGTTCACTGGGATGCTTTCCTTTCCGAGAAAGCGATGCCCTCTTGTGTGATTGCCCGCATGTACAGCGGCAAACGAAAAAGGTATTACTTTCCCGGCGAGCAGCGCCATGATCCAACGAATGGGACGTATGAATCGCGGCGAATCGGCAGTGGTCCAGTACATCGAACGCGGCCACGAGATTTCCTGGATCGTTTGCGTCAGAACAGTGGCAAGAATCTCTGCCGCGGATTTTCCAATTACAATTTGTTTTGCAGCGACGTATTCACCCTTGGGGGTGTTCACGATCGAAAGCTTGGAAACAGGAATTCCCTGCTTCTCCGCGAAGCTCATGGCCGCTCGCGTCGGCTCGCCGACATTATCGTACGCGACGGATTTCGGAGGCCCAGTAACTTCGCGTGTGACATCTTCCTGACGCAAACGAATCTTGTGAACGATCGCCACTAATCGCCGCGGCGCACCGAAAGTATCAATCGAACTTCCGGATCGCTCTTCTGTAAGCAATCCGTGCGCTAGCAAATATTTCTGAAGTATCGCTTTAAGCTCTATCGAAGCCTTCAGAATCATTCCCGCAGGAATCTCTTCACACCCGATTTCAAATAGAAGGTCAGCCGTCGATTTCAAAGCGCGAGCACTCGATACTTTCGATTTGGGACGCAGGCTCACGCGCGCCTCCCCGCTGACTCGGCCGCAAGTGCAGTTCCGGACCGCTGCCGCAACCAAAGGTCAGCCACTCGAACTGCCAGTTTGCGGACGCGACCAATCATTGTGGCGCGCTCCGTCACGGAAATTGCTCCGCGCGCATCGAGCAAATTAAAAAGGTGGGAACACTTCAGGGTTAGATCGTAGGCGGCGAGAATTGGAAATCTATCGAGATTCTTGGCCTCAGACTTGGGCCAGGCATCGAGGATTCGCTTGGCCTCCGCCTCGTTCAACTCAAACTGCTTGCGCGTCGATACCGCATCCACATAGTCAAAGCTATAAGCGGAAAACTGGCGCTCTTCAGCCAAACGGACTTCACGATAGGTTTTGCTCTTCGACCATCGCACGTCGAAAACATTGTCCACACCTTGCAAATAGGCAGCGATGCGGTCCAAGCCATAGGTCAGTTCAACCGATATGGGATCGAGGTTGACTCCGCCGCTCTGCTGGAAATACGTGAACTGCGTGATCTCAAGCCCGTCGAGAAGAACTTGCCAGCCGATTCCCCAGGCCCCGAGCGTGGGAGATTCCCAGTTATCCTCTTCAAAACGAATATCGTGTTCTTTTAGATTGATTCCGACAGCGGCCAAACTCTCCAGATACAGATCCTGAACATTCGCGGGCGATGGCTTAAGTATTACTTGAAGTTGCGTGTGCTTGTACAGACGGTTTGGGTTTTCACCATATCGACCATCAGCAGGACGCCGGCTTGGTTGCGCGTAAACGACGCGATAGGGATCCGTACCGAGAACGCGCAAGAAAGTTTCTGGGTGCATGGTGCCTGCACCAACTTCCACGTCGTAGGGCTGCTGCAAAATGCAATCCTGACCCGTCCAATACTGTTCAAGTGTTAGTAGAAGATCCTGAAAAGATAATCCCTTGCCTTCGATGTTTCGCCTCGATGGATTATCCTTTTCTCTCAGTATGCCGACTTGCTTCTTCACGCCGTGGGCTCCAGAAGTTCTCGAGATTTCAGCTTGCGGTCTATCTGTCGTTCAATCACGTCGAGAGCGATATCGGTCAACTCGCGCGCGACGGAGTCAGAAATCTCTCCTTGAGTAAACTTATCTAACCGCTGTGCGAGCATCTTGCGCGCAGCCGCCAGCGCTGTTGCCGGGATTATGCGCAGTCCCGGCTTGCGACACTTTGCGCATGCCAATGCGCCGGAGCTCCGCGAGAGATATGCCGCCTCGCTCGCAGCGAGAACCGTCCCGCACCGCGAGCAAACATCCAGAGGCGGAAGCCATCCGCCAAGCTTTACTGTCCACAGCGCGAAATAAGCCAGCGGCACTTCCCACTTGCCTGTGCGCTTCACCGCCTGCGCAGTCAACAGCAAAAGTCGAAAATTCGCGTCCGATGCCTCGCGGTCAGGAAGAACCGCCTCGGTAACCTCGCTGATAATCGCCAGTCCCACGCCCGAAGCGTAATCCTTGAAGGCATCCAGAAACGACTCAATCAGCTCGCATTGGCTGATCCGCACCAGTTCGCGTGTTTCCTTCTCGAAAAACCAGATACGCACGTGCGAAAGGCGTTCCAGCGTGGACCCAAACCGGCTTTTCGTTCTGCGTGCTCCCGAAGCTACTCCGCGCACGCGTCCGATACTGCGCGATAAAAAACTTACCAGGCGATCAGCCTCACCCAGCGGATAACTTTGCAAAACAATTGCTTCGGATTCGCGTAGTGGCATCAGCATTTGCGCGACGGCGATTCAGGATGCGCTCTTCGCCCAACAACAGCACGCTCACTGCTGTCACCGCGCACGCATGTGAAACAAAAATGTTTATCACAGCGACGGACGACACGCAATTGCTAAACATTCGCGCGAGCGCTTCTTCACTTGAAAACTATAGTGCCTCAAATACAGTGCTATGCTCGATTAGGCATTCGGGCACATCTAAATATTTGAATAATTAATGTAAAGCATGAAACCGGTTTCGTTGGGCGCACACACTTAAGCCAAAAGAACAGGACGAAAGATGATACCTCTTCGGGACATGACGCCACGCCGTTCTGTGCCGGTGATGACGTTAGTTCTCATCGTTATCAATTTAATCGTGTTTCTTCATCAAGTATCCTTGCCGCCCGCGCAGGCCGAAGCGTTCGTTCGGATTTACGGCTTGGTCCCGGCAAAGATACAACTCGCGCTCGCCGGTCAGCATTACAGCCTAGCCGACGCCTTGATCCCGCTCTTTACTTGCATGTTCCTTCATGGAGGCTGGCTTCACATCATTGGCAACATGTGGTTCTTGTGGATCTTCGGAGGCAACGTAGAGGCCCGACTCGGCTCGCTCGGGTATTTGGTTTTCTATCTTGTTTGCGGAATATCATCTGGGCTGATGCAGACAATATTCTCCTGGGGTTCGCATTTGCCATCCATCGGCGCGAGCGGAGCAATCTCCGGCATACTTGGCGCCTACATCGTCTTCTTCCCTTCTTCCCGTATTCTAACGCTCGTCCCGTTGTTCATCATTTGGTTTACCTGGCAAATTCCGGCGCTGGTCTTTATCGGACTGTGGTTTTTGATTCAATTCATGAGCGGTATTGGGTCGCTAAACGACCCGCGCGCTTCCTCTTTGGGAGGAGTCGCGTGGTGGGCTCATGTGGGCGGATTCCTAACCGGCATGCTTTTGGCTCGGGCGATCAAGCCAGCGGAGCGGCGCGCGATTTACAACTAAGTCCGTCGTCCCGCCGACAGTTGCGGTAACGGTTGAATAGAATCTCGAATCACAAGCATCAACTGAGATTCGAAGAACACTCGCGATTGCATGAATGACATGTAAGTATCCACTTGAAGAAAGCGAAATTTCCGTGCAGCAGTCTTCGTCGCGTCGACATGCCGACAATAGAAGCAGTAAATTAGGTATCACATCCGACTCAAGAAGCCCTAAGGCAAAACTTGAACTTCAATCCCCGAGGGTTGCGCCCCGCTCCGAAACACTCGCTCGGTCGCCTTTTGAAAATCCGCCGCTTTAGCGTCCGGGATGTTCTCAAAGACTTGAGGGTTCCGGTCAATTAATGGAAACCATGAACTCTGTACTTGCACCATAATCCGATGTCCCCGCCGGAAGGTATGGTTTATGTCTGGCATGGTGAAACTTACTTCTTCGACTTTACCTGGAGTAAATGCCTCAGGATGCTCGAAGCTCTTTCTAAATTTCCCTCGCATGGGCTCGCCCCGAATGAGCTGCGCGTAGCCGCCGATCTTGACTGTTGGCGGCCCCACGTCATTGGGTAGTGCGGCGTTGGCGGGAGAAGGATTCTCGTCGGGATAATCCTCTGGGTACACGTCGATTAGTTTTACGATCCAGTCTGAATCGGTGCCAGAGGTCGATACGAAGAGCTTCGGGGATACCGGGCCCACAATCGTAACGTCTTGCTCGAGTGCCTCAGTTTGATATACCAGAACGTCGGGCCTAGTCGCAGCGAAGCGTTGGTCCGCGACCATATATTCCTGTGGGACGGAACTTGCCGGATATCCGACGAACGGCACTGGCCTATTCGGATCGCTGACATATTCGTCTGCACTTCCTGCCGGATCGCTGGGCGCATCGAACGAAAGTTCTCCGTTAGACCGAAAATACAATTCTTTAGATTCAGCATTCTTCGGTGGCCAGGTTGAATATTCCCTCCAAGTATTAGTCCCTGTTTCGAACACGTAGGCCGCAGTCAATTTCGCGTCAGCGCTACCCTTCAAGTATTGCTCGAAGAACGGAAACAGTATCTGGCTTCGAAAGAATTGCCCCGTGTTCGACGCAAAATTCACGCTGCCCAGGTGATTCCCGTCATAACGCGCCCAACCGCCATGCACCCATGGCCCTACTACGAGTCCGTTGTATATTTCCGGATTGTTGCGGCCGATCGCGGCGTGCGTAGAAAAAGGTCCCTGCAAATCTTCCGCGTCGAACCACCCGCCCACGGTGAGCACAGCACAATGTATATTCTTCATGTGCGGTGCCAGGTTTCGAGCTTTCCAATAGTCATCGTAAGTATCGTGAGCTACCTGGTCATCCCACAACCAATTTGGATCCTTAGAGTACGCAGCCTTCGCTTCAGCTAGCGATCCCATTCTTAGAAAAAAATCGTAACCCTGGACGGTGCCGAAATTAAATCGCTGCGAGTCTTTTTGCGGCAAGATCGGGACCGGCTGCGGCCGAAAGAAGGTGTAAAAACCAAAATTAGCAGCGAGCATGAAGGCGCCGCCGTGATACGCATCATCGCCCATGAACAGGTCGGTCATCGGGGCTTCGGGCGAAGCGGCTTTGATTGCGGGATGCGAGTCGATAATACTCGCTGAGGTGTAAAATCCCGGGTAAGACACTCCCCAAATACCGACCTTGCCATTGTTGTTGGGAATGTTTTTCAGCAGCCATTCGACGGTGTCATACATGTCGCTGCTGTCGTCCACGTCATCTTTCGATTTTTTATTGTCGATGTGCGGCCGCATCTCGACGAACGTTCCTTCCGACATATAGCGCCCACGCACATCTTGATTTACGAAAATATAGCCGGCGCGCTGAAACTCGTCAGAGGGCCCCAGCGTCTTTCTGTATTGATCGACGCCATAGGGAGCCACACTATACGGCGTGCGGGTGACCAGGAACGGGTAACTGCGAGACGTGTCCTTTGGAACGTAGACCGAGGTGAAGAGCAGCTTCCCGTCGCGCATGGGAATACGGAATTCGTACTTGGTGTAGTGTTCCTTTACGTTAAATTCTGGGCCAGTGTCTGCATGAGTGCGTGTCAATACCCGAGGCGCGAACACCAGTATTAAGATGAAGATTAAATATGGTATTGAACGCCGCATCGAGTCCGCCTCCAAAAGAAATGCCGATCCGCGCATGCAGAACCTACATTTTGGCGAATTCAAGGTCAAGAGGTTTCGAGCTTTTCAGTCGGATGGCCGACAGTTCGACTTGTAGTTGAGACCTGTTACGGTGTAGAGATTTGAGAAAGTGCCTTCATTTTTAGAGTTTCATCGCTTGGCCGGAGGAAAATGTGATTAGATATTTGAGCTCAACCTTGACCGCAGGAGTTGCCATGAAAATCATCAAGCGCGCAATAGTAGCCGTGCCGTTAGTATTCCTTTCGCTGTTTCTCACTCTACTCGCTGCGAGGGCGCAGAATCAAAAAGCGCAAGCGCCAAACCAAGTCCTGGGTGAAGTGCAATTCGTCGGGCCGGACAAAGCCGAGAAAACTGCCGGCGTTTGGATCGACGGCCAATACGTGGGCTACGTGGCAGAGCTGAAAGACGACAAGAAAGTGATGCTGCTTCCCGGCACGCACGGAATTTCGTTTCGCCAAACCGGGTATCTGGATTCCACCCAGTCCTATGTCGTGGAGCCGGGCAAAAAGCTGATCATCACCGTGAAGCTCGACAAAGACCCAAAGGCTGAGTACTCGACCGTAACGTCAGAAATAAAACTGAAGGTCACGCCCGACCGCGCGGCTGTGTTCGTTGACGGCGCCTTCGTAGGATACGTGAAACAGTTCAGCGGGATGGGTCGCGCGATGCTTGTGAGCCCAGGCGATCATCACATCAAAATCGCGTTGGCGGGATATCAGGAATTCAATACGGATGTGAAGCTTTTGCCGAAGCAGAAAATAACGGTGAAGACCGATCTGATTGCCGGAAGCATAACGCAGGCTCCTCCTGTCATCAAACAAAATTAAAGTGGCGCTTTAAGTTACATTGTGCGGCAGAATTCAAGAATATACACGTGCGATGAACTTACTCTAAGAATTGCGTCGACCTGCCGACAACTGAAGTGGAAGCTGACGTTTGATCTCATCAGCCATCAGTGAAAAGGCGATCAAAGGATTGGTTCAACTAATGGTCAAGAGTCTATCGCGCGCCAGCTTTCGCAATAGATTGGCTCAACCAATCCCCGACCTCGCGCGTACCCATCGAACCACCTAGCTCTGCGGGCGTCTTTCCTGCGCGAAGAGCAGCGTGGACTGCGGCTACAATCGCTTCGCCCTCGCGCTTCCAGCCCAGATACTCGAACATCATTCCCACGGTCAGTACGGCCCCCATCGGGTTTGCAATATTCTTCCCCGCGATCGCCGGGGCTGAACCGTGTACTGGCTCGAAAAGCGAAACTTGTCCGGGATGAATATTGCCCGACGGGGCCAAGCCCAGCCCGCCTGCGAGTTGCGCCCCCAGATCGCTAGCGATATCTCCGAACAAATTGCACGTGACGATTACATCGAATTGCGAAGGGTCGCGAACCATTTGCATCAGGAGATTGTCGATGTACTGATGGCTGGACTCGATCTCGGGATATTCCGTTTTCACGTGCTTGAACACGCGCTGCCAAAGATCATGCGCAAAGGTAATCGCGTTGGATTTATCACTCATGCACAGGCGCTTGAGCTTCCTGGTCTTTGCGTATTCAAAGGCGTAGCGAATGATGCGTTCCACTCCCTTGCGCGTATTCAAATCTTCCTGTATCGCAACTTCGTCCGCGGTCCCCTTCTTGAAATTCCCGCCCATGCCAACGTATAGACCCTCGGTGTTTTCGCGAAAGACCATGAAGTGGATGTCTTTCTCCGTGCGGTCTTTCAGCGGCGTGAAACGCTTGTCGAAAAGAACGCAAGGGCGCGCGTTCACATAAAGGTCCAACTTAAAGCGCAAGCCTAGAAGAATATCGGCGGCGTGGACATTCGTCGGAACCCGGGGATCTCCCATGGCACCGAGCAGGATGGCGTCGAAATCGCGATGGAACATTTCCACAGCATCGGCGGGCAAGGTCGTGCCGTCGCGAAGATAGCGGTCGGCTCCCCAGTCAAACTCGGTGAGCACAACTTCTCTGCCGCCCGCAGCGGCAGCAGATTTCAGGACTTGAACCGCCGCCGGAATTACCTCTTTGCCTATGCCATCACCGGGAATAATTGCGATTCGCTTTTTATTTGGAGCGGACGAACTTGTTTGCGTCATGGTTCGCGAAACTAACACGCGATCGGAGCAGTGTCAACGCGGGCGGCCCTTCGAAAAAATAATGCGGACTCTAGTCCGTTAGAAGTTCCAGAGTCCGCACGCAAATCCTTCGAATGGACATCTAAAGCTAAACTTGAATATTACTCAGTGCTAGTCTGGCCAGCGATCATCGTGATTCCATCCTGGATCGTTGTGCCACTTGTGATCGCGCCCATCCCACCACTCGTGGTATGCGTTCCAGCAACGTTCTCGTTCAGAGCGTAGATCGTGCCACCGATCACGAGCTTCGGAGCTCTTCGCGCCGTGCTTGGCCACGGCGTCGTTTAGCTTGGCTTCGGCCTTCTCAATTCGTTGACGGCACTTGTCCCTCTCGTCCGCATGTACACGAGGTGCGGCAACTAGAAATAGGAATGCGCTCATCGTCGCGAAAGCTACTAATGTCTGAAGCAGGCTGCGATGCTTCCAATCATTCGCTGTTTTCAAGTGGTCCTCCTGTGGACTCATGGAGCTAATCGAAACGAGCCGGCGACGCGCGAGAGTCTATGGCTCGCGTGAATCTAAGGCCATACCGCAATCGCTGTATTGAGCATTACCTGAAGAGACTCACGAACCAGGATCGCGCGAAGTCACAATCCGAACTCCGGCACTATGCTTTGCTTTTTGCCGGCCGCTGCTTCGGTGAACGCGCGTGAGTGTCTTTTTTTCCGTAATGAAACACCAGGAAAATGACAGCCACAACCACCACAATTCCAATGATGGAAAGCACGACGGGATGTCCGTGATGATGGATGAATCCAATAATCGCGTGACCGTAACGAGCCGCCAACAGGGCCAGTATGCTGTACCTTGCAAGCCGTCCCAAAGTCATCGCTGCGAGAAATTTCTTCAGCGAATATTTCGTGGCGCCGGCAGCCAGAACAAACGGAATCATAGGCACGGGCGGCGGCAACAACGCCGGGATTGCAATCGCGCCAAATCCCCAACGTTCAAAAGTCGTGGTTACCCAATCCATGTTTTTGCGCGAAAGTCTCTTCTCCAGCGTTTCCTTGCCGCCTTTGAGAGCAAGCCGATAGGTCAGATAATTCCCAAGAACCGAGCCCGCTGTCGCGATTAATGCATAAATAAACCACCAGTCCGGCTGCTTGGTAGCCAGCACAATGGTGAGCACGTCCATGCTTCCAGGCAGCGGAAGCACAGAGGCATCCAGGATACCGAGTGGGATCAGCCCAAACGCGCCGAGATGAAAGATCCAATGCGAGACCTTCTTGGTCGCCTGAAGGCTCAAAAGTACGATGATGGCGTTACCTTCCATTTCGCTCGATGCTGCTCCCGAACCAATACTGGCCGCGAATGATAAGACTGGCAATACCGTAGTCCGGTTACTTTCATTCCCGGAAAAGTACTATTGCCGTATTACCGCCCACCCGGTTATTTTCAGTAGAGCATCAATCCTTCATTGGGCAAAGGAGGATGAATGGCGCCGTCTCTTGGGAGGCAGCGACGCAGCAAGCGTTTACCTTTATCCATCCCGGTTCGAGTGTACGGACGCACCATCGACAACCATCCTTTCCGGCGCGATGCGGAGACCAAAGCCGTGAGCATACACGGCGGGCTGTTGTCTTTGGGCGTAAAAGTGAAAACGGGCCAAACGCTTCTGCTCGTAAACAGTGTTACGGAAGAAGAGCGCGAATGCCGCGTGGTGTATGTGGGCCGCAGTCTCTGGAGCCAGAAAAAAGTCGGGGTTGAATTCACACAGACGGAAGGCGATTTCTGGCATGTTTACGGCACTCTGGTCGGGCTGAAACAGGTGAGGATCGCCGACGAACCTTTCGATCGCTATACTTTCTGACCCAAATACGTTCTGATCCGGATTCAGTCCCCGGACTAAAGAAGGCCTCACATCCCCTGGATGTGAGGCCCTTTCATTTTCGCGAAAATATTCAGTTTACGAATGGGAAAGCGCAGTTTGAGATGTGGTCTCCATTCGCGGTTCAGGCTGAGGCGACGGCGCTGGATTTATCGCTGGAGCAGTCTGCTTGTTATTATTCTGGTTCGAAGTGGTACTGTTCGGGCTGCTATTCGGATTCGGATTTCGTGGCTTGTTTTCGTAGCGCGGCCTGTAGTCGTTTGAAGACGGCGCCGGATTCGCGTTGTCTGGATTCGGCTTCAACGAGAATCGCACTCCGCGCTTCGCGTTTTCGTTTACCGTGCGCTGCAAATCCACCTCACTCATGTCGACGCTGTTTTCGCCGCCATAGTTCACGTAGTAGTGTAGCTGTCCATCCGCGAGCCAATAATCGGTCGCCGCGAATATCATGCCGTCGTTGAGATAGATCAAAACCGTCGGCGTCGTTGCCGCCACGTTTCCCGTTACCGGATTCGGATTACTATCGTAGCCTCGATAATCCTGGTCCGCCGGGGGAGCCTGATTTGCGTCAGAATTGTTGTTCGCGTTGTAGTCGTAATTGTCGTCCCCGTTGTAGGCCGGAGGATTGTCGTAGCCCGTGTCAGAACCGCCCATGTCGGAGCCATACGAACCCGAGTCGTAGTATCCCGGCCAATCGTAGCCGATCCCCCAGTAAGGGTTCGGATATATCGACGCCCCCCACCATGGACTCCACCACGGAGACCAGCCCCACCACGGTCCCCAGCCAAAACCGAAGCCCCATCCCCAGCCAAAACCGCAACCCCAACATCCGAATCCGCGGCCCCATCCCCAGCCGCGTCCCCATCCATATCCACGACCGTAGCCAAATCCCCTGCCGCTCGACCAACTCGCATTCCCGACGTGGTACGTGTTGGCTCCGAGTGCGCCACGGCTACCAAATGAAGTGGATCTCACATGCGCGTTTAAAGGCCCGCCGAGTCGCGTGCCCGAAACGACGGACGCGTTCGTTCCGAATCGCGCGTTCGTCACACCGGCGTTGCCCGTGGCGCGATTGCTGAATTGAGATCTAGCAAAACTTGAATTATTGACGCTGCGGCTCCCAGCGAAACTTGAGGTTCTCGAGCTGAACGAGCTGAACGAGCTGGTATGGGAACTCTCCATGCTCGAAAGGGCGTGAGAAGTAGTCACAGCAGAGCCCGATCTATTGGAAGCGACCATTCCACTTGACGACCGGGACGTCGAAGAGTTGCCGCGATTGGCCGCCGATGTAGCCCCAGTTGTCGCGCCGCGATTAGTCGTGCCGCGGTTAGGGGTAGCGCCAGCGGCGCCGTAACTCCGCGCAGTCGTTGGCGAATTGGTTCGATTAGTCGAAGTTGAACCGTAGCGTGAACTTGCCGAGGGCGCCGCAGACCTGCCGCCATATGCGCCAGAGTATCGCGAACTGTAAGCCGGACCGCCATAGGACCGCCCACCGTAAGCGCCCGATCGCGCTGCTCCGTAGGAGCCATAGGAGCGCGGAGCAGCTCCGCCACGATAGCCGCCAGGCGTGGCAGAGCGCGCACCGCCCATGCTGTAGCTAGGTCTGGAGGCTCCCCCGCCGAAATGTCCTCCGCCCCCGCCGCCACCGAAGTGTCCGCCGCCTCCACCGCCGCCATGCCCGCCTCCGCCGCGTTGGGCGAACGCAGCGCCCGGCAGACAAACAAAGGCCACAGCCGCCATCGCAATTAGAATCAATCTCAAAAGCGAGGAACTTTTCATTGGGGCCCCCTTACCACTGCTCTGCTGCAAAATCAGGGAGACGGCCAGAAGACCGCTGTACCGTCTTAACACATTTGATTCCCAAAGTGAACGCCTGGTTGCAGATAGCTTAAACCGTGCATTTACTCCATTCTTCGCACCAAAATCGCTATCGAACCCAACACACCACAGTGGGTGTAACACGGCTGCTGAAATAAAGTTTCGGTGATCGGCCCTGTTGAGGCTAACGATTCCCAGATTCCCCAGAGTCGAAGTCCACTAATGCTCTTCGGCTCTACTTCGTCCGAATACCGTGCAAAAGGCGGCTGAACTCCTGTCCGTTATTGGTTGCCACGGCCGAGGTCGCAAATCCAACATGGAAAAGAGGAATGCTGCGTCCATCCGCAACGAACGGAAATGGGCTCTGCGCGCCAATAGCCCAAAAAAAATCTGAACGGCTTCCCTGGAGGTTCTCCGGCATATTGTAGTGCCCCACCGCCGCTTTGCTGATCTGCCCCTGCCTTTGCGCCTCAAAGCTGTAGAACGTCAGTCCTGAAATATCGGCCTGTTCCATGGGGCTTAGATAGAAGTCTCGAATTACTCCGTAGGCCTTGGGGCCGCTATTGGTTTGCTCAAACGTAACCCCCGAGCTCACTTGTGCCGAATAAAAACCCGAGAGTGTCGGCGAATGCGGGCATGCATAGGTCACTTGCAACCGGGGCGGCGCGTCTTCCGAACCAGGCGTCATGGTCGCGTCGGTATAGTTCTGCAGCGCGTTCTCCATGCAAGCCTGCGAAGGAGGAAAGAAGAAATAGAAAAGAAGATCTAGGACGCTCATCCCCGAGCCGCTCGGGGCGTGCATTTGCGCATCCAGCCAATAGGAATCGTGCCCCATCAACGGATTGTCGGAAAGGCCTAAAAGCAGGATCGCTTTTTGTTGCTCGTTCGTGAATGTAGCGACTTGCGAGAAATGAAAAGGCGGAGCGTATGGAGCAAGTGCTCCTGGTGTCGGAATTTCGTCGGACTTAACCGCGTGCCAACTCGTAGGCAGCTCGATCGAAATGTTCGACGAGAGGGCGAAAACCTGAGTGGCTTCTACCACTGGCTGCTGCGCGTGCATCGGTCTCAGCGCAGTTCCCAGCAAAAGCAAAGCCAAGATAGCAGATGCGATCAATCCTGAGTGCGCTGTACGTTCCACGCTCAGAGTCTAGCATTAGAGTTCGCCGCGACAAATGAACCCCGGAAGACCGGCACAACTGTAGTAACTATGCTCTCCAGATCAGGTTCTTCCCAGCGAACTCTAACCCGTCCCCCGCTCCGCTAAATAGACGCCTAGGAGCACCAGCGCAGTCCCCAGAAGCAAATTGCGGGTGGGGCTTTCGCTTAGAAGCGCCACCGAAAGCAAAATCACCACGATCGGCTGAAAATAGCTGACTGCCGCGACGCGTGACGCGCTCATGTAGCGCAGGATCCAGTAAAAGATTGTGTAAGCCGCCACGGAACTTGCCGCCGCCATATAAATCATACCGAGCCAGCCCTGCCATCCCACCGCGCGCCAGTCGAGATGGACTCCCTGCCGAATGCTCACCGGCAGCAACATGATCCCCGCCGCCACACAGTTGAACGTGTTCATGGCGATAGCGTCATACTGCCCCGCTACTTTTTTCCCGAGTACGGCGTAAATTGAAAAGCCGATGGTCCCGCCCAGCGTGATCAAATCACCCAGCAGAAACGGAGAGTTTCTCGGCGAACCTTGCTCAGTCTCCAGCAGAAAGACGCCCGCGAAAGCTACAGCCATTCCCAGGATTTTTCCGGCGGTCAACGCCTCCAGCTTCATCGCGCGAGCCAGCAGAAGAACGATAATGGGCCCGATCGCGATAATTACAGCAGAGTGATTTGATGTGGTGTAATTCAGTCCTACCGTAAACAGCCCCTGATTTACCACGACTCCAAAAAATCCCAAGTAGGCGAATGGCCAAATGTCCCGGACATGAAGCGTCGCACGCTGGCGTCGCACGAAATAGATCACCAGCATGATCACGGCGGCCAGTTCGATTCGAAAACAGGCCAGCGAAATGGGGTCCAAATGGCGTAACGCGATTTTTCCCGCCACATAATTGAAGGACCACAGCATCAACATCAGCGCAAGCATGAACGCGAGAAACCAAAAGCTAGGACGCCTTGCGGACGATTCAGAATCCGCCAGGGCGTTGGAACGAGACGCAGCCGTCTGAGATGAAGTTGAAGTCAAACTTTCACTCGAGAACTTCCATGCGGTGGGTAAGCGATTCAATGCGATCGAGCCGCGGTGTGTAACCGATGCCTGGAGCGGATGAAACCCGAATAGTTCCCTGCCGCGTCACTTCCACTTCCGGCTCGATGATATCTTCGTCCCAATATCGGCGGCTCGCTGAAACATCTCCGGGAAGCGTAAAATTCGCGAGCGTTGACATAGCGATGTTGTGCGCGCGCCCAATACCGGATTCCAACATGCCGCCGCACCACACTGGAATTGACTTCGCCTGGCAAAGGTCGTGAATGCGCCGCGCCGGTGTATGCCCGCCCACCCGCCCCAGCTTGATATTGATAATGCGGCAGGCTCCGATCTCGATGGCCGCGCGCGCGTGCTCCAGATCGTGGATGCACTCGTCCAAACAAATCGGCGTATCAAGCTGGCGCTGCAGTCGCGCGTGCGAATAAATATCGTCCCAGCCCAGCGGCTGTTCAATCATGATCAGGTAAAGAGCATCGAGCTGCTTCAGCAGCGGAGCATCCTCCAAACTGTATGCGGAATTGGCGTCAACCATTAGCCGAATGCGCGGAAAGCGTTCGCGAAGCGCCCGCGCCGGCTCAATGTCCACACCCGGCTTGATTTTAATTTTTATGCGCTGATAACCGGCTGCAAGTTCCTTTTCAACTTTCGCGAGGAGATCTTGAATCGTCGGCTGGATTCCGATCGACACACCGCAAGAAATCTCTTCGCGCACACCACCAAGAAGCTTTGCTAGTGGAACATTCTTCTGTTTCGCTTCGGCATCCCAGATCGCCGCTTCGAGCCCGCCTTTGGCCATGTTGTGTCCTCGAACGCGCGCGAGCATGTCCCAAACTTCTGATGCGCTGGCAATTTCTTGATCTTTCAGTATCGGCCACAGAAAATCACGGATGATGTGCCACGCGGTTTCCACCGTCTCGTAGGAGTAGAACGGGTCTTCGCCTGCCGTCGATTCGCCCCAGCCCGAAACGCCGTCCACGTCGGTTTCGACCAGCAGAATGCGGCGAAGCGAAACCTCATTGAAGCTGGTCTGAAACGGCGCGATTAGCGGGAGATGAATCTCCCTCAGAGTAATTTTCTTAAGCCGCATTATTTTGTCGTTTAGTCCTCGAATTCTTCCGGACGGTATTCTGGCAAACGCAATCCCCCGATGGAAGCGGCTGGCTCAAGAATGTAGTCGGTGGCATCGTCGTGCGCTTCGATGCCGGTCGCGACGTATCCCTCATGAAAATATTCCTGGAACGACTCGCGCGTCTGCTTCTGAACTTTCGCACCGGCTTCGTAATCTTTCGTCTTAAGAACGCCAATGTTGCTGAAAATTGAAACGCGCTCGGTCGTTTCGCCGAGTGGGCAGGGATTGTCCGCGAGAATTCCGCGCACGCGCTCCGAATCCAGCCACCATTCGGCTACCAGACGGTCCGTAGGAAGCCCGGCGTGAAGCGGGCTTTCCGTCACACCATAGCAATTCGGAATGTATCGGCGAACTACCGCGCCAAGCCGGTTCAAATTGAAATGCGCATTCTTCAGTTCCAGCGGATCAAATGTCCATTCCACCAGAGGCACTCCGTTTTTCAGTGCGTCCACGCGTTGAAAAAGTTTTAGACGCCTTCCGATCCCGCGGTTCTGATAATCCGGCAAGACCGCTGTCATATGCGAATGTAGAAACGGCTTACCGCTGCGCGTGCCAGCGAGAGCGAGTGTGAATCCGACCATCTTCCCGCGGTGGAACGCCGCGAGTATCTGGCCGCCCGTGTGGTGAGCGACGACAAAAATTGCCGAAGGCACGGTGATTTGTTCGCCCCATGTGAGCAACTCCATCCTTACGCATTCCTCGTACTCGGCAAGCGTTTCGCAATGGCGGACTTCGATGTCATCAGGCCCACTGGATGGATATTTCGCGGATGCATTCATCGCGTGTTCTCCACCTTGGCCATTTTCTTCGCTCGTGCGCTCTTGTCTTGTTCGGCCAGCTTCGAACGATTCCACATCTCTTCCTTGCGCTCCCGAGACAACTCCGCGAACTGCTTCCCTTCAGCGGATGCCGCCTCCTCCATATAGCTAAATCGATCCCTGAATTTACGGTTCGCTTTCTTCAACGCAATTTCAGGATCGATGCCCAGAAACCGCGCGATATTTACACCCGCGAAAAGAAGGTCGCCAACTTCTTCCTCTATCGGCGAGTTAGCTCTCTGTTCCCCCTGCGCGGAATTCGCCGTGTTAGCCGTGATTAGAGATTGCAGTTCGCGTTTTTCTTCATCCAGCTTGTCTAAAATTCCGGAAATATCGGTCCAGTCAAACCCGATGCGCGATGCCCGTCGAGTAAGTTGGTAAGCCTCTAGAACCGCGGGAAACGAACGCGGAACATCCGCAAGGATAGGGCCGGCAGATTCGGTCGAACGTTGCGAGGTCCGTCTCTTCCCGTCATCCACCGTCGCGCGTTCCGCTGCCTTGATATGCTCCCAATTCTTCAACACCTCGGAGGAAGTCGCCGCTTTCGTGTCGCCGAAAACGTGCGGATGCCTTCGCACCATTTTCGTGTGAACCGATTCGATCACGTCGCTGATGGTGAACTTCCCCGTTTCTTCCGCCAGGATTGAATGGAAAATAATCTGAAGCAACAGATCGCCGAGTTCCCCGGAAAACTCGCGGGCGTCTCCCGTTTCCATCGCGTCGAGCACTTCGTAAGTCTCTTCGATTAGAAATTTGCGCAATGATTCATGCGTTTGTTCGCGATCCCACGGACAGCCATTGGCCGCGCGGAGCCGTGCCTGCAGCGCGACCAGTTTCTCAAACCATTTCCCCGCCAATTTGTCTCGGGTGTTTGTTCGGATACGCGCGCGAGCGGGCAGTGGAACCTGGCTGGGGGCAGCAGAGGCGAACGCTTTCCGAAAGCGTCGGCTGGATTTGGTGCGCGACTTGGAAATAATGTTTCTGCGAGGCGCCAAGAGAATCTCTCTTCTGTTTTTTTATGAAGGATTAATCTACAGGGAAGACCGCAGAGTGACAAGCGTAGGAATTTGAATTTGTAGCGGCCGCCTTTAGGCGGGCGTATTTTCTTGTGTTTTTCAGCTTAACAGGAGGCTGAAACTAATCGGTTATCTCCCAAATATTATTCCGGCTTGGCCAACCCATGAGCAAGCGCGTCGTCAATCAGGGTTTTCATCTGGCGCGAAGCATCTTTGAAAATCTGCCCTTCTTGACGGCCCAGCTCACCCTGTTGCTCGCCGAGCTTGCCTTGCTTCTCGCCGAGCGCTCCCTGCTTCTCTCCGAGCTTTCCCTGAGCCTCGCCCGCTTTGGACTGGAGGTCGCCGAGCTTGCTCTGCAAGTCACCGATTTTCTCTTGAATGCGGCCGAGATCCTCTTCCGAACCGGTGGGTCCAAGAGCTTTCAGCTCGGCTTCCAGTTTGTGTAAGTCTTCAGTCATGTCCGGAATTTCAACACGAATGCCTTCTTGCTCTTTCCCTAATGCTTCCTGCTGCTCTCCTAGAACTTCCTGCTGCTTGCCGAGTTCTTCCTGTTTCTTTTCAAGGTCATGAACTTGGCTGAAAAAATCAGCTGCGCGTTTAACGGTCGCTTGATCGCGAATCACGTAAGACTTGCCATCGTGCCGGAACCATATGAAATCGCCGGGAATCTTTTCCTGCAAGAATTCAACGAATTCGGATGGGTGGTCCGTGCCAAAACTTTCGCTATCGCCAGAAACGCTGACGTATGTCTTACCGGACGAAATTACAAATTGTTGACCGCCTCCGTCTGTGTCCCGCACGATCACGGTGGAACCTGCGTGCGAAGATTGCGCCATACGTACGAGAGGCGCGAGCGCTACCACACGAACGGGCGTCACAACCCGCATAGGGGCTAAAGTCACAACCGGCTCCACGGATACGAGTGGTGCCACGGAGACGACCGTAGGGAGCTGGGGAAGTGGTGATACTTTTGGCAGCGGGGCCACCGCAATCACAGTTGGCGCAGGCGTCGGAGATGCAGGCGCGGGCGGCGGCGTCGGCGTTTGCTCTTGGGCCTCGTGATAATCGGTCGAATGGAAACTATAGGCACCGGGACGCAACGCCGCTGCGACATACACCACCGGAACTGCAGTCATCACCAGAAGCACGACCACGGATTTTTTCAATTGCATAGCGACACTCCCTTTCCATTCGAGGATTCGATCCAATCTCTTTTCGGCCTGCCCCGTCTTTGCCATTGCCACACCCTGCCACCAAACTCTCCCAGGAGCAGCTTCCAGGTCCGAGAAAAAGCCGAGGAGAGTTTCGGCGTAACGCGTACGGTCCGCCCCGGCCACCAGCGCCGCTTCATCGCTAGCTTCTTCGGCCAACTCCGCAAGAGACCGAGTCAAATACCAGCTAAGCGGGCTGAACCAAAATAGCGCTCGATGCAAAAGTGCCAGGCGATCGACCAATGCATCACGCCGCCCCACGTGCGACATCTCATGTGCGATCACCGCATCCAATTCGCCGTCTTCCCAATCGCGCCAGCCTGCAGGAAGCAAAATTGCTGGATGCACCACGCCGACAGTCACTGGAACGGACAACAATTCGGACTCCATCAGGCGCGGCGAGCGCTTAATCCCCATCCCTCGCGCATTTTTCGAAACGAGCGTCGACGCTCGGGAATCGCGAATGACGATTGCTGAGCGCTCCAGTCGAAGACTCAAAATCAGTCCAAGCCCAAAACGAAACAGAAAGCTCAAAGTGACTACACAATAAGTTGCAATAACTACAGAGGACCATCCCGTAACGCGAAGGAGCAATCTCAACCAGACAAATGCAGACGCCAGCCCTGAGCTTTTGCTCACCGACGGCCGAGAATTTGCTATATCGCTCGAAACTGCGGTCGAACTCGAGCTAGGTTTAATGTGTTTCTCGCGATCGGCGCTGTTGTCAATTGATCGGGCGTAGAGGTTTTGAGGAATTGCTGCGAAGTCCGCTCGCTGAAGCGAATGCCTTTCGTCGATTGCTACTGCGCTTCCCCCGCCAGGCACTCTGTGAAATTCATCAAAGCGCTGAGCCACTCGCGTCGGCACTCTAAACGAAATTGTAGGCAAGAAAAGCCCCAACAATGGCATCAGCAGCGCCACGCAAAGCACCGCTCTCCAAACGCAAAGCCGCACTGAAACACTTTTCACACGCCAAATACTCAGAACGATCCCGCCGATGCAACCCAGAGCCAAAGAACGAGCCGCCGAATCAGCCAAATGACTCAAAAAGTTCGCCACAACATGAAGCATCGCCGGAAAGCTCATGGCTTCCCTCCCTTTCGGTGGCCTATTTTCTGGGCCAATCGCTCGAGTTGTTTGCGGTCCAAAACTCGGTTGTCCACCATGCCGATAACCAGCTCCTCGGCTGAGCCTCCGCAGAAGCGGTCAATAATGTTTTTCACCGCGCGTACTGCAACATTCTGACGCAGCTCCGCAGCGCGGTAGACAAAAGTCCGGCCATCCACTTCGTGCGCCACATAGCCTTTTTGCTCCAGCCGCCGCAAAACCGTGCGAATGGTGGACTCCTTCATCGGACGCCGCGCGGCCAACGCCTCGCGGCAAGCCTCCGCGGTCACCGGTCCATGCGACCAAACGTAATCCATCACCATCTGCTCCACTTCGCCGATGTTCTTGGGACGCGGGTTGTGTGTGCCCTTCATTGTAGCGTTACAACTTGTAACGTACATAAGACGGGCTGTCAACAAAAAAGTTAGCAGGAAGGAGTTCCGCACTTATAGGTAGGCGGTAATAGCAGCCAGGGCCGGCGCACCACCCAATGCCGCTAAGCCGAAGCGACGGCACGCCGCGGAATAACGCTATCCGCAAATCGCTCCATTTCTTCCATCTGCGGGCTGAATTGAAGAAGCAACAGGTCCACGCCAGCCTTCTCGAATTCGCCGATACGGTCGGCTACCTGCTGCGGCGTGCCAACCAGGCCTGACCGGAGCCCCCGATTCGAGACGGAATAATCTTCCAGCGAAACGCGCTGCTCCAACTGCGTATTCGCCAGCCAATCTTGATAATTCTGGTATCCCGCCGCGTTTTGCTTCACGTCTGTAATGCGTGCGAGCTCGCGTTGCGCTTCCTGCTCGTTTTCTCGCACGATGGCGTAGCCTGCTACTCCGAATTTCATTCGCGGAAGCCCTTTGCGCTCGCGGCGCTCCGACAAATCCCGTATCTTCGCGGCAACTTTATCCGGCGAATCCCCATGCATCACATAGGCGTCGCACTTTTGCGAGATCAACTCCTTTGCGGTTTCGGATTCCCCGCCGGCGTAAATCGTGGGACGCGGCCGCGACACCGGTTTCGGCTCCAACACCAAATCTTGCACCGAATAATATTTTCCTGAATAAGAGAAATGATTTCGCTTCCACGCGGCGTCCACCACGTCCAGCCATTCCGACGTGCGCGCGTAGCGATCATCGTGCTGATCAAATTGCACCCCATATTTTTTCGCTTCCTCAGACCACCACGACGAAACCACATTCAGCGACACTCGCCCGCCGCTGATGTGATCGATGTTCGCCGCCTGTTTTGCCAGTAGTGCAGGAAGATGAAATGTCGGCCGAACGGCAATCATCAGCTCAAGCGTCTCGGTGACGGCAGCCAATGCCGCAGCCGTGGACCACGCATCCAGCGCCGGAGCGTCCACGCCTTTAATATCGTTCAGATTCAGCTCCGCAATCAGCGTAAGGTCAAATCCGATTTTCTCGCTGCGCCGAGCAAGACGCGAAACATAATCCCAGGTAGGCTGCATCTGCTCGTCTTCCACGTTGCGCAGCCATCCGCCGAAAATCGGCAGCCAGTATCCGTAACGCATCAGCGCCTCTCCTGAATTAAATAATCCACCAGCCGTTCAAACGGATTGAATCCCACGATCTTCGGCCCGTCCGAAACAAAATTCGAGAGCGCGTTGATATCGTAGTAATAAAGCTGTCCATCGCGATCGTCGATCACATACTCCACGCCGCCCACTTCGATCTTCGTTTCGCGAAAAATGCGCTCCACATCCGCGATCACCTGCGCCGGAGGCGTGTAACCTTCCAGGCGCAAGCCCGTCTTGGGTCCTTCCACCACGCACACAGTTTTTATCTCCGCGCCATCGTTCGTCTTGCAGATGTCCATGGGGCAAAGGTCAAACGTCTCGCCTGAAGTGAATACTTTAATTCCGTACAAATATTTATAGCCAATCGTCTCCACGCGAGTGATGTGCCCGCCGCGCGCCGGAATGAACTCTTGGACAATCCCGGTCGAATCCAGGCCCAGCGCTATTCCGTTCTTCGACGCAGCTTCCAATTGTTCGGGAGTGTCGAACCGAACGATGCCCACGCCGCTTCCGCCGATGTTAGGTTTCACAATCACCGGAAACCGCATACCGCGCGCCGCGACCGGAGCCTCACTCGGATGGTTAACCACCGCCGAGCGGGGATACGGCAATCCGAGGGATTGCAGCAGCGAAAGCTGCAGCGCCTTGGAAGTCTCATTGCGAAACGCCTGGCTGCCATTTACCACACGCGTTCCCAGCCGTTCCATGTGAGCCAGATAATTGATCGTGTAAAAAATCGCGTGCGCATTTCCGCGCGTCCATGCAGACGGGCTCATGCGGTTGAAAATCAATCCGTACCGTTGATTTCCATTGGGCAGAAGATCGAAGTGATGTCGCGCGGCGTCCAGTCGCACATACGGTACGCCTCGCCGGTCCAGTTCCGCAAACACCGGCCCGAACCAGCGGGGATGCTCGTAATAAATTCCAATCGGGTTCACTTCCCCTGACATTTTGCCTCCGCCGAAAGCGCTGGCGGGCTACCGCAGCCCAGAACCACGCTCGAAACTCTCAGCTAATAGACGCTCCGCCCTTGAATTACGCTTTGGATGCCAGCAAACGGCCTTGGTTTCCGCTTTCGTAGCCCAAAATCCGCCAGCGATCCGGCTAGCTTGTCGCTGGTGCTTCGCGGGTGCTAAACTTCCCTAGCATCATTCCAGCAAGCCTAAGGATACCGCGTGGCAGACAGCAAACACGAAGAAACCTTTAAAGTCATCGACCGCCGACATTTTACGGAAGAAGGAAACCTGCGGCCGGAAGTGGTCGAAATGGAGCGTCGCGAAGAGGAAGCCGCCGCCAAAGAGGCTGCTGCGAAGAAAGCTGCGGCCGCTGCAAACCCTCCCGCGAGGTCAGCGGCGAACGCCCAGCCGAATCCTACGACCAAGAGTGGAGCAAATCCTGGTAGCGGGAATGCCGTATCAAGCGGTAAGTCAACGATCGCCGATGCGGAAGCCGCTTATGGCAAGTCAGGATCCAGCTTGGTCACTCCAGGCGACACGACAGCTTCAGAATCCGTCGAAGGCGCAGTCGGCGAGCAGAACCATTCCTCCCGCAGTTTCCAGATGCTCGTGGATTTCCTCACGCGCAACGCTGCTGCCATGCTGGGCGGAATGGCCGATCCGCGGACCGGCCAGCCTTTCGTCGATCTGGAGGGCGCGCGCGAAGTGATCGATATGCTCGACGCTCTGCGCGAAAAAACCCGCGGCAATTTATCCAAGGAAGACGATCAGCTCCTGCTCGAAGTTTTGGGAAGTTTGAAGCTGACGTTCATGGAGATCTCTAAAGCCGCTGCCGAGGCCATGGCCAAGAAAGCCAAGGGCAAGTAACAAATTAGCAGATTGCTATCTCGCGTTTGTAGCCAAGCAGCGCAGCAGATCTAACACCGCCAGCGATGAATCGAAATCCACTCCTGCGCGCCATTTCGAAATGCCGGCTCTCCAATTAACTGTCTTAGGCTCGGGCACCTCCATGGGCGTGCCTACGCTCGCCTGTCATTGCGCGGTCTGCGAATCACTGGACCCGCGCGACAAGCGCACCAGGCCCTCAATCTTGCTCGCGTATAGCGGCCATAACGTAGTCATTGACACCACGCCGGACTTCCGCTTACAGGCCCTGCGCGAAAAACTGGATCGGCTCGACGCGGTGCTCTACACCCACGGCCACGCCGATCACGTTTTGGGCCTTGACGATATTCGTCCTTACAATTTGAAACAAGGCGGCGTGATCCCGATCTACGCCTCTCAAGAAACCCAAAACACGATTCGCAGGCAGTTCGCATATATATTCGACGCCGCTCCGACAGAAAGCTCGGTTCCCCGCGTGGACATGCACACCATCAACGGTCCTTTTAAGCTTTTTGGTCTAGAAATTATTCCGATCCCGGCAAATCACGGCCCCATCTCCGTTCTCGGATTTCGCTTCGGCAACGCAGCGTATCTCACCGACTTCAGCTCCGTGCCCGAAGAATCCAAGAAGCTTTTGCACGGACTCGATAATTTCATTTTGGACGCTTTGCGGTACACTCCGCACCCAATGCATTCCAACGTGCAACAATCCCTTGCTTTAGTGAATGAGCTAAAGCCCAAGCGCGCGTGGTTCACGCACATCTGCCACGACCTGGGCCACGAGACAGCTAACGCGAAGCTGCCGAAAGGAGTTCAGTTGTCCTACGATGGCCTGAAATTCGAGGTGCAAGTTTGACGCTCGCGGATACTCCGAAACAGCGTATGCGCCTTGCGCCCACTCTGCGTCTGGATATCGCGTACTCGGCCGAAGGCTGGATAGAAAGATTCGGCAATTCCCGCAAACGCACGGTCGTCACAATCGGCAATTTTGACGGTGTTCACCTCGGTCATCAGAAAATTCTCAGCGGAGTCACCGAACGGGCGCGCGCAAATGACCTGGAAAGCGCGGCCCTTACATTTTATCCGCATCCTGCACAAGTATTGCGGCCGGAAGCCGCCCCCACCTTGCTCATGACGCTCGAGCAGCGTCTCGCTGCGTTCGACGCCATGGGGATCAATGCCGCGCTGGTGCTGCAATTTGACGCTGAACTGGCGAAAGTCAGCGCCGAAGACTTTGCCAGAATATTTCTGGTGGATGCCTTGAGAGCAAAGGCCGTATTAGTCGGCGACAATTTTCGCTTCGGGAATCGTCAGGGCGGCGACGTAAAGTTGCTGCAGGAAATCGGCGCGCGCTCGGATTTTGAAGTTCAAATCGTTCCGCCAGTTATCGAAAATGGCGTGATCGTCTCAAGCACCGCCGTTCGGCAGGCCTTGCGCGAAGGCCGCGTGGAAGACGTCGAGCCTCTGCTCGGCCGGCCTTTCTCGCTCAAAGGCGAAATTCGTCCCGGCACAGGCCTGGGACGAAAACTCATCGTGCCAACTCTGAATCTCGTCACCGAGCAAGAGACCCTGCCGAAGAATGGTGTCTATGCGACCGCTACCGTTCTCGGTCCAAAAATCTACTGGTCCGTCACGAACGTCGGCATCCGGCCGACTTTTGACGGCCAACAATTGGCGATTGAATCGCACCTCTTCGATTTCTCGGAGCAATTGACCTCCGGCAAAATGGAAGTAATATTCCTCAAGCGCCTGCGCGACGAGCAAAAGTTCTCCGGTCCGGAAGCCTTACGCGAACAAGTGCTGAAAGATATTGAGCGGGCAAAGAGCGTAGTGACGACCAGCGCTTAAAACTGCTGCTCCAAAGCTGGTTGATTCGACCGATAGGAAAACGAAATGGAAAACAAAGAAGTCGCCAGAATTCTGCGCGAGACGGCGCAACTGCTCGAGATCGACGGCGCCATCATTGGCCGCTATCGCAGCTACGAAAAAGTTGCGGAGCTCCTTTACAGCCTGCACGAGCGCATCGAAGACATTTGCAAGGATCCCAAGAAACTCCGCGAATTGCCCGGCGTGGGCGAGAACATGGCCGAGCACATCTGCGAAATCCTGAAAACCGGCGATTATGCGCTGCGCCAAAAGCTGCTCAAGAAATACCCCGCTTCCCTGCTAGATTTGCTGCGCCTGCAATCGTTAGGCCCCAAGAAAGTCCTGTTCCTCTGGAAGACCTTCCAAGTTTGCACGATAGAAGGCGTCGAGAAATTGGCGCGCGAAGGCAAGCTGCAAGACTTGCCGGGCTTCGGCGAAAAGAGCGAGCAAAATATTCTAAAAGCTACTGAATCGGCCAAGCGCTCGTCTGGCCGTTTCAAAATCAGCACAGCGGAAGACGAAGCGCAGAAATTCTCCGCCTACATTACCAATACAGAATTGTCGAAGGCTGCCGCGGCTGTAGAGTCCGTCACCGCCGCCGGCTCCCTCAGGCGCGGTCGCGACACTATCGGTGACGTCGATCTGCTCGTGACTATGCGCCCCGGCCGCGAAAAACAGAAAGACGTCGATGCCGTCGCCGAACACATTCTGAAATATCCCGGCATCGACCAAACTCTGGCGCACGGAGAAAATAAAGTAAGCGTCCTGCTTGGCAACGGTCTTCAGGTAGACGTCCGCATGCTCGCCAAAGAAAACTTCGGCGCCGCGCTGCTTTATTTCACCGGATCGAAAGCGCACAACGTCGGCCTTCGCGGCCGTGCCCTCGATATGGGCTGGACGCTGAACGAGTACGCGCTCACTACCGTAAAAGGCGGCAAGGTTGTCGCCGGTAAGACCGAAGAAGAAATCTACGCCAAGCTGGGTCTCGATTACATCGAGCCGGAGCTTCGGGAAATGACCGGTGAAATCGAAGCCGCCGAAGCCCACAAATTGCCTCAGCTAATAAAGCTCGCGGACATTCGCGGCGACCTCCAGATGCACACCACCGCCTCCGACGGACGCAATTCCATCGAAGAAATGGGCGAAGCCGCCAAGAAATTGGGCTATGAATACATCGCGCTCACGGACCACTCAAAAGCCGTTACCGTCGCGAATGGCATGGACGATAAACGCACCCTGGCTCAGATCAAGAAAATTCGTGCCGCCCAGGAACGCGTCCCCGGAATCCGCCTGCTCGCCGGCATCGAAGTTGACATTTTGAAAAATGGCTCGCTCGATCTGTCGAATGAAGTCCTCGCCCAGCTCGACGTCGTGGTGGCCTCCATCCATTCCTTCATGAATCTCGAACGCGAAGCCATGACCGACCGCATTCTCGCCGCCATCGAAAATCCCTACACTCAAATACTCGCGCATCCCACCGGCCGGCTGCTCCTGCGGCGCGAATCCTTTGACTACAACATGGAAAAAATCCTCGAGGCTGCAAAGAAAAATGGCGTCGCCGTGGAATGCAATGCCTACCCGGACCGCCTCGATCTCAACGATGTCCACCTGCGAATGGCCCGCGAGCGCGGCGTAAAAGTAGTGATCTCAACGGACGCGCACAGCACCACGCACTTTTGCATGATGAAGTATGGCGTAATCACCGCTCGCCGAGGCTGGCTCGAGAAGAAACACGTGCTCAACACTCTGCCGCTGAGCGAATTTCTGGCCGCACTCAGGCCCAAGCCCGCCGGAGCGGTCCCAAAGACGGCGAAGAGCAAGTCCGCCTGATTTCGCGTCTGGTTTGGGACAGACTTACGGAACATTTGGAACGGGGGCTGCGTATCTCATAACGAAGCACAAATTCGCAGCCCGAGCGAACGGAGACGCACATGAACCGAACATTTCTCGCAGGAATTCTTCTCACCATGACGTTTGCGGCTGCTGCCGCCACCCCGGCGCATGCCGACGACTGGTCCAAAACCTACCAGATTAGCGGGCGCGCCGATCTACGTGTCTCCACCGACGACGGCGATGTAACTATCATCGGCTCCAATCAAAAACAAATTGACGCCCACGTCACGACCGAGGGCTACAAAATCGGCTCGAGCGATGTACGCATCGAAGAAAGCCAGAATGGCGATCACGTCGTAATCAGCGTCAAGATGCCGCGCTTCGGCTGGTCTTTCTTTGGCAACCGTCACAAATCGGTCAAAATTGAACTGCACGTTCCGCGCGACCTCGATCTCGAAGTCGAAACCAGCGATGGAGATGTAGTGTCCCAAAACATCTCAGGCCACGTTCACTTCAGCACTGGCGACGGCAACATCACCGCCACCGAAACTCATGGCGATATCCGCATGCACACGGGTGATGGCCATATCCAGGGCGCCGGCTTCGATGGCGCGCTCGACGCTGACACTGGCGACGGCAACATGCGCATCGCCGGACGTTTCGATTCCCTTTCGCTGAAGACCGGCGACGGCAACATTGAAGCCCAAGTTGCCAATGGTTCAAAAGTGGCAAGCACTTGGACGATTCGCTCAGGCGACGGCCATATCAATATGCGCATCGCTTCGGATTTGAACGCAAATGTTGAGGCCCGTACCGGCGATGGATCGATCACCCTCGATGTACCGAACTTTGCGGTGTCCGGCTCCCTAAGCCACTCCTCAGTTCACGGAAAATTGAACGCTGGCGGCGGCACGCTCTCCGTAAGCTCCGGAGACGGCTCTATCCATCTCGAAAAGTTGTAGGATTGGCGCAGTCTGGCTGATCATTCGGCAGAGGCAAGAATTTTCCATCGTGTCCCGCAAGGTGAAAAGGTTGGGTCGAACCTGACACAAAGCGTCCGGGCCTGCTTTTGCTTAATGGATTTAAATCAATGGGATACTGGCTTATCCTGATTGGAACTTCTCGTGCCTTACTCTACTCTGAGCGCGTTGCTTAAGTCGGAGGTAAGGCTCGGATGCTCCCGTTCATCATGATCGCAGTTCTAGCTCTTCTCGCGTTTCTGTGTATTTCGCATGTTATCCCTTCGTTGACGCGTCGCGTGCCTCAGTCGCGTCCGAATCCGCCTTCAAATAACCCACCAGCTGGTGCCGCCACAAAATAATTCTGGCCCGCTGAAAATCCGTTCGCGCGACTGCTCCTTTTGAATGCGCAGTACGTACGAGTCTGTGTCAACTCCGATTTTCGTCAGGGCACGACTTTTTGCCCTGAGTTTGCG
>Ga0209007_1000235_pt1 | contig 28720 bp, 32 predicted proteins | sample JacPinW_OM1H0_O2_FD_187961 | JGI IMG/M metagenome (GOLD analysis project Ga0209007, IMG submission 187961) | Forest soil microbial communities from Algoma, Ontario, Canada - Jack Pine, Ontario site 1_JW_OM1H0_O2 (SPAdes) (version 2) | ecosystem: Environmental > Terrestrial > Soil > Boreal... | reverse complement strand
TTATGCGAGTCGAAGGTACGCAGGTCCAGCAGCGGGTAGCCCTTTGTTTGAAGCGATATCTGCCGCAAGATGAACGCAGCCAAGAACACGGCGCCAACCGCAATCCAGATTCCGGTCGGCAGCGTTCCCGGCGTCGCTGGAACACCAATATTACTGAGTCCATAGACGAGGCCGCCAAACGCGAAGCCCGACAGAATTACGGAGACCCCATCAAGCGGCGCACGGTGCGGTGTCGTCACGTTCTGGATGCGGCGCGCACCCAGCGCCAGTGCGCCGAGCGAGATGGGCAGCACCAAGAGAAACATCCAACGCCAGCTGAGATAGTTAAGGATGGCTCCCGAGATGCTGGGGCCAATGGCGGGCGCCACCGATATGACAGTGGAAATAAAGCCCATCGTCTTACCGCGAGTTTCCGGGGGCGCCAGCGTCATTACAGTGGTCATCAGCAGCGGCATCATGATCGCCGTCCCGGATGCCTGAATGATGCGCGCGAGGATCAGCACCTCGAGATTGGATGCCAGACTGGCGGTCAACGTGCCCAGGGTGAACAACGACATCGCCAAGACAAAGATTGGCCGCGTGTTCATCCTCTGTAGCAAGAACCCGGTGACCGGAATGACCACCGACACGGTGAGGAGAAATGCCGTGGTCAACCATTGCACGGCAGCGGCCGTGACATCGAGGTCGCGCATGAGCCGTGGGATGGCCACGGCCATGAACGTCTCGTTGAGAATCACAACGAAAGTGGCGACCAGCAGGAGATTGATGACGAGCCGGTTGCGACCCGCGGTGTCGGCGGCCGGAGGGGCGACGACAATGTCAGGGGGCTGGTTGCTGCTGCTCGCCGAATCGTTAGACTGCATCTTGAGCGCCGCGCTCGACATCAAACTTCTTCGTCAGAGTTTTTGAAGCGACCAGTCGCCATGCGCGCTCAATCAAATCCGGCAAGGCGCGTTTCTCAACTGTCGCGAAACGCACGAGAATCCAAGGGTAATCCCGATAGTGATCAGTAATAAAGAAGGCGTCCGGAGCGGATTGCATCAGAATTTCGCGGCCCATAAAGTCGGTGCGCAGAACGAGACAGTCCAAGTTCTGATGCACTCGTGCGATAAGCTTGCCCCCGACCTTGAGCGCCGGAGTGCCATATGAGGTGCCTTCTTTCACTCCCGGCAGTGTAAGCCCAATTTTGCGAACGTCGCCGAACGTTGTCGCGGCGGCCTTTGCGGTGCCGCTCGACGATCGTGATGGGGTGCGGCGTTTGCGGGGAGTTGTCACTGGTGGCAGGGGTAGGGCCATCTCACTGCGAAGCAGAGCATAACGGCCCGGGGTGCTGCCTTGCAAATCTCCCTGTCGGCCAGGCCGCTCAGGAACTCTCGTCTAATCGCGGCTCATTGCCGCGCCATTACGAAGCGCGAATCCTTCTGCGACCATCTACCTTCCAGCGGCGTCGCGGCGCACGTGTAGTCCGCTGCAACATTTGTGGTTGCTACCTTGAGCGCATCCCTACACTGCTCCAGGCTCGGATACGCCGCCAGGGTTTGGGCACCGCCGGAGTGTAACTGCGCCACCAGAATGAACACCATGGACTTCATATGATCCCCTCCATTGCGTTTACTTCGTTCTCGCGGGCGTTTGGATAAATCACCCGAATCCACATGAACGTATCGATCAAGTCGACAATTGACTACCCTTGAGCGCGGCGTCTGGCGGGCGTGCGAACAGGCAGGACTTCTGCCGCAATTCTGGACATGTGCAGCCGCCACCCGACACCGGGCAACGTAGCGAGTGGAGTTGAGGTCCATCTCACCAAGGGACCGTTACTGCTGCGCTGCATACATCACCCCTATCTCAAAGCACCTATAAGGAATGATCCTGAACCTCAAGCGATGGTCCTGCGATCTTCGAACCGCCGCAACGCCCTCGCTGCAAAATCATGCCGCCCGTCGCAGCTTATAAAACGTTATGTCACGATCGCGCTGGGGAGGAGCGCGATTCGATGCGAGCAATTTACGGCGGGGCGAAGGTCTGCGTCGTGCCCAACTCTAGTTGAACGGTCGTAAAATAGCGCCGAACAGCGATGCCTCTAGGGTTGGCCGCCGCCGCCGGACGAGCCATAAATCTGCCCGGTCGCAAAGCTGGCTTGATTGTCCGCAAGCAGCACGTAGATCCCGGCCAACTCGGCCGGCATCCCTGCCCGTCCCAGCGCCGTTTGGCTGCCGAACTTTTGCTGTTTCTCGGGAAAGGCGCCGCCGCTGACTTGCAGCGGCGTCCATATGGGTCCCGGCGCCACGCCGTTGACGCGAATCCCTTTAGAAGCCAGTTGTTTGGCGAGCGACTTTACAAAGTTCATGGTCGCCGCTTTCGTCTGCGCGTAATCATAAAGTTCCGGACTAGGATCGTAAGCCTGCTCTGAGGCGGTGGCGATGATGCACGATCCCGCCGATAGCGATGGCAGCGCTGCCTTGATGATCCAAAATGGCGCGTAAATATTGGTTTTCATGGTCCAATCGAATTGCTCGGTCGAAATGTCGAGAATCGACTTGTTCGCCTGCTGCCGCCCTGCGTTGCTGACCAGAATATCCAGCCCTCCGAGTTCTTTGATCGCCCGAGCGACCAGGGATTGGCAAAAAGATTCGTTGCGAATATCGCCCGGAATCGCAACGGCCTTGCGGTCAGCCTCGCGGATCAGCGCAATGACTTCATCCGCGTCCGCCTGCTCGTCCGGATGGTAGTTGATCGCGACATCGGCGCCCTCGCGCGCAAACGCGATCGCCGCGGCGCGGCCCATTCCTGAATCACCGCCGGTAATGAGTGCTTTCCGTCCCTTGAGCCGGTCCGAGCCACGGTAACTTTTCTCTCCATGGTCAGGGCGCGGCTGCATTTTCGACGCGAGCCCCGGCCATGGCTGGCGCTGCTCTGGGAACGGAGGTTCGGGGTACTTGGTTCGCGGATCGCTCACGTTATTGCCGCTCATACGCGCCATCTCCGGCTGTTAAGCGGCGCGGCGCCCTCCCGCCGCCATCGTCGGGATCAATCTTTTCCTCTTCGCTAGGCAGCTCATCCTTGGAGCCGTTGTTCGAGGGCAGCGGGGGTTCGCGAACATCCTCGCCTGTCGCAGGCAACGGCGGCTCCTGCACATCGTCGCCGGGACGCACATCATCGACCGGACTGAAGACACTGTTCATGGGGACTCTCCGATTATGGCCTTTGCAGCGTCGCAAGAACCATGTTGCCCAATCAGACAGACCGCTTCTGTAGGCAGGTTTCCCTAGCGGGCGTAAGCTGCGGACCAGTCGCTTTCGTTATCATTGTCAGCCCATGCAAGCCAGCAACCCTAAAGGCGTTTGTCTCATCATCGGCGCCGGTGATGGACTTGGGGGCGCCATCGCCAAGGCGTTCGCCCGGGAGGGCCATCCGGTCTGCATCACGCGGCGCGCCCGCAACCTCGAGCAACTCGAGGCGTTGGCCCGCGAAATCCGCGATCAGGGCGGCATCGCGCACGCATTTGGAGTCGATGCGCGCACCGAGGCCGAAATGATCGCCCTGTTCGATGACATCGAAGCGCGAATCGGGCCGCTCGAGGTGGTGGTGTTCAACATCGGCGCCAACGTGCGCTTCGACCTGGTGGAAACGACGGCGCGGGTTTTCACCAAGGTGTGGGAGATGGCCTGTTTCGCAGGCTTTCTTGCCGGGCGCGAAGCGGCGCGCGTGATGGGACCGCGCGGGCGCGGATCGATTCTGTTCACCGGCGCGACCGCCTCGCTGCGTGGACGCGAAGGTTTCGCGGCGTTTGCGGCTGCCAAGGCCGGACTGCGCGCGATCGCGCAAAGTGCCTCGCGCGAGCTGGCCCCCAAAGGCATTCACGTGGCGCATGTCGTGGTGGACGGCGCCATCGACGGCGTTTTCACGCGCTCCAATCGCGCCGATGTGGAAACTTTATTATCCGATGACCGGATCCTCAAGCCCGACCAAATTGCCGCCAACTACGTCTGGCTGCATGGACAGCAACGCTCGGCATGGACACACGAGTTGGACCTGCGTCCCTGGACAGAGCACTGGTGAGGGCGAACTCATGAGCAAGACGATCGATTTTATTTTCGACTTCGCCAGTCCGAACGCCTATCTCGCCTGGCGTGTGCTGCCCGGCATCACGGCCCGAACCAACGCGCACGTGAATCTCATTCCCTGCCTGCTCGGCGGTCTGTTCAAGCTGACGGGGAACCAGGCTCCAATGACTGCCTTCGGCAACGTGAAGGGTAAACTCGAATACGAACGCCTCGAAACACAGCGCTTCATCGCCAAGCACGACCTCGGCGCCTTTCGCTTCAATCCGAATTTTCCAGTCAATACGCTCCTGATCATGCGAGGCTTGCTGGCCGCCCGGCGCGCAAAGGCAGGCGAGGTCTACTTCGAAGCAGTCCTCAAGGCGATGTGGGAAGAGGGACAAAAGATGGACGATCCGGCCGTGGTCGCCGCCGTGCTCGGCGCCTCGGGTCTCGACGCCAAGGCCATCCTCGAGTCCGCTCAAGATCCCGCCGTCAAGGCGGAACTCGCGGCCAACACGAATGCCGCCGCTGCGCGCGGCGCCTTCGGCATCCCGACTTTCTTCGTGGGCGATCAAATGTTCTTCGGTAAGGAGCGCTTGGGACAAGTTGAGGAAGAACTCAGCTAAAGCCCTCATTCGCCTGAAAAGAAACGAACATCGGGAGATCCATTGCAAAACTCACGCAGACGTTTTCTCACCAACGCATCCCTGGGTGTGGTCGGCGCCACGATCGGCGCGTACGACACGGCCCAAGCGCAGAGCGACGTACCCGCCGCCGCGCCGCCCCCCGGCGCACCCTCGGCATTCGCGACCTCGCCGCCGGTGGGGCCCGAAGTTTCCGCCGCCACCTTTGTGGAAGCTGAGAAATTGATGCAGGTCCAATTGAGCCCACGGGAAGCTCGTGATGCCGCCGGCAGTTGGCGAGAGGCCATGGCGCCGCTGTATGAGCGGCGCACCGGGCCCAAAAAGATACAGCTGGAGGCGGCGCTTGCGCCGGCCTCGCGCTGGGAACCCGGTCAATACGGGCCGGACCGCGGGCGAAACCGCTTTGTCCGCAGCAAGATCGCCGAGCATCCGCTGCCGGCTCGCGATTCAGACATCGCTTTTGCATCCGTGAGCCAACTCTCGCATTGGATCGAGACGCGGCAACTGTCTTCGGAGCGCCTCACCCAAATCTACCTGGCGCGGTTGCGGCGCTTCGATCCCAAGCTTAAGTGTGTGATCACGCTGACGCCTGAGCTGGCGCTCGAGCAGGCAAAAGCCGCCGATGCCGAGATTGCAGCCGGAAAGTATCGCGGACCCTTGCATGGCATCCCCTGGGGCGCAAAGGATTTACTCGACACGGCGGGCATCGCGACAACTTACGGTGCGGAACCCTTCAAGAATCGCAGACCTCAAGCGGATGCCACGGTGGTTCGACGGCTGCATGAAGCCGGCGCCGTGCTGGTCGCCAAGCTGAGTTTAGGAGCGCTGGCGCTCAACGATGTCTGGTTCGGCGGACAGACCATGAATCCGTGGCTGCTCGAGGAAGGATCTTCCGGATCAAGCGCAGGTCCAGGCGCCGCCACCGCCGCGGGTCTGGTGGGTTTTGCCGTGGGCAGCGAGACCGGCGGCAGCATCGTGGCGCCGAGCATGCGCTGCGGCGTCACCGGCTTGCGGCCGACGTATGGACGCGTACCGCGCACCGGCGCGATGACCCTGTGCTGGTCGCTCGACAAGCTTGGGCCCATGGCGCGCAGTGTCGAAGACACGCTGCTGGTCTTGCATGCCATCTCGGGGCCGGACAAAACCGACGTCGCTTGTGTACCGAGCACGCTGGACTATGACGCGGTTGCGCCGATCACGGGATTGCGGGTCGGCTATTTTCCGGCGTGGATGAAGCAAGCCACGGACGTGGACCGTGCGGCGCTCGATACTGTGCGAAAACTGGGAGCGACCGCCACCGAGGTGTCGATCCCCGACTGGCCTTATGATTCTCTGAACGTGATTCTATTCGCCGAGGCGGCTGCAGCCTTCGAAGAGTTGACCTTAAACGGCGGCGTGAATCAGCTCAAGATGCAGGTCCCCGATGCCTGGCCAAATATCTTTCGGCAATCCAGATTTCTCTCCGCGGTCGATTTCGTTCAATGCGATCGATTGCGACGCAAAGTGGCCATCGAGATGGCGCGAATCTTTTCTGAAGTCGATCTGTTGCTGGTGCCCTCGCTGCAGGATGAAATTCTGGTCATCACCAACGCCACCGGACATCCTTCGCTGACGCTGCGCGCGGGGTTTGTCGAGGTCTCGGAGGCGCGCAGTGATTGGGCGCCCGATCCCGCGCATCCCTTGCCTAAGTTCAGTCCGCCACGCCGCGTGCCCCACGGGGTTACCTTGATCGGACGCCTGTTCGACGAAGGCACTATCGGGCGAGTCGGACTGGCTCTTGAGCAAGCGTTTGGCGTCGCGGCGATGAGGCCGGCAGGGTTCGACGCATAGACGCACCGGTTCAGATTGAGTCTCAGATCTCCGTCCAGGCCTTGAGCAGTCCGTGATAGTGCGCCGTCAGGCGCACCAGCGACTCCGGATCGGCGCCTGTTTGTGTCAGGCGCTGGATGGTGCCGTCGAGTTCGAACAACTGCGCTCGCCGCGCGTCTTCGCGAATCAGGCTCTGAATCCAAAACACGCTCGCGAGGCGCTCACCGCGCGTGATCGCATTCACGCGATGCCGCGATGTCGAGGAGTAAACGATCAGATCCCCCGCGGCGAATTTTGCGCTCTGGCTGCCGAAATCGCTTTCCACCACCAACTCGCCGCCGTCGTAGCTTTGCGGCTCCGCGAGAAACAATGTCGCCGACAGGTCGGTGCGCAATTTCTGCGGGCTACCGGGGATCATGCGCACCGAACCATCGACATGGGTGCCGAAATACATTCCCTCGCCGTAGCGATTGAACATCGGCGGATAGACTTTGTTGGGCAGCACCGCGCTGATGAACAGCGCGTTGCGCTCGAGCTGCGTCAGAATGAAATGGCCCAGCTCGCGCGCCATGGGACAGGCCTCATCGAGCTGTTGATTGTGTTTCACCGCCGCACCCTGGTGGCCGGCTGTCACGCGCCCATCCACCCACGGCGCCTTCTCGCTGTTGAGCGAGGCGCGCACCGTGGCCAGTTGCTCCTCGCTCAAGATTTTCGTAATGCGCAAAAACATACCGGCCTCAAGGGCTTGTCGGCGCGGCGGCGGCCGCATCGGCGGAGCTCAGGCGTGCGGCCTTGAGGCGCGCGGCAAGATTTTGCAGTGCTCGGGGCGCGCCAGCCCGAGCGATCAGTTCCGCAACGGCGCGGCGCATCGCGGCCGTGCCGCCGGCCGCGGCGCGTTCGAACCATGCAGCGGATTCATCGAAGCGGCCCGCCTTCAGCAGCAAGCTGGCCCAATTGTACTGACCCCGAAAATAGCCGGCCTCCGCCGAGCGTCGGTACCAATCAGCCGCGGCACCCAAGTCGCGCGCTGTGCCCCAACCTTCCTCGCAGCATCGGCCCACCAAGTTCATCGCGCGCTCATGCTGCTGTTCGGCTGCCTTTAAATAGTACAGATAGGCGAGCGTTCGATCCCGCATCACGCCGCGACCATCCAGGTACATGTGAGCGACGTTGTATTGCGCCCACGCGTGCCCGAGATCCGCGGCCCGCTGAAAGTGCTGCGCAGCCGCCGCGGCGTCCTCCGCCGTGCCCCAACCGTTATCCAGGCAGCGTCCTACCATATTGATTGCGTCGGGATCTTGGTTCAAGGTTGCGCGCCGAAACCACTTCAGCGCCTGAGCGGGATCCTTCGTCACGCCGGTCCCCTCGAGCAGCATCCGGCCGTAGCACACTTGCGCCTGCGGCAGACCTTCAAGCGCCGCGACGAGCACCCAATCCGCGGCGCGCCGCGCATCTTGGCCGAACAACGCCTCGAGACGCGGCGTACCCATTTGCCCCAAGAGCGACATGATCGATACGGTGCTCATGGGGGACCATCAATCAGAAACGATAATTTGCGGTGCCGATGAGCGTGCGACCTGCGGCCGGCAGCGCATGATTCTCGGCAATACCCACGTAGTAAATGCTGGTGAAGTACAGCTTGTCCGTCACGTTGTTCAGGTTCAGCTGCAGCTTCAAATGGTCATTGACTGAGTAGGAGGTCATCGCGTTGAACACCACATACGCCGGTACGCCGGCGGTGTTTTCGGTATCTGCGTAGCGATGGCTGACGCCGGTGAAGCCTGCGCCGACGGTCCACGCCGGCGTCGGTTCCAGCGTGGTCCAAACATTGACGGCATCGTGCGGCGTGTTCGGAGCATACTTGCCCAACGAGAGGGGATCCGTGGTTTCGGTAATCTTGTCCTTCAGGTGCGTGTAGTTTGCGTTCACCTCGAAGATGTCGGTGACATAGCCGTTGATGCCGAGTTCCAGTCCCTGTACGTGCTGATCGAAGGGCGCCTGCTGCACGGTCGGATCGTCCGGATCCGAGATGCGTGCGTTGTAGACGCGCGTGTCGAACAGCGCGCCGGTCAGCTCCGCGGCGCCGTTGAACAGCTTGATCTTGCCGCCGAGCTCGAGCGTGCTGTTTTTTTCGGGCGAGAGACTTTCATCGGATGGCGCGATAATGAGGTACTCGATCGCTGGATTTTGCGACACACCATAGGATAAGTAGTAGCTCTGCGCCGCCTCCGGTTTGTAGATGACCGCCACGCGAGGGCTCACGAAGGTGTCGGTGCGCTCAAACCCCGTTCCCGAGAACACTTCGCTGAAACTCGAGTTGAAGCGGTCCCAGCGCAAACCTGCATCCACGTCCCAGTTCGATCCTAAGGCAATGCTGTCGAGGGCATACACGCTCACATCGCTGCCGCGGCCTTTCGGATTGGAATAAGGGATAAGCGGCGTGGGCGGATAGAAGAAGGGTGTCGGATTGAGCAGCGGCGTCGCAGGAATGTCGTCCAGACCGTTTTGGAAACGGTTCACATTGGACTGCTCCTTGCTCAACTCCAGGCCGCCCGTGAGCGCGTTGGCGAAACCGCCCACATCGAACTTCGCGGTCACATCGGTGCGGTTGATCGCCAAGCTCGTGGTGCCGGCGCTGCTCGGCTGATCGCGGGAAATATCGATATCGGCATAAGGTGTGCCCGGCGGCGGCGGCGCGACGAAATCATTGCCCTGGAAAGGTCCCGTCACCAAGTATTCGAAGCCGTAGTTCGCGTAGCGCAGGCTGTCGCTTAAAGTAAGGCTATCCGAAAAGTCGTGCTCGAAACGAATGGTGCCGATATCGGTGTTGGTACGCGTGCGGTCGTAATTGGCGAGCGAATAGTAGTTGCTGCGGTCCACGTGCGCCGGCGCGCCGTCGACGAACGGAATGCCGTAGTCCGGGAGATTGTTCTCTTCCTCCTTGAAGTAGCTGAAGGTCAGCCGCGTCGGTGTATCGATTCCCAGACTCAACGTCGGCGCGACGCCGTAGCGGTGATAGTGCACTTGATCGCGATCCACCACGCCATTGCTCTGGTCCATCACGGTGACCCGCGCCGCCGCGGTTGCGCTCAAGGGCAAATTGAAATCGCCCGTGCCGCGGAAATAGTTTGCCTGGCCGCCCGAAACACTGATCGCCGCGTATGGGGTCAACGTCGGCTGCTTGCTGATGCTGTTGATGACGCCCGACGTCGAGCCGCGGCCGAACACCGCCGAGGCCGGACCCAACAGCACCGCGATCGAATCGCTATTGAACGTATCGCGCTGATACTGGCCGATGTCGCGCACGCCATCCAAGAAGAAACTGTCGGGGATCGACAGGCCGCGCAGGTTTACCGAGTCGCCGTGCGAGCCGCCCTCGCCGGAATTTAGCGTGATGCCCGGAACGTTGCGCAAAGCGTCCTGCACGAGAGCCAGATTTTGTTCCGCCAGTTCCTTCTGGTCGACGGCAACCGTGGACTGTGAAATGTCCTGGGGCGTGTGGATCGCCGTACCGGTCACTTCGATGCTTTGCAGCTTGTCATCAGGGTCGGGTGCCACCGCGTCGGCCTGCGCATTCGCCGAAATGAGTGCGCCGACTGCGAGGCCGGCGGCACTGAAGGCGGCATCAGCGGGGCTACGACTGGAAAGCATTGAACGATCCTGAAATATTACGACTTGATTCAATGCTAACACGAATCATTATTATTTACATTGCAGTTCCGTTTCGCATTCACGCCGCACCACACGGTGGATATAGCGTTTCAGCGCCTTGGTCAGTCGATTTCTTTGCAGGCCGGCGACCCGATTTAACTAAACGCCGTACGCCCTCGGCGACGGCACTAGCTGTGCTTGCGCAACCCAGCCGGAATCAGGACCAGCCCGATGAGCTCGAACAGCCCGTAGGCGATCAGCGCCATCAGGGCCGCGGGAATGGCGCCGGTGAGAATCGTGGGAACATCATTTAGCGAAAGCCCGGACACGATCGGCGCGCCGTATCCGCCCGCCCCCACCAGGGCCGCCAGCGTGGCCGTGCCGATGCTCACGATGGTCGCCGTTTTGATTCCCGCGAGAATGGTCGGACTCGCCAGCGGCAGGACGATTCGCAGCAGCACCTGCCTGCGCGTCATCCCAAAGGCGCGCGCATTTTCCACATGCTTAGGATCGACGCCGCGAATTCCGGTGAACGTGTTGAGCACGACCGGCAGCAGGCTGTACATGCAGAGCGCCGCCAGGGCCGGTCTCATGCCCACGCCGAACAGCGGTATCAAAAAGCACAGCAGCGCAAGCGAGGGCACCGTTTGAATGAGGGCACTCGCGATAAGAATGCCTTGACCCGCGGCGTGAAAGCGCACGGCGATGAGCCCCAACGGCATCCCGACCAGCACCGAGAATAAAAGCGCGATGCCGACCAGCCACAGATGTTCGCGCGTGCGTTGCAGGATATTGCTCTTCAAGGACTGCGAGCGCGGGGCGTCGGAGCCTAAAAATTGGGCGGCAATTTTTGCGAAGCTCACGTGCTGAATGTCAGCCTGCGCATTCATGCCGATCATGGCCTGCTCGCTGATCGCGCCTTGCAAGCTCAAAAGCGCAGCCCAGGCGCGCGGATGCTGCTCCGTGAATGCGCTGCGCGCCACCCACACCGCCTGATACACCGGAAAGTAACCCCGGTCATCCTTGAGCACCCGCAGTTTGGATTTCTCGATCTTGGCGTCGGTGGAGTACAGATCGATCAGGTCCACCGCGCCATCATCGATTGCTTGAAAGGTGAGGCTGTGCTCCATGCGATTGATCCGCTGCGGCGCCAAATGCAGCTTATAGGCGGCCACCATCCCCTGAAAGCCGTCCTGCCGATCCATGAATTCGTAGCTGAATGCGGCGCGAATGCGGGCTTCGACCTTGGACAGATCGCTGATGGAGTGAAGGTCGTTCTTCTGGGCGAATGACTCCTTCACCGCCAACGCATAAGTATCATCAAATCCCAAGGGCCCCGACATCACCAGACCCATCCCCAAGAGCGCGCGCTGAATCTCATCGATCGATTTCAAGTCCGGCCGTTTCAAAATCGCTTCCGTCAGAGTCCCGGTGTAATCCGAATAGACATCGATCGCGCCGCTTTTTAACGCCTCGAACACGATCCCGGTGCTGCCCATGCCGAGCTTGCGCGACACGGGACCTTTTGTTGCGGATTCCACGGTTTGCGCCGCGATCTCCCCCAGCACATACCCTTCAGTGAACGCCTTCGAACCGACCACGATTTGATCCGCCGCGAACAGCGGCGCCGGCTGCAAACTTAAGGCCGCCAACAGCAATCCCACGGCCGCCGCCGGTTTCACGCCATCTCGACAACCGCGCAGCCTCATGCGACGCATCGCAAGCCTCATGCGACTTCGGCCGCTTCCGGCAAAGTGCGCTGCGCGTTGATAAATGCCGTCACGAAGGGATCCGCGGGCTTTTTCAGCAAATCGCGATACGTACCGGTTTGCATGATTTTTCCTTCATGCAGCAGGGTGATCTGTTCCGCGAGAAACACCGCTTCACCGAGATCATGCGTGACCAAAAGCACCGTCTTGCCCAGGCTTTGAAAGATGGATTTCAATTCCTGCTGCAGGCTGCGGCGAATGAGCGGATCCAGCGCCGCCATGGGCTCATCGAGGAGCATCACCTGAGGATCCATCATGGCGGCGCGCATGATGGCCACGCGCTGCTGTTGGCCGCCGCTCAACTCAAACGGAAACTGCGCCAACAGCTGCGCCTCGAGGCCGACGAGCTTGCGCAATTCCTCGACGCGCGACTCGATCTTCTGTTTATTCCATCCGCGCAGCTTCGCAATCAGCGACACATTCTCGAAGCCGCTGATGTGCGGGAAGAGGCCTCCATCCTGCGGCACGTAGCCGATCCGATCCGCCCACTCCACGGGAGTGAACGACAGCAGGGCGTGATCGTTGATTTTGACGTAGCCCTTATCGAAAGGAATCAATCCCAAGGTGATTCGCAGCAAGGTTGTTTTTCCCGAGCCGCTTGAACCGATCAGCGCATGGGTCGCACCCTTGGGGACATTGAGGTTGACGTCGGTCAGCACCGGCTTACCCTCAAACGTCTTGTATATATTCTGCAGCGTCAGCATGAATTGGGCGCGCGATAGGAGTGCGCTAAGTCTGCGGCTCGACGAGGGTGCCTTGGTGATACAGAATCTTCCAGCCGGCGGCGGTTCGGCGCCAGAGCGTGGCGCGGCGCGTGACGCGCTTTCCCTGGTGCAAGGTGTAGGTGATCAGATAGTTGTCCGCGGCGATCTCCCGGCATTGGAAATCGCGTGTCAGCCATTTCGACTCATCCGGGTCCGGCGCGCGGTTCTCCAGGGTTTCCAGCACGAACTCCCGGCTGTAACGCCGGCCCGAGGCACCCACTTCCCAGAAATCCGCATCGGTCATGGCCTCGTAGTCCCGGCGCGTCGTACCGAACTCCGGATGATGGAAGATGGGCTCGCGCAGCTTCAATTCCTCGAGGACGGCGAGCAGCTCCGGCGAGGTCACCGACGCGATGCGCGGCCCGCTTGGATTTTGCTCCCTCGACAACAGACTCTCCTTGAAGCGGTTGCGTGACGACTGCCTACGGCTATACGATCCCTGCGCCCTCTTTGCAAGTCCTCTATCGTTGCAACCCTATCGGAGTCACTATGGATTTGGGAATCCGCGGCCGAACCGCCATCGTCTGTGCATCGAGCCAGGGTCTGGGTAAAGGTTGCGCCCTGGCGCTGGCCGAGGCGGGGGTAGCGCTCGTGATCAACGGGCGCAATCAGGCGCTGCTCGAGCAAACCGCCCAGGAAATCCGCACGGCCTGGAACGTTTCCGTGACGCCTGTGCTCGCCGATGTCTCGACTGCCGAAGGTCAGGCGGCACTGCTCCAGGCCTGTCCTACACCGGACATCCTGATCAACAACAACGCCGGACCGCCATTCAAGGATTTCCGCGAGCTTGACCGGCAAGCGATTCTCAACGGCGTGACCAATAACATGGTGACGCCCATTGAACTCATTCAAAAGGTCATCGAGCCCATGGTCAACCGAGGCTTCGGCAGAATCGTCAATATCACCTCCTCCAGCGTCAAGATGCCGATCCTGGGTCTTGACCTGTCGAGCGGCGCGCGCGCCGGCCTCACCGCGTTCCTGGCGGGCGTCGCCCGCAGCGTCGCCGACAAAAACGTCACCATCAATAACCTCTTGCCCGGCAACTTCGACACGCAGCGCCTGCGCAACAACTTAAGTTTCGCCGCCAAGCGCAATCAAGTGAGCGACGCGGAGGCTACGGCGCGCGCCATCGCCAATATCCCCGCCAGGCGATTCGGCACGGCTGCCGAGTTGGGCCAGACTTGCGCGTTCCTCTGCAGCGTGCACGCCGGATTCATGACCGGCCAGAATGTCTTGTTGGATGGCGGCGCCTATCCGGCCGCCTTCTAAAGTGGCAACGACCTAGACGCCCGCTTGAAGCGGGCCGCCGAATTCCCGCATGCGCGATTGCAGATCCTTGCGGAAACGGCGGCTCAAGCGCAATTTCTGCCCGTCCTCGAGAATGACCTCGTATTCGCCCGCGCCGTCCACTTCCAGCGCGCGCACGCGGCGCAAGTTGACGATGGTCGAGCGGTGAATGCGGCAAAAAATGTGCGGATCCAGATCCCGCTCGAGCTCCGCCATGCTCCGGCGCAGCAAATGAGATTTCACGCCCACGTGCAAGCACACGTAGTAATCCGCCGCCTCCACCCAATCGATGTCCGGTATTCGCACATAGATCTCATGCCCGGCGCTGCGCACGGTCAGCCGCGGTATTTCCGGTGCCTGCGCCGCCTCCCGCGCCGCCAATCGCTCTTTGGCCCGCTGCAGCGCCAAAGCGAAGCGCGCGTCATCGAAGGGTTTGAGCAGATAGTCGAGCGCACCGGCATCGAAGGCACGCAGCGCATACTCGTCATACGCGGTCACGAAGACGATCACCGGCAGGGCGCCGTCCGACTTGAGAATCTCCACCACATCGAACCCGCCGCACTCGGGCATCTGCACATCGAGAAACACCAGGTCCGGGCGTGTGGTGCGAATCTCGGCGACCGCCTCGGCGCCCGAACCCGCTTCCGCAATCGACTCGATGGCGGGATCCTGCCGCAATAAAAACCTCAAGTTGCTGCGCGCCAGCGGCTCATCATCGACGAGCAGCGCACGAATCCTCGCGGTGTGTGGCGTCATCGGCTCAGCTCTCGCGGTAGGGCAGCGCCATTGAAACCTGCACCCCGGTGATGCCGTAATTTTCCAGCCGCAGATCGCAGTCGTTGCCATATAGCAGCTTCAGGCGCGTGCGCAGGTTCGACAGGCCGATGCCATCCGTGATTGCACTGCCATCCCGATCCAGCAATGGACCATCGTTGTAGACGCTCAAATGCAGCAGGCCGTTGGCGCGCGAGGCAGCGAGGCGCACCTCGCCGCCCAGAACCCGCTGCGAAATCCCGTGCTTGATGGCGTTCTCGACCAGCGGCTGCAAGATGAGACTCGGAATCTGCGCCTTGCGCAGCTCATCGGGTATCTGAATATCCAGCCTAAGCCGGCCTGCGAAGCGCGCTTCCTGAATTTGCAGATACTGTCCGACGAACTCCACTTCCTGTGCGAGCAACGCCTGAGGATCGTGAGAACTGACCGCAACCCTTCTCAAGAAATCGCTGAGCGCAACGATCATGCTCACCGCTGCGTCATTTTTCTGCTCGCGCACCAAGCCTGAAATGGAATTGAGCGCATTAAAAATAAAGTGCGGTTCGATTTGCCGTTGCAGCGCATTCAACTGCGCATAGGACAACTGCTCATTGAGGCGCGCCGTGGCGGTCTGCTGCGCGGCCGCCCGGGCTTTCGCATCGAGCACGTAGGTAATGGCGAGAATGAGCGCATACAAAATGAACGCCGGCAGGATGCTGCCGTAGATTTTCATCGGCCAGGTGACCAGGAAAGCATGTGATTCAAAATCCGGGCGCCACGGCTGAAAGACGACTTCGAGCGCCGAGCCCCAAGCGGATGTCACGACGTCGATGGCGACAATGACGCACAGGTGCAGCACCCAGGTCCCCGGCGACTTCCAAGCCGGCGGATGACGGCGCGCCAGCCAAATCACCCAGGGCGTGACCAGCGCCCAGGGCAGCCAGTCGAATGCCAGGACGAAGAACACCTTCATCCAGACGTGATGCATGCCCTCGTGGCGCATGGCGAATACGTTGTTCGTGGCGTCTACCATCGCAAGGGCCGCCCACAGCGAGGCAATCCACAACCAGTTGTATGAATTGGGTCGGGCAGCGGTTTCCATGCGTTGGGAATCCTACTCCACCGTGCAGTGGCGAGCGCAATCATGCAGCGAATCATCGTTTGGCTGCAGCGAGCGGGCTAGTGCCGCGCGCGCCCCGCCGCCATACTCATCCCATGAACACCAAAATGATCGCCGCCGCCGCCCTAGCCCTTCTTTGTTCCATTGCTCTCAGCGAAACCACCGAGACCACGGTTCGCAACCCGGTTTACACGGAGGATGGCCGGTTGACGCTGCCGGAGGACTACCGCGAATGGGTGTACTTGAGTTCGGGATTCGACATGGCGTACAGCCCCATGGCGATGGGCCATCATATGTTCGACAACGTATTTGTCGAGCCGGGCGCGTACAAGGTGTTTTTGGCCACCGGCACCTGGCCCGACAAGACCATGCTGGTGCTCGAGGTCCGCGGCGCGATGGACAAGGGCTCTATCAACAAAAACGGCAACTACCAAAGCACCGACGTCATGGGCAGAGAAGTTCACGTGAAGGACAGCGCGCACCTACAGGGGTGGGCATTCTTCGGTTTCGACACCGGGAAGACCGCGCCGATGACTCCTCGAACCGCCGCTTGCTATTCGTGTCACGCCGCTCACGCCGCGGTCGACAACACCTTCGTGCAGTTCTATCCGACCCTATTGCCGATTGCGACCGCTAAAGACACCTTGTCTGCGGCGTACAAAGCGGAGAGTGGCGCCAAGAATTGACGCCGGCTGAAGCCAGGCTTAGAGAAGCCGGGCTGGGTATCAATCTCAGGCGGCGTAATCGCGGGCGACTTCCAGCGTCAGCTCTTCCGTCTGTTCTGGTGCTTGGATTTGCTCCAGCTCCTCCAGCGCCACCATGTTCGCAATGATCGCGGTCTTGCGCGCCTCGAGCTGCTGCCACGTCATCTTCGCACGCGCGACCCCGACGGGCGTCGAGCTTGGATCACCACGTAGCGCTAAATAACGAGCTTTGGCTGCGACCGCACCACTCAAAGCGAAGCTGAACAACGATTGAAGCCTCTTTAACCGATCCTCAATATCCACGGGTCACACCTCGTATAAGGCCGATCAGGCGGTTGGCAGGAGTGTGCCGTGACCGAAACCATTACATAACCCGGCGAATGCTGCGAGTCGCTATAGGATCTGTCCTATAGGCCATGCGAGTTGCCGATCAAGCGCCGGCATGAATACCGAATATCGCCTGCCGTTTAAATCCGAGATATTGGAAAGAGGCGGCCTCGGCGTCGCGCAAATGAAGTGCGATCCCGCCGCTCTGTGCCAGCGTATCCAGGGTGTCTGGTTGATCTGATACGAAGCGCCATTGGGCGGCCGGTTCTTGCGAGACGTCCATCGCAGTCGCGATCGATAGCGCAGACAACAGGGTCTGCGGCGTTGGCGAATATACCAGGACCGCCTCATGAACCATGGCGGCGTGAGCCACGTTCAATGCCAGACACAATCGGCTCTTGACGCCCGCATCGAGGACGTCGGCCGCCCGCGACATTTCAATGTCTCTCGAGATCGTATTGTCCGTCAGCACCCGCCCGCGCTGCAAAAGCGGTTGATCCTTGGCCCACGCCTCGGGCGGACACGCCTTGTTGGCAGGTTCGAGCGCAACGAGTGGATTGATTTCGGCCGGATAAATGCGGCAAACCAGCGGCCGATCCTCGTATATCGCACAACGCATATCGGAGAGGAGGTTTGGGCACGCTCCAACTACATTCGCGACGAGCATGACGACGACGCGCGTTGGCATCGATCCGCTCATGACGGCGAAGGACCGCCCTTTGAAATGAGCAGCTCTTGGCTCGCCGTCCAACGCTTCCGGCCACGGGGACGCTTCGCACAGCAGTTGCACCTCATCACCACGATTGAGCCACTTTATGGCTTCCGCAACGGTCAGAGGCACTTTGGTGTCGCGGCAGCATTTGCCGCACTGGGTGCAACCAAAATGTATCAGGTTCTCCATGCGCTGATTATTCGGCATCGCCCGCGATCCAGCAACGCGAGAACGCCCGAGACGGCTCATTTGCCAGCTCTTCAAGGCTTAAGCTACGCTCCTCTCATGAACCATGGAAAACAACAATGCAACATCTCGCTCGGCTCGCCCCTGCAATTGCCTTGTGTCTGCTTTCGCTGATGTCTAGACCCGTGAATGCGGCGCCGACCGCTTACTTCGAGTCCTCCGGCCGCGACGATGTGCTCTCCGGCGGCGTCAAGATGATTACGATCCAGACACCCAAGGGCCCATTTCGCGTTTGGACCAAGCGGGTTGGCAATAATCCCAGCATCAAGGTCCTGCTGCTGCACGGCGGACCTGGGGCCACCCATGAATACTTCGAGGCTTTCGACAGCTACTTCCCGAAGGCAGGGATCGAGTATTACTACTACGATCAATTGGGTTCAGCGTATAGCGACCAGCCAGATGAACCCAGCCTGTGGGAGTTGCCGCGTTTCGTGGATGAAGTGGAGCAGGTGCGTAAGGCTCTGAAGCTCGACAAGAATAATTTCTATCTCTACGGACAATCCTGGGGCGGCATTCTCGCGCTGGAGTACGCACTGAAGTATCAGCAGAATCTAAAAGCTCTCGTTATTTCCAACATGGTTCCAAGCATCCCCGCGTACAACCGCTATGCGGCCGGCGTGCTCATGCCCGCCATGGATCAGAAAGCGCTGGCAGAGATTAAGCAGCTCGAGGCGAAAGGCAGATATGACGACCCGCGCTATGAAGAACTGCTGATCCCAAATTTTTACGTGGACCATATCCTGCGCATGCCCGCGGATCAGTGGCCCGATCCCGTTATGCGCGCCTTCGCCAAGATCAACAAGAAGATCTACATCCCCATGCAGGGGCCGAGTGAAATGGGGGCGAGCGGCAAGCTCGTGAACTGGGATCGCACGGCCGACCTGCCCAAGATCACGGTGCCCACGTTATCGATCGGCGCCCGCTATGACACGATGGAACCGGCGCAAATGGAGAAAATCGCCAAGGACGTCAAGAAGGGCCGCTATCTCTACTGCCCTAAAGGCAGTCATCTCGCGCTTTACGACGATCAACAGGTGTACATGAGCGGGCTGACGCAATTCATTCTGGACGTCGATGCGGGCCGCTTCTAACGGAACGGCAGATACCCAGCCCGAACGCGGCCGTGATCGCCTGTGTTCGGGAATGAACGTCGAGCTTGCAGAGAATCGCGGACACATGGCGGTCGATGGTCTTCGTCGAGCGATGCAGCCGGCGCGCAATGTGTGCGTTGCTGCAACCTTCCACCAGCAAGGCAAGAACTTCGAATTCCTTTTCTGACAGCCCCTTCGGATTGCTGCGGGTTGCCTCGCGCGGGCCGCGCGGCACGCCGCGCACGCCGCGTTCTCGCAGCCGCTTGCGAACGATCGCCTCGAGTGGACGTGCGCCCAATCGATCGAGAATGGCCAAGGATTGCAGAAGGGCTTCATCGGAACCTTCCGCGAGACTTAAGGCCTGCTCGTACGGCATACCGATTTTTTCCCACGCGTCCGCGGCCGCCTGCCACTCGCCCGAGAGCATGAGACGGTAATGCTCGGGGATGTGACTGCTATTCGAATCGACCGCCTGCACCTTGGACTGCCAGAAAAGCAGTTCGCCCTTGACCCACGGTATTTTGCGATCCGCGAGCTCTTTTAAGCCCACGGCGGTCTCCCTGGCGATCGTCTCAAGATCGCCGCGATACCAAGCCTGCTCCGCACGTGCCGCCGTGATTCGCCCCACCCGCTCCGGCTCATCCATGGACATGGCCAAATCGTAGACCTCATTAAGAAGATCATCAGCGCCAGGATCGCCCCGCCTAATTCGCAGCAGCGCGAGAGTCGCCCAGCTCGGCACCCGTTGCACGGGCACGCGTTCAACGGTTTGAGACAATTCAAACACGATTTGCGCCGCGCCTGCCCAATCGCCCCGATCCAGTGCCAAACGCGCGCCATAGGTGCGCAAATAGGCGATGATGGAGAACAGCCCGCGCTCCTCACAAAATGCGACACCGTCTCGAAACGCCTTCTCGGCGCGTGCCATGTCGTGATCCAAGGTCGCGCAGAACATCAAATTGCTGTAGCAGCGGGCTGCGCATTCGTCGAGTCGCTTGTCGAGTGCCATGGCAAGACTCGTCTCGAGCTGCAGATAGCCCGAGGGATCGCCCGCGATCACCGACGCGGTGCCCATGTTGCTCAATGCCAATGTTTCCGTAATCTCATCGCCGAACTTAAGCGCCAGCCTGAGTGCGCGAGTGCCGAAATCCACCGCGTCATGCGCTACGCCTCGATTGGCCGCCAGCCGACAGCGCGCGCTGTAAGCCATCGCCAAGTGAATGCCCGGCGCCAGCGGTTCCAGCAATGCAATCGCATCGAGGCTGGACTTGTTCGCGCCGACTTTATCGCCCGACATTCGATATTCGGGCGTTAGAAAATTCAAGACGCGGGCCTGCGCCTCGATGTTTCCCTCCAGGCGCCACAAGTCCAGCGCTTGCTCGCCAGAGATGATTGCGCTTGCCGGCTGATTTGTCAGGCTGCATTCCTTGGCATGCCGCTCGAAGTATTCCGCTTGAAGTGTGCTGGGAAGCGCGTCGCGGTAGTGCAACGCTGCGCTAAGATGCGCGGCGGCTTGCCGATGAGCGCCGAGCCGCGTCGCTTCCTTGGCTGCCAGGGGAGCATATTTGAGCACCGCGGCCGCATTATCAGCCAGCGCCGCGTGATGCACGAGCTGCGTCGGATCTGCGTCGTGCTGTTCCAATGCTTGCAGCACGCGCCCGTGCATTTCGCGGCCCCGCTCCGGGGGCACCGTGCTATAGACGGCGAGGCGCGCGAGTTCATGTCGGAAACTCACAGCATCGCCGTGCGCCGACAGCAGGCCGCGCGTGACGCCCTCATCGATTGCCGCCCCGTGCGAACCGAGCATCGCAGCGATGAGCCAGCGTTCGGTTTTTCCAGGAGAGATGGACACCAGTTCGGCCAGATCCCGCGCCGCCGCCGAGCAGCGCATCAGTCGAGCAAGAACTGCGTCGCGCACGGTCTCCGGAACCCGCTCCCCGGGACACGCGAGGGCTTCGGACACGAAGAATGGATTTCCGCCGGTGATCTGGTGCAGCAGCGCGGAATTCCAGCCGCTGTTCTTGGCCATCTCGCCGACGGCCACGGCCGAAAGCGGCGCGAGCCGCATGCGGATGACATGCCGCCCCGTAAGTTCACCCAGCGCGAGTCGAAACGGATGAATGGGCGACAGCTCCTCATCGCGGTAGGTTGCGATGAGCAGTGCGCCAGTGCGTTGAATGCGCCGGCCGATGAAGCGGAAAAAGTCGAGCGTCGATTCGTCGGCCCAGTGCACATCCTCGAGCACCACGACCGTCGCGGGTTGCGGCGGCACGAGCTGTGCGAACAAGGCGCCGAAGAGCCAATCGCGCGATTCATCGGCAGGTGCGGTGCGGCCGTCGAGGACCGAGGTCTGCGCCGCGATTTCATGCACGGGTCCGAGCGCTCTCGGCGTATCAAGCGCATCGCACGCGCCCCATAAGATTCGGGCGTGCCGCTGGGTGTCGGCAACAAATTGTTCCACCAGAGAACTTTTTCCGAGCCCCGCCTCTCCGGCGATCAGAATCAACTTGCCCGCGCCGGCGCGCGCCTCGGAGAAGCCCTGGGCCAGGGTTGCCAATTGTTGCTCGCGTTCGAGGAGATGCATCGCGCTTCCGCTTAGCCGCGGGTGCAGGTTAGCGTATCGCCGACCTTCATCGTTCCGCCCCGTGCGACCGACCATTGCACCTGGATCGTATCCGCCTTGAACTCATAGGCAAATTGCTCCGCGGGCACGCCGTTTTCTGTACGGACCCAAGTGAGAGCATTCCCAGACCACCCCGCCGACTCCAACCATCGCATCCCGGAGAATTTGTCCGAGATCGCGGCTCTAAAGCCGGGCCCGGATTTGTCGGGAGTCCACACCTCGAGTGAGTGATACGCGCCGGGCGCCACGTCGTCGTGGTGTACGATCAGCGCACCGCTGGGCGCGTCCGCTTCAATCAACAATTCGCCTGCAATCGGCGCGCCGTTTGAAAAGTTGCCTTTGCACGACCAATGGCCGACAAATTTGGCCAGATCCGCCCCGTGCGCAGAGGCCGCGGCCGCCAGGGCAGACGTCGTCAGAAGCGTAGCGCGGACAATCATTCGAAACATAGGCACTCTCCTTTGGCTGCGCATGACTCCACGCAATGAGTTTACTCAGTACTTCGAATAGGCACGCACAAAAAATGCCAGGGTGATGCCGATCGACAACCACACGGTCACGACGCGAATCACGCCGGCCGGTGCGCGGCGGCCGATGATCGACCCGCAATAAGCGCCGAGGATGGCCGTCGCCAGCATGACCAACGCTTCTGGCCAATGCACCGCGCGAGCGCCGATGAAGATCAGCACCGCGACGGTGTTGGCGGCGGCGACTAGCAAGGTGCGCGGCGCATTGAAACTTTTCAAAGTACGGTCGCTGAGCAAACTCCATACGGCCATCATCATGATCCCCACGCCGCCGCCGAAATAGCCGCCATAGATTCCTAGGCAGAATTGCACGCCCAGCACCGCGGGCGGCCCGATCCGCCGGCGACGCCGCAGCATCTCACCGAGCCGGCTGCCCCATGCCAGCGCCCCAGTGGCAATGGCCATTAACCACGGCAGAACAATATCGAAGGTGCTGATCGGTGTGCGCAGAAGCAACGCTGCGCCGAGTGCGCCGCCTACAAAGGTTACGATCACGAGTGACCGCAGGGGTACGGATTCGATCGGGCCCAATCCGTCGCGATAGGCCCAGCTGCTGGTGAGTTGCCCGGGATACAGGGCCACAGTGCTGGTGGTGTTCGCGATCACCGAGGGCACGCCAACGGCAATCAGCGCGGGCAATGTAACGAACGACCCGCCGCCGGCGAGCGCGTTCATCATTCCAGCAATTAATCCAGCACCGCCAACGAGAAAAAGTGGACTCATGGCGTTGCGCGCCGCCTGCGGCGCTAGTCGGAAGTCAGCGACCCGAATGCATTGACTGGAGCGAGATATCCATACAGCACGGCAAGTTCGTGGGTCTTGGTCTCGAGCTGCACCAACAGGACCGGTGCTTTTTGCGAGAAGCCTGCAAGCTCCGCGGCGGACATGCGCCTCGCCGGCAGCGTCACGAATAGCACGTTATCGCCGGTGTGCTGGAACGCCGAGTTGATCTGCGATTGAAAGGCCTGCACCACCGATTCGGCCAGCGGATCGTCTGCGTTCTTGATGCTGATACCGGTGCCGACCAAAACAACCTGATCGCCTTTGCCGACGATGAATCCATCGTGGATTTGCGCACCGCCCACGCGGCTGGCAGCTGAAGCCTTGAAGAAGCACACCTCGTCGAAATCGCTCGCGTCCTTGACCGCTTGGCAATTCAATCGATGCAGAGAAGGATTCTGCTTGCTCCGTTGCCACGAGCCTCCCAGTTGGATTCCCAACATGCCGCCCGGCAGAAAGGCCGCGGGTGTCTGCGGCTCGAGATCGTCCGCTCGGGGTGCGCCCGATACAGGCGTGGCACCCATCAGCAGAAACGCAAAGGCGGCGGCGGTCAAATTCAAGGGTAGCCGATAGGGGTGCACTGCTCCTCCGAAAGTGTCCTACAAATGGCAGGTCTTGGAACTCCAGCCGATGTAGTCTAGCAATGTCTTTCAAGTGCGGGGTTCGTAAAACGTGAGCGGAGTCATACTGCAGTCAATCGTCACCTGCCCGAGCTGCGGCCAGCGGCGCGAGGAAACGATGCCGACGGATGCCTGTCAGTTCTTCTACGAGTGCACGGGCTGCAAAACCTTGCTTCGGCCCAAGGCCGGCGATTGCTGTGTGTTCTGTTCCTATGGCACGGTCGCGTGCCCGCCCATTCAAGAGCAGCGCGGCTGCTGTCCCTAGTCAGTTCAGCGAACGCTGCGATGCTTTTCACCAAAAAACTCCGTGCCCGCGTCAAGAGCGGCGAAGTGACTGCCAGCGTGCGCATCTGGAAAACTCCGCATGTGAAAGTCGGCGGAGAGTATCGGCTGGAGGAAGGTCATATCGAGGTGATCTCCATTCGCGAGATTACCTGGGAGGACCTGACAGACAAACTAGCCCGAGATACTGGATTTAAAAACTTGATCGATATGATGAAAACGGCGAAACATGGCAGCGGGTCGCATATCTACTATGTCCGATTCGAATATCGTGCCGGATCGCAGCGTCCGGTCAGCACCAAGCGGAAAGCACGATGACACAGCTGCAGCCATCGCCTACCAGATGCTTTCACCAAACTCGTCCATTGGCAAAAACAGCGGGTTCTTTTCATTTCCTTGTCAACCCAAGGACCCGCCCTGCGTCTATAGTCTGTGGAACGAACCCATGTGCTATTAACGAATGCTCGACCTCCGCGATACCCGCCCTTCTCATGAGCCAATCGCCAACGGCGCGTACCTCCTGCGCGGGTTCGCGCTCGGCAACGTCACGGCGCTACTCGCCGAAGTCGAGCACATCGAAACGGCGGCCGCTTTCCGCCACCTAGAAACTCCCGGCGGCTTTCGCATGTCGGTGGCGATGACCAACTGCGGCACGCTTGGGTGGGTGAGCGATCGTCGCGGTTACCGCTACACCACCGAGGATCCTCTGAGCGGTCAAGCCTGGCCGCCGATGCCTGCGCTGTTTTCGAGGCTTGCCGAGCGCGCCGCACGAAGCGCTGGATTCGCAGGCTTTGAACCCGAGGCCTGTCTCATCAATCGTTACGAGCCCGGTGCTCGTCTCACCCTGCACCAGGACAAAGACGAGAGCGATTTTCGCGCGCCGATCGTTTCCGTATCCTTAGGACTACCCGCAATTTTTCTGTTTGGCGGCAATGCTCGGAAAGACAAACAACGCCGCATACCCCTACAGCATGGCGATGTCGTGGTGTGGGGCGGGCCTGCACGACTGTTTCACCATGGCGTACTACCACTGAAGGACGGGCATCACCCGGTGCTGGGACGCCAACGTGTGAATCTCACGTTTCGCCGCGCGCGCTGAGAATCGCACGGCTCAAGATCTCGGCCTTCCGCCGCGCTGCGGTCGTGAAGGGATGCCCTACTGCGGTGCGGTCGTTGCTCATTTAAGTCACCGGACGCTCCACTCTAGTGCGGCAACTGCAGAAACAGTAACCCCGCTGCGCCACATTTTTTTCTTACCAAATCCTAACTTGGATTTCTTTGCATATCTCTAGTGCCCAGAGCTGAGGTGCGGTTATAGTTTGTCCGTCCGAGTCCATGCCAAGGGAAATGACATGCCAGAACCTACCCTCAAATTTTCCGTCACCTGCCCTGACTGCGCGCTCGAGTCGGTGTCAGAAATGCCGATTGCCGTGATCGCCAGCGGGTTGCTCTCCGGGAAGAGTCTGCGCCTCTACAGTAACTGCCACGACCGCTACTGGACCGCGACCTTCACCGAGCGCGAGCAATTGCGAAAATCTCTGGCCGTGCTGAAGATCGATGCGCACGCCAAGCGGAACTTACAACATGCGGAAGAACTCGAAACCGCGCGCTGAGAAATTCTCAAGGCCGCACGGGACTCGTCGCGTCCTTGCCCACCACTGTAGTCCACTCGCGAATATGCCATCGCGTGACGAGACCACCGATCACATACGGATCCGATGCGACGAAGCGTTCAGGCACGGCGCTTGAGTCGCATCGAAACAGCAACGCCGCGCCATCTACCGGATTGTCATAAGCACCGGCGAGAATGAGTTCCCCCCTCTCCTGCGCTTTCCAGGCCGCCATTAAGTGCGCAGTTCGAAACGGTGCGCGTCGCGCAACGTAGTCAGGGGCGAACTCGTAGAAAAGCAAATAGTGCATGTCCTTCTCCGTGTGGCAATCCTACGCGCAGGGTGATTAATAACATGTGACCACGTCCGCTCTTTGTTTTGGTAGCCGCCAAGCTCGAAGGACCTTGCTGCGGCGCAAGGTTGGCGCACTGCCGCTTGCCGCCAGTCGGTTTTGCGACTATGTTCTGTTAACTAAAACCATCAGGCCAGTGGGGAAACGTCATGAAAGCGGAACTTCGTCTGACGCTAGCGGCGATCGTTGCGACACTCCCTCTAATGAGCGCCAACGCCGCGCAAACACTCAACTTCGGGCCAAATCTTCCATCCGGAACGGTGCCCGACGGCTATGCGGGATTCGATTGGCACGGAGCACAGAACGACGTGTTCGCGGACACCACACCCAGTTTCTTTGGGAGCCTGTTCATCACGGAGCTAAGCCGGACCGCGCCTTTTGATCTCAACAGCATGGTGGTGCAAGAGTTGAATTCGGACGCACCCAGCATCGGTGAGACCAGCAACAACACGACGACGATCTCCGGGTATCTCAATGGCACACTCGTCGACACTCTCACCGAAAGCTACGCGTTTGGCGGCGGTACTCTCTTGACGCTCAACATGGACGATGTCAACGAGGTGAAGTTTACGACCACCAACATCCGTACGGTCTCTGGCCTGCCCGTCGTCATTCGCAGCCCAGACCTGACCTTGGTTAGTCAACTCACCGTCGATAATGTCGTGGCCAAGGCCCCCGAGATAGATCCCGCGACGGCCGCTAGCGGACTGACATTGCTGCTCGGCGGCCTTTTGGTGATCTCGGGACGCCGCCGACCGACGATTGCTCGAACCAATTGTTAGATCTCTGCGGCCTGAAGTGAGACTCTCTTGGTGCCATTCGCCACCCACTGAGTGCCTTGTTCCTTAAAGCCGAACTTGTCATGAAACAATCGCGATGGCTCGTTGGGCGGAACAAGATTGTATTCGCAAGTTACGAGCGGTATGGCGTTGGATCTGCCATGTTTAAATAAATCTTCGTACAGAAGCGACCCCAAGCCCATACCGCGACCGGCAACTGACACGACGACGCGGTCCACGTAAATAAATCGCGCATACTTTTTAGAGAACCATTCAAAGTTATCGTTCTCATAGGGGCATCCGCTGCACATCGCGAGAAGAAAGGCCGAGACGATGCCGCCCAAACAGGCCACTTTGTGATAGCAGGAGATGGCATTTAGTTCGGCCAAGCGCCTCATGTCCATTGCGCTTGTATGCTGGACTTCGGCTAGATTCAGTGCACAAATGGTCTCGAAGTCTGTTGTCACAGCGGGGCGAATCAGAACACTCGGCACAGCGGCTCCACGAATCTAGATTGTCGGCGAGCTAGCCGTCACCCTCATGTTTGAATTCCGTGCTAATACGTGGCGCACCGGAAGCTTGTTCGTCCAGGGATTGCCGATACCGGACACAGCCGCGCATGAACTGAGGCCATGCCGGAACAGCCACCGCGGGAGTCATCCTTTCGGGAAGCAACTCCCACAATGCCGGTTGGTGCCAGCACAAATCATGGCCGGTCGCGTCTCTGTGTTCTCTAATCGCCCGGCGAAGCCGCTTGACCTCGACGATCAACTGATCCCGCGATAATGCATCCAAATCGGCGTCCATATGCCTCCGCAATAGCGATTTGCGTGAAATATGCGGGAAATGCTATCGAAGGCACCGGCAACACTCAAGCCGCGTGAATCGCGACCCGCTACAATCCTGTCGATTAGAGGCTTCCTGCCAGAGGGCTCATGCCGGATGCGATGATTCATTTTGAGTTGCAAGAATTGGAGAATGCCGCAGCGCTCGTGTATCGCGTGATGCCGCCGACCCCTGTGTATGCGTGGCCGAAGCTTAAGAAACGCTTCGGTTGCAGTGTCTGGGTGAAGCATGAAAATCACACGCCGACCGGCGCCTTCAAGGTTCGCGGGGGCATCGTCTATCTGGATCGGTTGTGCCGGTCACAACCGAATATTGCCGGGGTGATTTCCGCGACGCGGGGCAATCACGGACAATCCATTGCATTCGCCGCGGCTCGCGCCGGTGTGCCGGCGACCATCTACGTGCCTAAAGGCAATTCCCCGGATCAGAACACGGCAATCGCCGCATTCGGCGCAAGTCTGGTCGAGTTCGGCAAAGACTTCGATGAGGCCCGGCACGAAGCTTTTCGGGTGGCCGCGATCCAAGGCTTGCACTTTGTTCCCTCGTTTCATCGCGATCTGGTCGCCGGCGTCGCGAGCTACGCGCTGGAGTTGTTTCGCGGCGCGGGCGAATTGGATGCGGTGTACGTCGGCGTCGGCATGGGCTCAGGTATATGCGGACTAATTGCGGTTCGCGACCTATTGGGACTGAAAACCGAAATCGTCGGCGTCGGCCCCGACAAGGCGCCCGCGACGGCGCTCTCCTTTGCTGCCGGCACACCCGTTGCTTACCCTTCGGCGAGTACCTTTGCCGATGGTCTGGCGACTCGCGATCCCAACGAGCAAGCGATCGCGATGATCTGTCGCGGTGTCTCGCGTTTTACTCAAGTCAGCGAGGATGACATGGCGGAAGCCATGAGGATCTATTTTGATGACACCCACCAGGTCGCCGAAGGCGCCGGTGCCGCACCGCTGGCGGCACTATGGAAGGATCGGCAGGCAATGGCGGGGAAGCGCGTTGCGGTGGTGTTGAGTGGCGGGAATATCGAGCGGACACGGTATTTACAGGTATTGCGGGGTGAAACACCGGCAACCTAACCTTAAAGTTGAGCGCGGGGCCATGGAACGACAGTATAAGAATCTCGGCTATTTCTTGATTGTTCTTGTCGCGTTCGTCGCAGTCGGGTTTTATAAGCCGTATTTCGCTCTCATTCCCAATTTCGATCCCAGTATTACGCCGCTGGTCAAAATCCACGCGATCCTGCTGATGGCTTTTGTCGCGCTGCTGGTCGCGCAGCCGTTGCTGATCCGCGAACAATTCGCTGAAGAAACCGCACGCCTGGGTTTTGAGCCGCAAAAGCTGACCGGCTCGATGTGCGCCGTTCCTCTCATCCTCTACG
>Ga0209007_1000234_pt1 | contig 28771 bp, 27 predicted proteins | sample JacPinW_OM1H0_O2_FD_187961 | JGI IMG/M metagenome (GOLD analysis project Ga0209007, IMG submission 187961) | Forest soil microbial communities from Algoma, Ontario, Canada - Jack Pine, Ontario site 1_JW_OM1H0_O2 (SPAdes) (version 2) | ecosystem: Environmental > Terrestrial > Soil > Boreal... | reverse complement strand
GTCTTGCATTTGCCGCCGCGCCAGCGCGTGTTGCGGATGACTCGCAAGCCCCGGATAGTGCACCCGCTTCACCCGCGGATCTTTAAGCAAAAACTCACTGACGGCGAGAGCGTTGGCGCACTGGCGCTCGTAGCGCAGGAAATAAGTGCGCATGCCGCGCTGGATCAAGAAGGCCGCATGCGGATCGAGCGCCGCACCCATCGGCCCGATGTCCTTACGCATGGCGGCGATGAGTTCGCGGCGTGCGATGATCGCCCCGCCCATCACATCGCCGTGCCCTGAGGCGTACTTGGTCAAGCTGTGCAGGTAGACATCGATTTCGTAAGCGCCGTGGTTGTGGAAACCCGCGAAGGTGTTGTCGAGCACGGTCAAGGCGCCGGCCGCTTTGGCATGCCGGGTCAGGTGCTCGATGTCGGCGATCTTGGTGACCGGGTTCGTGGGACTTTCAAAGATCACCAAACGCGTGGGCTTCTCCTTGAGCAGCTGCTCGATGCCGGCCAAATCCTCGATGGACAGCATCGTGTGGGTCACGGCGAACTTGGCGAGCAAATGCCGCACGATGAAGCGCGTCGGCCCATAGGATTCCACGAACAACAATACATGATCACCCGCCTGGCACAGGGCCAGGAGGCTGGCCGCGATCGTCGCCACACCCGAGCCGGTCAGCAGACAATCGTCCCGGCCCTGCAATTCGCTCAGCAAGCGCTGCAGCTGCGTGAGCGTTGGATTGGAGGTGCGCGAATAGAAGAATCCTTCGCGCTCGCCACGCTGATAGCGCAGCGTTTCGTTCGTATCGTCGAAGGAAAATTTCACTGACTGATAAATGGGCGCAACCAGCGGGCGGTTGTCCTGTGGAACAGCGACGGCCGGCGGATGGTTTACCAAAGTGGTATTTTTCATGGGGACAAGATAGTCGATCCATCCGCTTTAGGAAACGGGACCGCGAACCTGGGTGTTTCGGCGAATCAGGTATCAAGGTGAAAGATAGCGATCCAGTTCCGCGTTGATTTGGGCGGTCGAGTCGAATAGCGGATCGGCGTCTTGCGCGCCCAAGCCAAGATCGCGATAACCCGGATCCAGCAGCAGCACTTCGCGCGTCATCATACAAGGCTCGTGCAGTGTGAAATCCGCGAGCTTGTGCGCAACGTTGACCACGTTGCTCTCCCAGCTGACCGCACCGGCGCAGGCGTAGTTGTCCCAATGCGCGACCACGGCGGGCACGGGCGCAGGCGGGCCCCAAGCGGAAACTACCCGCGCGCCTACTTCACGTTGGAAAATGTCGATCAGGCAATCGTATTCATTGCCCGCAAGATGCAGACCGGCGCCCTCCGCGATCTCATGGATGACGCCCAAGGCGACCGCCCTGCCGATGTTGTGCAGCAATCCACACAGATAATTCAGGCCGGTTTCACGTCCCTGCATGCTGCTCAGCTGGCGCGCCCACAACGCGCTTGCCAAGGAGTGACGCCAGAGTCGGCGCGCCTTGCGGTGCTGGCCCTCGACGTGCAGCATCTTTCCCTGCAGGGCCAGGGTAAAGGCAATGTTGGCCACATCATCGAGCCCCAGCCATGCGATCGCGTGCTGCAGCGAGGTAATCGGCATGGACGGCCGTTTGGCGGCCGACGAAGCAATGCTTAACACATACTTGGCCAGCGCCGGATCGGTGTGGATGATGTCCGCCAGCAGATGCGCGTTGCCGGATTTTTTGGTACCGATGCGCACGACTTTTACCGCGACGGTCGGGAGGCTGGGAATCACCAATCTATTGCGCGCGATGTGCTGCTCGACCAAGCCGCGTACGGCCTCGAGGTTCTCGAGTTCTCGCTGCGATGGAGTTAATAGCTGCAGCACTCCCTAAGTAACGGCAGGCGAAACAATGACTTGAGATCCCAACAGCGAGCCCTGATGCACATCTTCGGCGGAAAAATGCGTAAACTTGATCGGACATGAACGCCGATTACAACGTGGTACCCGAAATTTGCGACGTGGCGGTGATCGGCGGCGGCCCTGCGGGGAGCACCGCGGCCATCTTGCTGGCGCGGCGCGGCTACAAGGTCATTGCGCTCGAGAAGGCTCGCCATCCGCGGTTTCACATCGGCGAATCGCTCTTGCCGATGAATCTGCCGGTCTTCGAACGCTTGGGTGTGCTCGACAAGGTGCGCGCGCTCGGCGTACACAAGCTGGGCGCGGATTTCCAGGCGAACAACGAACGCGGCTACAACACCTTCGCCTTTTCGCGCGCCATCGGCAACAGTCCGCCGCACTCCTTTCAGGTTTGGCGCCAGGATTTCGACAAGATGCTCTACGATCATGCGCGTGCCAGCGGCGCCGATGCCCGTGAGGGACAGGAGGTTCGGAAAATCGAGCAGAAAAACGCGCGCGAATCTCTGCTCGAAGTACAAGCCGATGACGGCCGCAACTACAGCATTCAGGCGCGCTATGTCGTCGATGCCAGCGGCCGCGATGCGTTTGTCGCTTCGAAGAACAAGCTGCGGCGCAAGAACAACCAGCATCAGAGCGCCGCCATATTCAGTCACTTCCGCGGCGCAGAACTTAGGCCGGGCGAGGATGCCGGCAACATCAGTATTTACCGTTTCGATCAAGGCTGGATGTGGATGATCCCGCTGCCGGGCGGCATCATGAGTATCGGCGCGGTGTGCCGGCCGGAATACTTGAAGCAGCGCAAGGGACGCACGGCGGAATTCCTGCTCGAGACGCTCAACAAAAACGCCGATCTTAAGCGCCGAATCGAACATGCTGAAATGGCCGGCGAGGTGCGCGTCACCGGCAACTATTCCTACGATTCGACGCGGATGGGAGGACCGGGGTGGATCCTGGTCGGCGATGCGTTCGCGTTTCTCGATCCTGTGTTTTCCTCCGGCGTTTTTCTTGCCATGAGCGGCGCCGAGCAAGCGGCGGCCGTGGTCGACGCGGCACTGCGCACGCCTGAGCGCGAGAGCTCGCTGATGCGCAAGCTGGAAAAACGCCTGCGGGCCGGCATGGGGCGCTTTTCATTCTTCATCTATCGATTCAACGGGCCGGTGATGACGCAAATGTTCGGCCAACCGCGCAACGTCTGGCAGCTGGAGCAAGGCGTGATTTCCATGCTGGCCGGCGACCTATTCGACACACCCAAGGTATTGTGGCGCCTGCGGCTATTCAAGCTGGTGTACGCCCTCGTCGGTTTGCGCGACTTTAGGCGCTGGCGAGCGGAGCACAAATACCGTCTGGCGCAGGCTCGCAGCGAATTCACCGGCGGCAACACGCCTTTCGATAAGGCCTGATCGATGACAAGTCAGGGAATGGAGGGAGCCCTGGCTAGGGCGCTGCCTTGTCCAGTCGCGCCCTGCGTGCCAGCCACAGGCTCACCCCGACAATCATCGTGCTCACGACGCCCAACGTAAGGGTTGCGAGCACGTTGATCTCGGGGCTGACGCCCAGCCGGACCTTGGAGAAGACCACCATGGGTAAGGTGCTGCTGCCCGGACCCGAGGTAAAACTCGAGATCACCAAGTCGTCCCAGGACAGCGTGAAAGCGAGCAGCCAGCCGGACAGAATGGCGGGAAAGATGATCGGCAGGGTGATGACAAAGAACACCTTGACCGGCCGCGCGCCTAAGTCCATGGCCGCTTCCTCGAGAGCCGTGTCGAAAGTCGCGAGCCGCGAATTGATGATGACCGTCACGTAAGCCATGGAAAAGGTCATGTGGGCAATGGTCATGGTGGTGACGCCGCGGCCGGCCGGCCAGCCGATGAGCTGCTCCAAGGCCACGAACAGCAGCAACAATGACAATCCCGTGATCACCTCGGGCATCACCAAGGGCGCGGTGGTCATCGCGTTTAAAGTAAACCGTCCGCGGAATTGGCGGAAGCGGGCCAACCCGAAACCGGCGAGCGTGCCCAAGATGACGGAGCCCGAGGCGTTGATCACTGCAACCTTCAACGAGACCCACGCCGCATCGAGGATTTCTTCGTTGTTCAGCAGCGAGTAGTACCACTTGAGCGTTGGGGAATTCGCGCTGTCCCAGACGGTCACGAGCTTGGAGGCATTGAAGGAGAAAACCACCATGGACAAGATGGGGATGTAGAGAAACGCGAATCCAATTCCGATGCACGTCAGGATGAAATACGAGCTGCGATAATTCATCTGGCGCCCGCCGTCTCGCGGGCCTGCACGCTCTGGTACCACATCATGAAGGGCACCAGGAGAATCAGCAGCAGGATTGCGACCGCGCTCGCCACGGGCCACGCGCGGTTGGAGAAAAATTCGTCCCACAAGACCCGGCCGATCATCAACGCATTCGGGCCGCCGAGCAGCGCGGGAATGACGAATTCGCCCACGGCGGGGATGAACACCAGCATGGAGCCGGCCAAGATGCCGTTGCGCGACAGGGGCAGCGTGATCTTGTAAAACGCCTGCCAGGGGCGGCAACCCAAATCCTCGGCCGCCTCGAGCAGCTGCCAGTCCATTTTTTCCAGATTGGCGTACAGCGGCAGAATGAGAAACGGCAGATAGGAATAGACGATGCCCACGTACATGGCGAAGGGCGTGTAGAGCATCGCCAATGGCTCATGGATGATTCCGAGCGACATCAGGACGTTGTTGATCACGCCATTGGCCTTGAGCAGGCCGATCCAGGCATACACCCGCAGCAGCAGCGAGGTCCAAAAAGGCAGGATCACCAGCAACAGCAATACGTTGCGCAACGAGGGTTTGGCGCGCGCAATGCCATAGGCCATGGGATAGCCGACAATCAAACACATGAGGGTGGAGAGGAATGCCACCTTGAGCGAGTTCGCAAAGGCATGCAGATACAAAGAATCGGTGAACAAGAAGGCGTAGTTGTTGAAGTTGACCTTGATCGCGAGCGAGTTCTTGCCCACCCACTCGAGCAGCGGCTTGTAGGGCGGAATCGCGAGATCGACGTCCGAAAAGGATATCTTCAGGACGATGACAAAGGGCACGACGAAGAACAGCAGCAGCCACAGATAAGGCAGCGCAACCACGAGTCCGCGCCCCGTGATGCCGACCCGCCTGAGACGCCCGGTCAGCGTTGCGGTACTAACGAGTCACCACCACCGGGCTGGTCGCATCCCAGGAAAGATACACCTGCTGATCCCAAGCGATTGCTTCCGCATGCCGCGAGGTATTGGGCTGCGTGACACGAACGACCTTGCCGGTGGGCAACTTGACCAAGTAGATCGACAAGTCGCCGAGATAGGCAATGTCTTGCACCGTGCCGCGCACGAGATTGTCGGTGCCCTCCTGGGGCGCCGCGGTCGACATGAATATTTTTTCCGGCCGAACAGCCGCCCAGACAATCGCTTCGGGCGGCGCGCTGATGCCGTGGCTGACGTAAATCGTGCCGCCGAGCTCCGGCGAACCGATGCGCACATAATTCGGTTCATCCTCGATGAGCTTGCCTTCGAACATGTTCACCGAGCCCACAAAATCCGCCACAAATTTCGAGCTCGGGAATTCGTAAATCTCGGACGGCGTCCCCGCCTGGACGATTTCACCGTGATCCATCACGCCAATGCGGCTCGCCAAGGTCATGGCCTCTTCTTGATCATGCGTCACGACAACGAAGGTGACCCCCAGCTTGTCCTGTAGGCTGATCAATTCGAATTGGGTGTGTTCGCGCAACTTCTTGTCGAGCGCACCCAAGGGTTCATCCAGCAGCAGCAATTTGGGACGCTTGACCAGCGAACGGGCCAGCGCCACGCGCTGCCGCTGACCGCCGGAAAGCTGATGCGGCTTGCGCTTGGCGAACTCGCCCATTTTTACCAGATCGAGCATGGTGGCGACGCGCTCTTGGATCTCGTGTTTGGGCAAGCGGTCCTGCTTCAATCCGAAGGCGACGTTCTGCTCGACATTCATATGCGGGAACAGCGCATAGGATTGGAACATCATGTTCACCGGCCGCTCGTAGGGCGGTATGCCGGTCATGTCCTCGCCGTCGATGAGAATCTTCCCCGAGGTGGGCGTTTCAAATCCCCCCAGCATGCGCAGCAGCGTGGTCTTGCCGCAGCCTGAGGCACCTAACAGGCAAAAGATCTCCCTCTGATAGATTTTTAAGGAAACATCGTTGACGGCTTTGAATTCACCGAACGATTTACTGATGCGCTCGACCTCGACGTAGGGCCGCGCGGACGGATCATTCCAGGGCTGGGCTTTGGCGACGCCTCCCGCGGATGCCGCCACTTATTGCCCCGTCTTGAATTTTTGCCAGACGCGGGTGATCGCGCGGGTCTGCTCGGGGGAGTCGGCCTGTTGCAACGCCAATTTCTGCCGCTGTTCGGGCGTGGGGTATATGCCCGGATCGTCCTTTACCGCGGGCAGCACCAGCGGCTGCGAGGCGAGGTTTGCGTTGGCGTAGCGCTTGAAATTCGAAACATCCGCGATGACCTGGGGCGTCATCATGTAGTTCATGAATGCATACGCGCTATCCGGGTCCGGGGCGTCCTTCGGGATCGCCAGCATGTCGAACCACAGGATCGAACCTTCCTTGGGCACCACATATTTGATGTCGATGCCCTTGTTGGCTTCGCGCGCTCGATCGCGAGCCTGCATCACATCGCCGTTATACCCCACGGAAATACATAGATCGCCGTTCGCGAGCGCTTCGATGTATTCCGACGAACTGAAGTTGCGGATGTAGGGTCGGATCTTGAGCAGCACGGCCTCCGCCTGGGCGAGATCCTCGGCGCTTTGGGAATTCGGATCCTTACCCAGGTAGCTGTACACGGCGCGCACCATCTCCGCCGGCGAGTCCAGCAAGGTGATGCCGCACTTGGCCACCTTTGCGGCCACCTCGGGATCGAATACCAGGCGCCAGCTATCCAGCGGCGCATTCGGCATCAAGGCCTTGACCATCTTTTCGTTGTAGCCGATGCCATTGCTGCCCCACAAATAGATCACGCCATGGGCATTGCCGGGATCGTTTGAGGCCACCCTGGACATGAGCTGTGGATCCATGTTCTGCAGGTTCGGCAGCTTGGATTTGTCCAGGACCAGATAGGCGCCGGCTTTGATCTGCCGCTCGAAATAGGAAGCCGTCGGCACCACGATGTCGAAGCCGCTGTTGCCCGCGAGCAGCTTGGTCTCCAGGGTTTCATTGGTATCGTAGTAAGCAGGATGCACCTTGATGCCGAACTGCTTCTCGAAATTCGACAGCGTGTCCGCCGCGAGATAGTCCGACCAGATATAGAGATTGAGGTCCTTGGCGCCCCCCGCCGGCTTGGCAGCCGTATCGCCGGACGATTTCCCGCCGCCGCAACCGCTCAAACCAAATACGCATGCAAGCGCCAGAATCGCCGTCCGACGAACGCTCAACATCCGACGCTTCCCCTAAGTTTTGGAGCGCTAGTTATAGCGCAGCGGCCACATCGCCGCTAGGGACGGTAGGAAGATTCAAGGTACTAGACGTTGAGCAGCAGGTGCTCGCGCTCCCATGAACTGATCACCTGGGCAAAGGTCTCGTACTCCGCCTCCTTGACCGCGGTAAAGGCGAGTACGAAGCGATCGCCGAACAGGTCCACCAGGGGTTTGGATTCGCGCAGCAGACGCAAGGCCTCAGCCAGCGTACGGGGCAACGCGATGGCCAAGTCATAGGCACTGCCGCCGATCGGTTCGGAGGGCTTGAGTTTCTCCGTCATCCCGAGATAGCCGCAGGCCAGGGACGCCGCGATGGCCAGATAGGGATTTGCGTCCGCGCCCCCGACCCGATTCTCCACGCGCCTCGCGTCGGGCCCCGACATGGGCACGCGCAGTCCGGCGGTTCGATTGTCATATCCCCAGTGCACGTTGATGGGCGCCGAAGAGTAACGGCTGATGCGCCGGTAGCTGTTCACATTCGGACAGAACAGCGACATCGCGCCGGGCAGGTATTTCTGCAGACCCGCGATATGGCCGAAGAACAGTTCCGAGGGCGTGCCATCGGGGTTGCTGAAAATATTCTTGCGGGTCTTCGAATCGATGATGCTTTGATGCAGATGCATGGCACTGCCGGGCTCCTTGGCCATCGGCTTCGCCATGAAAGTCGCATACATCTTGTGGCGCATCGCCGCCTCGCGCGCCGTGCGCTTGAAGAGGAATGCCTGGTCGGCAAGGTTCATGGGATAGCCGTGCAGCAGGTTGATTTCCATTTGCGCCGCGCCGGATTCATGGATCAAGGTATCGATCTCGATGTCCTGCGCCTCGCAAAACGAGTACATGTCGTCGAACAACGGGTCGAACTCATTGACGGCGGCGATGCTGTAGGCCTGCCGGCCGATCTCCGGACGGCCGGAGCGGCCCACCGGCGGCTTCAGCGGATAGTCGGAATCGATGTTCGGTTCGACCAGGAAGAATTCCAGTTCTGGGGCCACCACCGGCTCCCAGCCCTGAGCCTCATACAGATCAAGTATCCGGCGCAGCACGTAGCGCGGCGCCATGGTGACCGGGCTGCCGTCGCCGTAGAAACAATCGTGAATCACCTGAGCCGTGGGCTCAGCTGCCCAGGGTACGACGCGCACCGTCTTCGGATCGGCCTTCAAGACAATGTCGATATCCGACGGGTTCATCGCGCTTTGGTCTTCCGGGTAGTCTCCGGTCACGGTCTGTAGAAAGATCGCCTCGGGCAGACGCATGCCTTCCTCTTCGGCGAATTTTTCCGCCGGCATCAGCTTGCCGCGAGCCACGCCGGCCATGTCCGGAATGATCGCTTCGACTTCCGAAATCCCGTGCTCTCTCAAGAATTGTTGAATCGTACTCGCCATACATCACCTTGCAGCGTTTGCGCGTTGGCGGCTCGCCGCGCCAAAGGCAGCAAACAACGCGCTCGAAAATGGATCCTTTGCGAATTGCCATTCCGGATGCCATTGCAGCGCCAAAGCGAATGCCGGTGCATCGGCAACGCGAAAAGCTTCGATCACGCCGTCCGGCGCGCGCGCCTCAATGGCCAAGTCCGCGCCCAATTTTTCAACACCCTGCGAATGCAGAGAGTTCACCTTGAGGCGGTTCCGGCCCGCGATTTTTTGCAGCTCCCCTCCAGGCTCCAGCAGGACCTCGTGTACGGGGGCGTATTGCTCGTCGAGGGGTTGGGATTCATCGTCGCGGTGATCGAGGTTTCCGGGCACCTCGTGCAAGCGCGGGTTTAGTGTGCCGCCATAGGCGACATTCATCTCCTGAAATCCGCGACAGATCGCGAGCACCGGCAAGCCGGCGGCGACCGCACGCGGAATCAGCGGAAGCGTCGTAGCATCCCGATTTGGGTCATGTAATGTCCCCGGCCTGGCAGCCGGTCCTCCGTAGTGTTGCGGTTCCACATTCGACGCGCTGCCCGTGAGCAGCAATCCGTCGCATGCATTCATTAGCGCCGGCAGGTCAATTTCGGACCCTAAAGCGGGTACGAGCACCGGCACCGCCTTCGCGCCATGGGCCACGGCCTCGATGTACTTCTCGCCGACCATGTGGAAATAGTGTTTTCCATATAGCCGGCGATCGGCCGGAATTCCAATTAGCGGCAGGCGCGACATGTTTAATATATTAAACGTCCGGATGGACGATCGAACTTATGTAACGCACCCATTACACCATACCGGCGGCGCCGTGGCTCGGCAACGCGTGCAAAAAGAGCTAAGATTTAGGCATTTCCAACACTTAGGCACGTTTTGTGCTCCGCAACAATCTTGCATTCTGGTCGAAAAACTAGGTAGGCTCACAGGCTCGAATTTCTGTCAATAGCCCTAAGATTTTAAACACTTTCGCCCTCCAACCATGCGCCTGTCCCTTCCCCCTGCCCCCTCCTATTACGCCCTGGACGACGCCTGGGGGACCTGCGCGCCCCTGCGCGGGGAGGTCAGCGTCGATGTGGCGGTGCTCGGCGGCGGCATCGCCGGCTGCTCCGCGGCCCTGCATTTGGCAAAACGCGGGTACCGGGTGGCGTTGCTCGAGGCTCGGCACATCGGCTATGGCGCTTCAGGCCGCGCCGGCGGTCAGACGATTTTTGGTCTAGCGGTCGGCCAGCAAAAGCTCGAGCGCGAGGTCGGAAGAGAAGACGCACATCGCTTGTTTGACTTGTCGATCGAGGCGTTGGATCTGACTCAATCCCTGATCCGCGACTATTCCATCGATTGCGACTACCGCCCCAATCATGTGCACGTCGCGGTGAAACCGCGCCACGTGGACGAACTTGGGTTATGGGCCCGGGAACTGCACGAAGAGTACCGCTATGCATCGGTGCGGCTGCTGAACCGCGACGAACTGCAGGAGCATGTGCGCAGCGAGCGCTATTTGGGCGGACTGCTCGACTCGCGCAGCGGCCACCTGCAACCACTGAAATACACGAGAGGGTTGGCACGCGCCGCCATGACCGCGGGCGCGGTCCTGCACGAAAATTCCGAAGTCTTACGCTACGAAAATGGCCGCGAGGTGCGCGTGCATACGGCGCAAGGCTCAGTACGCTGCGCGCACCTTGTCTTATGCGGCAATGCCTATATCGGTGCCGTGGCCCCGTCGCTGGCGCGGCGCATTCTCGGCGTTGGCACCTACATCATTGCAACCGAACCGTTGGGCGAAGCGCGTGCGCGCAGTCTGCTGCCGAGTAATGCGGCTGTCGCCGACATCAATTGGATTCTGGACTACTTCCGGCGCTCGCAGGATCACCGCCTGCTGTTCGGCGGCCGTGTCAGCTACAGCTCGGTGCAGCCGCCGCGCCTGGCGGAATCGATGCGCAAGCGCATGCTGCGTGTTTTTCCCTCGCTGTCGGACGTCAAAGTCGCGAACGCCTGGGGCGGGTATCTCGACATCACCATGAGCCGCGCGCCGGATTTCGGACGGCTGGCGCCGAACGTTTACTACCTTCAGGGATTCTCCGGACACGGCGTGGCGCTCGCGGGATTGGCCGGCGGACTCGCCGCCGAAGCCATCGCAGGCACGGCCGAACGGTTCGACGTATTTTCGCGCATACCGCATCGGGATTTCCCCGGCGGCCCGTTGCTGCGCCGACCGTCGCTGATGCTGGCGATGCTGTACTACCGACTGCGGGACCTACTGTAAGCGGCGCCGATCTGACGTTAGGGCAGACGCAACGCGTTCGGCAGTCTGCTATTTCAACTCCGCTTTTTCGCCGAAGCTGGCCGTAAGTTTCTGGCCCGTGTCGACCAGCGTGACGGCGCTCAAGCCGCCGCCGTGCGAGCCGTCGCGCAGCGGATAGAATTCCACCGCGACCCGGTCGCCCGGCTTGACGGAATTGCGGGTCCAGCCACCGCGGGTCAGCACGCCGGGACTCGTGGTCTCGAAGCTCCACTCCTGCGGCTCGCCGCCGCCCTCCGGCTGCACCAGCACCCAAACGACGCAATGAGGATTGGTCCACTGAAAGCTCTTGACGTTGCCTTTCAGGGTCAAGAGCTTGGTTCGGTCATACACCGCGAAAGAGTGATGCGCAAACACGGGAACCGCAGCCATAAGAGCCGCCAAAGCGACCGCGCCAAGCGTTAACTTCATTCGGAATAAATTCATTTTTACCTGCATCACTTCGAATCGGAGCCTACGGGAACACCGTTGTGGAATTTGATGGGCACAAAGATCGAATTACCGTCCTTGTCGAGACCCTCGTTATAGCTGCCCTGTTCACAGACACCTTCCACGATGTCGTATTTCTGCGATCGCTGCCGTAGGTATTTGCGCGTGGTTTTCCATGTTTTGGACAGCAGCTTGTTCGCCGTGATTTCCAAATCATCCGCGAGGGTCTCGGCATCCAACAAATGAATACGCTCGACGATGTGCATGTCGCCATCGTTGGGCACACCCACCGCTTCGTTGACGGCGAGATAGACCTCCGGCAGCAGCGCGATCGTATCCACCACCAGCGTTTGCCCCTCCCAATGTCCGATTGAATGACCATGAAAGCTGGGATCGGGGTCATCGGGATGCGGCCGGCCGTCGGTGTAAATCCGGCGCAGGCGATTGCCATCGCCCTCGCCGAGCAAGGTCACCCTGCCCGGCGTGACCAGCAGCTCAAATGCGTTGTGCGTAATGAGCATGTAGCTCGGCATCCCGGTCGGAAAGCAGTGATCGATGACCGGGAAAGGCCGCCCGGCCTTTTCTTCGGCGTACATATGCTCGATTTGTTTGGCAATCTGCGCATTCCACGGCGGCGGATTGCTGCGCTCCTGCGCGACTTGGTCGCTGATGACCGGCGTCCAAACGCCGCTGAAGTCCGGCAGCTTGGCGAGCGCCTGCCAATCGCGCAGCGTGGCAGGCGGATTGATCGGGTCCTTGGCAGCCGGTTCGGCCGCATCGGAGGATGGCAGCGTACTAGCGGCGAACGCGGCGAGAATCATCGCCGCAACGGCGCGTCTGATGGGGATATTCATGCAGCGAAAGATTACCCTATTTGAATTGCACAACGAAGCACTTATGAATCCGCGCGTGCCGCTCAAAGTCCTTCGGCACGGTCGCGGCGCTGATGTCCTCGATCGCCAGATCCTCGAGCCCTCCCTGGTCCAACTTGAAGCGGGTGTAGTTGGTGGAAAACACCAGGCGGCCTGCGGGCCGCAACAGTTTCAGCGACCTGCGAATCATGCCGACGTGATCGCGTTGCACGTCGAGCACGCCCTCCATGCGCTTGGAATTCGAAAAGGTCGGCGGATCCAGGAAGATCAAGTCGAAGCGCGCACCTCGAGGCTCTTGCTCCTCGAGCCAGGCCAAGCAATCGGCGCGGTAGAGTTCGTGATTGTCGCCCCGAAAGCCATTGAGCAAAAGATTTTCATGCGCCCAATCAAGATAGGTGTTCGATAAATCGACGCCGGTGGTGCTGCGCGCGCCGCCGGCCGCCGCATACACCGTGGCGCTGCCGGTGTAGCAAAACAAATTCAGGAAATCTGCGTCCTTGGCCCAAGCGCGCAGCATCCCGCGCACGATGCGATGGTCGAGAAACAGGCCGGTATCCAAATAGTCGCGAAAATTCACCCAGAATTTCAATCCCCCTTCCTGCACCGCGTGGCGCTCCGCCGCGCTCTCGCGCTTCTCGTATTGATCCGCGCCCTTCTGCGGTTTGCGCACGCGCGTATGCACCTGCGGGAGCGGCACGCCCAATACCTCCGGCAGCACCGCCAGCGCTTCACGGCGGCGCTCGCGTGCGCTTTCCTGGTTCACGGATTTTGGCGGCGCATATTCCTGCACATAGACATGCCGGGACTCGCGGCCATACAAATCGATGGCGAAGGCGTATTCAGGCATGTCCGCGTCGTACACCCGAAAGCAATCGATATGCTCGCGCGCCGCCCACGGATCCAGGCGCTGCAGGTTCTTGCGCAATCGATTGGCGAACATCTGCGCGCCGGGCCGGCTCGACCAATCGGCGCGCACTTCTTCGGCAGGACGTTGCGCGCTCGCTGCGTTCAGATCGAAGCGCAGCAGCCGGCACTCGATGGCGCCGTTGAACACGCGGTGCGAACGCTTGGCGTATATCCCTAAATTACGGGCCAGCGGCGGATTGCCGGTCAGAATCGCGGCCTGCCAGCCCTGAAAGCGATCGCGCAGCACTGCGCCGAGTTCCGAGTAGAGTTCGGGCAAGCCCGATTCCGCACCGATCCTTTCACCGTAGGGCGGATTGGCGACGATCAAACCCGTCTCCCCTCTTGGGCGGGGCACCTCGCCGAGCGCGCGCTTCTCCACGTGCAGCCAATCCGCGACGCCGGCGTGCGCGGCGTTGGCACTCGCCATCCGCACGGCTTCCGAGTCGATGTCGGAGCCCAAGATGCAGCGCCTCGCGACGCGGGCGGAACGCCGCGCCAATGCTTCCCCGCGCAGGCGCGCCCAGAGTGCCGCGTCATGGCCATGCCACTTCAAGAACCCGAAGTACTCGCGATCGATCGCCGGCGCCGCATCCGCCGCGATCAAGGCGCCTTCGGTCAGAAAAGTGCCCGAGCCGCACATCGGGTCGAGCAGCATTCCGCCCGCCGCGGCAATCTGCAGCCATCCCGCTCGCAGCAGCACGGCGGCGGCCACGTTCTCCTTGAGCGGCGCGCGGCCGCCTTCGCTGCGGTAGCCGCGGCGGTGCAGACTTTCGCCGGAGAAATCCAACGACACCAATGCGGTGGGTCCCTCGACATGCAAATGCAGTAGTACGTCGGGGCGCTCGGGCTGGATATTCGGCCGCTCGCCGGTGGACTCGCGCAGATTGTCGCAAACCGCATCCTTGAGCAGCTGCGAGCCGTAAATCGTATGCCGGATGGATTCATTGCCGCCGCTGCAATCGCACGCCAGGGTTGCTCCGGGCGCCAGGTGCTCGCGCCAATCGATGCGCTTGACGGCCTCATAAACGCTCTTGGAGCTCGTCGCGTCGATGGAACCCAAACTCAAGTACACCCGGGTGGCGGTGCGCGACCACAGGCATGCCCGATAACCCACCTCGAGCGTGCCTTGAAACTTCACATCGTGGCTGCGCTCGCGGATATCTTCGGCGCCGAACTGCGCGAGTTCTTCGGCCAAGACCGAGGCGGCGCCCACCGGCGCGGTCGCGATCCAATAGCGGACATTGTCGTTCACGCTCAATGCACGGCGGCGGTGTCGGGGGCGCGCAAGTCATGCCAGTCGAGGTTGGGATGATGCGAGAAATAGCGCTGCAGAATTTTGTACACATCGACATCGAATGCGGGGTGGACACGACACATGCGCAGAGCGGCGAGTTCTTCTTCGGAGCGCGCCGATCCCAGGTACAGCCAACGATCGAGCACATGAAACTCGCCGCCCCGCGTGCCGTCCGGCAAAAAGCCGCCCGTAGGCCGCTCGCGCAATGCGATCCGTCCGGGAAACGGCCAGCTTTTAATTTTCAGCGCGGAGAGTGCCAATTTCAGCCGCATCGTGTGCAGGATCAGCGGCTCCTTGCCGGCACAGGCCCCTCTGCACTTGCCGATCTGCAGGGCGAAGCACGAGCCTTCGCTCTCTTCCAGTCCGAGCACTTTGAGGCAAAGCTGCGAGGCGCGGGCAATATCCATCAGCGCCTTGCGCGCATCCTTCTCTGAGTGAAATACGCCGAAACTCTCGGCGAGATCCTCAGGCTCCAGCATATCGAGGCGCTGTATGCGCACGCGGCCCGACGCGGCGTCGTCGAGCCTTAGGGTCACTGACTCCAAGTTGCTGCGAGTGTGTCGGCTGTAGCGCGGCTGCTGCGACCTGATCCATTCTGCCTCGAGCAGCATCGCGCCCAGTTCACCGGCGGTTTCTCGCCAATCGACGCGCTGCACTTGCGCCGCCAATTTTTGTTCGCGCGAGCCGGAGCGCGGATCGCCGAGCTGAGACAAAATCTTGCGGCGCAGCGAGTTGCTGCGGCCGATGTACAACAACGCGCCCTCTTCGCCAAGGAAGCGATAGACGCCGGGCGACTCCGGCAACTCGTCCGCCAGTCCGGCCGGCAGTTGCGCGGGCAGCTTAGGTTGGCTCAATACGGCGTGTGCTGCCGCGGCGGCAAATTCAGCCGCAGGGATTTCGCGCCGCAACTTGCTCCACAGGTCCCACAGCACCCTGGCATCCCCCAGCGCGCGGTGCCGGGCGCTGCAGCTCAAGGCATGGCGCTCGATCAGCGCATCCAAATTGTGGCGCGCGTGTTCGGGCGACAAGCGGCGCGACAGTTTAACCGTGCACAAAGCCTCCGCCGCATAGGCCATGCCCAGCTTACGAAACTCGGCGCGCAGAAAGGAATGATCGAAACGCGCGTTGTGCGCGATGAAAACCGCGCCGCGCAACTTCTCGAACACGGTCGAGGCCACATCGGCGAATAGTGGGGCGTCGGCCACCATTTCACTGCTGATGCCGGTGAAGGCCTCGATGTAAGGCGATATCGGACACTCCGGATTGACCAGCGAGCTCCATTCATCCAAGAGTTCGCCGTCTTGCACTCGGACGATGCCGATTTCGGTGATTCGGTCATAGGCGGCATTGCCACCCGTGGTTTCCAAATCAACGAATACGAGGGTGTCAGCCGCGTCCATCAAGCGACAGCAACGGATAGTATAGGTCGGGCCGCCGGTCGCGAAATACGCCCCACGCCTGCCGATAACGGCGCACCTCGTCCAAGTCGAACGACGCGGTCAGCACCGATTCGCTCTCCCGATCCGCCTCGACGAGCTTTTCACCCGTCGGCGAGGCGATGAACGAAGAGCCGTAGAAGGTCATCGTGTATTTTTCGCCTTTCTCGGTGCCGATGCGATTTGAGGCCACCACAGGCATGACATTGGCTGCCGCGTGACCCTGCATGGTGCGCTGCCAGTGGCCGCTGGAATCGATGCTGGCATCCTGCGGTTCCGAACCAATGGCGGTGGGATAGAGCAGGATCTCGGCGCCCATCAACGCCATGGAGCGCGCCGCCTCGGGAAACCATTGATCCCAACAAATCGCGACGCCCAATTTTGCGTAGCGTGTGGCGAATACTTTGAAGCCGGTGTCGCCGGGCGAGAAATAGAATTTTTCGTGATACCCCGGCCCTTCCGGAATATGCGATTTGCGATAGCTGCCGAGGACCGAGCCGTCGGCATCGACGACCGCGATGGAATTGTAAAACGCATTGTTGGCGCGCTCGAACACGCTGATCGGCAACACCACGCCGAGTTCGCGTGCGACGTTGCGGAAATGCTCGACCGCCGGATGTCCTTCCAGCGGCAAAGCAAGCTCGAGGTGCCGGGCAAGGTGATCCTTGCAAAAATACGGCGTCTCGAACAACTCTTGCAGCAGGATCACCTGAGCGCCCTTCGCCGCAGCCTCGCGCACGAGTTTCTCCGCGCGCGCGATGTTGGCGTCGCGATCCCAACTGCAGGCCATTTGCGTGGCCGCTACGGTTACCATGTTCATAGGGCTGTATATGCTACCTGATCTCAGAATTTCCACTTCGGACGGGGTCGCATCGACCCCGTCGATTCGGCGCGCCAACGCCTAGAAACTCGGGGGCGAGCTGGCGCTGACAATTTCGCATTCCTCGCGCCCGAGGTTGCGAAACCGATGCGGCACAGAACTCTTGAAATAATAAGCATCACCCGCGCCCAATACGCGTGATTCGCCGCCAACGGTCAATTCGATCTTCCCCTTCACGACGACGCCGCCTTCCTCGCCCGCGTGAGTCAGCATTTCCTCGCCGGTATCCGCGTTGGCGGCGTAGCGCTCGTGGAGGATCGACATGCTGCGTTGGGCCAAGCGGCCGCCGACGAGGCGCAGCTCCACACTGGCTGTGCCGATATTCGCGAGTTCTTCGCGCGGGAAAAAAACCTGTGGTTTTCCGCCCAAATCCAAGGTGAAGAAATCGGCCAGCGCCATCGGGATGCCGTCCAGCACTTTTTTGAGCGAGCTAACCGAGGGACTGACTCGGTTTTGCTCGATCAAGGAAATCAAGCCGTTGGTCACGCCCGCGCGCTTGGCTAATTCACGCTGCGACAGACCGTACATCTGCCTCACGGCCTTCAAGTGGCTGCCGACGTCTATACTCATAGTGTCTATTATAATAGACGCTTTTGGCGAATGTAGCGCCAAAATTGAGCTTAGTGTTGATTTTCCTTATCATCTAACCGCCCCGCTCCTCGTAAAGGACCTAATGCCATGAATGCCCGCCTTACCCCCGCCGCCGCGACGAATCCCGAACTCGATGCATTTTGGATGCCGTTCACGGCCAATCGACAATTCAAGGCGAATCCGCGCCTGCTGGCGCGTGCCAAAGGCATGTACTACACGACCGCGGATGGCCGCGAGGTGCTCGATGGCGTCGCGGGTCTATGGTGCGTGAACGCGGGGCACGGACGCCGCGAAATCACCGAGGCGGTCACCCAGCAGCTCGAGACCATGGAGTTTGCGCCGACCTTTCAAATGGGCCATCCGATCGCATTCGAACTGGCGAACCGGCTGGCGAAGATTGCGCCGCCCGGCCTGGACCGAATCTTCTTTACCAATTCGGGTTCGGAATCCGTGGATACCGCGCTGAAAATTGCCATTGCCTACCACCGGGCGCGCGGGGCGGGGCAGCGCACGCGGCTGATCGGCCGAGAGAAGGGCTATCACGGTGTGGGCTTTGGCGGGATGTCGGTCGGCGGCATGGTCAACAACCGCAAGTTTTTCGGCTCATCCATGTTGCCCGGCGTGGATCATCTGTCACATACGCTGGACCACGAACACAATGCGTTCTCGCGCGGCATCCCGCAGTGGGGCATGCACCTGGCGAATGAACTGGAACGTCTGGTCGCCCTGCACGATGCCTCGACCATCGCGGCGGTGATCGTGGAGCCGATTTCGGGCTCGGCCGGTGTGGTGCTGCCGCCGGCCGGCTATCTAAAGCGCCTACGAGAAATCTGCGACAAGCACGACATCCTGCTGATATTCGACGAAGTGATCACCGGCTTCGGCCGCGTCGGCAAACCCTTTGCCGCGCAGGCTTTCGATGTCACGCCTGACTTGATCACCACCGCGAAAGGCTTGACGAACGGTGCGATACCCATGGGCGCGGTGTTTTCTCAGCGCAAGATTTACGACGCGTTCATGCAGGGTCCGGAGAATTCGATCGAGCTGTTTCACGGCTACACCTACTCAGCTCACCCGGTCGCATGCGCCGCGGCCCTGGCGACCCAGGACATCTATGCGAAGGAAGGCCTGCTCACGCGCGCCGCGACCTTGAGCGCGCCGTGGGAAAACGCCGTGCATTCCCTGCGCGGCCTGCCGCATGTCATCGACATACGCAACTACGGCTTGATCGGCGCCGTGGAATTGGAGCCGCGCCAGGGAAAGCCTGGGGCACGCGGCTTTGATGTGTTCCTCAAGTGCTTCGAGCGGGGTGTGATGGTGCGTCAGACCGGCGACACCATCGCCATGTCACCGCCCCTGGTGATCGAGCCCAAGCAGATCGAACGCATCATCGAAACATTAGGCGCGGTGATCCGCGAGGTCGAGTAGATCGCGAGGTCGATTCGCGAGGGCGCCTGCGCCCTCAGGTTTTCGGCTCGAAAATTGCGTACCACTTTTTGCAGGGCTCGCTCACTTCCCACACGCCCTCGAAGCCTGCGGGAACCACGAACGCGTCCCCAGCCTTGAGTTCGTGCTTCTCTCCGCTCACCGACTCGATGCGAATGCGGCCTTCCATGATCACGCAGAATTCGTGTTCGGTGTAGCGCACGCGCCATTTGCCGGCGGTGCTGGTCCAAATTCCGCAAAAAAATTCGCCCCTCGCGTCGGTGTATTGATTCGATACCCGGGTGCGCGGAATGCCGGCGAGAATATTTTCATGCGACGGATTCGCAGACTCTCCGGTCTGATATCGATCAAGAACCACGATCTTGGGCGGCACGCTCATCCGCTATCGTAGGCTGAGGGTGCGCGCGGAAACAAGTGCGGCCCAGAGCACCATGCTCCGGGCCGCCGCCGCCTCGATTTAGTTTTCACCCGTCACTCATTCTTGCCGACCTGGGCGACCGCAGCGCCGGATTCCATCTGCAGCGTCAGCCGGACGCGCCGCTCCATGGCATAGCCGTCGCTGTCCTCAGCCGTGCTCTGGCTCTTGCCATAGGCATTGACTTCGAGCGCTTCATCGCTGACCCCCGAAGCCAGCAACAGGTCGCGCACCGCGTTGGCTCGGTCCTGCGAGAGCTTCATATTGGTGTCAATCGTGCCGCGCGGGTCCGCATAGCCATCGACACGAATTTTCAGCTCAGGGGACTTCGACACGGCTTGCGCCAGCACTTGAATCTGATGCGCGATATCCGGCGTGATCTCCGCGCTGCCGGTGCGGAACAGCACATCGCCTTGCAAGCCATCGAGTACTTCCGAGGCGTCTTCTTTCGCGGTCTGGGCTGTTTGCACGCTCTGCGAGAGATCATCGAGCTTGGCGCTCAAGGTCTGGTTGCTTTCCACCAGCTGGCTCTTTTCACCCAGCAAAGTCGATTTTTCGCTCTGCAGCTGCGATTTGTCGGTTTCCAGCAGGGCCACTTGCGCCTCGGCCTTTTTGGCGTCGCTGGCGCGATGGACTCGATTGCCGAGCCATGCGCCAAGCCCGGCGCCCACGACCGCGCCAATTGGACCTGCTGCAAATGCGCCGATCACCGCTCCGGCCACGAATCCGGCCGGCTCCTGAGGGGGCCGTGGTTTTGGATCGTCGGCAAAGGCCGCGGTGCTGAGGCCGATCAACCCTATCGTCCACACCCATTTGGAATACCTGGAATATCTGCTGCTCATGACAAACTCCTCGCTGCTCGCCATTCGGGGCGACGACCGCCGTCCCATGGAGCCATTACGGTCCCGCATTCGGGCAGTCAGACGATGGAGTCATGGCAAATCATGGCGACGCCGCGACGAATTGCAGGAGCGGCGGCCGTTTAGCTCAAGCTTTCAGCGAGAAGGGGGTGAAGTTGGTGCCGATGTCGTAGTAGTCCTCTTGTTCGGCCTTCTTGAGGAAGGCGACCACGCGATAGGTCAAGGGCGTTGCCACGATTTCCCAGCCGCTTTTCAGCGCGTATTGGGTAAACATGATCAGGGTTAAATGGGCCAACGGCATGCGGCCGTAGAACGCCACAAAATAAAAAATTACCGAATCCACCAGCTCGCCGCACAGAGTCGAGCCGACGATGCGCGTCCACAGCCAGCGTCCCTGGGTCCAGATTTTCATTTTGGCGAGCACATAGCTATTGACGAAGGTGCCGCAAAGAAACGCCAGAGTCGACGCCACCACAATGCGCGGCGTGTTCCCGAAAATCGTTTCCACCGCACCCTGATCCGCGAGCGACCTCGCCGAGGGCGGCAAATGCACCACCACCGCCGCCATCAGGGATGCAAACGCCAGGGCCGCAAATCCCGCCCAAACGACGCGCCGATCGCGGCCGTAGCCATACACCTCCGTCAGGATGTCGCCGAAAATGTATGAGATTGGGAAGAACAGGACGCCGGCGAGAAAGGTCACGCTGCCGCCAAATGGCAGGGAAATGGTGGTCTCTTTTGCTGGCCCAATCAGATTGGAACACAGCAGTACGCAGACATAGGCGGCCATGACGAAGTCGTAGTACTTGAATTGCCGGTTATGCGATCCGGTGGTCATAGCCCCTCAGTGTAGCCGGCTGGCTAACGGAATTGCCGGCGATATGTAAAGCCGGTTGCGCTGCGGCGCCCTACTGTCGTGTTTTGGCGAAGACATCACATCAGGAACGGGGCCGGTACGGTAGATATAGGGTATTCACCTTAAGTAGCGGATCTATGGAGCAGGGCAAACCCTTGATGCAATCGGAGAGTCCGCTTGTCGATTTCGATGCCATCTGTCAAAAAGTGCGCGCGGCAGTCGAACCCAATCGTACCCATGCCGTTTCGTTGCACGACGAGACGGGCGATGTGCTATGGCTGAGCGAGAGCTCAATGGGGCCGGACGAGCACAATGCGGTCCGTGAGGCCGCGGAAGCGTTTGGCAATCCCGCCGCCGCACCGATCCTGTCTTTCGATCTGGGCGATTCAAAATCCGCCGTGATGGTGCGAGCGGTCAATGCACGACGCGCAATCGTCGGATTGATCATGATCGTGATGGACACGCGCATCGTCGCGCAAGGCGCGCCAAAACTGATGACGCCGAAATTGCAGCGGGCGTTGGTCCAGTTTGCCGGGATGCGCCCGGATCGCGCGCCTGCGGCCCCGCCCGAACCGCCGCCGAGTCCCAGCGCACCGACCCCATCGCCGCAGGGATCGCGCAGCGCGCCGCCGAAGGCCGCGCGCACCCCGAGCGCGCCGTCGGCCGCTGCGCCGCTCTCGGTCGGTCCAAAAACCATCGCCGCTCAGCTCGAGCAGATCGTCTCGCGCGGCACGGTGCGTACACACACGCTTGACCCTGCAACCGTCTCGCGTCCCGCCAGCTATGTCAGTCATGTGGGCGCCGCCCGTACCGCGAGCGCGAGTTCAGCCCCGAGTGCCCCTCACGCGGCCAGTGCCCCTCACGTAGCGAGCGCCTCGCGCGCGGCGAGCCCCTCACACGCGCCAAGGCCCGCGGCGCCGCCATCAGCGCCCGCACGCCCCGCGGTCGCCGTGGAACCACCTGCGGAAGAGCTGTCGGAAAAGCAGCCGGCACACAAAGGAGTCCCGCCGGAAATCGATCGCCTCAACGCGGCGATGCGCAAGAGTCCCATCGTGCTGCATGTGCAGCGCCTCGTGCCCCTAAGCAAGGGCAGTCAATTGAAACGCTACGAAGTTCTGCTGCGCTCTGGATCGGAGGAGGCGCCCAATTCCGCGCCGCATGCGATGCTGAAGGCGGCTGTCGAGAACGGCTTAGGCTCGATGATTGACCGCCGGGTCGTCACCGAACTCATTGGCTGGCTGGTACGCCATCCGGATACCTGGCACGCAAACGAGGTCATGTTTTCCGTGAACCTAACCACCACGGCGCTGCACGATGAGCACTTCATCAAGTTCATCGAGCTGTGCCTGGCCAAGTCTTCGCTGCCCAAGGGGACGATCGCATTCGAAATCGACGCACCCACAGCGCTCGTCCTGGCGGACAAGATCAGCGATGTGGCAACGGCGCTGCATCGCCTGGGCTGCCCGCTGGTGCTTGATGACTTCGCGCTGCGCACCGAGTGCTTTGAGCTGCTGCGCCTGCCCGGCGTTCGCTACGTGAAACTGGCCTCGGATCTTACCGCGAGAATGCGCAGTGACAAGGTATCGCAGGCAGCGATCACCGCTGTCGTGCAGATGGCGCGGGTTCTGGGCATGCACACCGTCGCGAAACGCACCGACACCGCTGCGGAACAGGAATGGTTGACCGCGCTTGGCGTGGACTTTGTCCAGTCGAACGCCATCTCGCCCGCCGTCGCCATCGACAGCTTGCACAAGCCCGCACGCACTAAAATCTAGTTTCCGCGAGATGCGTGCTGGGCTGGCGGGCTCCAGCCACCGAGTGCCTTGACCAAGAACACCGCCGTGAAATCGGCACGAGAGTCCGCGCGCCGCGGACCGACGGCACTTGCAAATCATTGGAAACAAAGCAAACTACACCTGTCTGCAACGAGACACCGGAACCGGGCTAAGTGTTTTGTTAGTCCCATGAGGTTCGGTTCCGGTTCCCGTTAAGGTCCACGCCATGACGTTTACCGCACTAATAGCTGTCTGCGCGCTCTTCGGTCTCCTATTCTTCATCGCCGCGATCCGTCGCTTGCGCCGGCGGCGGGTCTTGGGAGGAATGGCACATGGGGCCGCCGCGCTCATATTCTTGTTGGCCGCGGTCTGCGCGGTCCTGATCGGCACGAATTTGCGCAGCTATCAACGGCTGGCATATGAACAACCTGCTGGAGAGTTGCAACTGACCAAGGATGGGGACCGGCAATTCGACGCCGTTTTAACCTACCCAGACGGCCAGCACGCTAGTTTTCCCCTGCGCGGCGATGAATGGCAGGTCGATGCGCGAGTCCTCAAATGGCATGCCTTTGCCAATCTGGTGGGATTCGACGCCGCTTACCGTCTGGAGCGCATCAGCGGCCGCTATACGCGCCTGGAGGATGAGCGCAGCCTGCCGCGTACCGTTTACGATTTGCATGCGCCTGGCCGCATCGATCCTTGGGAATTGGTGCACCGTTATCGCTCATGGGTGCCCTGGCTGGATGCGCTGTACGGGAGCGCCACGTTTCTGCCCATGGCGGACGGTGCTCTATACGAAATCAAGGTGTCGCAGAGCGGGCTCGTAGCGCGGCCCCTAAATCAAGCGGCGCGAGAAGCGGTCGGCAGCTGGCACTAAGGATCCGCATGAAACGATTCACAGTCACCGAAAAGATTCTGGGCGCGGTGCTCGGGCTTTTGCTGATTGCGGCCGGCATCGCCTGGTGGAAGACCGCACCGCCCGCGCTGCACGCTACAAAAGGCAATGCGGCGATAACGTCCACCGATCTTGTGGATCAAAGCACATACACAACGGCGCAACGCTTGGCGCAACTGGCGATCGCACCCGAGGAGCAGTCTTTCAGCCAATCGGCGCTGCGAATCGCCGACCATGAACTGGATCTGGCCTTCACCGAAGCGCTTCGCGATGTCGAAGCGCACCCACCCGCGCTGAATTCCGAGGCAGCGGCCATTCAAGCGCGCATCGCCAAATCTCAGGCCCTGCTCAGCACCGATCAACAGCAAGTAGATGGCCTCACGGCCGCACTCGCGCAAGCCAAGACCGATCAGAAGGACAAGATCCAAGACCAATTGGATCTTGCGCAATCTCAATTGGAATTGGACAAGGACGAATTGGACGAGTCCAACCAAAACCTGGTCGAGGCAGGCGGCAATCCGCGGCAGCAGATCGAATCGATGGTGCAGGAGCATGACGCGCAGACCAAGGCGCATCCGACTCCACCGGCCGCACAGGCTGCCCAGGAGCAGGGAGGTTCAATCGGGAAATTTCGCAACTGGTGGCAGCTGAGACAGAAAGAACAGGCCCTAGAAGCCGCGGGATACGCGGCGTCGCAGAAGGCTCAAGCACTCGGCGCCAGGCACACGGCGTTGGCCAGCGGACTCGACGCCACCAAGGGGAGCATTCCCGAACTCGCTCTGCACACCAAGGCGGCAAAAGATACCGGCCAGGCGCCGCCCCAAACGCCTCCCCAGACGCCTCAGGTACAACGGACACACGAGGACGCCGCGTCGTTGGTCGGACGCACCAAGGCAATTGCTGCAGATCAAACGATATTGACGCTGATCAATCGACGCATCGCGGATCAAAACCAGCTCGCACGCGCGTACAGCCAGTGGGCTTCAGTCGTAGCACTGCAGTCTCAAAAACTCGCTCATGGGATGCTGCTCGATGCGTTGATCGTCATCGGCGTATTGATTCTATTGTTATTGCTCGACGGCTGGCTGCAGCACTTGCTGGACAGGCCGAAACTGGATCGGCGACAGGTCGAAACCCTGCGCAGCATCACCCGCATGAGCTTGCGCGGCATTGCGGTGGTGATCATTTTGTTGGTGGTCATCGGCATACCGAGCCAGTTCGCCACCACGATCGGCCTCGTCGGCGCGGGCCTCACGGTGGCGTTGAAGGATTTTATCGTGGCCTTCTTCGGTTGGCTGGTGCTGATGGGACGCAATGGCATCCGCCTCGGCGACTGGGTGGAAATCAATGGCGTCAGCGGTGAAGTCACGGAACTCGGCATGTTTCACACGGTGCTGCTGGAAACCGGCAATTGGAGCGATTCCGGACATCCGACGGGCAGACGCGTGACCTTCACGAATAGTTTTGCCATCGAAGGGCACTACTTTAATTTTTCAACATCCGGGCAGTGGCTGTGGGACGAACTGCAGGTGGTTGTCCCCATGGGACGCGATCCCTACCCCATCGTCGAGGCTATAACCAAACAAGTGGTGCAAGCGACCGCCGACAGCTCGCAACAAGCCGAACAAGAGTGGCAGCGCGCGGTTCCCGCTCAACGCGGCAAATCATTTTCGGGTACGCCCGGCGTAAATGTAAAGCCGGTGGTCGGGGGCGTGGAAATCTCGGTGCGCTATATCACGCGCGCCAACGAGCGCTACTTGGTGCGGGCGAAACTCTATCAGCAAGCCGTGGATCTTCTGGGCGCCAAACCCGCATCACCGACGTAGGCCTTGTCATGTTTCCGGTTGCAGTCCGGTCTCATCTGCAGGACATAGGGAGATTATGAAATGCGCCTATTGATCGATTGGCTTATTGCTTGGCCGGAACGCGTCGCCCAACATCTGATGTGGCTTGCTCCCCTGTTCGCCCGCATCACGGTCGGCTGGGTGTTTTTGTTGAGCGGCTGGGGCAAGCTCAACAACTTGCCGCAGGTGACCGAGAATTTCATCGGCTGGGGAATTCCCTTCCCGCACTTCTTTACGCCGCTGACATCGGGTATCGAATTTATTGGCGGATTGTTTCTACTGCTGGGATTGTTGACGCGCATTTCAGCCGGAGCGCTGGGCGTAACCATGATTGTGGCGATCAAAGCGGCGAAATGGGGCGATGTCGATTCGCTCGAAACCTTGCTCGGATTTGACGAATTTGAATACCTCGCCCTATTCCTATGGCTTGCCATCGCTGGAGCCGGGGTCGTTTCGCTGGACTACTTGCTGATGAAAATGACGCGGCGGCCGGCGCAGGCGTAAGCATAAGGCATAAGTACTGGGATTGGGTGTCCGCTATAATGCGGACCTGCCCCGTCGCCGGCTTAGCACAGTGGTAGTGCAACGGTTTTGTAAACCGTAGGTCGGGGGTTCGAATCCCTCAGCCGGCAAACCCCTGCACGGGTGCAAAAACCGCAATTCGCTTTCCATCGTGCATTGGATTTAATTCGAACCCCCGACATAAAACAAGCTGGGTTCGAAGACGCCACGCAGTGCCGGCGATCGCCCGTTAGGGCGACCCGGAGGGCGAGCCGCGCAGCGCGGAGAAATCCCTCAGCCGACAAGAAAAAACAATAGTATCAATTTGTTACTGACATCTGCAGCTAACACGGCCCAGTTAGCGCCCCGGCGCTCTGGCTGGCATGGACACCAATGGTATGATCTGATCACACTACTGGTGCGTTTCGTACGGGATCATTATGGCGACTGTCCGCAAGACTATTACGTTGACGGATCAGCAAGATGACTGGATCAAGGCGCAGGTCGAAGGTGGCGACTACACCAACGATAGCGAATACATCCGTGATCTTATTCGGCGAGAACAAGAGCGCGGCGCAGAGATCGAGAAGATTCGCTCGGCCTTGATCGAGGGTGAAAAAAGCGGAAAGCCAAAGCGCTTCGATGCAAACGCCTTCAAGCGTAGGCTCCGTCGCGTGAATGGCTGAGTACCGACTTTCCCCCGCCGCCGAGCGCGACTTGGAAGCCATCTGGAAATACACGCGTCGTGAGTGGGGACCAGAGCAGGCTGAGCGCTACACCGACCTGCTGACCGCCGCCTTCCGGGTCTTGGCTAAGCGCCGAAGTCCGCTCCGGCGTGTGATCATATTCGACCGGGCTATCGCCGCCGCAATGTCGAACGGCATATGATTTATTTCCGCCTCACCGACTACGGTGGCTGGCGGTAATCGGCCAGACTGAGACATTCGAAGAGCCGGAATTCCCACCTCGAAGCGGCCCGCTCGCGGGTGCGTGTAGGTGAGTAGCATGCGCGGTCGAAAGCCGATTCCATTGAAGCGCTACATACTGTTGCGGTCTGGCGGGTTTTCGCCGGATTTTCTGTTAATTATAAATGCAACGGGACAGAAGCCTGCACCAATAACAGCAGCCTTACCTGGATGACATTCTGGAGTATGAGTTGACAACTCCGCAAGCCGGCCACACGGCCAATCGACTAGTGTCACTTGACGTGATGCGAGGTCTAATCGTTGCAGCGATGATCGTCGTCAACTTTTCGCTGGGCGAGGACGGGTTTGAACAGTTTTCCGTCTACCCCACCCTCGTTCACGCCGAGTGGATAGGATTTACATTCGCCGACTTTGTATTTCCCGCCTTTCTCTTCATGGTTGGAATGTCGATCTCCCTGACCGCTCGCAGCAGCGCCAGTCTTGATTCAGCGTCGATTCGACAGATTTGTATGCGGACGCTGCGTCTTTTTACTCTTGGCTTCTTGTTGAGCAACTTCCTGTATCAATGGATACACGACTGGGCTTTCGACGGCCGCTTTGTAATCATGGGTGTACTACAGAGAATTGGTCTTTGCTACGCCGTCGCGGCCATACTTTCGCGAACATTGTCAGCACGTACTCTCGGAGTTGTAGCGGGTGCCCTTTTAATCCTTTATTGGCCGCTGACGCTGATACCCACTCCGGATCACCGGTACGTGAACCTGGCTGTGCCGGGCATGAATTTCGTTGCATGGGTTGACCGCACTTTGCTCGGACGCCACGTCTGGGTGGCGGGCCCGTCCGGCTATGACACAGCAGGTTTACTGAGCACGCTCCCCTCGATCGCGCAAAGCTTGCTTGGCGTCGTTGCAGGGCGAATCTTCAGCAAAGATGCGGGGACCACCAAGGGGTTAGCAAGGTTCTTTGTCGTCGGCGTGTTCCTGTCGATCGCCGGCCTCATTTGGGGACTCTACTTTCCGATCATAAAGTCACTATGGACGAGCAGCTTTGTACTACTTTCGACGGGGTTGTCGATCATGCTCCTCGCTATCTGCCAGGCGCTCTTCAGTGCAGATAACCCGGTGGTGCACTTTTGTGTAGTGTTCGGGCGCAACGCCATCTTGGCTTACGCGCTGCAGTTTGTTTTGGATACGGTCGTCTTGCTACCAATCGTGCGCTCCTTATATCAATTTCTGCTCTCTTTGACTTCGCCTCCGTTCGCGAGTCTCTGTATAGCCATGGTGTTCATGATTCTGATTTGGGCCCCCATAGCGGTCCTCAATCGTCAAAATCGAAGCGTCCGCATTTGAACTTATCGACCGGAAAGGCTCTGGCCTGTTTTATCATCGATGATCTTGCACCACCCGATTGCTGACGTTCGTATCCGTCCGCTTCGGGTCCGCGAGCACTCATTGGTCTTTCTTCCATAGCCGGAGCACTTCCGCTAGGGTATTGCGATGATCGACGAACGCCTTCGTTACAGACTGTGGAAGGAAAAGCTTGGCTCGTTGCAAGCACAACACGCGCGGGACGATTCCGATTTAGCGCTCGCCTCGGAACTGTGGGCCACCTATGATGGCGGGCCAGGCAACAACCTGAAAAGTATTCCCCTTTCACTCGGATGTTTGGACTAAATCCGCGGTGCCTCATCGACCAAACGCGAGCTGCGCTGGCCGGTGAAATAGCTCCAGAACCATTGGTTCTGCACGCGGCGCCGATTCTGCAACTGC
>Ga0209007_1000233_pt1 | contig 28906 bp, 28 predicted proteins | sample JacPinW_OM1H0_O2_FD_187961 | JGI IMG/M metagenome (GOLD analysis project Ga0209007, IMG submission 187961) | Forest soil microbial communities from Algoma, Ontario, Canada - Jack Pine, Ontario site 1_JW_OM1H0_O2 (SPAdes) (version 2) | ecosystem: Environmental > Terrestrial > Soil > Boreal... | reverse complement strand
AGACTAGCGACCACTTTCGGTTCTCCACAACTCAAGTAGACCGATCAACCCGCCACGTCGAGGAGGTGAATCCCCGGTGCTACGGAATTTCACCCACTTGTGATCAATCGGCGCGCCCGCTATCGTGACGCTTCGACGGAACACCAAGGAACGGAACGTCAGGATTGATGACCACATATGCGATTGCACGCAACGACCAGCCAGCAAGGATTCATGTCAAGAGCAACGGATGACGCACGCCATAGTCCTTGGCTCGACCGAAGGACTTGCAGCCGCTTCCGTCTCGTCTTGCCCGTCGTTTTCCACTGGAGCGACGGAACAGAGCGTTCAGGTGTGGGCTATTGCAGAAATATCGGACTCGGGGGATTTCTTATCGTTGCCAGTGACGGTCCACCGGTAGACACCGAGATAAGGATCGACGTTGTCGTGCCGGCTTTTGATCCCGAACCGAAAGAAATCCTGTTTCGCCATACCGGACGAGTGGTCCGAATTCAAGCAAGCGAGGATCTGCTGGGTTTTGCCGTTGCCGGACAATTTGAAGACGACAATGCGCTCCAGGCACGCCTCAACGCCAGGACGTTTGGCGAACAGTGAATTTGTTGCACGCGAGGGATGGCTTTGTTGTTGTGGAAGGAAGTCACATGTGACTGAGAGGGCGAAGCTGTCGGCGAATGAGATCCACATTTGCCGCCTATAGAAATTTTCGGTTGGCTCTTGCAGAGGAAACACGGATAACATGCGTTTCAGTAATCAAACAATCGACGACCGAGCGAAACAAAAGTCGCTCAGTAGACGGTTCGTTGTGATGCCCTTCCATGTAGCCAAGGGATTTCACCCTGACGTGATGGTTCCTGAAATCCTGGCGGTAGTTACTCCATTACCGACAAGGCTTCCGAATGTTTTCGGGGAACTTCGACGCCGTGTGGCGGTGCCAAAAACCTGCTCTTCCTGCTTGGCGCTTTGATTTTCACCCGGCGTACGAGCGCATGTGACTCAGAGGGACAAAGTGTGAGCGTTACTAATTCAATTTGTACACCATTGTTCGAACCGCAGTGGTCAGCAGCGGCGCCCGTCGCTGAGCCGCAGTGGTACGCCGTTCACACCCGCTCGAGGCATGAGAAGATCGTGGTCAATCAGCTGGAGCAATGGGGAATCAAGACCTTTCTCCCCTTGATCAACGAAGTCCATAGGTGGAGCGATCGACGAAAGGTGGTTCAGCTGCCCTTGTTCTCCTGCTATATATTCGTGCACATGCAGCTTGAGCCTGAGCTCTGGTACAGAGTGATGCAGACCAGCGGCGTGATGAGATTCGTGGGTGTCCGCGGCGAAGGCATTCCTATCCCTAAGAGCCAGATTGAAAACCTTCAGGCAGTTCTGTCGAACCATGCTCCGTACGCATTGTGTCCTTTCCTGGAAGTCGGCCAACGCGTGCGAATTCGAGGTGGCGCGCTGGACGGCATCGAAGGCCTCCTGGTTGTGCGCAACGGAGACCGTACGCTGGTGATTTCCGTCGAACCCGTGCAGAGGTCAATCGCAGTCCGAATTGATCAGTACCAGATAGAACCGATTTAGGCGCCGTCTGGAATGGGATTCCAAGTTAAGTCCCGACTTCACAATTGAACGAAGTCTGAATAGGCACTCGAGGGTCAGTCGAAGGTTGATGCGGCGAAGCCAGACGGACGGCTCACGATGTCGCCGTATTTGGCGGAATTGTGAAAACGACAGGTAAGGTCCGACCCCCGACTAGGAGAAAACCGATGGCAAAAAGAAAAATGAGGACACGTACACTTGCACTCGCTATTCTGCTTTTGAGCGCGGTCGATATAATCTCTGCCCAAACACGCCAGGCAGTACCACCTACTGTAGCCGCGGCCCTACCCGCCGCTTATGTCAGCCAGCCAAATTCGGATACTCCGGCGCTCCAGCAACGCAATCCCCGATACCGGGTGATGCGGGATGACGTTCTGAATTTGTCGTTCCCTCTCTCCCCGGAGCTCAACCAGGCTGTAGTAACCGTACAACCGGATGGGTACATCAGCCTGCAAAATGCAGGGAGTCTCTACGTTCAGGGGATGACGGTCCCCGAGCTTGTCGAGGCACTGAAGAAAGCCTATGCAAACGTCTTGCACGATCCCATTATCGATGTGGATCTTATAGACTTCCAGAAACCGTTCTTTGTGGTTTCGGGGCAGGTCCTGAAACCTGGACAGTATGACCTGCGCGCCGACATAACTGTATCGGAAGCGATCGCCGTGTCCGGTGGTTTCTTGCCAACCGCCAAAACGCAGGTGTTTCTTTACCACCGCGTTTCTACCAATTGGGTCGAAGTAAAGAAGCTCAAGCTAAATGATCTCCTCCACGGCAAGAGCGTGGAGGAAGATGTACAGATACAGCCCGGTGACATGATCTTTGTGCCGGAGAAGTTTATTACAAATTTCAGAAAGTATGTCCCGTATAGCGCGGGCGCATACTTCAATCCACTGCAACCGTTCTAGTCCTAGAAGCGCACCGAATGACGGTCGTGCGCAAGACACCTGATTATCGCTGACCTGAGCATTGAGCGGGCCGTGAAAAGGAGCACCGTTAATGAATCCATTAGAGTTTCGAAAACTTCAAAACGCTACCTCGCCGGATTTCAACACCCGTGACTTGATGGTACCCTTATTTCGTCGTAAGGGGCTTTTGGGTCTCGTTTTCCTGGGGATGCTCCTGGTTGCCGTTCTTGTTGCGATGGTCGTGTCGGGCTTTTACGAGAGCAACATGGAAGTCTTAGTCAACCGGCAACGCCTCGATCCCATGGTGACCTCCGAGCCGACGATTCAGACGCCGCCTTCACCGGCGCCCTTGACGGAGGAGGAAGTCAATTCCGAGATTGAATTGTTGAAGAGTGGCGACTTGCTGCGAGAGGCGGTCTTGGCCAACCGCCTTCAGGAACCTGAGAAAGGAACGTTTTCGGCCCTATTGTTCTCGCGAGGACAAAACGACTGGTACGTGTCTAAGGCTGTAGATCGTCTGGCCAAGAAACTTGATATTGAGGTTGTTACAAAGACGAACGCAATCCAAGTGAGATACAAGTCACGGGATCCCCAGATTGCATATGGAGTCCTAAAGAAGATGGCTGACCTCTATATGCAAAAACACCTCGCCGTCCAGCGGCCGACCGGTTCGTACGATTTCTTCGCAAAAGAAACGGAGAAGTACAGGCAAGCGTTAGCAGAATCAGAGCAACGCTTAGCCAATTTCGGAAAGGAGCAGGGTGTTGTTGCTCCCGACATCGAGCGAACCGATATGGCGCAGGAAGTGGTAAATTCCGTAGCTAGTCTGCAGCAGGCACACCAAGCGATTGCTGCCGACGAGCAGCGGATACGCGCCGACGAAGCCCAGATGAAAGCGACCCCTGCGAGATCGACCACAGCGGAGATTTCCAATGAAGCAAATATTCTTCTTCAACAGCTGCTGGCCGACTTACTAGCTGCACAGATCAAGCGGACCCAACTCGCGCTGAAGTACGACGCCGGCTATCCTCTGGTCCAAGAAGCTGACCAGGAAATCGCTCAAACACAGGCGGCCGTAGTGGAGGCAAAAAAAACCCAGTATGTGAACCAAACTACAGACCGCGATCCAACTTACGAGCTCTTGAGAGAGGACATTGCAAAAGCACAGGCAGACCTGGCCTCCCAGAAGGCCAGGGCCATCGCACTCGCACACAGCATCCACAGCATGCAGAGTCAAATGGTGAACCTTGACGGAAAGGCGCTGGAGCAGGCTGACCTGATCCGAGAGACAAAAGCTGACGAATCCAATTATCTGCTTTATCTTTCCAAGAGAGAACAAGAGCGCACCTCAGACGCACTGGATCAAAAAAGAATTGGAAATGTAGCGATTGCAGTGCCACCGACAGTACCCGTCCTACCGGTGTACAACCCTGGCATCGTCCTACTGGTCGGAGTTCTCTTCGCAGCCTTCGTTAGCGTAGCGGCTGTATTTGCAGCAGAATATCTCGATCCCTCCTTCCGGACCCCCGGGGAAGTTGGCGAGATACTCGGGACTCCGGTACTAGCATCATTTCCGAGACAGGCCGCTTCGTAGATAGGCTAGGGAAGCATGGTCTCAGACTATTACAATTTGGCTGATCAGCCGTTCGGCGTTACCCCAGATACCCGCTACCTCTATCCGAGCCCTACGCATCGAGAGGCCTTGGCGTCACTGCTCTACGGTGTAGAATCTGGGCGCGGATTCATGTCCATCATCGCCAAGCCTGGAATGGGAAAGACCACGCTCCTGTTTCAGCTTTTGCAGCAACTGGGACCGTCCACTCGGACAGTTTTCCTCTTTCAGCCGTTCTGCAGACCAGTCGACTTACTTCGCAGCCTGGTGCGCGATCTCGGAATGGAAGTGCGCGGTAATGACGTCCCGCGGATGCAGTCACAATTGAATGAATACCTGCTTGCTGAATGCCGCCGAGGCAAGCGGCTTGTGGTTGTGATTGACGAAGCCCAGAATCTGCCCGACTTGACACTTGAAATCCTAAGAATGTTCTCTAATTTCGAGACACCCCGCGAAAAACTAATGCAGATCATTTTGGCCGGACAACCTCAACTCGCGGAGAAGTTGGCTTCGCCACATCTGGTTCAGCTCCGACAGCGGATTTCGATTGTTGCCCGGCTGAAACCGTTTACGCCCGAGGAAACGACTCGATATGTAGACCATCGCTTACGTGTTGCGGGATACGCCTTCCGGGCACATTTGTTCACCTCACGTGCCGCAGCCATGATCGCAGAGCACAGTGAAGGAATTCCGCGCAACATTAACAATATCTGCTTTAATGCACTGTCGTTAGGGTGCGCTTTAAAGCGGAAGCCGATCGATGAGGAGATAATCCGTGAGGTCTTGCACGATTTGGACCTCAGTTCTGAGGGACTAGCTTCTGACAATAGGGTGTCAACGACCATTCGCGAGCCAAGGAAATCAGCCCTCGGGGCGTTAACAACTGTCGCAAATGCTGGCAAGGAAACTCACGACCGAGTTTGGTTCTCTAGATGCGCTACGACGGCGATGCTTTTTCTGATGACAGTCTGGCTTCTATCTGGGGGCCAGCGCGCCACGAGAGTACTTGCGTCAGTGACTCCACCGGCAACCGCGGCGAACGCGGATCGAGCGTCGTCGCTGGTCGATTCGGCTTCCCCAAGTACACTTAATCTGCAAGTCCCAGACGCAGCGGCAAGGAATTCCTCTCCAACGGCGAGACCAGCTCCCAAAAGTAAACGGTCTAAGCTTGCCGTTGCTCCTAACGCGACAACTGCGTTTTCACGACATGTGGAACAGCATACCAGAGAGACTAGCATCAGGAATTCAGAGATCGACCTCGCCGAATTGTGGAAGCAAGTTGGAAACGAGAGTTCGATGGCCGAAGTCGCGCTTGCAAAGCTGTATCTAGAAGGAGTTGTAGTGCCGCAGAACTGCCCTCAAGCTCAGGTTCTTTTAGTGGCAGCGTCAAGAAAGGGAAATTGGGGTAAAGAAGGCGTCTGGGCATCTTACGAGAAGCACTGCCAATGAGCCAAGATTAGTCTTTCAAGAGCCTAAGAACTCTGTCATAACGTCCCGATTCCCCGTCGACATGTTGATTCAGCGCAACCAATACATCTAGATCAGTATGCCGAGGAGTGTCGCTCTCGCCGAATGTAGTCCCCGCATTTGTAAGTAAATTCCACAGGTCCAGCTATGGAGGGAGATCATGAGTAAGAACTTTGAATTAATGCAACAGCTAGGAAATGAAGCGGAGCACGCACGTACTGCCATCCCTAGTCCCAACATAGGTAGCCTTCTAATCGATCGAGATAATAACGTCTACTCCAAGAAGCTTGGTCTCGCGGATGACTCAGTTAGTCGAGAGGAATCACTGAAGCTCGTTCAGCGTCTTTTTCTGCCGCAGCGGGCAAAAGGCCCGCGTGCTGTGGTGTTTGCTGGAATCGACCGCGGAAGCGGGTGCAGCCGCATCTGCGGCGAAACGGCAAGCGTTTTAGCAGAAAATAACCCAGGCTCTGTTTGCGTTGTTGATGCAGACCTGCGGGCACCATCGCTGCCGCAATTCTTCGGCGTCACAAATCACAGGGGGCTGACGGATGCACTGCTCAATGAGGGCTCTATTCGGAGCTTTGCCAAGCAGGTGCGCCGAGACAACCTGTGGCTCCTTTCTTGCGGATCTCTCGCAATGGATTCCCGAAACATTCTGAATTCAAAGGACGTTCAAGTGCGCTTTGCTGAGTTGCGCAACGAATTCGACTACATACTTGTTGATGTGCCTCCAGTAAATCAGTACGCCGACGCAATTGCATTGGGACAGATTGTGGACGGCCTGGTGCTGGTTGTGGAAGCAAATTCCACTCGCAAGGAGTCGGCGCTCAAAGCGATTGAATCTTTACGTGTCGCACAGGTCGAAGTTCTCGGGGCAGTGCTGAATAAGCGAACATTCCCAATCCCGGAATTGTTGTATCGCAGGTTTTAGCGGGCGGCCCCAGGTTCACCATCTCAATTGTGCTTCCCCGGCACATTCAATATGAAGTCAAACAGTCCCCACCAGTGTTTGTAGGAGCGTTTCTCGTGAACATTGCCAAGCGTCGGTTTCTGCTAGGGGCGCTAAAGCTATTCAACCTTGGACTCTTGGCGATGTCCTTTGCGCTGGCCACCGCTCTGCTTGTTTCCGAGACGGGTGGAGGTGCCACTCTCGCAGCTTTCCTTTCAATAAGAGTCAAACTGTCGAACATTGTAGTTTGTGCCGCGATACTACTTGTATGGCATGCGGTCTTCTCCTTCTGTGGTTTGTATCGATCATCGCGGCTGTCTACGGAGCTCCCTTTGATAGTAGACAGTGTGAAAGCAACCACGTTCGCAACCATCTTCTTAATGGCGGTGGCAAGATCGTGCAAGATCGCCATGATCACCTCTCGTTTTATCGTCCTCTTCTGGATCTTTAGCTCTGTATTGATAGTCTCCGGTCGGGTAGTAATTCGCTACTTACTCAAAAGGGCTCGTCTCCAAGGTCGTAACCTGCGTCATATGCTGATCCTTGGGACCAACCAACGGGCGATCGCGTTTGCACGGAACATTGAATTGCGGCCCGAGTACGGCTACCGCATAGTTGGATTCGTGGATGACGAGTGGCCAGGACTGCAAGACTTTCCGGCGATGCAATACTCGCTTTGTTGCAATTTCGACGGCCTTTCCGAATATGTTCGTCGCAACATAATCGACGAGGTTGCCATTTATCTTCCCCTACGCTCCTTCTACGAGCACACTGCTCAAGTGGCAGCACTCTGTGAACAACACGGAATTACCATGCGATTCGCTGCCGATATGTTTAATCTGAAGATCGCTCGTTCCCGTGCTGATGACTTAGCCGGTTCTGCTCATATTACCGCTTACTCCGGTTCGCTCGATGGTTGGCCGATTTTGGTGAAGCGAGCTGTCGATGTGGCGCTTTCGTTCACCTTGCTGGTTGTCTTTGCTCCGATGCTCGGAATCGTGGCACTGCTGATTAGAGTAACGTCTGGAGAGCCTGTTCTGTATCGTCAGGACCGAGTAGGCCTCAACAAGCGAAGGTTTGCAATCTATAAATTTCGCACCATGGTTGTGAATGCGGATAAGATGCTACCCCAGCTTGAAATGCTGAACGAAGTTGCCGGCCCTGTTTTCAAGATCAAGAACGACCCGCGCATGACGCCGATCGGAAGATTCCTCAGGCGAGCCAGTATTGATGAACTCCCCCAATTGTTCAATGTCTTGAAGGGCGATATGAGCTTAGTTGGTCCTCGGCCCCTTCCCGTGCGCGATTACGAGGGATTCAATGAGGATTGGCAGCGAAGACGCTTCAGCATTCGACCCGGGATCACCTGCCTCTGGCAGGTGAACGGTCGAAGCGCAATTTCGTTTGAGAAGTGGATGCAACTGGACCTTCAATATGTGGACGAATGGTCGCTCTGGCTCGATCTGAAAATTCTGGCCCGCACTGTCCCAGCCGTGCTGAAAGGCTCGGGTGCTGCGTGAGCAACGCTCTTCTCGCATGGACGAAGTTTCTGATGTCATCTCGGACACTGGCTTAATACGTCGTTAGAACTGTAGTACACAGGTCACGGAACAAACAAACTAACCGGCGGGGTGAGGAATGCGCATAGCGGTTATCGGTTCTGGGTACGTGGGCTTAACTTCCGCTGTATGTTTCGCAGAAATCGGACACAACGTGATTTCTGTGGACAATGACAAGCTGAAGATTGCTGCACTAGAACGAGGAACTGTACCCTTTCACGAACGCTTTCTGCCCGAACTGCTGATGCGTCATCGGGGCGGGAGGCTGCAGTTTTCCGCGTCAGTGGCCGATGCGGTGAGCGAATCCGAGGCCGTCTTCATTACGGTTGGGACTCCACAGTCGGAAACAGGGGAGGCTGACCTGTCCTTCGTCGAAGCGGTTGCTCGCGAAGTAGCATCAGCCATTCGTAGCTCGATAGTGATCATCGAGAAAAGCACGGTGCCAGTTCGTACCTGCGAATCATTGCGCAAGACGTTGCTACTCAATGGCGCTCAACAGACCTTATTCTCCGTGGCCTCAAATCCAGAGTTTTTGCGCGAAGGGACAGCGGTGACCGATTTCCTGTATCCAGACAGAATCGTAATTGGAGTAGATGATCATTTAAGCGCCACGGTAATGCACGAGATCTACCGCCCTCTGACAACTGGAAGCTATTACAGGCGGGAGGAGGCAATCCCCTTTGAGAAGCGAGCAACGCAGCAGGCTCCGATCATCGTGACCAATGCCAAGAGTGCGGAACTCATCAAGCATGCTTGCAATGCGTTTCTGGCCATGAAAATATCTTTTATTAATGCGGTCGCCAACATCTCAGAGAGTGTCGGAGCAGACATTGAGCAGGTGTGTGCTGGTATCGGATCTGATTCTCGAATCGGACCGAAGTTCCTCAATGCCGGGATTGGATACGGCGGCTCGTGTTTCCCAAAGGACATACAGGCCTTCCAAGTAGTTGCTCATCAGTGCAATTGTGACTTTGGGCTGCTTGCTGAAGTTATGCGGATCAACAGTGATCAGGCTCGCAGATTCCTGACCAAAGTAAGGGACGCGCTTTGGACGCTTCGCGGTAAGAGGTTGGCTGTCCTGGGTCTCGCGTTTAAGGGCGATACTGACGACGTTCGGGAGTCACCGGCCATCGCGATTATCGAAGCTTTGCTCAAGGAGGGGGCGCTAATACGCGCGTATGATCCGGCCGCGATTCCAAAGGCGAAGGGGGTCCTCCCCGATAACAATAGTGTTGTTTATGCTGCCGACGCGTACGACGCGGTCGCAGAATGCGACGCTCTGCTGATATTAACGGAGTGGAAGGAGTTCGCCAGTCTCGATCTTCACAAGATCCGCTCACTGTTGAAGCACCCAATTGTTATTGATGGACGGAACCTCTATGAGACCGCGCGCATGACAAATGCCGGACTAATCTATTATAGTACTGGCCGTTCTGCCAGTTTTCCCGCGCACATGTCTTCGATCGCGCACCAGACCGCGCCCCTTCCTGCTCCATTTGTCCGTCCTGCTGTCGGCCTTTAGTGAGCCAACGCTTCAAAGTTCCGGTCTGGCATTCCTTCGGCACTGGGTAGGTCATGTCGAGATATGCTTCAAGGCGTAGAGACGGTGGCGAAAGTTGTCGTATTCAGCGATGAAGATTCTTCTCGTTCATAACTCCTACCAGCAACCAGGAGGAGAAGATGTCGTATTCGAGCAGGAAGGTCAACTGCTTGAACGATACGGCCATGAGGTTATTAGGTACCGACGAAGCAATCGTGAACTGGAGGGTCTCTCAGGGCTTCAACGTTTGGTGTTAGTGAAGAACATTATTTCTGCTGCCGATAGCAAGTCGGACATAGACAAAATTCTGCGCGTCCAGAAGCCGGATCTGGTTCATGTGCACAACACGTTCATGATGATCTCTCCCTCGATTTATGAGGTATGCCAAAAGGCGGAGATTCCGGTTGTGCAGACGTTGCACAACTATCGGCTATTGTGTCCTGGCACGACTCATTACCGTGACGGGCAAGTGTGCGAGGAATGCACCGAGCATAGTCTGATGCGAGGCGTATGGCACGGCTGTTACCGCGACTCCCAAGCTATTACCGCAGCAGTAGCTCTGATGTTGACGGTTCATCGTGCGCGGGGTACGTGGACGAAATCGGTCGACGGTTATATAGCTCTGACTGAGTTTTCGCGACAGAAATTTATCGAGGGAGGTCTGCCTGCCAGCAGGATTCACGTGAAGCCGAACATCGTTGCCTCTGATCCGGGAAAAAGCAATGGTCGCGGCGGGTATGCGGTCTTTGTCGGCAGATTGTCTCCGGAAAAAGGCTTGTCGACCCTGCTGGCTGCCTGGAAGCTGCTCTCCGTTTCAGTTCCTCTCATGATTGTTGGTGACGGCCCATTGCGGCAACGTTTGGAGGCAGAAGCCGAAAGGAATGGTTTGTGGAATGTGACATTTCGGGGACACGTCAGTAACCCCGACACCCGTGAGGCCATCAAGCAAGCGGCATTTCTCATTTTGCCTAGCTTGTGGTACGAGGGTTTTCCAATGGTCATCGCAGAGAGTCTTGCGTGCGGGACTCCGGTGCTAGCCTCGCGCTTGGGGTCCACTGGGGAACTCATTGACGATGGCCGTACAGGATTGCATTTCACCGCCGGAGATGCTTCCGACCTAGCTAGAAAAGTGGAATGGGCATGGAGTCATTCTTCGGAACTTGCCGAAATGGGCCACGCAGCGCGTGGTGAATATGAAACGCTATATACACCTGAGAAAAACTACTTGCGGTTGATGGACATCTACGAATGGCTGCTGAGTGATTGCGGTCACTCCGCCAAGCCGATTGCATGTTAGAGCTCCGGTCTTTCCAAATTGACATAAATCGACCGGTTCGGGCTGTTTTGCCCCATTACCGGGAACTGCTGGTCGACTTCAGGACTCTCAGGAGAGCCCCAAATGAGCACGACTCTCAGTACAACGCCGCAGCTCCAGCAACTCTTGCCCATCCGATCCGTCCTAGGAGTCAATGTTTCCGCCAGCAGCTATACGGATATCGTTCAGAAGAGTATGTGCTGGGCCGAAGAGCGGCAGTCCCGTGCTCTCTTCTTTGCCAACGTGCATATGATCATGGAAGCTTACGACAATCCATGCTACCGTCGGGCCCTCAATTGCGCCGATGTAGTCAACCCCGATGGCATGCCTCTCGTCTGGGCGTTGCGCGCGCTAGGTGTAGGCGGCGCGCAACGAGTCTACGGTCCAGACGCGACCGAGGCCTTGCTTCGCGAGGCCCAAAAGGCCGACGTTTCGGTCGGCTTTTATGGCGGCAGCCCGAGTGTGCTCGACGCACTCGTCAGTACCGTGCATCTTCGGTATCCGAAGCTCCGCATAGTTTTCGTCGAGAGCCCGCCTTTTCGAGCTCTAGCCCCCGCGGAGGACGCGTCCATCGTCGAGAGGATGATTGCCTCGGAGGTACGTCTGCTCTTCGTTGGGCTTGGATGTCCAAAGCAGGAGATGTGGGTCATGGATCACCTAGGAAGAGTTCCTGCGGTCATGTTAGGCGTTGGAGCTGCGTTTGATTTCCTCGCCGGCTCGACACCTCAGGCGCCCAGGTGGATGATGCGCTCGGGGCTGGAGTGGGCCTTTCGCTTGATCTGTGAGCCGCGACGGTTGGTCAGGCGCTATCTCAAGCACAATCCTCGCTTCGTCGCATACTTTCTCCATCAACTTGCCTTCGGGCGGCCGGCCTAATAGCGGCTTCCGCTGAGTTAGAGCAATGCTCGTTTCACACCCTGCCGCAGCAGTTTAGCGATTACTAGCAGTATGCAAAAGTGGAGGACGGGATGCAGACAATTCGGACGTTTCACAATAACAGTTTCAGGCTTCTCAGGCGACTTTCCGGTGGCCTGATATTTCTAGCCGTTGGGACCGTCCTCTTGTCGGCGGTGATACCCCTCACGAGATCGCTCGAGCCGGAGGTTCTCACATTGTATTTGGGCTATGACGCGCTTCTTGTCTTTTTAGCATATTCCAGCTTTGTTCTCCACAAGGAGAAGGCGTATTCGAGCGATGCCTCTGTTTTTTCCGTCTTGCGTGTCACTTGGTTCTTTCTGCTGAGTGACGACGTCATGTTCGGTTTTGGACGGCTTAACGCGTTGAGTTCGGAACTCCAGGGCAACTTTAGTTCCGCCGCCTATGGCGAAGTATTGCTTTGGGTCATATCGGCCGCAATTCTAGCGGTCATTTCCCTCTCGCGAACCAAGGAGCTGGTGGCGGCGTTATTCACGGGTACTCGCAGGTGGATGACTCTGTTTCTGATTCTCTGTATCGTGTCGGTCGCCTACTCGAAAGCGCCAGCTTACAGCCTTGCGTGGTCTTTCAAGCTTGGGCTGGACGTGTGGATGGTTGCCCTGCTCTCCGTGTGCGTGCATGACGAATCGGGTATTCGAAGTTTGCTTCGCACAACGGCCCTTTCGATCGGAATCGTGTTCGTGATTGCCCTTTTGGACATAGCAATTGACCCCGAAAATGCATTCGCGGGCGGACGTCTTAGTGGTGTTGCTGGTCCGACGGTGCTCTCGGAGCTGGGCGGCCTCCTGTTGCTGATTTCTCTGGTATTCTTCCGGCTCGAAAAAGCAAAATGGACCGTTCCCGTAGCCGTGCTGGCATCTGTCGTGATGTTACTAGGGGGCGGCAAGATCGCAATCGTCGCTGCCCTTGTAAGCGTGGGGGCGTTCTTCGCGCTTCAGCGGAAGGCGGGCACCGGTATCCTCGCCGTGGCCACACTCGGATTTCTTGCAGGCTGCACACTGCTTGTTGCCCCAACAGGGAAGTACTTCACTCAATATGCGACGTCGGACCAGGCAACCACTTTGACTGGCCGCATGGTTCTCTGGAAAGCCCAATGGCTCGAAATACAGAGTCGTATCGTGCTCGGTCATGGGTACATGTCCTCAAAGTTCGTTCCTGCTCCCTTTAAGGAAGGGGGGTGGCAAGTGGGAAGCCTCCACAACGCAGCTTTGGACGTCCTCTACAATCTCGGTGTCGTGGGTCTTTTTGGTGTTGTTATGATGAATTACTGGATCGTTCGCAACCTGCTCCACGTCCGCAAGCACTGTAGTGATGGAAGTACGCTCGCTATTGCCAATTTTCTGATCGCGATCTATCTCGACCTGTTGATAGATAGTCCATTCGCAGTACCCTTTGGTGGCCGGCCCGACGCCTTTTTCATGGTGTTTCTGGCGGTCTCCGTGGTCAGCACTATGCTGCGCGAATCGGAATCGGTCAACTCGAAAATGCCAGTAGTCGAACGCATGGAGCTTTTGCAGATATGAATCGAGAACAGGCGCCATAAAGTAATTTTGACTGCCCCAAAACGGCAAATCCACACAACTCAATCGGGATTTAAGTGAGCGAAAGGAATGCGGTTGGCATATACGGCCCAATCGACCGCGTTGTGAATAGTGACCAATCATGAAATCTTTTCTGAAGAGTGGGTTGGCCCGCAACACGGGTTGGATGCTTGTCGGACAGGGGTTGAAGCTGATTATTCAAGCCTTGTACTTTACTGTCATCGCGCGTTCTTTAGGGGTTAGTAATTATGGCGCCTTTATCGGTGCAGCCGCGCTTGTTGGAGTGGTGTATCCCTTTGGTACCCTGGGCAGTGGGTTCTTGCTAATTAAAAATGTCGCGCGTGACCAGACTCTTTTCCCATATTACTGGGGCAGAGCTCTCATAACGACCGCGGCCTCAAGCTCCTTGCTCTTTGCGATTGTGTTTCTTCTGTCGCACTTTATGCTGCCCACCGATATTCCAAGACGACTTGTGTTGCTTGTGTCGGCGTCAGATCTCTTTGGGCTGAGTTTCATAACGTTGTGTGGCCAAGCCTTCCAAGCTTTCGAACAACTGAACTGGACAGCCACAATCAATGTCCTGATCAGCACCAGCCGGCTAGGAGCGTCCGCCGTATTTGTTGCCTTCTACCATCATCCGTCGGCACTGCAGTGGGGTTATGTATATTTTTACAGCACAGCCGCGGTTGTGTTGGTTTCAGGAGTACTAGTTACGGTGCGTCTCTCCGCTCCTGAGTTCCCTGGTCTGCGGTTGACAAAGGAGACCCGCGAGGGTTTCTATTTCTCGGCCAGCTTCAGCGCACAGACTGTATACAACGATATTGACAAAACGATGTTGGCGCGTCTCGGCAGTTTAGATGCCACTGGTATCTACGGAGCGGCCTACCGATTGATTGAGGTGATCGTTATTCCAATTACGTCACTCAGAGCAGCTGCTTATCCTAACTTCTTTCGAACAGGCGCCGACGGAATTGAAGGTTGCCTTAGTTATGGTAGGCGTCCGACTCTCGCCGCCCTGGGATACGCGGTTCTGGCTTCGATGGCTGTTTTTGCGCTCGCAGGAATCGTTCCCTATGTTCTAGGCTCAGAATACGCTGCCACGGTCGACGCATTGCGCTGGCTTGCGGTGTTGCCGATCCTTAGGACTTTGCATTATTTCTCGTCTGACGCTCTCAGTGGAGCGGGACACCAGGGACTACGCGCCAGTATTCAAGTCGGCGTCGCTGGGTTCAATGTATTGATAAATCTGTGGCTTATTCCAGCGTACTCCTGGAGAGGTGCGGCATGGTCGAGCATTGGCTCTGATGCCCTCTTGGCCGGAAGCATTGGCATAGCAGTATGGGTAGTCTCCCGCCGTCCCTTACGTTCGGCCGTCCGGGCCTTTTCATGATCAGCTCGCGCGCCGAGCCGAATCCTTGGTTGGCCTTATCGGAGAAATTGTCTTGTGAGCGGGGCTTATGAGCTAACAGATAGAGTGGAATGTCAAAGCGCGGCGGGCAAACATGACGCGACAGGGATCAGGAGCCAAAGGCAAGTAATAGCAATCAGGGAGAGGAAAACATGCACAGAGCAATCAATGCCATATCGGCCTCGCTCTATAATACGTACCGCTCTGCCTTCTTACTTCGGAAGTCGGTTGCAACTGAGGAGGTCGGATTTAATGGTCAAAGGCACAGAAAAGTACTGTTTCGCGACTTGCTTGAAGCGTGTACCTTTCGTGCAATCATAGAGACAGGAACGTTTACAGGAAATACTACAGCCTTTATGGCACGAACCGCAAAGGTACCAGTATACACGTGCGAACTGAGTTGGCGCTTCAGCATTCTTGCGAGGATCAGGTTGCGAGGTATTCCAAATGTCACCTTTGCGGTGGCCGATTCTAGAGCATTCTTGACTCAGCTGTGTGCTACAGGCATCGCACAGAGTAAGAGACCCTTCTTCTACTTGGATGCGCACTGGCATGAAGATCTCCCTCTAGAAAAGGAACTGGAGATAATCTGCAATAGCTGGAAAGACTTTGTGATTATGATCGATGATTTTCAAGTGCCTGGTGACAACGGATACGGATACGACAGTTATGGCGCAGAAAAGATTTTATCCTTAGAAGATGTATTTTCTAGAGTGTTTTCGAAGCACGACCTTGTCCCATTTTTTCCTAGCGTACCGTCTAGAGAGGAAACGGGTTTCAAGCGTGGTTGTGTGGTTCTAGCAAGGGAGAGAGATGTAGTTGAAATTCTCTCGGGTGTTCCATCGCTATGCAAGAAGGAACTTGCGTATTCCGGCTAAGTGCATTGCGTGTTAAGCATTTTCCAGGTGGGCTGAACCGGCAAGTCGTGCAGACCTTCGAAGTTGTCCGCCGGCGCGGATACCAAGCGAGGATTGCCGATGCAGGGCGCCGTTTGGTCACTCCGGAAGATGTCTCCCGATGGGCGACGCAGGGCCACGTTGATGTCGGCTCCCACGACTACTGTTTTATGGATGCATAGCCCTTGCGGTTTGCGCGGCACCGTTCTGCAATCGGCAAAAGCGTTGCGGGATGCGAGACGCGTTTCAACCCGGAAGGCGGCCCGAAAGGGCGTTAGTGGACTTGGGACAAAAGGAGATTTCGCGGGAGGGCGCTTGACCGGACAGCTAGCGAATTGGCTTGTGACGATTCTCATATTGTCTACGTTAGCGCTTGTCCTTCATCCTAGCTTCGCGATGGAAGAACGCGTAGTGGGCAGCGCATCTTTTTCCACAAAGGATGCCATACCACCGGAATACTTCGGGATCGTGATCGCTGGGGTTGCGGCGCGGCAGTCGTGGCCCCTTTTACCTACGAAATCAGTGAGGATATTCGATTCCGTATGGTGGCGTGTAGAACCGGCCCGTGATCAATTCGACTTTCGACTTGTCGACCAAGACGTGGATGCCTCTCAAGAACACAAAGTCGACCTTGACCTCATGCTCGCCTACTCGCCTACCTGGGCATCGGCGCGGCCGTCAGAACCTGTGCGAGGACACGCACCCCCAGGTTCGCTAGCTGAAGCCGCAAATATAGCCGACTGGGAAAACTACGTGCGCACGCTTGCCCAGAGATATCGTGGCCGCGTGCACACCTATGAGCTGTGGAACGAGCCGAACCTCTCGTATTCGGGAGATATTCCGAGCCTCGTGAAGTTGTGCAGTGCAGCCTACCGAGTACTCAAGCAGGTCGATCCAACCATCACGGTGATTTCTCCTTCTCCGGCTCCTTCAGATGCATTTCCTTTCCTTCGGCAGTTCCTCACCCTGGGCGGAGGGTCGACGTTTGATGTGCTCGGTTTCCATTTCTACGACAATCTCGGCAATCCGAATATTAATCCCGAGCTATTTCTGGGGACTACCGAGCACATCCGGTTGCTGCTGAGTCAGCTCCATCTCCCGGCGAAGCCGATCTGGAATACGGAGTCGGGCTATTACATTGAGACATCAGCCAACGGACACCACGCTGTGCGGAATTTCCCGAAAGGGGTCCACGCGCTTTCCCAAGATCAGGCGGCAGCGGCTGTGGCGAGGTCCTTCATCCTGGCGTGGGCGTCTGGTGTGACCCGGTTCTACTGGTACGCCTGGGCCGAGCCGCAATATGCTTTGGTAGACGACATGGGCGCCACCGATAAACCAGCGACTGTTGCGTTTCGCGTGATCGCGCAATGGCTTCAGGGCACCAAGTATGTTTCCCTCACGCGATCTTCCGACGGACTATGGGTGCTTTCGAGCACCCAGCGAAATGGTCACCCATCTTGGATCGTCTGGTCTTCTTCTCAGCAAGACATCAAGTTTTCAGTTTCGCCGAGCATGCACCCAACTCGAGTCTTCAAGTTAGACGGCACTGAAACCACGCTTGAGAGTCGAGAGATCCTTGCCACCCAACTGCCGATGCTCCTGGAATGAAAATCCGTACAGAGGCCGCGGGAAACTGGCCAGCGCAGGGGCTTGGAGGGCTCCATTGAACATACTTCTATCCGCTTTCGCATGCCTCCCTAACTACGGGACCGAGTCCGGAAATGGTTGGAATTGGGCGTCTCATCTTGCTGAGACAGGTCACACCGTCTACGTACTTACGCGAGCGGTCAATCAAGAGCGCATCGAGAGATTTCTCAGCCTGAGTCCCATTGCTAATCTGCATTTCGTGTACGTCGAGGTGCCATTGGCCAAGATGTACAAGCATCGCGATCGGGGAATCTATTATGTTATGTGGCAGATGGCGGCATTGAGGGCAGCAAGGAAACTCCTACGAACGGTGAGAATTGACATAGTTCACCATGCCACTTATGGCAGTATCCACTTTCCTTCGCAGCTATGGCGGCTCGGGTTACCAATCGTGTTTGGACCGGTCGGCGGTGGTCAGGTGGCTCCCGCAGCTATGCTTTCCTATTTTGGATCGGGCAAGTCCAAGGAACAGCAGCGGTCGTTGATAACGAAGTTCCTGCCATACTCGCCATTGCATCGCTATTGGCTGCGACGTATGACCTGCGTCCTTACAAGCAATCGCGATACCCTAGACCTAGCCAAGAGGTGCGGTTGCCGGCAAGTTCAATTTCGTCTCGATGTTGGTCTGCCGACCACATACTTCGCGGCACCGGTTCAAGAGCATAAGAAACAACACACCGAGCTGAAGCTGGTGTGGGTAGGAAGAGTTTTGCCGCGCAAAGCACTGCCGCTAGCGCTCGATGCTCTTGCGCTCGTGACCCAAGACGTTCATTTGACGATTGTTGGCGAGGCGGAAAGCCCCAGCCTGGTGCAACGCATGATAAGCGACCGCGGTCTCAAGGGAAGAGTGACGCATCTTGGCCGCCTTCCATGGAATGACACCAGAGATCAATACCTCCGGCACGATGCGCTCCTATTTACCAGTCTCCGCGATTCGGTAGGATCGCAGTTGCTGGAGGCGATGGCACTCGGTTTGCCAGTCATATGCCTCGACTTACATGGAGCACGAGATATCGTTGAGGATGGAGCCGGTTATCGCGTGCCCGTGACAACGCCCGATGCCACGGCTCGAGCCTTAGCTGCAACAATCGATCAATACGCGGTGCTCAGCAGTGAAGATCGCGCCAGAATGTCACGGCGGAGTTGGGAGAAAGCGAGACCTCTGGAGTGGCTCGCGATTGTGGATGACATGAACAAGGTCTACGCGCGCGTGCTGCAGACATACGCAAGCAATGCTCACAAGCCGATTCCAACAACCACCAGAAAGGTGTCTTAGCGCCGCCGTAAGGCAAGTTTCACTCGCGACGTCTTAGCTGCCAGACTTAAGGTTCCCGAGGGTCAGGATCAGATATATCTACGATGATTGCGATTACCCCGCGAGTGAATGCCAAGCGCATGCGGAACGGGCATCTGTAATCAACGGGCTCCATTTATCGCAAGGCGGACTTTCAACTTTCACCTACTTAGCGGAGAACCTGGTGAACCCTGAGGAGAAGGTTTACGTGGCTGGTCCAACATGGTGACCGTACTTTTGCGCGGAGGGTTGGGAAACCAAATGTTCCAGTACGCGACGGGACTGAGTTTAGCCAAGAAGAATAGGACCGCGCTTAGACTGGACACGACTTTCTTACAACAGCGCCTTCCGAGAAGGAATCGTACGTACCGCGACTATGACCTTGATATTTTCACGCTAAGCGATATGACGCGCTTGACGAGTCTGTCGCGGGCAGCTCAAAAAGTCCCCATTCCTGGCTTATGGCTAGGTGCTGACTTTATGGGAATGTTAACGCGAAGACTGATAGGTCTAGAAAAAGCGATACGACCAAAAAGCGACGCATTTGATCCCGCGATTTTGGAGAAGCGAGGGAACCTCCTGCTTTTTGACTACTGGTTATCGGAGAAGTACTTTGCTGATGTCGAGGATGATTTACGGAAAGCATTCCAGTTTAAGCATTCGCTTGAAGGAGAGACAAAAGAGATTGCCCAACGAATTGAATCATCACATTCGATCTCTCTCCATGTCCGCCGTGGCGACTATGTCGCGCTTAAAGACGTCGAAAACTTCATGGGAAAGACTAACCTTTCTTATTACGAACGGGCTGTATGTTATATGAATGAACATATCAAGAGGAAAGGGAATGACATCCCAACTGTTTTTGTGTTTTCTGATGATATTGACTGGTGCAAACAGAACTTAACACTCTCGCTTCCGACAATCTATCTGGAGCGATCAAGCGCAGGCCCAAAGGCAAGTCACCATTTGCAATTGATGAGCTTGTGCCGCAACAACATCATTGCGAACAGCACCTTTTCTTGGTGGGGTGCGTGGCTTAATCAAAATCCTGAGAAAATCGTCGTTGCCCCAAAGCGATGGTTTGCCCACAAGGTGAATGAAGACGTCGTCCCACAACGCTGGATAACGATGTAAGAGATACAAGCGTTTACGAGGCAAGGCGGCACGTAGTCTCGGCCCGAAGCACTGGCACTAATAGCACACTACCTTAGAACAACTATGGAGAGGATGGTCTCATGATTACACTTTCAGGAACAACCTCCAAGAAGGCTTTCATTTCTGGAATCACGGGACAAGACGGCTCTTACCTAGCCGAGCTCCTGCTCGCCAAAGGCTATGAGGTGCATGGCATCATCCGTCGAGCTTCCACTCTCAATACAGATCGTCTGGATCATGTCTACTCGGATCCGCATGAGCGGGGGAGGTCTCTCCATCTTCACTACGGCGACTTGACAACCGCCGCTCCTCTCAATCGCCTGCTCAATCAAATCCAACCTGATGAAGTTTACAATCTCGGTGCACAATCTCACGTACGTGTGAGTTTCGATCAGGCGGAATATACGGCCGACGTCGTCGGGACAGGCACGTTACGTTTATTGGAAGCTTTTCGCGATTATGCGGATGAGAGCGGGCGTGAGCCCCGATACTACCAGGCAGGATCATCTGAAATGTTCGGGGCTTCGCCACCGCCGCAAAACGAAACGACGCCGTTCTACCCGCGCAGTCCCTACGCCGTGAGCAAAGTAGCAGCTCATTGGTACTGCGTCAACGAACGGGAGGCGTACAATCTTTTTATCTGTAATGGAATTCTCTTTAATCACGAATCTCCACGCCGGGGCGAAACATTCGTCACGCGCAAGATCACACGCGCTCTGGGCCGGATCAAATTAGGGCTGCAGGAAAAGCTCTATCTCGGGAATCTCGATGCGCGGCGCGATTGGGGCCACGCGGCTGATTACGTCCGCGCGATGTGGCTGATGTTGCAGCAAGATTCACCGGATGATTATGTGGTTGCAACCGGTGAAAGCCATTCTGTACGCGAGTTTTTGGAACTGGCCGGGAGCTTCGCCGGAGTCAACTGGAAGAGATGTGTCGAAACCGATCCCCGCTATTTCCGGCCAACTGAAGTCGATTTTCTTCAGGGAGACGCAGGTAAGGCCCGGCAGGTACTCGGGTGGCAACCCGAAATCAGTTTCGAAGAACTGGTCCGCTCTATGGTGGAGAGTGATCTGGAATTAGCCCGTCAAGAAGAGACTTTGATGCAGGCGGGGTACTGTGTCGCTCCACGAGGTAGGGTCCATGTCTGAGCACGTCCAACTGTCACAGGCCTCGTGCGTGTTCGTGGCCGGACACCGCGGGTTGGTGGGCTCAGCAATCGTTCGTCGACTGGAGGCGCTTGGTTGCCGCAACGTGTTGAGTCGCAGGCATTCCGAACTTGACCTTTGTGATCAAGCAGCCGTAAACGATTTTTTCTTCGAACATCGGCCCGAGTTCGTGTTTTTGTCGGCAGCAAGAGTCGGTGGTATTCTGGCAAACTCAACCCGTCCGGCTGAGTTCCTGCGCGATAATCTCGCGATTCAAACCAATGTCATTCATGCGGCGTGGAGGTATGGTGGGAAGAAACTCTTGTTTCTCGGTTCATCCTGCATCTATCCGAGGTTAGCACCCCAGCCAATCTACGAGGAATGCTTGCTGACCGGCCCCCTTGAGACGACAAATGAGGCTTATGCGATCGCGAAGATAGCCGGGGTCAAGCTCGCTACGGCATACCGCGCCCAGTATGGATTCTCCACGATCTGTCTTATGCCAACAAACCTCTACGGCCCTGGAGACAACTTCGATCTGGAATCCTCGCACGTCCTTCCCGCTTTGATCCGTCGGTTCCACGAGGCTAAGATTTCGGGGTTGCCCGAGGTGACTCTCTGGGGAACTGGTACTCCACGCCGCGAATTTCTTCACGTCGATGATCTGGCCAACGCAGCCTGTTTCCTGATGGAGAATTACGATGCGGCTGAATTGCTGAACATCGGTGTCGGCGAAGATCGCACGATCGCCGAGTTAGCAGCACTCGTAGCGCACGTTATCGGCTACACAGGACGCATTGTTTTCGACCCTTCGCGTCCGGACGGAACGCCGCGCAAGTTGCTCGACTTGTCCCGAGTTCGGGACCTCGGCTGGCACGCCCAGATCCCGCTTGAGCAAGGGATTGCGTCCACGTACCGGTGGTACATCACGCATGCACGGGATTGTGTGTCGACTTAGGAAAGTCGCGCATGATTTTCCAGCGCGGGCATGGTTGCCCCAGGATTGCTGAGTGCTAAGTCGAGACTCTAGCTCGGGTTTTATCACCAGCAGGAGCTAAGAACAATCATGGAGTGGGGGAATGCAATAGTGAAGAGGTGGCGCACCTGATCCACATCCGAGATACTGACGTGGCAAGGAGCCAAATCGCCACACCGAAAAAACGAAGTGCTCTGGTCGTAAACTGCTGGCACGATTCCAATAAAGGGGACGCTGCTATTTCCATCGGCGTAGTGAATGCCCTTAAGAAGAATTCCGTTGCCGATCTTGTCCGAGTTGCTTCCTACATCTATTACCCGGAGCAAGCGGGTCTTGACTATGGATTCCGCCACCTCCGTGCCGCCCACCCTGACGTAGAGTTTGTGCAGACTACTTTGCCAGCTGCGGCTCGTTCCGTCGGTAAGCTCGAAAGCTTAAAGCTTTCGATTCGCGCTTTTTTCAAGCTCGTTGCGCCGGGCCTCGTTCCAGACCGCGAGTTCGAACGAGCTGTACGCGATTCGTGTGTCGTCGTTTCAAACGGTGGGTTGTACTTTGGTTTCGCTAAGAGCGGGTTCCTCTTCATTCTTTACCACTTATTCGCCTTTTCGTATCCGATGTTGCTAGCAAAGCGCTGCAGAGTGCCTTATGTCCTTTATGCACAGTCGTTTGGTCCCTTTCGTGATCGACTGTCACGCTGGTGGATGAAGTGGCTCGTTGCGGGTTCTGCGGGTACTTGGGCTCGCGAGAGCTTTTCACGAGAAGCGTTGCTCGTTCTTGGTGCGCCGCCGGACAAAGTGAGTGTCGTTGCGGATGCCGCTTTCGGACTGAAACTCGATGAGGCGGTCGCGTCTTCCGTTTTGCAGCGCTTTGGTCTGCAACGTCACGGCTACGTCGCGATATCTGCGCGCGGTCTTTACGCATCGGGCCACAGTCAAGAGGCGGAAAATAAATATCGCAAGTCTATCGCCGACGTTATCGACTGGCTCACCAACGAATGCGGACTCAAAGTCTGCCTAGTTGCCCACACAACCGGGCCCATTGTTGATGAGGACGATCGCATCACCTGCGAAGCAGTCCTTAGTTCTTTGCCTCTGGAACTGGCCGACAACGTTTTCCTCATCGACGCGGATCTGAGTCCCGAAGAGCTCGCGCACCTCTACGGCTCCGCGGCCTTCATTATTGCGACGCGCTTTCACGCTGTGGTTCTTGCTCTTTGCGGCGGTGCTCCGGCTATTGCGATCCCGTATTTTGGCGTTAAGACGCAGGGATCGATGCGCGATCTAGGTCTCGGCGATTTTCTTTTGGAAGTTCGCGATCTTACCCTAGAAAGCCTGAAGGACAAGTGTCTGGATTGTTTGAACCGGGGTGATGACTTGAGAGCAAGAATCAGGCGCGTGGCTTTAGAACGCTACGCATTCGCAATGCAAACTGGGAAAATCCTTAGCGATATCGCGGCGGGTTGACGCAACAGCCGCACCTTACGGGGCTGCGGTACTCTTCGCTTCTTCAACGCCGTTAAGGGCGTTAGCATCTTCAGCTTCCGTGTTCGAGTTACCTAATCTGACGTGGAATTGCAGGATCGGGTTTCTTCAAGTCACCGGGCCATAATCTATCTACTTCAGAAGGAGGTTTCCGAGTAATGAACTCTGTCGCCAAAATTGTGGTAGCTACTTTGTTTTGTGCCCTGTTCCTTGCGTTAAGCCCAAACAATGCTTCAGCGCAAGCACAAAAGAGGCACCCAGCGTACCTTCACGCGCTAGCCGATCTTCGAGATGCTCGCGCCAACCTAGAACACTCGGATCACGGCGAGTTGCTTAACGAAGAAAAGGAAGCGATGCACCACATCGATTCAGCCATCAACGAAATCAGGAAGGCTTCCATCGACGACGGAAAAGATGTGAACGACCATACTCCGGTCGATGTCCGACTCGACAGGCACAGCCGCCTGCGTCACACGCTCGAACTTCTCCGTAAGGCGCGCCAAGATATCGAGCAAGATGAAGACAACGAATTCGCACAAGGACTTCGACATCGTGCTTTTAATGACATCGATACAGCCACGAGCGAAGTCCAGGCAGCCATTCACATAGTCGAGTCACACTCCTAGTCCTCAGCTTTATTGTTCGTGGTGCAGGCGGCTTCATCGGCGGACACTTGGTGAAGGGGCTGCTTGAAAATGGTCTGGAGGTCGACGCCTATCCGGCGCTCCCTGAGGACGGCTACGGTTGGTGGACTTCCAGGTTCGACATCGTTCCGCACCATTGACACCGCCAGCCCGTCACGACGCAGGATCTGCTGCCGCAACCATTCGTACCGACGCCGGATCCCCCCGCAAGTGGAGAGAGTCGGGGCGCAAGGGCTAAGATGCCTTCTCGGTCAAGCCTTCCAGAAATGCCGGCTGTTGTTCCTCGGGCAGAAACTTGAAAAACCTCGTCATCGAAAACAGCAGTATGTCCGGATCTCCGTGGTCCAGGTTGGCCTCGGCCAGAAAGTCCGCGCAGATCATCTCCAGACAGTAACCGTGATTTGTCCGCGCCCAGCATCAGGGCCGCTGTTTCGATGGCCTGCTCGATGACCGGGATCTGGCTCTTGTAGAGCTTGAAGTAGATCAGCTCTGACGGCTCCTCTTCTCTTCCGGTCAGTTCCTTCTCCACCTCCCGCCTGAATGCTTCCGTCGGCATTGAACGCGCTTTGTGCACCCAGAGTGCACAAACGAAGCGCTTATCCTCCCGCCCGTGCCAGCTTCGCCAATTCCCTTCCTTTCGTCCAGCCGATGTCCCCCAGATCCCTCCTGATCTCCGGCGGCAGGTGCTCGTGGATGGCCATCACGTAATTTGCCTGCCTTCTCGACACCGGAAATCGCCTTTCGAGGAAGTCGTCGAACGACGCCCGCTTCTCTACCCGCCAATACTGTCCCGCCCGCACCTCGCACAAATATCTGCTAAGGTCCACGAAGCGGGTGTCGCGCTCTGCCTCCTTTTGCTTTTCCCACGCCAGGATCTCGTCGATCTTGGTTAGTTAGGACAAAGAGTGCTCGCTTGCGATTGAGCTTCGAGCTTCGGCGGCATTGGCGGATACTTAGTAAGCAAGTCGTCAAACAGACCAAGGTCGACTCCGGGTTTGCGCACGAGTGCAGTTGCTAACAAGTCGGGCTTATCAAGGCAGAGCCGATGAAAGGCGACAGTAGTTGGCGCAACGGGTCCGAGTCATAGGCGGTATCGGCAATCACCCTTTCCGGCTTTTGCCGCGCACGGCCTTTGGGCCGCGCGGAACCGGGACTGGCTGGAGCGTGGCTTCCGCACGTGTAACTTCATGCGTGGAGGCACTTTCCAGCCGAACTCCCAGCCGAAGACCTTGACCGTAGACCGGTACCATCTACTTCGTCCCCTTGTCCCGCAACTGGAGCAAAAGGAGCAAAATGGTAGCTGAAGCAGGTCGCCGATGAAGAATCGACCAGTCGCGGAACTTGAAGAGTCGAATCTGCGTATCTTTAATGTGCGAGGGCGTTATTCGGCCTTAAAGGGTCCTCGGATCGCAAAACGAAATGGGCGCATCGCCAGGAACTGGGGAGCGCCTGTGGGTGCTTTTGCTGGCTTTTTTTGTGAAATGTCGTGTTCTCGTAAGCAACGGTGCATCTAAGCTTCGAGGGTAAGTCGTGAGTCGACGATGCGGACAGTCCTGGACATCTTCTCGCAGATCCTCCGTAATCTTTGGGCGCACAAGTTGCGCTCATTTCTCACCATGTTCGGAATCGCGTGGGGTGTGGGTTCCTTACTCCTGCTGGTAGGGGTTGGCGAAGGCTTTCGCTCCGGCAATAAGCGAGAGCTGGCCGAGTTCGGCAAAGACATCATGTTTCTGTTCCCGGGCCGTGCGCCTACGGTATCAGGCAATATGAGCTCGGCCCGTTCTTATCTGCTCACCTATCAAGACTACCTCGATATCCGGCAAGCCGCATATGTCCGTAATGCCTGCCCGATCATTTCCCGCAGCGATCTGCACGAGGTCAGCGAATTCGCCACTGGCAGCGGGGAAATTCTGGGCACCGAGCCACAGCTGAATGAGATCAGTTACCTTCCCCTCAAGGAAGGCCGCTGGCTCAATGAATTGGATGGACTGCAGCGGCGCAATGTAATCGTGCTGGGGAACGAACTGCTGAAGGTGTTGTTCCCCGGCCGTCCGGCAGTTGGGGCATTCGTCCTCCTCAATGGCATCCGTTTTGAAGTGGTGGGCAGCATGCCGCATCTGGGTCGCGGCGACAACATGTGGCTCAATCTGCGCGGCTACATTCCGTTCCAGGTAATGGCCGCCAATTTCCCGATCAAGGGAGAAAACCATCAGAACTCCATTTCGTTCATTGAGTATCAGCCTTTGGTGACTGCCGACCACGTGTTGGCGCAGAAGGAAGTCCATCAAATCGTCGGACGCAATCACCAGTTCGATGCCAGCGATCAAAACGCCTTCGACGAGTGGGATTCGATCCAGGAGTCAAAAATGGTGGGAACCATTTTCGACGTGATGAACATGTTCCTGGGAGCCGTAGGCATGGTCACGCTGGCCCTGGGCGCCATCGGCGTGATCAACATTATGCTGGTTGCGGTCAGCGAGCGCACCCACGAGATCGGATTGCGAAAGGCGTTGGGCGCCACCAACCGCAACATCCTGGTTCATTTCTTTCTCGAGGGATTGCTTCTCACGCTGGGCAGCGGTCTGCTCGGCATGTGTTTCGCGGGCGGATTGATGGCGATGATGGCGGGAATTCAGGGTCCGCAGGGATTTGATCCACCTAAATTGGTGCCCATGTCTGCCATGGTGGCCATTTGCAGTCTGACTCTGGCGGGAGTGATCGCGGGTCTTTATCCGGCTCGAAGGGCGGCCATGCTGCAGCCGGTGGAAGCGCTCCGGCAGGAGTAATGCCAGAACTGAGGCAATATGTTCCGTGATCTGCTACGGGAAGCCTACGCGGCCATGCGCCACAATCGCCGCCGAACCGCGCTCACCATGCTGGGCATGGGATGGGGCATCGCCACGGTCGTCATGCTGCTCGCCTACGGCGATGGTTTCGGCCAGGCCTGCGCCAACATCTTTGCAAATTTCGGGACCAAGCTCGTCATCGTGGTTCCGGGTAAAACTTCCGTGCAAGCCGGTGGCCAGAAATCCGGAGTGCAAATTCGCTTCACACAGGATGACGTCGACGCGCTTACGACCAATCTTCCCCAAATCACGCACATCACGCCCAATGTCGAAAAACAAGCCAATGTGCAATACGACAACCGGGACTTCATCTTCACCGCCAGCGGAAATGACCCGATGGTGTATTCCATTCGTTCCCTGAAACTGGGCCAGGGCCGCTTTTACAACATGGAGGATCAAGTCCAGCGCGCGCGTGTCGCAGTGATCGGTTCGGAAGCCAAGGAGAAGCTGTTTTCCGGACGAAACGCGCTGGGCGAGCACATCCGGGTCGACGGTCTCAGCTTCGAAGTCGTCGGTGTTTTGAGTGCAAAAATGCAGGAGGGAAACGACGATATCAATCGCACGGTCTATATACCCTTCACCACCATGAGCGATGTGAAAGACACCCACTACCTAGACACCATCTGGTTCAACTTCGAGACTCCAGAGTACGAGCGCATCGAGCCTGCGGTCCGCACCATCCTGTCGACGCAGCACAAATTCAACCAGACCGACCGTGAGGCCGTGCGAGTATTCAACCTCATGACGCAGCTCCATCAGTTCGAGATCATTACGCTCGGGTTGAAGATCCTGATGGGTTTCATCGGCACCCTGACCCTCGGCATTGGTGGCGTCGGGCTCATGAATATCATGTTGGTTTCGGTTACGCAGCGAACGCGGGAGATTGGGGTGCAGAAAGCCCTTGGTGCCCAACGGCGTTACATTCTTATGCAGTTCCTTGCCGAAGCCCTGACCATTACCTTCATCGGTGGTGTCTTTGGAGTGATCCTGGCTTACGTGGTCGCACTCTCCGTGGGAAGGCTTACCTTATACAGCGCGTTCGCTAAGAACGGAGAAGCCGGCGACATTCGATTGATGATTGCTCCAGGAACACTGATCGCTTCCACTCTCATCCTCGGCGCAGTGGGGCTGATCAGCGGCATGGTGCCCGCCTTTCGCGCTTCTCGGCTGGATCCCATCGAAGCTTTACGACACGAATAGTGTCGTCCTCTTCAAATGGTAGGCACCTGAAAAAACGGCCGGCCCTCTGGATCACTGTCGATAAATCCTAGTGCCCCATCGACAAGTGCGCGGGTGCCGAGCCTCGGCGGGGAGCCCAGGTGTTGCCGCCCGGGCACTTGCGATACGGGGATTGTACGAAGCGCTGGCGCGGCAAACGCGGGGGAGCTATGGGTTCTGCATGGGCGATTCGCGATTTGTTCGTGGAGTGGGCGAGTCGGGCCGGGTTGTAAAGTGAGCCCGTGCGCCGAATAGGAGCAGAATCAGGGGGCACCTTCCGTCGGGGATGACCTCTGCGAGAATCTTTCGCTCGAGCGGAAACAGCCTACGCTTTTCTAAGAGCACCTGCCAGAGCAAAACCGTAGCCGACAATTCCGCCCGGTTCCTCACTGCCTCAGTTCGTGCTCAATCGATACATACGTCGATCCTAAGCGGCTCGCGCCTCGACTAGAGCGTCATATTCCTGCTCCGATTGTGCGGGCAGTAGTACCCACATGGTGTAAATGCCGAGCGCCGTCCCGAGCGGAATGTTGGTGAACAGAGAAAGGAAGGCTAAGACAAGAACAATCACTCGAGCCCACGGCTCATGTTGCAGCAAACCCCAGCCGGCAATGAATTCGCAGGCAGCCTTGGCCAGCAATAACAACGCGATCACGCTCAGCAGAGGTCGGAGGAAAGACGTTGGCGCCTCGGGCACTCCCATCTGGCCCATATGAGCCAACAAAGTATTGGCAATCACGTAGAGGACAATGCTGGCGATGGTATTGAACGCCGACAGC
>Ga0209007_1000232_pt1 | contig 29122 bp, 29 predicted proteins | sample JacPinW_OM1H0_O2_FD_187961 | JGI IMG/M metagenome (GOLD analysis project Ga0209007, IMG submission 187961) | Forest soil microbial communities from Algoma, Ontario, Canada - Jack Pine, Ontario site 1_JW_OM1H0_O2 (SPAdes) (version 2) | ecosystem: Environmental > Terrestrial > Soil > Boreal... | reverse complement strand
AAGACTGCGCCCGGGACGGCGCCCGCCCCGGCGGCGCAGCCTGCGCCGCCAGTGCAGCCCGCCCCGGAGACGCCGCGGTGAGAGGCGCGGCTGCAGCCGGACTCGCCTTGCTGGCGCTGCTTGGCTGCGCCAGCGCGGTGGCGCAGTCGCAGCCCGGCGGCCGATCCAGTGCCACCATCGGCGATCTGAATTCGCACCAGGTCGAGGTGCAGCGCGACACGCTCGCCAGCCCGAGCGTCGCCAAGGCGATGGAGAACTACCGCCGCTTCCTCGAGCTGCAGAACACCGACCCGCGGCTGCGCGCCGAAGCGATGCGGCGCCTCGGAGATCTGAACCTCGATGCCGGGGAGATGCAGCGCATGCAGGAGGAGGTGACCGCCACCGACTTGGCTGGCGCGGAGGCGATCCGGCTGTACACCACGCTCCTCAAGGCCTACCCCGACTATCCGCGCAACGACCAGGTGCTCTATCAGCTGGCGCGCGCCTACGAGGTTACCGGTCAGGCGGACCCCGCGCTCGCGACTCTCGATCAGATCGTGCGGCGTTATCCGAAGGCGCCCGAGCTCGCCGAGGTGCAGTTCCGCCGTGGCGAGCTGCTGTTCTCCGCCAAGCGCTACCCCGAGGCCGAGCAGGCCTACGCCGCGGTGATCGCGCGCGGTCCATCCTCCGGTTTCTACCAGCAGGGGCTCTACAAGCACGGCTGGTCGCTCTTCAAGGAGTCGCGGGCCGAGGACGGCCTGGCGTCCTTCGGCGGGGTGCTCGATCACGAGCTCGGCACGCTCGGCGGCGGTCGCGGCGGCGTGCCGCTCGGCGGCCTCAAGCGCGCCGACCGCGAGCTGGTCGAGGACACGCTGCGCGTCATGAGCATCACCTTCTCCTACGACGATGGCGCGGCGTCGCTGGAGAAGTACCTGCAGGCGCACGGCGAGCGGGCTTATGAGTACCTGCTGTATCAGAAGCTCGGCGACCTGTACGTCGACAAGCAGCGCTACCAGGACGCCGCCACGACGTATCGCGCTTACGTCGCGCGCGATCCCTACACCGACCAGGCGCCGAACCTCGCCAACGCGGCGATCGAGGCTTACGCCAAGGGCGGTTTCAGCCAGCTGGTGCTCGACGGCAAGCACGAGTTCGTCGAGCACTACAACTTCGACTCGCCGTTCTGGAAGGACCGCAGGCGCGCGGACTATCCGCGCGTAGTCGAGGAGCTGAAGGTCAACCTCAAGGACGTGGCGACCTACTTCCATGCAAGCGCGCAGAAGTCCGGGCGCATCGAGGATTACCAGGAGGCCGCGCGCTGGTATCGCTCGTACCTCAAATCCTTCCCCGAGGACCCCGATTCCGCGGCGACCAACTACCTGCTGGCCGAGGCGCTGTTCTCGAGCCACGACTACGCGGATGCCGCCGCCGAGTACGAGCACACCGCCTACGGCTATCCGAAGAACGACAAGTCGGCCACCGCGGCGTACGCGGCGCTGGTGTGCTACCAGAAGGCTGAAGAGAGTCTGGGCGGCGCCGACAAGCAGGCCTGGCACCGGCGCGCCACCGATGCCGGGGTGAAGTTCGCGCAGACCTTCCCCGAGCATCCCGACAGCGCCGGCGTGCTGACGCGGGCCGACGAGGAGATCTTTGCCTCGGGCGATCACCTGCGCGCCATCAGCATCGCCCAGTCGATCCTCGCGCGGCAGCCGCCGGTCGACAACGCCAAGCAGCGCATCGCCTGGACGATCATCGCGCAGTCGCACTTCGACGATGGCGAGTACGCCGCGGCCGAGCCGGCTTATGTGCAGGCGCGGGCGCTCGCCGGCGGCGACCAGAAGACGCAGGCCGATCTCACCGAGCGCCTCGCCGCCACTGTTTACAAGGAGGGCGCCGCCAAGCAGCAGGCCGGCGATGCCAACGGCGCGGTCGCCGACTACCTGCGCGTCGCGAGCGTGGCGCCCGGCTCGAAGATCGTCCCCAACGCCCAGTACGATGCCGCAGCGCAGCTCCTCACGCTGAAGCAGTGGGATCATGCCATCAGCGTGCTCGAGGATTTCCGCCGGCAGTATCCGCAGAGCCCGCTGTCGGCCGACGTGACCCGCAAGCTCGCGGTCGCCTACAGCGAGAGCAACCATCCCGGGGAGGCGGCCGCCGAGTTCGAGCGCATCGCCGCCAACCCGGCCGAGGACCATGCGGTGCAGCGCGAGGCGCTGATGCAATCGGCGGACCTGTACGCCAAGGCCGGCAACACCGGCAAATCGGTGACGATGCTCGAGAAGTTCGTTGCCGCGAATCCCTCGCCGCTGGTCGATGCGGAGGAAGCGCGCCAGCGCCTGGCGGACTACGCCGTGAGCGGCGGCGACACGGCGCGGCGGGACTACTGGTACCGCGAGATCATCAAGGCGGACGCCGCGGCGGGCGCGGCGCGCACCGACCGCACCCACTATCTTGCCGCCAGAGCGCAGCTCGCTCTCGCCGAGCCGGCGCGCGATGCCTTCCGCGCCGTACGCCTGACCGCGCCGCTCAAGAAGAGCCTGGAGGTCAAGCGCCACGCGCTCGATGCGGCGCTCGATGGCTACCGACTCGCCGCCGACTACCAGGTCGCCGAGGTGACCACGGCCGCGACCTACGAGATGGCCGAGCTCTACCGCACGCTCGCGCACGATGTGCTGAATTCCGAGCGGCCGAAGAGCTTGAAGGGCGACGCACTGGATGAGTACAACTCGCTGCTGGAGGAGCAGGTGTTCCCGTTCGAGGAGCAGGCGATCAAGGTGCACGAGCTGAACGCCGCGCGGGCCAAGGACGGCGTGTACGACCAGTGGGTGAAGAAGAGCTTCGAGGCGCTCGCGCAGCTCAAGCCCGCCCGCTACGGCAAGACAGAGCAGGTGTCCGATGTGGTCGCGACCCTCGAGTAACTCGAGCAGCGCGTGGCTCGAGCGCCGGCGTGCCAGCGCGCCGGCGCTGGGCTGCATCGTGCTCGCAGCGCTCGCCGCCTGCAGCTCGACGCCGACGCGACCCGAGGGGCCGCCGCCGCCGGCGCCGGCGCCCGCCGCCGTGACGCACCCGCTCGCCCCGGGCGCGAGCGCCACCGCACAGCCCGCGCCCGCCGCGACCGGCACGCCGCCGGCCGCCGTGCCGGCTCAAGCGAGCGCCGCGGGCGCACCGGCCCCGGGCGAGAGCCAGGGTGCGGGCGCGGCTGCCGCACCGCGACCGCAGGTGCCGCCGGAAGCGCAGGCGGATTTCACGCGCGCGGTGAATCTGATGCGGGCCGGGAACAGCGCGGGAGCCGAGGTCGGGTTCAAGCAGATCGCGCAGCAGTACCCGCAGTTCGCCGCACCCTGGGCGAATCTCGGTATCCTCTATCGCGACGCCGGTCATCTCGATCAGGCCGAGCAGGCGCAGAAAACCGGCGTCGAGCGCGAGCCCGGGAGCGCGGTGGCGTGGACGGAGCTGGGCGTGACGCAGCGGATGCGCGGTGAGTTCAAGGACGCGGCCGACTCCTACGAGCAGGCGATCAAGGCCGATCCGCAATACGCTCCAGCGTGGCGGAACCTCGGCGTTGTGTCCGATCTCTATCTGGGGGATCCGCAACGCGCGTTGACCGCGCTCGCCCGATATCGCGAGCTCACGGGGGAGGACAAGCCGGTGAGCAACTGGATCGCCGAACTGCGCCAGCGGCTGGGAATGCCGCCGGTGAAGAAGCCGGAAGCCACCGCACCGGCTCCCGCGAATCCGAAGGCCGCCACCACGGCCGGTCCCGCAGGAGGTTGATCATGCGTTGGATATACGCGCTGATGTTCTCGCTGCCACTTGCAACTGCCTGGGCGCAGCAAAATCCTCAGACGCAGCAGACTCCGGCGACTCAGGACAATCCCGCCGTCCGCTCTGCGCCCGCGCCGCAGCCGCTGCCGTCCCCCGAGGATGTGAATCCCGCGGTCGACACGACCCCGGCGCCCGCCGCCACTCCTGCTCCCGAAGCCCGGGCGCCGGCTACGCCTGCGGCCGGTGCGGCTACTGCGGGGCGCCAGCCCAAGGGACAGGACAAGCCTGCCGGTAAGGCCGCCGCCGGGGGCGCACGCGGCGCCTCGCCGGATCGTGTCGAGCTCGAGACCACGGACATCACCGGCAACCGCGAGCTGCCGAAGGTGCTGTACATCGTGCCGTGGAAGCGCTCCGACCTGGGCGATCTCGTCGGCAAGCCGCCCAACAGTCTGGTGGACGAGGTGCTGCAACCCATCGATCGCGACGTTTTCCTGCGGCAAAACCGCTATTACGACGCCCTGCAGCCCGACCGCGCGCACCCGCAGGCGGGCTCAGTGCAGGGTTCCAGCGACAAACCTTCCCCCTAGCGAAGGCGCCGCTCAGGTATGAGAGCTGGATCGCAGCTTTTTGGGCTTATGTCATTCAGTTTTAACGGTAATTTCGTCTTCTGTGACCGACTTTTCAGCGGGAGTGTCCCATGGGCTTGTGGAACCTGATCGTACGTTTCTTCCAGGGCGGCGGGGACTTCATGTACCCGATCGCCATCGTGTTCGTGGTCGGGCTTGCGATCGCCATCGAACGCTACATCTTTCTCACCAACATCGCCGTGCGCAACCGCGGCCTGTGGAACGAGATCGTGCCGCTGCTCGCGCAGGGCAACTTCCGCCAGGTGGCGCAGGCCACCTCGAAGTCGAACTCGGCCATCGGCCACATCCTCAACTACGGACTCGCGCGCATTCAGTCGGCACGCCGGCGCGACGACATCGAGAAGGCGATGGAGGAGAGCCTGATGGAGGTGGTGCCGCGACTCGAGAAGCGCACGCACTATCTCGCCACCTTCGCCAATCTCGCCACGCTGCTGGGACTGCTGGGCACGGTCATGGGCCTGATCCGCGCGTTTGCCGCGGTCGCGACCGTCAATCCCGCCGAGAAGGCGAGCCTGCTGTCGGCGAGCATCTCGGTGGCGATGAACTGCACCGCCTTCGGCCTGATGGCGGCGGTGCCGCTGCTGTTCATCCACGCGTGGCTGCAGACCAAGACGACTGAGCTCATCGACAGCCTGGAGATGGCCTCCGTCAAGTTCCTGAACGCCATTACCGAGCGGCAGAGCGCCGCGCCCGCCGCGGCCTGAGCCGCCGCCGGCTCGCCCGACCCGATGGCATTTCAGTCGCCCTGACCCATGCGCCGCTCGTACCAGAGCCGCAAGCTCGAGCGCCACTCGCGCAGGCCCGCCGAGTTGCTGCTCGTGCCCATGATCGACATCTTCACGGTGCTGGTCACGTTCCTGCTCATGACCGCGGTTTTCTCCCGCACCGTGATCCTGCAGCTGAACCTGCCGCCGCCGAACACTGTGTTCCGCGACCCGCCGCCCGGACTGCAGCTGGAAGTGATGGTGCGCAAGGACCTGCTGCAGGTGGCCGATCGCAACACCGGGCCGCTCGCGACCATCCCCAACACGCCGGGGGGCTACGACTACGGGGCGCTCACCGACTACCTCAAGCGCGTCAAGGCAAAGTTCCCGGAGAAGACCGACGCCACGATCCTGCTCGAGTCCGACACGCCCTACGACACGCTGGTGCAGGTGATGGACCGGGTGCGCGTGTTCGAAGTGAATCAGGGCATGAATTCGGTGCAGGCGGAGCTGTTTCCCGATATCTCCATCGGTGATGCGCCGGCGGCCGAGCCGGCGGCCGCTCCCGCTCCCCAACCCGGAGTGAAGCGATGAGCATGTCCAACCGCGCGCGGCGCATGGCGCAGCACCACCTGCGGAACCGGGCGGACGCGCAGCTGAATCTGATTCCGCTCATCGACATCCTGTCGGTGATGGTGGCGTTCCTGCTGGTCTACTCGACCGAGGTCGAGGTCATCCAGAACGCCAAGGGCATCGAGATCCCGCAGTCGATCGCGCAGACCGCGCCGAAGCAATCGGTGGTGGTCATGATCACCAAGACCGATCTGTTCGTGCAGGGCGAGTACATCACCTCCGTTGCGCAGATCCAGGCGGACCGGGAGGCGCTGATCGCGCCGCTGTCCGCAGCGCTCAAGCGCCCGATGCTGATCGGCGCAGACATGAGTCAGAAGGCCGCGCAGGAGCGCGAGATCACCATCATGGCGGACAAGGTGCTGCCCTACGAGGTGCTCAAGCGCGTGATGCAGACCTGCACCGACGCCGATTATGGCCGCATCTCGCTGGCCGTAATCGAGAAGGAAAAGACGGTAGCCGCCGGCCAGGTGAGAGGCAGCTGAGGCGCGCATGGTGATCGCGCCCTATTACCGCGAGTTCGACCTGCCCTGGGACGGCGACCCGGAGCAGAGCGAGCGCTTCCGCAAGATCCTGCGGGTACTGCTGATCGCGCTGCTGGTGCTCGGCATCCTGTTCCCGCTGCTGCCGTCGCCCAAGCGCGCGCAGACCCCGGAGGTTCCGCAGGTGCTCGCGCGCGTGATGCTCGAGAACAAGCCCAAGCCCCCGCCGCCCCCGCCGCCGGCGCCAAAAGAGCAGCCGAAGCCGCAGGCCAAGCCGACGCCGGTCCCGCCGGTCGAGGAGCGACAGCGCGCCCACCAGAAGGCGGAGCGGCAGCTGAACCAGGTGAAGGACGAGCTCGCGGACCTGCGCGAGGAGATGAATCTGACTCCGCTCGAGACCAAGAATCTCAGCGGTGCGGTGGGCGCCGACTCGCACGCCGAGCGCTCGCTGATCACCTCCAACATCGGCGCCGGGAGTGGTGGCATCACCTCCGCCAATTCGAGCCGCGGCTTCGGCACCGGCGCCGGCTCGCTTACCGGACACGACACGACCGCGGTCAGCTCGAGCATCGCGAGCTCGAGCCTCAACAACCACAACGCCGTCCGTAGCGGTGGCGGCGGCAAGGCGGCGCGCTCCGAGGAGGAGATCGCGCTGGTGTTCGATCGCAACAAGGGACGCATCTACAACCTGTACGCCCGGGCGCTGCGCGACAACGCCGAGTTGCAAGGCAAGGTGGTATTGGAGTTCACTATAGCTCCGAATGGCACCGTCACCATGTGCCGGGTGGTATCGAGCGAGCTCAAGGACCCCGACCTCGAGCGGGAGATCATCTCGCTCGTGCGGTTGTTCCAGTTCAAGCCCGAGGACGTGGACGCGGTGACGGCCACCAAGCCCATCGACTTCTTCCCGACGTCGGCCTGACCTGAGGCGGCAACTCATGAACCTCAACTCGGAGATCCAGTTTTTCGCGGACCTGCGCACCGTCGACAAGGCGCGGCTACTCACCATGGTCCTGCACGAGCTCGCGGAAGAGGCTCGCGGCACCTACGGCCCGGGCGCGGAGCAGGTGCACGACGCCGCGCATCTGCGCTTCGTCAACGAGCTGGTGCATCGCCTCACCCGGGTGATCGAGCAGCTTTTGGCGGAGGAGGCGACGCGGCCCGCGGACGAGGTGGTGCTGCGCATGCTGCTCGCGCCGCGCGCCGACAAGATCGCCGAGCGGCTGGTGTTCAACGCCTACGGCCGCGCCATCCAGGGGTTCGAGAGCTACGATACGACCGTGTTGATGGGCAACTAGCCTAAGCGGGGCGGGGGAATAGCAATGAGCAGCGCACCGCTGCGCCGGTTGATCGCCGGCATCGCGATCCTCGCTTTGCCCACTTTCGGCGCCGCCGCCAACTCTCATCCGCTGCTGCTGCGTCCGGCGCAGGTATGGACCGCCGGTGAGCCGCTGCACGCCGGCTGGGTGGTGCTCACCGACGGCGAGCGCATCGTGGCGGTGGGCGCCGCGGACGCCGTGCACGCACCGGCGGACGCACAGCCGATCGACCTCCCGGGGACGACGCTGCTGCCCGGCCTAATCGATGCGCACTCGCACCTGTTCCTGCACCCCTACAACGAGACCTTGTGGAACGACCAGGTGCTGAAGGAGCCGGTGCCGTACCGCACTCTGCGCGCCGGCGTGCAGGCGCGAGCCACGCTGCTCGCGGGCTTCACGACGCTGCGCGACCTGGGCACCGAAGGGGCAGAGTACGCGGACCTCTCGGTGAAGCGTGCCATCGAGGACGGGCTCATCGAGGGGCCGCGACTGTTCGTCGCGACGCGTGCCATCGTAGCGACCGGCACTTACGGACCGGCGCCGCGCGGCCTGCGCCCCGATGTCTGCTGCACCCCGCAGGGGGCCGAGGAGGCGACCGGCGTCGAGGAGATCGTCCGCGCGGTGCGCGAGCAGGCCGGCCGTGGCGCCGACTGGATCAAGCTGTACGCCGACTACCGCTGGGGACCCGGCGGCACGCAGCAGCCGACCTTCAGCGAGGAGGAGCTGAGGGCCGCGGTCGAGGCCGCGCACTCCTCGGGCCGGCCGGTGGCCGTGCACGCCATGACCGCGGAGGGCATGCGCCGCGCGGTGCTCGCCGGTGCCGACACGATCGAGCACGGCTATGCCGGCACGCCCGAAGTGTTCAGGCTCATGGCGGCGCACGGCGTCGGCTACCTGCCGACCATCACGGCGGCGGAAGCCTACAGCGAGTACTTCGAGCATTACGTGCGCGGGGTGAGCCCGCCGACCGCGGAGATGAAGCAGGTGGCGCAGGCATTCCACTACGCCATGGACGCGGGCGTCACGATCGGCTGCGGGAGCGATGTGGGTGTATACACCCACGGTACCAACTACCGCGAGATCGAGTGGCTGGTGCGCGACGGCATGACGCCGGTGCAGGCGCTCACCGCCGCCACCGCCACGGATGCGAAGATCCTGCGGCAGGAAGCGAGCTTTGGGCGCGTGCATACAGGGCTGCTCGCCGATCTCGTCGCGGTCAGCGGCGACCCGACGCACGACATCAGCGCGGTGGAGCACGTGGTGTTCGTCATGAAGGGCGGAGTCGTCTACCGGCGGCCGTAAGGGGCAATGCGAGGCCGTCTGGCGCACCAAGTAGACGAACCCGCTGCAGGATCCTGGCAGCCCAAGCATCCTCGGGACGCACCGCGGCTGCTTTCTTCCGTGACCTCTCAATGGTGGGTCGCCGGTGGCTGGGCATTGGACCTCTTTGTCGGGGGTCAGAGTCGGCCCCATAAGGATCTTGATATCGGCATCCTGCGCCGCGACGCGCGTCGGGTCCTGGACTCGATGCCGGGATGGGAGTTCTTTGAAGCGAAGCAGGGCCGCCTATACCGCCTCGAGCAACAAGAGCCGAGACTCGAGGTGCATTCCCTTTGGAGCCGTCCGATCGGTCAGAGTCAGTGGGTGCTGGAGCTCATGCTTGACGAGTCCGAGGGAGACTCATGGGTGTTTCGTCGCGAACGGAAAGTTCGGTGTGCTCTCGACCTGGCGATCTCGTATAACTCAGAGTGGATTCCGTATCTCGCGCCGGAACTTCAGCTTCTCTACAAAGCAAATCGCGTGCGTGCAGCGGATGACGCCGACTTTCAGCGCGTTGCGCCGCATCTCGATGACCGGGCGCGCGCCTGGTTGCACGATGCCCTCAAGGAGATTGATCCTGATCACCCGTGGCTTGGTTCGGGGGATCCGCGCCCGCCAGCCGCCCGAGCGCCGCTCCGGTGAGGCGCATGGTCATCCAGTCATCGAGCGCCACGGCGCCGAGCCCCTTGTAGAAGCCGATCGACGGCTCGTTCCAGTCGAGCACCGCCCAATCGAGGCGCGCGCAGCCGCGCTCGAGCGCGAGAGCCGCGAGCCAGGCGAGCAGGCGCTTGCCGATGCCGCGCCCGCGGGACTCGGGTCGCACGAACAGATCCTCGAGGTAGATGCCGGGCTTGCTGAGGAAGGTCGAGAAGTTGTGAAAGAAGAGGGCGAAGCCCACCTCGCGCCCGTCGAGGCAGGCGAACACCACCTCGGCATAGGGTCGCGCGCCGAACAGCGCGGCGGTCAGATCCGCTTGCGTCGCGACCACCTGGTGCTCGAGTCGCTCGTAGACGGCGAGCTCGCGGATGAAGGCGAGCACCAGCGGCACGTCCTGGGCGGTAGCGGCGCGAACGGTGACCTCGGTCAACTGAATTCCTCCTTCAGCCCGTGCTCTGCAGGCCCTGCGCGATGCCGTTGACCGTCGCCAGCAGTGCCTCGAACAGGTCGCGGTCTTCGCGGCCGCTTGCGCGCCAGCGCTTGAGCAGGTCCACCTGCATCAGGTTCATGGGGTCGACGTAGGGGTTGCGCAGCTGGATGGAGCGCTGCATGGTCGGATCGGAATCGAGCAGCGCAGCGCTTTCCTTGACCGCGAGCACCTGCGCGCAGGCGGTGTCATATTCGTCGCGGATGCGTCGGGCGTAGTGGCGCAGGCACTCGGGGGCGAGCGCTTCGTAGTAACGCGCGATCTCGAGGTCCGCGCGCGCCAGCATGGTCTCGACGTCGTCGATGAGGTTACGCAGGAAGAACCACCCGGTGTACGCCTCGCGCAGGCGTGGCAAGCCGAACTGCGCGACCACCGCCGCCAGACCGGCGCCGGCGCCGTACCACCCAGGCAGCATCTGGCGCGCCTGCGACCAGGCGAACACCCACGGCACCGGCAGCAGTCCCTCGATGCCGGCCTTCTCGGAGTGATGTACCGAGCGCGCACCGATCTGCATGTGCTCGATGACGTCGATCGGCGTCACTGCCTGGAAGAATTCGTAGAACGGCGGCTCGGCGTACACCAGCGCGCGGTAGGCGCTGCGGCTTTCGGCGGCGAGCAGCGCCGCGATCTGCAGATGCCCCGCGGCGTCCGGCGGCAGCTCGCCGCGGCGCAGCGCCGCGGTGGTGAGCGCCAGTGCGTTGAAGGCGCGTTCCAGCGTGCGCATGGCGATCGGCCGCAGCCCGTAGCCCTGTTTGACCGTGGCACCCTGCTCGCGGATGCGCAGCACGCCGTCGATCGCGCCCGCGGGCGCGGCGTGCACCAGCGCCTCGATGCGGCCGCCGCCGCGCGCGAGGCTGCCGCCACGGGCGAGGAACAGCACGTGGCGCACGTCGGCCGCGGCCAGTGCCTGCGCCAGATCGTGCTGCGCCTGGTGGATGGCGACCCGCGAGGCGCAGGTGCCGCCTTCCTTGTTGCTGTCGGAGTAGCCGATCAGCACGCACTGGCGGCGCCCGTGCGCGTCGAGGTGGCGGCGGTACAGGGGGTCGGCGAGCAGCTCGGTGAGGATCTGGCCGCAGCCGGCGAGCGCCGCTGCGGATTCGAACTGTGGGGCGATGTCGAGCGCAACCTGGCCGGTGCGCTTGTCGTAGGCCGCTGCCCAGCGCGCCAGCAGCAGCGCCGCGAGTACGTCGTCCGCGCCGCTCGCGGCGCTCACGATGAAGTAGCCGATGCTTTCCGGCCCGTAGCGGTGGCGGGCCTGCATGATGGCCTCGAAGACCGCGAGCGTGCGCCGCCCGAGTGCATCGAGCTCCACCACCGGCCCGCGGTCGCGTTCCAGCGCCTGCGCCAGCAGCTCGCGCCGCTCGCGGCTGCCGCGCGCCAGCCAGCCGGTGTCATCGAACCCCTGGGCGATCACCTGGTGCAGCACGCTCGCGCGCTGGCGCACGTCGAGCGCCGCCAGGTGCAAGCCGAAGACATCGATACGCCGCAGCAGCCGTTCGACGTAGAACAATCCGGCGTTGGCGCCCTTATTAGCCCTTAGGCTCGCGGCGATCAGCGCGATGTCGTTGCGCAACTGAGCGGTGGTCTCGTACCCGCCGGCGCGCCCCTCGTAGAGGCTTTGTAGCCGCTCGCTGATCTGCGCGAGGAAAACCCGGTAAGGCATGCGGGCGTAGCGCGGGTTGACGGCGCGCGCCCCCGGCATGAGGCGCAGGTACTCATCGATGCGCCGGGTCACGTCCGCGGAAGCCGCCACGCGTCCGGCGCTCTGCGACAGCCGCTGCGCGAGCTCCTGGCAGTCGACGTAGTAGCTGCGGACGATGACCTGCTGCTGACGGGCGAGCGTCTCGCGGATCGTCTTGGCGTGCACGTCGGGGTTGCCATCCATGTCGCCGCCCGCCCACGAGCCGAAGTGCAGCAGCGATGGCACGCGCAGCGTCCCGTCCGCGGTGCCGAACACCTTCTCCAGCGCCTGGGCGATCTCCTCGTAGAACGCCGGCACCACGCGGTACAGGATCTCAGCCAGGTAGAACAGCAGCTGCTCGCGCTCGTCCGCCGCGGTCAGCCGCTCGCGCGGCAGCTCCTCGGTCTGCCAGGCGCTGGTCAGTTCCATGCGGATGTTGCTCCAGACGCCGCGGGCCTCGTTCGGAGTGAGGCCGGGGTCGAGCCGCTCGAGCAACCGCTGGGCGATGCGCAGCTGTTTGCGCAGCAGCGTTCTGCGGCTCGCCTCGGTCGTGTGCGCCGCGAACACCGGCTCGATCGACAGGCCGGCGATCAGCTCGAGCACCTCCGCGAGCGTGAAGCCGCGCGACTTGAGCGCTGCGATCGCGTCCTCGACGCCGCCGGGCTGCGGCCGCTGGCTGTCCTTGACGAAGTAGTCGCGGCGGCGGCGGATGCGATGCACCTTCTCGGCGAGATTCACCGCCAGGAACCAGGTGGAGAAGGCGCGCACCAGATCGCGGGCCAGCGCCGGCGGCCGGTCGCGCACGCAGGCGGCGAGCTCGGCGCGCGCTGCGCTGTCGCCGGCGCGGCCGCGGATAGCGGCCACGCGGTCGAGCTCGACCAGCCGGAACAGCTGCTCGCCGCCCTGCTCGCGCAGGATCTCCCCGACCAGCGCGCCGAGCGCGTGCACGTCGTCGCGCAGCGGGACGTGCTTGGGCGGGAAGTGGATGTCGCTGCGGTTCACGTCCTTGAGTCCTCGCGGCTCACTCCCAGGTGTTGGCGCGCTCGGCGAAGCCGGCGCGCTCGGCGCGCACTACGCAGAAGCGCTGCCCGGTCGGGGCCTGCATCACTACCCAGGTCGCCACCGCCGCGATGCGCTGCGCACCGAGCTGCTCGAGGCGGCGCACCTCGGCCTCGATGTCGTCGGCTTCGATGTCGAGGTGCACGCGGCTCTGGTGTGCCACCTGCTGCACCTCCAGGTGCGGGTCGCCGGGCGTGGTATCCAGCGTCCGGTACGAGGACTCGGACGGCACCGGTGCGCGCACCTTGAGTCCGAGCGCCGCGCTCCAGAAGCGCGTGGCCGCATCCAGGTCCTCGGTCTGGCAGTCGATGATGAATCCGGCGAGACGGCTCTTGTGCATGAGTGGGTCCAGTCATCAGGGGAAGCGCATTCTAGGGCTATCCGGCGAGCAGCACGGCCTCGGCGCGCTCGAGCTCTTCGGGCTGGCCGTAGATCACGACGATGTCGCCGTCGCGCAGCACGGTGTCGCCGGCCGGCTCGCGCCCGAGGATCCCCTGGCGGCGCACGCCGGTGAAGGCGACCGCGACGCTGCGGCCGCGCACCTCGTTGAGCGAGCGGCCGACCGCCCAGGCGCCCGGCGGCACCACCACCGATCTGAGCTCCTCGCGATGCTCGCTGGTATCGTCCATCGGGCCGCTGCGCACGATGTTGCGCAGCACCGCGTAGCGGTCGTTGCGGATGTCATTGATGGTGCGCAGCACGCGCGCCACCGGCACGTGCAGCAGCATCAGCACGTGCGAGACCAGCATCAGGCTCGCCTCGAAGGTCTCGGGGACCACGTCGGTGGCGCCGGCCTCCTGCAGTTGCCTGACGCGCCGATCGTCCTGAGTGCGCACCAGTACCGGCACGTCGGGGCGCAGGCGGCGGACGCTGCGCAGGATGCCGAGCGAGGTGGCCGGGTCGGAGAAGCTGATGACCACGGCGCTCGCGGTCGCGACTCCGATCCTGGCGAGCAGCTCCTCGTCGGAGGAGTCGCCGAACATCACCGGATCGCCCGCCTGGCGCGCCGCGCGGATGCGCGCCGGGTCCAGATCGAGCGCGATGTACTCGAAGCCCTGGGATTCCAGCACTCTGGCCACGTTCTGGCCGACGCGGCCGAAGCCGCAGAGGATGACGTGCTCGCGCAGCGCGATACCGTGCGTCGCCGCCTCCTCGCGCTCGGCGGCGGTGAGGACCGGCGCCTGCTCGCGCAGCAGCAAGCGGGCGACGCGCTTGTTGTTGTTGAGAATGAAGGGGCTGAGCGCCATCGACAGCACGATCGCCACCACCAGCGGCCCGCCGAGCCAGTCGGGCAGCAGCTGCGCCTGCAGCAGGATGGTGCCGAGCGCGATGCCGAACTCCCCGCCGATCGACACCACGATGCCGGTGCGCAGCGCCTTGAAGCGCGAGGTGGTGAAGGGGCGGGTCACGAGCGCGGCGACCGTCGCCTTGAGCACCACCAGCGTCACCAGCATGCCCAGCACCAGCGCCAGCCCGCGCACGCTGCCGAGCAGGCGCGGATTGAGCAGCATGCCGACCGAGATGAAGAACAGCCCGAGCAGGATGTCGCGGAACGGCCGGATGGCCGATTCGATCTGATGGCGATACTCGGTCTCCGCCAACATCATGCCCGAGAGGAACGCACCGAGCGCGAACGACAGGCCGGCGAGGTGCGACACCCACGCCGAGCTGAGCACCACCAGCAGCACCGTGAGTGTGAACAGCTCGCGCAGGCGGCTGTGGGCAATCTCGTGGAACAGCGGCCGCAGCAGCCAATGCCCGGTCGCCAGCACCGCGCCGATCGCCAGCACGCCGCCGACCAGCGCCACCACGCTCTGGCCGAGCGCGAAGTGCTGCTCGCCCGCGGCCAGCAGCACACCGAGGGCCAGGAACGGCACGAAGGCCAGATCCTGGAACAGGAGCATGCTGAAGGCGAGCCGCCCGTGCGTGCGGTTGAGCTCGTCGCGCTCGGTGAGCTGCTGCAGCAGCATCGCGGTCGAGCTCATCGAGACCGCGCCGCCCACCACGACGGCCGGCAGCCAGCCGACCCCCAGCAGGTGGGCAAGGAGCGCGAACAGCCCCGCGGTGGCGCCGACCTGCGCAGCGCCGAGCCCGAACACCTCGCCGCGCATGGCGAGCATGCGCGGCAGGGAGAACTCGAGCCCGAGCGTGAAAAGCAGGAAGGCGACTCCGAGGTCCGCCAGCAGCCGCGTGGTGCCCGAGTCCGACACGACGGCCAGCGCATGCGGCCCGAGCAGCAGCCCCACCACCAGGTAGGCGAGCGTCGTCGGCAGCGCCAGGCGGCGCGCCACGGTCACCACGAACACCGAGCCGGCGAGAAGGAGGAGGGCCTGGGTGAGCGGCGCGAGCATCGCGCAAATTAGACTGCGCCCGGCGGCGAACGCAACGTTCGCTGCCGGGGTATCAGGTCAGATCTGGCTCAGATTCCCGACTGCCAGGTGCTGGGCATGCCCGCCTTGCCGATCGCGTCCTCGATCGCCAGGCATGCCTCGCGCGCTTCCGCTTGTGCGCGCAGGCTCCTGGCGATGGAGTTGAGGAAGCGGCACATCAGGGCGAGGTTCGGATGCCCGTTGTGCAGTTGCTCCTCGACGTGGTCGATGGCTTCGATCAGGTCATCCCGATCGCAGCTGGGGAAGGTCATGCTCGTGACGGCATGTTGAACGGAAACCAGAGCCTGATGTATCGCGGCCTGCTGCGTCCCATCCATGGGGATAAATTTGAACCGGTTTGGGCAAAGCCGCAAGCCCGAAAATTAAAAAGGCCCCGCCTCCGTGCCGGGGGCGGGGCCTTGCAGTCGACGGACGACTGTTACTTCGGGGGTGAGGTGGAGGAAGAGCTGCTGCTGCTGGAGCTGCCGCTCTTCTTGTGGTGCTTCTTCGCTTTGCTTGAGGAGGTCGAGGACGAGCTCGAGGGGGCCGAAGCCGAGGACGAGCTCGACGAGGACGGCGTCGACTGGGCAAACGCCGGGCCGGCGATGAGGGCGGCGGCCAGGACGGGGATCAGGTACTTGAACATCATCGCGGTAGTCTCCGAAAGATAGAGGTTGGTGTGTCGGTTGGGAGCCAGAACGCGCGCATTATGCCGGGAATTCCCCGGGGCAAGTGCCATATGACCGCAACGTAATGTTGCCGGCCGAAGTGCCTTCAGGCGCTTGACAGATAAGGCAAAAACCCCCGGAAATCGGCCCTCCGGCCGGCTCAGTGTCCGTGGAAAGCGACAAGGGTGCGCACCGGCACCTGAAGCGCCGCGAGCCTTGCGGCGCCCGCGAGATCGGGGAGCTCGACGATGAACGAGGCCGCGAGGATGCGGGCGCCGAGCGAGCCGAGCAGGCTCACGGCGGCCGCGGCCGTGCCTCCGGTAGCGAGCAGGTCATCCACCAGGAGGATGCGCTCGCCCGGCACGATGGCGTCGCGGTGCATCTCCATTTCGTCAAGCCCGTACTCGAGCGAGTAGGCCACGCGTACCGTCGAGTGGGGCAACTTGCCCTTCTTGCGGATCGGGACGAAGCCCGCGCCGAGCCGGTACGCGACCGCCCCGCCGAGGATGAATCCGCGCGCCTCGATGCCGGCGACGCGATCGACCGCCTCGCGCGCCCACGGCTGTGCGAGCTGATCGACTACGGCACCGAAGACGCGCGCGTCCTTGAGGAGCGTGGTGATGTCGCGGAACATCACGCCCGGCCGCGGGTAGTCGGGAATGGTGCGGATCGCCGCGCGGATCTCTTCGGGCGTCACCGGCTGCATGGCCTGCACTCTACTACGCAACCGCGGCGACTACGCAGCGGCGCGCGGCGCGCGCCACACCAGCGTCTGATTGTTCGCCGGCATGGCATGATCGGCCGTGAGCATGAGGCCCTGCGCGCGGGCGAGCGCATCGAGTGCCTCGAAATCGCGGATGCCGCTCAGCGGGTCGCGCGCCTGCAGCCAGGCGTCGAACTCGGCGTTACTGTCACTCGTGTAGCGGCCGCGGTAGCGGAACGGCCCGTAGACACACAATACGCCGCCGGCGGCGAGCGTCGCGCCCACCCCGCGGAAAAAATCCTCCACCGCATCCCAGGCCATGATGTGCAGGGTGTTGGCGCTGAACACTGCATCGAACGCTGCGCCGTGCGCCGGCACCGGCCAGGGAAGCGAGCGAACGTCGAGCGCAATGGGCGCACGCAGCTTGGCCGATTCCGCCACGCGGATGCGCTCGGCGAGCGGCTCGAGGAGCGAAGCGACCTCGCTCGGCTGCCAGGTGAGATGCGGCAGGTGGCGCGCGAAGTAGACGGCGTGCTGCCCGGTGCCGCTGCCGATCTCGAGCACCACTCGGCTCGCGGCCAGCTCCACGGCGAGCACCTCGAGGATCGGCCCCTTGTTGCGCTCACAGGCTTCCGAACAGGTCAGCACGGCGCGAGTCTGCGACAATGCGCCGATGCAAGCCATAGATGCGCTTCTCACGCGGCGCTCGGCCCGAGCGCTCGCCGCCCCGGCACCCGATGCCGCCGCCCTCGAGCTGATGCTCGCCGCCGCGGCGCGCGCCCCGGACCACGGACGGCTGCGGCCCTGGCGCTTCGTCATCGTGCGCGAGGCCGGGCGAGTGCGCTTCGGAGAGCTGCTCGCCGCTCATCTGCAGCGCACCCAGCCCGGAGCGAGCGCGCAGGCCGTGGAGCGCGAGCGCGACAAAGCGCTGCGCGCCCCGCTCATCATCGTGGTGGCGGCGCGGGTGAATCCGTCGGTCACGAAGATCCCGCAGATCGAGCAGACGCTTTCGGCCGGAGCCGCCGCCCAGAACATCATGCTCGCGGCGTTCGCGCTCGGGTTCAACGCCATGTGGAAGACCGGCGGCGCTGCCTACGATGCGGTGGTCAAACAGGCGCTCGGGCTCGAGCCCACCGACGCCATCGTGGGTTTTCTGTACGTCGGCACCGAGACGCCGCCCGTGGCCCTGCCCGCGGCGGGCGAGTGGCGCGACCTGGTACAAGACTTCTAAACCGCGACCGGCGGCTGGGTTAGAAGAGCGCTTTCGGGGGCTGCGCGGCAGGACGCCGCGCCCGCAGCCTCCAGGGACGGATTCACGGCGTCCCCGAAAGCGCTCTTCTAACCTAGCCGCCGGCCCATGGCTTCACGACCGCGAGCACCACGATCGCGATCAGCAGCAGCCCCGGCACTTCGTTGAAGAAACGATACCAGCGCTGCGAATGCACGCCGCTGCCGGCGGCGAGGGCGCGCATCAGCCGGTAGCAGTAAGCGTGGTAGCCGACCAGCGCCGCGACCAGCACGAGCTTTGCGCGCAGCCAGTCGAAGGCGAGATAGTCCGGCGCGGCGACGACCAGCGCGGCGCCGAGCAGCACGGCGAGGGCGCCTCCGAGGGTCATCATGGCGAACAGCCGCCGCTCCATGAGCTCGAAGCGCGCGCGCCCCGGCCCATCGTCGGTGATCACGTGGTAGACGAACAGCCGCGGCAGGTAGAACAGCCCCGCGAACCAGGTGACCACGAACACCACGTGAAAGGCTTTCAGCCACGTCATGGTGGGGGTGGATTGTAACCAAGCGGGCGAAGGCTTTGCGGGCTCTGATAGCATGGCCGTCCCCCAACCCGAATTCCTACGGCACCCTCATGTCCGCGACACCCGCATCTGCACCCGCCCCAGGCCCCATTCTGAGCAACATCGAGATCGCGCAGCGCGCGAAAATGCGCCCGATCCAGGCGCTGGCACAGGAGCGGCTCGGGATCCCGCCCGAGAGCCTCGAGCCCTACGGCCATTACAAGGCGAAGGTGTCGCTCGACTACGTGGCGCAGCTCGCGGGTAAGCCCGACGGCAAGCTGGTGCTGGTCACGGCGATCTCGCCGACGCCGGCCGGCGAGGGCAAGACCACGACCACCGTCGGTCTCGGCGATGCGCTCAACCTGCTTGGCAAGAAGGCCATCATGTGCCTGCGCGAGCCGGCGCTCGGACCGGTGTTCGGCGTCAAGGGGGGCGCAGCCGGCGGCGGCTATTCGCAGGTGGTGCCGATGGAGGACATCAACCTGCACTTCACCGGCGACTTCGCGGCGATCGCCGCCGCCAACAACCTGCTCGCGGCCTTGATCGACAACCACATCTACCAGGGCAACACGCTCGGCTTCGACGTGCGGCGCATCGCCTGGCGGCGCGTGGTCGACATGAACGACCGGGCGCTGCGGCAGATCGTGGTGGGACTCGGCGGCACCGGCAACGGCGTGCCGCGCGAGGACGGCTTCGACATCGTGGTGGCGTCCGAGGTCATGGCGATTTTCTGCCTGTCGAGCTCGCTCGCCGAGCTCAAGGAGCGCCTCGGCAAGATCGTGGTTGGCTACCGTGCCGACCAGACGCGGATCCTGGCACGCGACCTCAAGGCGCACGGCGCCATGACAGCGTTGCTGAAGAACGCGCTGGCGCCGAACCTGGTGCAGACGCTCGCGAACAACCCCGCCTTCATCCACGGCGGCCCGTTCGCCAACATCGCGCACGGCTGCAATTCGGTGATCGCGACCCGCACCGCGCTCAAGCTCGCCGACTATGTGGTCACCGAGGCGGGCTTCGGCGCCGACCTCGGTGCGGAGAAGTTCGTCGACATCAAATGCCGCAAGGCGGGCCTGAAGCCCGCCGCCGCGGTCGTGGTCGCGACGGTGCGCGCGCTCAAGTACCACGGCGGCATGGAGCTCGCCGACCTCAAGAACGAGGACACGGACGCGCTCGGCAAGGGCCTCGTCAACCTCGAGCGCCACATCGACAACGTGCGCAACAACTACGGTCTGCCGTGCGCGGTCGCGATCAACCGGCGCGCCGAGGACAGCGAGCGGGAGATCCAGCTGATCGTCGAGCGCTTCGCCCGGCAGAACGTGCGCGCCATCCCGGCGACGCACTTCGCGGACGGCGGCCGCGGCGCGCTCGAGCTCGGGCGCGAGGTGCTGCGGCTCACGGCCGAGCCGAGCTCGTTCCACTACGTCTACGAGGACAGCGTGCCGCTGTGGGACAAGATGAAGACGATCGCCACGCGCATCTATCACGCCAGCGACATCACCGCCGACACCAAGGTGCGCGCCCAGATCCGCCAGTTGCAGGAGGGCGGCTACGGTAATTACCCGGTGTGCGTCGCCAAGACGCAGTACTCCTTCTCCACCGACCCGAAGCTGCGCGGGGCGCCCAGCGACCATGTCGTCAACATCCGCGAGGTGCGCCTCGCCGCGGGTGCGGAATTCATCGTCATGATCTGCGGCGACGTCATGACCATGCCGGGACTGCCGAAGGTTCCGGCGGCCAACAACATCGACGTGGACGAGCAGGGAAGGATCACCGGGCTTTTCTAGCGCTGCCGCCATGCCGTTCTGCGAGGCCGATCCCTGGCGGCTGCAGTACTTCGAGGGCGTCGCCTGCCCGCAGGACGTGCGGATCCCGACCGAGGATCCGGACGCCTACCAGTGGTACCCGCAGCACCACTGGGTCTACGACAAGCTCAGGGTCGCTGAGTCGCAGGGTATTGCTTGCGGCCCGCACGGCGTGCCGCCGCCCGCATTCCCCGTCTTCAGCAAGCCGATCGTCAACATGCGCGGTATGGCGGTCGGCGCCCGGGTGCTGAACGATCGAACGGACTATCAGCGTCACCTGACCTCAGGGCATTTCTGGATGACGCTGCTCGAGGGCGAGCACGTGAGTAGCGACGCCGCGGTGCTGGCAGGAAAGGTGAGCTGGTGGCGACACTGTCTCGGCGCGACGGGGCCCGACAGCACCTTCGAGCACTGGACGATCGAGGCGGGCGCCCGGCCGCCGCTCGAAGCCTACCTCGGAGAGTGGATCGGGCGGCATCTCGCCGGTTATACGGGCATGCTGAATCTCGAGAGCATCGGCGGATGCATCATCGACGCACACCTGCGTTTCGCCGACCAGTGGCCGGATCTCAACGGCCGTGGCTGGCTCGATGCGGTGGTCGGGCTGTACGCGCGGGGCACGTGGGACTTCGACGACCGCGATCGCCGCGACGGCTACAGTGTGGTGCTGTTCGGTCCGCACGGCCGCGAATATCGCCATCCGGCGGCGGAGCTGGTGGGGCAGGTGCGCGCCATGCCGCACGTGACCAGCGTGCAGATCACCTTTCACGCGGACCGGCCGGCGGCGTCACACGCGATGCCCCCGGGGGGCTTCCGCCTCGCCATCGTCAACAGCACGGACCTCGAAGCGGGCCGCGCGGCGCGCGCCCGCCTGGCCGCGTACTGGGAAATCTGATCGACGCTCACTGCCCGCGACTCCAGTTACGCGTGCGGGCGGCGGCTTCTGCGGCCGCATCGAGCGGCTCGCCGGCGATGAGCGTGTCGAGCGTGCGCGCCACCGCCGGTGGCAGGCTGGAGCCGGCCGGACGGTAGGCGCCGCCGCGGCCGGGCTCGCTCTGCGCCAGCACCTGAAGCTGCCAGGAGCCGCGCTCGTGACAGGCGAGCCCGGCTAATGCCTGGCCGTCCTGGAGCACGAACGTGCGGCAGTAGGCGCCGTCGCGCGTGCGGAAACTGACGCCGATCTGCACTACGGCGTCGGACGGCTGAGCGCTCGCGAGCTGATTCGAGAGCGCGCTCGCGAGCACGCCGCCGGCGAGCATCTGTCCATTCACCGCCACGATCGGCCCACCCTCGCCCCGGCGCAGCAGCAGCGCTCCCGACAGCACACCGATCACGAGGCTCGCCGCGATCGCGCCCCACTGCGGCCACGACCAGTGCGGCGCCGCCCGCGCCTTGAGCGCGATCACGTTACCGGCGCTGCCCGCGCCGCGCGCGCCCGCAAGCAGCCGCTGCGGCACGGGCTCGGTCAGCACCGGCTCGAAAGCTGCCTGCAGCCGCCGGCGCAGCTCATGGTGCCGTGCCACGCGCTCGGCTAGCGCTGCGTCCGCGGCCATGGCCGCCTCCACTGCGGCGCGAGCCGTGCCGTCCAGCTCACCGTCCGCGTACGCCATCAGTGTCTCGTCGTCGAAGTTCATCGCTCTGCACCCCGGCGCCTCACGTGAGCAACTCCTGCAGCGCCTCGCGACCTCGCGCCAGGCGGCTGGTCAGCGTTCCGACCGGCACTTCCATGATGTGCGCGGCCTCCTTGTACGACAGCCCCTCGATCAACACCAGCGCCACCGCCAGTCGCTGCTCTTCGGGCAACCGCTGCAGCGCTTCCTGCACCGCCAGCAGCTCCGCCTGCGAGCCGTGCGTTGCGTCCGCCACGTGCTCGCCCGACTCCGCGGGGGCAAACAACCGCGTCCGCCGTCCGCGCGCGCGCTGCTCGTCGATCCACGCGTTGCGCACGATGCCGAACGTCCAGCCCGCCAGCTGCGAGTCGGGACGCAACTGGCCGGCGTGCTTGAGCGCGCGCTCGACGGTCGTCTGCACCAGGTCGTCGGCGTCATGCGCGTTGCCGCACAGGGCGCGCGCGAAGCGCCGCAGCCGTGGCAGCAGCGCGATGAGCTCCGGGCGCAGATCGGGCGCGGGCACGTTATGTCGGGAATACGATCATGCGGACCATTTTCTTCCATTTCTTCCCAGCGCGGCCACACTCGCTTAAGGTGTTGTCATGCGTGCGATCACGCTCATGGTGCTGCTGGGCGCAACGCAGGTTGCGGCAGCCCAGATAGGTCTGCCCGCGGTGCGGCTGCCCAATCTGCCCGCGGTGGGCCTGCCGGGCTCGGTCGGACAGGACCTGCTGTCCGGCAACGGCCAGGGGGCCGACCTCGACGTGCGCACACGCCGCGAGCTGCGGCAGGCGCGCATCCGCGAGCTGCTGCGCCGCCACGCGGATGTGCTCGAAGCCGATCCGCACGGCGATCCCATCGTTCGCGGCCAGGTGTTGCTGCTGTCCCCCGACGGTGCGGCGCTCGAGGCGGCTGCGGCCGCGGGCTTTACCGAGGTGCGCGAGCTGTCGCTCGCGCCGCTCGGGATGCGCATCGTGGTGCTGCACACCGCCGACCACACCGCGCGCGCGCTCAAGGCGCTCGAGAGCCGGGACCCGGCCGCGACCTACGACTTCAATCACATCTATCTCGACAGCGGCGGGCAGGTCGCGAGCATCGCGCGTGCCCCGCCGGACGGCGGTGCGCAGCCGGCGCCAGAGGAGGGCGCCGCTGCGCCGGCCGAGACGCACGGCGCCGCCGCCACCACTGTGGTGCGGGTCGGCCTGATCGACAGCGGCGTCGATGCGGATCACGCCGCGTTCCGCGGCCTGGCGATCCATCGCCACGGCTGCGCGGGGGCGCTCGTGCCGGACAGTCACGGCACGGCGGTGGCGTCACTCCTCGTCGGTCGTGACGGCGCCTTCCGCGGCGCCGCACCGGGCGCTGAGCTGTATGCGGCGGACGTGTTCTGCGGGGCTGCGACCGGCGGTGGCGTGGACACCGTGGTCGAGGCGTTCGCGTGGCTGCTCGGCGAGCGGGTGCCGGTGATCAACGTGAGCCTGGTGGGGCCTGCGAACAACCTGCTGCGCACCGTCGTCGCGGGCGTCATAGCGCGCGGCTACCTGGTCGTCGCCGCCGTCGGCAACGACGGTCCGGCGGCACCGCCACTGTATCCGGCCGCCTGGCCGGGCGTGATCGGTGTCACCGCTGTCGACGCGCGCGGGCGCGTGCTTGCGGAAGCCGAGCGCGGGTCGCAGGTCAAATTCGCAGCGCCGGGGGCCGACATGGCGGCTGCGCGCACGCCGCAGGGTTATGTCCTGGTGCGGGGGACATCGTTCGCAGCGCCGCTGGTCGCGGGACTGCTGGCACTCGCGCTGAAGGCCCCCGACGAGGCTGCGGCACACTCAGCGCTCGCCGATCTCGCCGCGCACGCCGATCCGCACGGCGCCCACGGCGTCGATCCGGTCTACGGCTACGGAGTGGTCGCAGCCGGGCTGCGCCCGCAACCGGCGCTCACCCATCTGCGGCCGAATTAAGTCAAACAGCCGCTCACAGCGGAATCCGGTCCCCCGGGCGGAAGATTCTCCGGGGCTGCGTCGTAGTACTCATCGAAGGGTCGTGGATGGACCACGCCCGAAGAGGAGACTGACCATGAAGACGCAACATTTCCTGGCGAGCATCGCGATTGCGGCTGTGTTCGGCTTGGCCGGCGTGGCCCATGCGCAGCGGATCGGCGGTGGTCTGCACGCCGCCGGCGGTGGCTCCTTCGGCATGGCAGGAATGCACACCTCGGCGAGCTCGGCAGTCGCCGGCAAGGCCAGTGCCAACACCACGCGTGCCGCGACAACGAGCTCGGCAGTCGCCGGCAAGGCCAGTGCCAACACCACGCGTGCCGCGACAACGAGCACGGCAGTCGCCGGCAAGACCGCCGCGGATGCGGGTGCCGCGGCGAGCGGCGCGAAGCAGGCCGGCGTGACGGCGACCGATGCGAACGCCGCGACCGCCGCCAAGGGGCAGTCGGCAGCCAGCGGGTCCGTGAAGACTGGCACTCAGTCTGCCACCGGCACGCAGGCTACCAAGACCGGCACGCCGCAGTCGCCCGCGCTGCAGACGGGCGCCTCGCTCGGCAGCTCGACGAATGCCGGCGTCAGCAGTGCGCCGACCAGCACGTCGGCCGGGGTGAGCGGCGGGGCCCAGGTGAGCGCCTCCGCGTCGTCTCACTGAGCGTAAAGGGGATCACGCGGGCGGTGGGATAACTCCTCGCCGCCCGCGTGCATCTCATCCTCGAAGGCCGATCATCAGCCCGGCGGATCGGCTCCCGCGAAGCGGATGGCGGTGGCGCCGGTCACCGGTCCAATGCTCGCGTGATCGCTGACATAGAGCTTGACGGCGCGCTCGAAGTGCAGCGGGCCGCGCACTACGCTCCCCGGTCCGATGACCACACGCGGCGTGCTCGCGAACATGAAGAAGTGCCACCAGGTGGTGTCGGCATTCATGTGGATGCCGCCGTCAATGCGCGCATTCGGCCCGATGAAGATGTCGGCGTTGGTGGTCTCGATCTGTCCGGCGACGTGTGCCGCGCTGATGTGGATGGCGCCGTTGACGTTGGTCAGCGCACCGCCGAGGTCGGCGCCGTCGACGATCTTCATCGTGCCGTTCACCGTGGTGGCCGCCCCGGTCGCGCGCGCACCCGCGTTCATCGTCACCGAGCCGTTCACGGTCCCGAGCGAGGTTGCGGTGGCGCGGCTGTCGAGCGTGATGCTGCCATTCACCGTGTCGGCCTTGCCGACCACGGCGTTCGCGCCCACGTGAATCGCGCCGTTGACGGTGTCGAGGTTGCCCGCGTGCTCACCCGGTGACACCTCGATCGAGCCATTGACCTTGGAGATGTCCTGATCCGCGCCCGCCGGGCCGCACGCCACAACAGCCGCCAGCGCCACCAGAACCAAGCTTGGCTTCATGTCCGTGCCTCCTGCGAAACGCCCGAGTTATACCCACTCCGGGGTACCGTTGGCCACTCCTTCTGCGATGGGCCGACGGAACTGCCGCGGTGGACCCACGCGGGGCTTGCACGGAGCAGGGACTGTGCAGTGCAATGGGCTTGCGTGGAGAATCAGATCATGCCAGCGCGCCGGACAGTCCCAGGGAAGGGGTCTCCCCGTCACATCCTCGTCATCGACGTCGGCGGCACCCACGTCAAGTTCCGGGTCGATGCGCGCGGCGAGATCGGCGAGTTCATCTCGGGACCGAAGATGACGCCGGCGCGCATGGTGCGCGAGGTGCGACAGCTTGCTGCGGGGCGCAGCTACGACGCGGTGTCGATCGGCTACCCGGGACTGGTGTTCCACGGCAGGATCGGCGCCGAGCCCCACAACCTCGGTGGCGGGTGGGTCGGCTACAACTGGGCGAAGGCCTTCGGCAAGCCGGTGCGGGTCATCAACGATGCGGCTATGCAGGCGATCGGCAGCTATGAGGGCGGACGCATGTTGTTTCTCGGCCTGGGCACCGGGCTCGGCGCCGCGCTGGTCATCGACGGCAGCGTCGAACCCACCGAGATCGCGCACATGCCCTACAAGCGCGGCCGCACCTTCGAGGATTATCTGGGCGAGGCGGGGCGCGAGCGGCGCGGCAACCGCAAGTGGCGCAAGTCGGTCGAGGACGTGGTTGCGAGCCTCTCGGCCGCCTTCGAGCCCGACTATGTCGTGCTCGGCGGCGGCAACGCGGCGCGGCTGAAAAACCCGCCGCGCGGCGCGCGCCTCGGCGACAACCGCAACGCGTTCATCGGCGGTGTGCGCATGTGGCGGCAGGCCCAGGCGCGACCCGCGGCCGCACGCCGCGGCCAGCGGCGCCGGCGCTAGCCCATGAGCGCCGCCCCTGGCGCTCCGGGATTGCCGCCGACCTGGAGCAGCAGCAACAAGGAGATCGTCGGCTGCTCGCTCGGCTCCTCGCGGATCTGGTTCACCATCGGCGGCGGCATAGTCAACGAGGTCTATTACCCGCGGGTCGACATTCCGCAGATCCGCGACCTCGGCTTCATCGTCGCCGACGGCGCGGGCTTCTGGGTGGAAGTGAAGCGCATGTGGCGGCACAGCCTCGAGCTGGCGGCCCCGGGCACACCGGCGGTGCGCATCGTGCACCACCACGAGCGCTTCGAGCTGACGCTGCGCGTGACTCCGTGCGAGGACCGCGACGTGCTGCTCATCGAGGTGAGCTTGAGCGGCGATCCGACGCTGCGGCCGTACGCGCTGCTGGCGCCGCACCTCGGCGGTACCGGCAGGGATAACCGCGCTGAGGTCGGCGAGCACCGCAGCCGCAAGGTGCTGCGGGCGGAGCAGGGCCCGTTTGGACTGGCGCTGGCGGCGGCGACCGCGCAGCAGGCCGATGCCTGGGGGCGCGCCAGCGCGGGCTTCGCCGGCAGCAGCGACGGCTGGCAGGATTTCTCGCAGCACGGCGCGCTCACCTCGGAATACACCAGCGCGGGGCCCGGCAACGTGGCGCTGGTCGGGGAGCTGCCGCGGCAGGCAGTGCTTGCGCTCGCATTCGGCGCGAGCGCCGACTCCGCGGCGACGCTCGCGCTCACCGCCCTCAGTCAGCCCTTCGAGACCTCCTGGGAGCGGCAGTTGACGGCGTGGACCCGCTGGCACGCGAGCAGCGTGCCCGAGTCCACGCGCTCCGCCGACCTGCCGGACTTCTGCGCCGAGCAGTTCCGCACCTCGATGATGGTGCTGGCCGCCCATCGCGACAAGACTTATCCCGGCGCGATGGTGGCCTCGCTGTCGGTGCCGTGGGGCAACACGCGCGAGGAGCGTGGCGGCTATCACCTGGTGTGGCCGCGTGATCTGGTGGAGTGCGCCAGCGCGCTGCTGGCTGTCGGCGCGACGCGCGAAGCGCACGACACGCTGCGTTACCTGATGGCCACGCAGAACCCCGACGGCCACTGGCACCAGAACCAATGGCTGGGGGGCACGGGCTACTGGCAGGGCATCCAGCTCGATGAGGCGGCATTCCCGGTGCTGCTGGCCGCCGAGCTCGATGATCGCAATGCGCTGGCCGGCACCGAGGTCAGCGACATGGTGCGGCGCGCGCTGTCGTTCCTGGTGCGCACCGGACCGGTGAGCGACCAGGACCGCTGGGAGGAGGATGCCGGCCTCAACACCTTCACGCTGGCGGTGTGCATCACCGCGCTCGTGGCAGGGGCGCGCTACCTGCCCGCGGACGCGCGCGAGCTGGCGCTCGCTTTCGCGGATTACTGGAACGCGCGGCTCGAGGACTGGACGACGGTGCGCGATACGCCGCTCGCGCGCCGCTTCGGCGTGCCCGGCTACTACGTGCGCGAGGCGCCGCCGCAGGCGCTCACCACGCGCGGTGCGCCCGAGAGCGTGCTGCCCATCAAGAACCTCGAGCACGATCCGAACCTGCCGGCCTCCGAGCAGGTTGCGGTGGATTTCCTGCAGCTGGTGCGCTGCGGGCTGCGCCGTCCCGACGATCCGTGGGTGCTCGCGAGCCTGAAGCTGGCGGACGCACTGCTCAAGGTGGACACGCCCTCCGGACCGTGCTGGCACCGCTACACCGACGACGGCTACGGCGAGCACGACGACGGTAGCGCCTTCGACGGCACCGGCCGCGGCCGCGCCTGGCCGCTGCTGACCGGCGAGCGCGGCCACTACGAGGTCGTGGCCGGACGCGATCCGCTGCCGCTCATCATCGCGATGTGCCGCATGGCGTCCTCCGGCGGCATGCTGCCGGAGCAGATCTGGGATGCGGCGCCGATCGCTGCGCACGGGCTCGAGCCCGGCCGCCCGACCGGCGGGGCGATGCCGCTCGTCTGGGCCCACGCCGAGTATGTGAAGCTGGTCGTCTCGCGCGGACTGAAGCGTCCATTCGCCCGGCCGGAGGCGGTGTGGCAGCGATACCGCGGCGAGCGGCCGGCGCTGCGCCGGGTGATCTGGTGCGAGCACGCGCCAGTCAGCGAGATTCCTGATGACTGCGAGCTCACGCTGGCGCTGCGCGAGCCGGGCACGTTCCACCTAGGGTTCGACGGCTGGCAGGAGGTGCGCGATCTGCCGACGGTACCTAACTCGCTCGGTCTGCACATCGTCAATCTCGTCGCGCCGCGGCTCGTCGCCGGGCGCACCATCGACCTGACCTACCGCTCGGGCAGTGCCGGCTCGTGGGCGGAACGCAACTTCCGCATCCTGGTGACGCCCGGGGCGCGGAGCTGAGGGCGCGCCGTGCCGTTCACGCTGGCGCATCCGGCCGCGATCCTGCCGCTGCGGCACGTGCCGCACCTGCGCACGGCGCCGCTGATCATCGGCGCCATCACGCCCGATCTGCCGTCTTACGCTCCGATGCGCTACACCGGCTATCTGGTGCACGAAAGTCACAGGCTGCGTGGCTCGTGGTCGGTCGACCTGGCGATGGGGCTGGCGCTGCTCGCTGTTTTGTTCGTGCTGCGCCGGCCGCTCACGGCGCTCCTCCCGGCGCGCTCGCGGGCATTGTGCCTGCGGGCGCTCGAGCCCTACGCCCGCGACCCGCGCGAGTGGCTCTTGGCTCCGGTGGCGATCCTGCTCGGCGTGTGGACCCACCTGCTGTGGGACTCGTTCACGCATGGCGACGGCTGGATGGTGCGGCGGATCGACGTGCTCAGCCGCGTGGTCACCATCGGCTCGTACAGCGGCGAGCTCTGCCACGTGCTGCAGTACGTAAGCTCGGTGGCGGGACTGGCGATCATGGCCGTGTGGTACTGGCGGCTGCAGTCCCCGCCGGCGCCGCGCAGCCCGCCCGCCGCGGCGCACTCGGCCGCAGCTCCGGTGCTGCTGCTGGCCGTGGCCGCTGCGGCGCTCATCGGCGGCGTGCAGGCGATCGAGACCTACCGTGCGAGCGAGGCGATCTATCGGACGCTGAACGTGCTGCTGACGCACACGATCGCCTGGTTCGCGGTCCTGTACCTGGTCGCGGGAACCGTGATCGCGCTCAGCCACGACGCGGCGGAAAGCGGCTGAGAGCCGCTCTCCCATGACGGCGGGCGAGGCGC
>Ga0209007_1000231_pt1 | contig 29132 bp, 16 predicted proteins | sample JacPinW_OM1H0_O2_FD_187961 | JGI IMG/M metagenome (GOLD analysis project Ga0209007, IMG submission 187961) | Forest soil microbial communities from Algoma, Ontario, Canada - Jack Pine, Ontario site 1_JW_OM1H0_O2 (SPAdes) (version 2) | ecosystem: Environmental > Terrestrial > Soil > Boreal... | reverse complement strand
GCGGCGGTCACGGCAACAGCGAATCATCGCTGCCGTCCGCCGCCGTCGATCTCGCAACGGCCGGTTCGATCAGCGGCGCGGTCACGCTTGATGGCGCTCCGCCGGCCCTACAGCCGATCGACATGAGCGCGTCTCCCGCGTGCGTGCAGGCGAATCCATCGCCCGTGTTGCCTCCGGTCGTCGTGACCGGTGATCGAGGCGCTCTGGCAAACGTGGTCGTCTACGTGAAAGACGCGCCCGGCAACTACCGTTACGACACGCCGCCGGAAACGGCGGTCCTGCAGCAGAAAAACTGCATGTACGAACCGCACGTGATCGCGCTGATGACCGGCCAGCCGTTTGAAGTCGAGAACAACGACCCGACCATGCACAACGTCCATCCGATGCCGAAGCGCAACCGGCAGTGGAGCACATCGCAACCGGCCGGATCAGCGGCGCTGAAGGAGACGTTCACGCGCCCCGAATTTGCGATGCAGGTGCTGTGCAACGTGCATCCGTGGATGCGGTCAACCGTCTTCGTCTTCGATCATCCCTACTTCGCCGTGACGCCGAAGACTGGCAGCTTCGAGCTGAAAAATCTTCCGCCGGGCACATACACGATCGAAGCCTGGCACGAAACGCTCGGCACCCAGGACCAGGCGGTCACGATCGCGCCGCACGAATCCCAGTCCATCTCCTTCACGTTCAAGTCGCCCTGAGGTTTCGTCTGCGGCCGCTCCTCCGGGATGCGAGGACGTCCACGATTCCGTTGCGACGGGACCGCCGGTTGGAGCATAATCGGGCGAAACGGACAAGGGGTCCGGGCGGCTGCGCCGGGTGGATTTCAAGTGGCGCTGTCGAGCGGAAACCCAGGGGGGTAAAGATGTCTTCTTCTGGTAGCCATCTAAGAAAATCCCTGCGGACAGGATTCATCGCGGCGATGTTATTCGCGCTGGCGGCGCCGGCATTCGCCCACCATTCGGGCGCGATGTTCGATCGCGATAAGACGGTCGAGCTCGTCGGCACGGTCGTCAGCTTCGGCTGGACGAATCCGCACAGCTGGATCGAAATCGAGGTGCCCAACTCTTCGGGCGGCACGGACAAGTGGGGCGTCGAGTGCAACAGCCCGAACAACATGGCGCGCTCCGGCTGGAGATCGACCACGCTGAAGCCCGGTGATCAGGTGACGATCTCGGTGCACCCGCTGCGCGATGGCAGCAAGGGCGGCCGGTTCATCTCCGTGAAGCTCGCTGATGGCACCGTGCTCAGCGATATGGCGGGGTATCCTTCGGGTGGGCCGCCGTCGAAGAACTGATCTTCTCCTATCACGCCCTGGCCCATCCTTGCGGCTCGGGCGGCAAACTGAAAAGGACGGCAGATGACCAGGCTGACAACGAAGATCGCGCTGAGCGCGGCTTTTGTGGTGCTCGGAATCGCATCGCTCGCGTCGGGTGCCCGCGCGCAAGCCGCGAAGCCAGGAGATCCGTTTCCCGAAGGAGCGCTCGCGCCCGACAATCTGGCGAAACCGCGACCGAAACCGCCGTTCAATCTGACCGGCACCTGGATGGTCGATCTCAGCTCAGGCTTCAGTTCGTTCATGTTCGGGCCGAATTACCCGAAGTTCAAACCCGAGGCACAGGCGACGTTCGACGCGGGCAAGAAGGCCACAGCGCAAGGGCTCACGTTCCACGACGACATCGGCAAATGCTTTCCGGCGGGGATGCCGATGATCATGACTCGCGTCTGGCCGATCGCCATGATCCAGACACCCACGGTGATTTACATGGTGAGCGGATTCGAGAATGCGCTGCGGCTGGTTTATATCGATGGTCGCAAGCATCTGGATCCCGACGTGGTGGTTCCGTCGTACAACGGCGAATCGATCGGGACGTGGGAAGGCGACACGCTGGTGGTTGATACGACGGCCATGATTCCCGATCGCCATTGGATCGATACGGGCGTTCCGGTCAGCAAGGATTTTCACATCATCGAGCGCATGCGCCTGATCAATGGCGGCAAGACGCTCGAGATCAAGTATTCGCTCTTCGATCCGCAGAACTGGGAAGGCGAATGGACCAGCACAAAGCGCTGGAACCGCGTCGACGACACGGACATAACCGAAGTGGAGTGCCTGCCCAACCTCAACGAGCATCTGCCCAGCACGCAGTCCAAGCTGAATATTAACTAGCGCTCCTGATTTCTCGGTGATTTGGGTGCAATCCGACTATCGCGTTCCTGTGTCACTTCGTTCGGCGGATTGTGAGCCGCGTGGCCAGGGAAAGCTCCCACGGCTAAGGCGGTTCTTGCTTCTGGTGTGTCTCGTGGGCCTCGAGGCCCACGCTTTCACACGAAGCAAGAGCGGGAACAGTGTCGTGCCTACGGCTTTAAGGCGTTGGGAGTCTCCCCGATTTTGTGTCGATTAAAGCGTGCACCGATTCTTGGTTTTCAGTGGTTTCCAGGCTATTAGAAATTCAGGCTTAGTCACAGAGCCACAGAAGGGATGCGGCAGGTGTGATGGTGTCCTTGCCTATCAGGTGAGAAACTGCGCGATTGCTGCGCGAAGGCCCTAAGCAGGCAGGTGGCTAAGGGGCCAGCTGCCGCACCTACGGCGCTCAGAACGAATAGGCCGGCAGCTCGCCGGCGCGGGCGAGAAGCTCTGGCAATTCTTTTTGCGAGGCGCCGGCTTTATTCCCGAGCTTGCTTTCGACTTCGCGGCGCATTTTTGTTGCGGTGTCGAGCTCGCTGCCGCCGGTCGTGGCGAGCAACTGTTCGGAATGGAGCAGGCAGGCGTAGACTAGATCTTCCGGAATTCCGTGACGGCGCAGGAATTGGCCGTAATTGAACCAGTCGAGCGCTTCGTTGTGCGCGTCGCCGGCTTTCGCGTCGAGGGCGAGCCCGCGTTCGTAGGAAGCTGCGGCCAGTTTTACGTCGCCGAATTTGTCGCGCGAGTCGGCCATGTGAACCCAGGCGAGGCTTTCGAGTTTTACATCGTCCGAAGCTTTCGCCATTGAGATTGCCGTACGGTATTGGGCGAGTGCGGCCTCGGGCTGATTGGAATTGGATTGGTCGTCGGCGCATTGAATGGCACCGGAGATTCGCTGGTCGGTCGTGGCTGCGGGATCTTCGGGATCGACCGCCGCCAATCGGAGGAACTCGGCCCAATGCCGTGCGGCGGCGGCGAATTCGCCGCGCTGATCGAATGTTTCGGCGAGATAGAGATGGGCATTGATCTGGTTCGGATCGATGGTGACGGCCTTCTCCCATGAATCGATGGCGTCGTCGGCGTGCCCGAGCCGCGCCGCAAGGATGCCATAGCTAACGAGCACGTTCGGATCGCGCGGATAGAGCTCCCTCAGCTTTGCGTAACGGTCGTAGGCTTCCTGATACCGGCCGGCCTCAAGCAGCGCCCGCGCGCAGGCTTGTTGCAAACCTTCGTCATTGGGATTGATCGCCACGGCGCGTTCGAGAGCTTCGACGGCCGCGCTGCGATCGCCGGCCTTCGCTTCCGTGGCCGCGATGCGGGATTGAATCGTGCTGTCCCAGGGATTCATGCGCGACGCTTCGACGAGCGACGATAGATTCTCCTCATGCGTGCCGAGCGCGAAGTGGATCTGATCGAATCCTCCCCAGAGAAAAAGCAGCGCAACGAGAGCCACGCGAAACACGGGCGATGAAATCAGCCGGGCCACGCGCGACGGACGCGCTGGCGCGCTCGCCTGGGCGGTTGTTTCTTTCTTATCGGCGCCGCCGATCAGCAAGCCGGAGATGCGCGAATCGCGCAGTTTCCAGAGCGCTCCATCGAGAATGAAATGGTGGATATTCACGACCGCGGTGAAGATCAGGAAGCTGGTGGTGAAGTCGTAGTGAAGCACGCGGCTGACGATCCAAGGGCCGGGGATGAAGAGCGCGATGCCGCCCGCGACGAGCGTGAGGAAGTAGCCGGACAGGCGCCAGCCGGATTCGCCCGCGGCGCGCGCTTCGCGGCGCTGGTAGTAGCTGGTGATCCAGATGTATTGCGCCGAGTGCAGGACGGCGAGAATGCCGCTGCTGTAGCGCGTCTGCGGAATCTGCGCGTGCAGCTCCAACAGCGTGGGTACAACGAACCAGATAAATTGAGTGAGCGCGAGCGTAAGGGGCGCAAGTAGCGTGCGCAGGCCGTGACGACGGACCAGCCGCGAGAAACCGAAGAACATGAAGATCGCGAACGCAGAGCCGAGCACGAGGCGAGCCGGAAGCGTGTATTTGGCGGCGAGGCCGAGCGAAAGAATCAGCGGATCGGTCGAGCCACCGGTTTCAAAGCTTGCGAGCAGCATCAGGTAGGACGCCACAAAGGCCGCGCGAATCGAGCGGCGCTCTCCGCGCTTCACATCCGCTCCGCTGCGCCTGGCGAACATCATCAGCAGACCGAAATTTTGTCCGGTGTAGTGCCACGGGCTCCAGAGAATGTAGAGCGTGAAGACCCAGGGAAAGAGGCGATAGGAGGCGTGGAGCAAAACGCCGGTGAGCACGAGCAGCAGCGTGATGTGCAGCGTGAAGATTTTGTATTTTTCGAAGTCGGCGCGGGTGTGGTAGGCCCGGTACACGGTGGCCATGAAATGCGGATAGTTGAACGCAAGAGCCAGCAGGTAGAACGCGACCACCCAGGCGTGCGAGCGGGTTTGCGTCAGCAGGAGCGCGGCGCCGAGCAGAGGCGCGGACCAGGCTCCGCAGCCGACGATGAGATCAAGCCACGGCCCGTAGATCCACGGCGAAGCGGCGGGCGCGGATTGGGGTGCGGAAACTGTGCCAGCGTGCGAACTCAAGCGAATCACCTTTGCCAATTCACAGGACACGGAAAGTCTACAGCCGCCGCCGACCCTCGAGCGGCCGGGCACTCGAACCCATGTTGAAAGCGTAACGGACGAAGAGAGGCCCGCGGAGGGTCCGGCAAACTATAAACGTCGTTTCACGGGCTGATACAGCGGCGTACATTGACGCGCTAAACCGCTCTAGCTTCTCTATATTTTTCGTATCAATTCGTATATCTTAGTCCGCCTAAGACCCTGGGTGGCAGTGGCGGTTGGTGGGAATAAATTCTCGAGGAGACCTCACGATGCATCTCAATTTGTCGGCAATAGTGTGTCAATTCCGGAGCGGCGGCCGTACGTGTCGGCCGTCGGCCCCTGTGCAAAATTCAACCGCGGCGCGATGGCTCGCGCTGCTCGCGTTTCTACTGGTCGGCGCGACGGGAGCCGTGGCGCAGGATTCCGCGAACATCAGCGGACAGGTGCTCGATCCCTCCGGCGCCGCGGTGAAGGATGCGGTCGTGACGGCGCGCAACCTGGATACCGGCCTGGAGCGCTCGACGACGACTGACGATCAGGGCCGCTACCAGATTCATGGGCTGCAGCCGGGGCAGTTCGAGATTCGAGCCGCAAAACAAGGTTTCTCCGAACAAACACGCACGGGAATCAGCCTGGCGGTTCGCCAAGGCGCGACGGTCGACATTAAGATACAGCCGAAGGCCGCCGACGTCTGCGCGAGCGGCCACGAGTTCGCCACCACCGATTGCGCGCTGACCTGGCACGGCGTCACGCTGTACGGTGCGTATGACATCGGCCTCGGCTGGGTGAGCCACGGCTTACCGGTAAACGGCTATAACTATGAAGGTGAATCTCTGGTGAACCGAAACGGCAATCACTCTCGATTCCTCCCGGCACCGAATAACCTGCAGCAGACGGGTCTGGGCGTCAGGGGCAAGGAAGAGTTTATGCCTGGCTGGTCCGTGGTGTTCAACGCTTCCACTGGGATCAATCCGAACTCCGGCCTGCTCGCCAACGCGTCACTCACCGATATCAACAACAACGGCCTTCCGAGGGCCAGCTATTCGGAAGCCATCGACGGCGCGCGCGCGGGCCAACCCTTCAACGACGAATTCTATGCCGGTATTTCGTCCACGCAATTCGGCACGCTGACCTTCGGTCGTCAGCGCGCTCTGGGCACCGATGCGATGCTCCTTTACGATCCGGCCGGCGGCAGCTATGCGTTTTCCTACATCGGGTATAACGGCACGATGGCCGGCGGGGGCGACACCGAGGACAGCCGTTGGAACGACGCGCTGAAGTATCGTCTCACCTATGGCCCGGTCCATTTCGGTGCAATGTATAAATTCGTGGATGGTATTGGCGGCTGCTATTCGGCCGCCGCAGGCTGGACTGCCGCCAATTGTACGCCGGAAAAGCCGCATAACAATGCGTGGGGATTCGACCTCGGCGGTGACTACCACAAATTCTCCGCCGACGCCGTCTACCAACATTACAACCAGGCGATCAGCGTATTGAACCCCTTGTTGGGGCCTCAGAGTCAGAGTCCGTCGCAGTCGTTTCAGTCGACCACGGACAGCATCAATACAACCCCCATCACCGGGGTGAATCTGATCGACACGAACAACACCGTATATGGGATCGTGACCGACAACAACGCAATTATGATCGCTGCCAAGTATGCGTGGGACCCGTTCAAGTTTTATGGCGGCTACGAATACATCTGGCAGAACAACCCGTCGCACCCGTTGGGTGTCGGCGCCGATGACCAAGGCGGCTACCTCATGAGTGGGGTCGAAGACAACAATCTTGATTCTCAAAAGTTGGTGCAGATCTGGTGGACGGGCGTGAAATACGCTTACGACAAAAAAACCGACATCACTTTGTCCTGGTATCAACAGCGGCAGAACACTTTTCGTGTTCCGTCGACCTGCGGGCCCGGAAATTTCCGCAGTTCCTGCGCGGGCACGCTCAACGAGGTGTCACTCTATGTGGATCATCACTTCACCAAGCGTTTTGACGGTTTCGCCGGAATTGCATATTCCTACGTGAGCGGCGGCCTGGACATCGCTATTCCGCATGGCCCCGGTGTCCCTTATAACTTCCCCGACAACTTTGCTCCGACAATCGGTGGTCGTTTCGCGTTCTGATTGTTTCCGCGGCGGGCTCAGTCGAGAATCCGCGTGGGGGTAATCGAAGCGGGGCTCGGAAAAAGCGGGCGGTAAAAGAAACGGGGGAGGCCAGCATCGGCCTCGCCCTTTTTGATTTAGGTGGTTCTTTTGTTTACGGCAGAACGTATCGGAACGAGGTGAAGACCATGTTCTCGTCCGAGTGCGGTGCGCCATTGGGAACGCTGTAGGGAAGTCCGTCTGCGCCCGTACCGCTGGCCACACCGCGCCAGGTGTTGCGGACGTAGTTGGAATACTGCATCCCGTATTGCACGGTGCCTTTGGGGCCCTTGTAGAAGCGATACCAGAAGCTGACCGTTCCTTCGATCAGGTTGCGGGTGTCGCCGGTGCAGTTCTGGGTCGCTCCGGGGATGAACCCATTCGAACCGGCCACGCCGGTTGGTACGCCCGTGCTGGCCGAAGTGGACTGCGCCGCGTACGGAAGCTGTTCGGCATCGCAGCCAAAGTTCGACAGGCCGGTGGCACCGTAGCCCTCATTGAAGGCGCCGCCCACGGTCTTCTGGTACTGGGCGCGTGCTTCAAATTCGCCACCGACGTAGAAGTTGATATCGAGTTTCGGCGTTGGGTGGAGTTGGAGGGTGCCGAGAGCCTGGAAGTTCCGGATCGCGGCGAGCGTACCGTCTGCGATGCTCGGCACGCCGGTAGAAGTAGGGTCGAAGCGAGTGGTCAGGTCCGAAAGGCTCCCCGAACCGTAACGTCCAACGCCGTCGCCGCCCAGGAAATGGATGCCGACGTCGACTTTCTTCTGGAGCAGGTTCCAACGAGCGTTGGCGAAGAGGCCGCCGCCAGCGCGATTGTCGTTGTAGGCTCCCTCTGCACTGAATTGGTTGGGGACAGCGGTGGTAGCGCTCGTCGGCAACGTCCCGCAGATGGCGCCGGCGCCGGTGCCGCTTGCGGTCACGCAGGGGAAAACGCGATCGCGGAAGTCGCTGAAGAGTCCGCCGACCTCATAGTGACCGAATCCCGGTTCCCAGACAGCCTTGACGATGATGTCTGGAGCGGGGTTGTACTGATAGGTGCCCAGCGGATTGTAGAGACCGCCGCTAGTGCCGAACGCGCCGAGCAGGAAGTTGTTGTAGACGTTCGGGAGCAGGACGGCGGTGGTGGTCCCGGTGCCGGCTGAATTCTCGGCAAGGACGCGAGTGCCGTTGAGTCCAGAAGCCGAGCATAGTCCATTGGTGGTGAACCCGACTAGAGTCGTGTTGTCCGGCGCGCAGGTTGAGGTTGGGTTGCCGTGGGCTGTAAGAGTGGCCTGGCTTTCTTCAATCGAAGCGCCGAGCCAGAATTTGTCGCCGAGGTTCTTGGTTACGCGGAAGCCGTATTGCCGGGCCCAGCTGAATCCAACGACGTACTCCGGGTCGATCACCTGCGGCAACGCTTCGGTACGGTTGTCCATGCCGTGCGTGGTTTCGGTCAGCAGACTCCACATTTGGCCGCCCGTGAAGGTCCAGCCGCTATTGAGGGCCGCTTGAGCCCAGATTTGACGCTGGCGAAGGGCGTAGCTGTTGCTTTCGTTGTTGTTGGAAGTGGTGGCGGCGGAGAGAAAGTCCGCTTCGTAGTATCCGCCGATTTTCGCGCCATCGAGCTTGCCTTCCATGAGCATCGCGATGCGGGATTGCCGGCCGGTGGCCTGGAACTCGCTCATATGCGCGTTGGAGGAACCTTCGAACGGCGCCGAGTTAAACGGCGTGTTGATGTCCGATGCCAGCGCCTTGGAGCGCCACACCGTTTCTGCCGCGAAGAAGCCGCCGGGAGTCAGCGTGATGCCCTTGAACTGGATCGAAGTCGGAGGTCCCGGGTTTTCCTGGCTCGATCCGCCGCCGAGAGCAGCGTTCGATGCAATCGCCGCAGTCGCCGCGCCGGAGACCGACTCTCCATCTGCCGATTCCGCCGAGGAGCTATCGCCGCGAACCGCATTCGCCGCCTTCAGCTGATTCTCAAGTAATTCCATTTTCTGCTGCTGTTCGGCCAGTTGGCGGGCCTGCGATTCGAGAAGTTCCCGCAGTTGCTGAAGCTCGGTGGATACCTCCATGCTCGAGGGTTCGGCCTTGGTTGCCGGATCCGCAGTCGCCGCAGGGGCGTTTGCGGGCTGGGTGGCTGCGGTCGAACTAGTGCTGTTCGACGTCGCCGGACTGTCCTTGTCTCCCGGCGCAGCGTTGCTCGCCATCACGGGCGACACCGCCAAGCCCAGGGATAAAATACATGCTGCAAGTGCTCGCATTCATTCCTCCTTGAATTTCACTTCAAATCGCACAGTGACTAAGACTGCCAAGACGAACTCTAGACGTTACTCATATATTCCTAATTCGGCACGATTTCAAATGATTGACGCGACAAAATCCGATCGGCTTAGTTTGGGTAGGGAACCGCAACTCTGCGCGCACTACGTGTGCGCACAGACTCCTCCGAGCTTCCTGGCTCTCGCGAAGATTTACGTACGGCAACTCACCCTAAGTCGCTGAAATAAGTCGTCCGAACGTTAATCGCAGCCATTGAACCTCGGGTGATAGAGATGTTAATAGTGTGTTACAGGATGGTGGGGTAGTCCTGGTACCTGTGTGAAGGTCGGGATCAAGTATGAGAGGCGAGGGTTTGCACCCCCGCCTCTGAGACGCCTTGTCAGAAACTTCAGTGAAAATCCTGAGGCGACAAACTTGGGTTAAGCTGCGCTCCCGCCTTTACTCCCAGCCTGTCTTCGAGTTGTACGGCGCCGTGAAGCCCATCGCCTCGATCTCGTGAATCTTGCCGCCGCTGACCTTGTAAATGTGCGCCGCGGGCAGATCAAAGGGCTTGAAGTTCATGTCCGTGTGATCCACGCCGGGCACGCCGATGATCTTGAGCTGCTTTTCCTCCATCGGGTGGCGGAACTGCGAAAGGCCGAAGACGAGTCCCGTCTCCGGGTCGGCGATTTCGACGCGGCGCGGCTCGATGCGCTTGATGTAGCTCATCACGCGCGTATCGAGCTGAGCGGCGCAGCCCAGGGCGCCGAGGCTGCCGAAGCCGGGCGTGGCCGGCGGCGGATTTCCGGTGGTCTGCATGCCGTTTTCGCGGCGGACGCAATCGTCGGCGAACGGCGCGGCATGGCCGTTGCTGGTGGTGAGTGCTTCATAATAGGAGGCCCCGATCGTCAGCATCTCGTCGCGGGGCACGCGCTGATCGGGAGCAACCTTGGCCGAGAACGCCGGGCGCGGCGTGACGAGATTCACCAGGCTCGTCGGACGGAGATCTCGTGCAATCAAGTGTTCCGCCTCGACGATCTGTCCGTCGCGTATCTTCAGCCTCAGGCTGATCTCAATGGGGCGATTGTTCTCTTCCATGACGCCCAGGAAGCCGATTTCCTCGGAAACGGTATCGGGCACGTAGATCTTGAAAGTGGTCGGAATGGCGGTAGCGGTCTTCCAGAGTCCCTCGCCCGGCTTCATCGGGATGAGGTTTTCGACGAACTTTAGGTCGGGTGAAAACTTCACGATCGACGGATCATGTGCCACAAGACCGGCCAAATAAATATTGGTGGTCTGGATCAGGCACGCGCGATCACACGAGACAGCCTGGGTCTGCGAACTGAGCGCCGGAGCAAGAGCGCCGATCGAGACGATTGAGACGAGCAAAGTCGCCAAAACTTTCATTCTGGTTTTCAATTTATCCCCCCTGGGTTATGACTTCTACCACGCGATGCGCGTTCCTACCAAAGCTCGGCGCTGGCGATACGCGCTCCTTCCGCGAGCGACTCAAATTTTGCCCACATCACCGAAACGGCGGCACGCTCGATGTACTGCGCCTGCGCGAAGCCGCAATCGCTGCCGGCGATGACGTTTTCGCGACCGATCAGGCGCGCGAAGCGAATGATGCGGTCGGCGATCAGGCGCGGATGTTCGACGGTGATTGTATGGTGGGTGATCACGCCGGGGATCAGAATTTTTCCGGCGGGCAGCTTTTTCCCTTCCCACACGCGCCATTCATGTTCGTGCCGCGGATTGGCGGCTTCGATCGAATAGGCGCCTGCGCGAACGCTCAGGATGAAGCCCGCGATTTCGTCCAGCGGTGCGTCCGCCAGATGCGGCACGTGCCAGCTGCCGAAGCAGACGTGGTAGCGGACGCGGTCTTCTGGAATTCCCTGCAAAGCATGATTCAAAGCCTCGACGCGCAGGCCGGCCCACTGCCGATACTTCTCCGGGCTTTGCTGCACGTAATGGTCATACATATTCGCGAGCACGGCGTCGTCTACCTGCACGATGATGCCGGCTTCGTAGATCGCGCGATATTCTTCGCGGAGGGCCTCCGCGACGGCGTACACATATTCCTTCTCGGTGGGGTAATACTCGTTGATGCCGTTAAAGACGGCGCTGGCCGGCGCCACAACGGGAAGAAACGCTTCCTCGACCTTCACGGACTTCAGCGCGTCTTTCAGGTTCCGAATGTCACGATCGATGCTGACGTGATCGCCGTACTTGATCGGGCCGACGCACGCTTCCGTCGGCATGCCATTTTTCATCGTGGGGAATTCGGTGGCCATCACGTCGGGGAACCGCTCAAGATCGCGCCCCAGCCACTGGATGGGCCGCACGTCGTTGGGGCGGTGCTCGAAGCCGGTAGTGCGCTCCAGAATGTAATTCGCCCAGCTTGACTTTCCGAACTCTCCGTCGTTGACGATGTCGATACCCGCCTGCGCCTGCATCTTCACCACTTCCGCCACGGATTCGCGGAGCACTTCCTCGTAGCGTTTCTTGTTTTCAGTCGATTCACCCGCCGCCGACGTGATTTCCCGCAGCCTCTGCGGGCGGACGATGCTCCCGACGTGCGTGGTCAGTATTCTCTTTTCGCTTCGTTTCATTCGGTTGGGTTCCCGGGTCAGTGGATTTGATCAGTTGCTGGTTGTCGATCCCCGCGGGGCCACGATGGGCTCCAGCGTGGCGACGATTTCCTGGCGGCGATCCTCGAACCACGGCGGCAAATGGAGCTTCATGCCGAGCGTCGCCGCCGGTTCATCCTTCTCGAAGCCGCCGGGGACGTTGCAGCAGCACTCGACCAGGATTCCTCCGGGCGAGCGGACGTACATCGAATGGAAGTAGTAGCGATCCTTGATTTCGGAGGCGTCGGTATAGCCGAGCTCCTCGTAGATGGCCTTTTGCGCGGCCATGGCTTCGTCGTCGGCAACCCAGAGCGCAATGTGATGTACGGTGCCGGCGCCGAACGTCCAGCTGCCCGGAGCGCGATCCGGCTCGTGCTGAAGGATGAGCGTCTTGTTCGCGCCACCGGAGCCGATTTCGAATCGGTGATAGGTGCCATCCACGCCCGTCTTGCGGAAGCCTATCGCCTCGACGAGGAATTTTTCCTGCTCGCTCACATCGCGCACGGAAAGCACCGTGCCATGAAAGCCGTGAATGGCTTCGCCCGCGGCGATTTCCTTCGTCGTCCAGGGGATCCGCTGATCGTCTTTATCCTCGAGCACCTCGAACGACAAGCCAGCGGGATGGCTGAACCGGATAAAGCGCTGGCCAAAACGCTCCCCGATCGAGCTGTGTTCGACCTTGCGCTTCTTCAAATGCTCCTGCCAGAACGGCAGCGCGTCTTTCGCGACCGTGTAGACGATCGACTGCACCTGGCCAGAGCCACGTTTTCCGGGGCGGTTTTTATAGGGAAACGTGGTCATGATGGAGCCGGGCTCGATGTTGGCGTTTGAGTAGTAGAGATGATAGTGCGGGGCCTTGCCGTCCATCAGGACGGTTTGCTTGGCCAGGCGCTGGCCGACGACGCCGGTGAAAAAGTTGACATCCTCCTGTGCGCCCGCGGCGCAGGCAGTGATGTGGTGATATCCGGTGGCTACGTAGTTCACGAAGGGCTCCTGTGGAAATATTTGAATCAGTTGCTCGCCGATGCCGCGCTGCGGGCCGCCGCCGAGGATTCCGATATGTGACTCCAAACTTCGTTCGCAACTTCTACTGCCAGACGCAGCTTGGCGAACCGCTCCTGTTCCGTCAACCGATTGGCTGCCTCGATCGGGCGCGTCACTATGTGCTTCGATTCAAACCCGGGGAGTCTGCTGGAGACAAGGTCCGGTACAGTAGCATTGTTTTCCGGAACGAAGCGACTGTGGGCGCACGCGGGACGGACTAAACAGGGATGTAGTACGTTGGTAGCGCGCGAATCCGACTGCAACGGGCCGGCCGCGTGGCCAGCCCGAATTGGTGGGTCGTGTGGAGCAGAAACCGCCATGCAAACACCCCTACATCAGGTCGTGCGGCGGTCCCCCCACCCGAAGACTGCTGCCGTTAGCCTAGCTAGAATGTAAACTTCGCCGCGAATTGGAACTGTCGCGGGTTGAGCATCGTCCTCGGCAAGCCGAAGTTCGAATTCGGCGAGGCCGGGATGAACAAGCATGTCGACGAAACGTTCGCCAGCGGATTCGGATTTGCGCCCACTCCCGAGCACGCGGTGGGGCCGCCACCGGCCAGTGTATCCAAAGTGATCGGAGTCGACGCGAAGCTGCCCACGCCGGAAATCGCCAAACCATCGCCCACCGGGCAGGCCTGCGAAGCCGATTGGGACTGAATGGCCCGGCTAACGGCGTCGCGATAGTGTCGCGGGATCATCGCGTTCCCCGAACCACAGAAGACTGGCGAGCCGTACACCGATGTGACCTCATCCACGTTCGAGCGATTGAGCAAGTTGAACGCGTCCACGCTGGCTTCGAGTCTCAATTTCTCGGTGAGCTGGAAATAGCGGGCTAGGTGCAAATCCCAGCTGTAGAGCGGATCACCGATATAGGTGTTCCGCGGGATCATTGTCGCGCAGGTCGCGGTGGACGTGCAATCGCCCGATTGATCAATCGGCGCTCCTCCCACGCGATCCGTAGCGCCGCCGGCGACGTCATTTAACGTATTCGATCCGTAGTAGATCGTGAACGGGCGGCCGGACTGGAGAGTGATGATGCTGCTCAGAGTGAAGTGCCGCGCGAACGTATCGTCCGGCCCTAACGCCGTGAAGTTCGTCACCAAACGGTGGCGCGCATCCTGGTTCGAATTGCCGCGCTCCGATTTGTAGTCGAACTGGTTCGGCGGCAGGTTGATGAACGTGGTGAAGTTGCCGTTGTCGATCGTGTGCGAGTAAGTGTAGTTGGCGGTCATGTTGAACCACTTCACCCGCTCGATGAAGGTGAGGGTCCCGCCGTGATAGGCAGCGTTCGCGACACCGTTGTTGTAGTCCAGCAGGCCGTAGCTCATGCTCTGCAAACCGGCATCCGGGCCGGCGCCGGCGAACCACGGGCCCAGCCCCGCGAGCGCTCCGGTTCCCAGCACTGGAGTGCCGCTTGCGCATTTCGAGAAACTACCATTCGGGTTCAGCAGCCCGGGAACGGCATCCGGGAACAAACCCGCCGGGCCGAGGGGCCAATAGCCCGGATCGATTACAGCTGAGTCGACCCCACTGCCAGTGGTAACACCCGCATTCTGAGCGGGATCGGTTGTACCCAGCGGACATGGCACGTTAATGTTGTTGCCGCGGACCAGCCTGTGCCCGCCCACAAATAAATATGCGGCGTTCAGGGACATGCCGTGGCCGAACTGGTGATCGATTTCCGCGCTGGCTTGTTCGGCGTACGGCGTTTTGCTGACATTATGGTCCATGCCGCCGGCGCCGACCCCGCAGGCGAACGTGGTGTCGCAGGTGCCGACCAACGAGATCACGTTTGTCTGCCCTTCCGGACCCGCAGTGTAGCCGCCCGTCTCGATCACGCTAGCGGCGTAGCCCGCCGCACCTGCGCCAGCCGGGAAACCAAAAACCTGGTATCCCTGATTGGCCTGGCCAATGTTGGTCATTGGAAGCACTTGCGGAGACACCGTAATATCCTGCCCGGTGATGCCGATGGCACCGCCTGTCGTGCACGGAGGTATTTGCGGGTTGCATCCAAGGCCCGGAACCACTTTCTGTGTATTGGGCACGAAGAAGAACGTCAGGTTGTAGCGATCGTCGAACATTCCGAATCCTGCCCGGAACACGGTCTTGCTGTCCGGCGACCAGGCAATGCCAATGCGGGGCTGCCAGTTGCCGTAATCAGGCTTGACGAACTCGGAGAGACCAGACTCGTAGTCCCATCGCAAGCCGAAGTTAACCGTCAACTTGGGGTTGATCCTCCACTGATCTTGTGCAAAGAATCCCCAATAACCGTGGTCGATGGCCTTGCCGAATGTGGGAAAGAGTCCCGGCGGAAACGCGTTGGCCCAGGTTGCGGTGTTCAACGAACTGGCGCTACTGCTCGTAACCAGAGGAGGGCCGGCGGTGAAAGTGGGGCTAGCCGGGACTTCGATGCCGGCATAAGTGAATACAACACCGTTGTCCTGGGGCACAGCGCACCCTGCAGCCGTGCCAGTTAGAGCTGGAGACATTGGAAGGTCATCGCCTGTAAACGTCGTGTTGTAGAACTGTGCGAAATCGGCCAGGCACGAAACGCCGGGCACGAGCATTCTGACGGGCATGAAGCCGGGGAAATTCACCAGGCTCCAGATTTCGTTGCCGTCGAAGCCGAACTTGGCGATGTGATTGCCCTTCACCCAAGAAAGTGAATCTCCAAATTCCACGCGGCTCTCGTAGAGCCTGTCGTTGGTGCCGAAATTGTGGCCCAGTTCCAGATCATTCAGGATGCTGAAGTCGGGCTGGCCGGTCATGGCGGGGAAGTTGTAGTGCCGCCGTGCGTATTGCACCAGCACGGTGTTGACCAGCGTGGGTGTGAGCGTCGTATCCAAAGTGCCGACGAGCGACTGGTCACGAATAAAGAGATCACGGCCGCCGCTCGGCACGCCGATGCCGCCGCCGTCGAGTGTCTGGCCGACGAGTTCGCCAGAGTTGCGCGAATCCTCCACATTGTAACGGACCGAGAGGCGATTACTTGCGTTGAACTGATGATCAACCCGTAGGAATCCATAGTCGTTATTCGATGTCTTGAGGAAATTCTTGAGAAACCCGGCGTTGGAAATACCGGCTGCTTGGCACGCCGACAGACCGCCTGCCAACGTGCAACCCTCAGGAGCCAATCCCATCAACGCCTTTGCTTCGTCAATTACATCCAAATTGTTGACGAGGTCCGGTGGAAATAGAGGGGATTCCGCGCGCCGCTTTCCTTCGTAGTTGGCGAAGAAGAAAGTCTTGTCCTTTTGGATCGGACCACCGATTGTGCCGCCGAACTGATTCTGTTGCAGTGTGTCCGGCAGCGGCACGGATTGCAAGCCGGGCTCCGGCTTTTGCAGCAGGTCAGCGGAATCCAGCGCGTTGTTCTGGAAGTATTCGTATGCCGATCCGTGGAAGTCGTTCGTGCCGCTCTTGGTTACGATGTTGACGATACCGCCGATCGCGCGCCCGTATTCGGCTCCGAAGCTGTTGTTCACCACGCGGAATTCCTGCACCGATTCCTGCGGAGGAGTCGAGCGCTGAATGCCGCTCGCCGAGTTGACAAAATCCGCGCCGTCCACCGTGATTTCGTTGCTAAACGCGCGCATGCCGCCAAAGGAAATCTGCGTCGCTTCATACTCGGTGAACGTGGTGCCGAGGCTGGTGCGGCTGGTGGAGACTCCGGGTGTCAGAAGAGCGAAATCCGTGAACAGGCGCCCGCTGGTTGGGAGATCCTGGATTTGCTGTTCTCCGACCACCTGGCTGATTTCCGTCTTCGTCGGCTCAATGACCTGCTCTTCCGTAGTGACCACAATTTTCTCGCCCTGAGACTGAAGCTGCATCGCGAGGTTGATCGTCGCGACTTGGCCGACGGTGAGCACGATCCCCGTTTGCGTGTAATTCGCAAAGCCGGCGAAACCGGCCTTCAGCTCGTAGGTTCCGGGTTGCAAGTTCGCGATGGCGTAGTAGCCGCTGGCGTTCGACGTGGCGCTGTAGGAAATGTCCGTCGCCGGATTGCGGAGCGTGATGGTGGCGCCGGAAATTGAGCCGCCGCTGGGATCAGTGACCGTGCCGTTCAACTGCGCATTGCCCAAACCTTGTGCAAGTGCAGGTACGGAGGAGCACACCAAGACAAGCGCAATTGCGAACGCCAGGACGAAAAGTTTTTTCATTCCCCACCTCTCGGACAGTGAGAGTCCGATCTCAATTGTGGCAAGAGCGCCAGAACCTTGTGCGTCCACCCCGCTGACACTCGGCCCAGACCCGTTTCTGCATCGGGTACTTACTACGGGCGACACTGGCGTGTCAACACTAAGTTGTATTCATTTCAGTCAGTTTCCGTAGAATATGCCATTTGTTTTCTTTGAGCTTCCGACCCTCCGGTCTTGACATGTATACATCTGCTTGACACCCCGGCAGCGTCGCGGATATCGTTCGCCACGGCTTGCGCGGAAATCGCCACAGGTTAAACTGGATACGATGAACACACTCAAGCGAGCGGGATTTGCAGCGTTCCTGACACAGTTACTGTTGCTGGCAAACGCATACAGCCGGCCTCTGTTTGCTCAACAAGATCCCTCCGGCACGTGGGCCCCGCGCTTTGATGAAGACCAGCGCGAGCGACTGGCCGGTGCGGAAATTGGTGACTATCTTGGGCTGCCGCTCAACGAGGCCGGGCGGTTGCGCGCCGACACCTGGGATGCCACGCTGGTCGAGTTGCCCGAAAATCAATGCCGGCAGCACGGATCCGATTACGGCTGGCGCGGGCCATCGCAGCTGAGCATCTGGAAGGAAGTGGATCGCGCGTCGCAAAAGGTAATCGCCTACCACACCCACCTTTCAGCGTACGGCGCGGAGCAAACCATCTGGGTGGACGGCCGCCCGCATCCGCCCGATTACGCGCCGCACACCTGGGCGGGATTTTCCACGGGGCATTGGGAAGGCGACATTCTCGTGGTGAACACCACGCACCTGAAGGAAAACTGGCTGGGGCTGAACGGTGTGCCGCGCAGTGATATGGCCACGGCCAGCGCGCATATCATGCGCCACGGAGATTGGCTGACCGTTGCTTCGATCACCTACGATCCGGTCTATCTGACGGAACCGCTGATCCGCACGGCCGATTTTCTCTACAGTCCTCAGGCGCAGATGGCACCTTGGCCCTGCGAATCAGTGGATGAAGTGGACCGGCCGGCGGGCGTGGTACCGAATCACTTGATGGGCGCGAATCCCTATATCGACGAATTCGGGCGCCGCTACCAGGTCCCGATCGAAGCCACGCGCGGCGGTGCAGAGACGATGTATCCGGAGTATAAGCAAAAGGTGGCCAAGATGCCGATGCCGCCGCCCTTACCGAAAAAGACGCCCGCGAATCAGTAGACCCGCGACGGGCTTGCTCGCAGGTTTTCTGGGGGCCGTCTAATCGCCCAGTTTCGGCGTAGTAGCGTTCCGCCGGACTACATCCAGGCACATTTCTCGAACGTGTTATTTGTGCCGCGCGACTTCCTGATGCGTGCGCCAGCCTTCGGCGTACTGCGTGCGCGCCACTTCGGAATACGGCACAGGGCTCACAGTCGCGCGAATCATCGTCTGGACGTGCCGCTCGACGGTGGGCTTTTTCGATCCGCCGTTTTCCTCGCCCCATACGAACGTGACTTCCGTGCCCGGCTCGGCATATTCCTCTGTCACGATGGCCAGCGTAAGCATGCGGCCTTCGTTCGAGCTGTATCCGCACCAAGTGGAGATGCCGATCGTCTTGCCGTCGCTCATCACTTTGTCATACGGCAGCGTGGAGTAGACGGCCGACGGAAAGTCGAAATACTTCGCGCGGTCCGTCTTGTTGAACATTGTGTTGAGCGCGTGCGTGACTTCGTTGCTGTCGAGCGCGAGCGTCACCTTCTTGCGGTGCGGTTCCTTGGTCATCTTTTCCAGGGCCGCGCGGCCGATGAATTCGTGATCGAACTTCACGATCGGGCCGTAGCCGAGGTCCCACGGCGTAAGGTAGTAGTCCTCGATATTGTTCGAATAAAAGCTGCCGCCCAACGATGCAATCGCTTCGTAGCAATTCGCCGGGAGCCATTGCCGGTAGGGCTTCATTTTGTCGCCGGAGTACACGGCCGGCATGGGGGAGGGAATCCATCCCGATTCCAGCGTGTTAGACGAGTAGGCGCGCGCGCCCACGAGGCGCAACCCGAATTCTTTCCCGGCCTCGAAAATCGCCATTCTCACAGGTTCGCCGTCTTCCCATGGACCAAAAAGCTCAAATCCCGGCTGTCCCGCCATGCCGTGGCGCAGCGCGCGGACCTTTTTCCCGGCGATTTCCATCGTGGTCATGTTGAAGAATTTCAAATCCGGAGGAGTTTTCTCGGTGACCTTTTCGATCGTCTTCATCGCATTCGGGCCCTGGACCTGAAATCGATACGCTTTGCGAACGATCGGGCCGGTGCGGGCGGCGGCGCGCTCATCGCGCTCGAACTTCACGTTGTATTTCCCGGTTTCGCCCTGGTACTGCACCCAGTTGTGGACCGACGGCCGTCCGACGAGATTGAAAAGATCCTTTTCGAGGTAAAACAAAATAACGTCGCCAATCACGTAGCCGTCGTAGTTGCATGGGACAAACTGTTTGGCCTTGTCCGGTTCGAAATTCTTGAAGCTGTTGATCCCGGTGTCTGAGAGAAGCTTTAGGGCGTCAGGGCCGGACACGTACATGTCGGTCATGTGATAGGACTGATTGAATAGCACGCAGCTCTGTTGCCAGGCACGCTGCTCGTCTCTCCAGTTCGAATATTCGCTGGCGACAACAGGATAGACGTACGGCCCAGTCTGCGAATTGCGAAGATGATCGACTGGATTTCCCGCCGCCTGCAACACGTCCTCAAGACTCTTGTGACTCACTGTTTTTCCCCTGGGTGGAAGTTATTTGCCGGAAGGCCTCGGCATCCTGGTCAGACGAATGGTCTTCGTCGCTGAAGCCCCGCGCGGAAGATAAAAGACCGCTGCGCATCGTGTCAAGGCCATTGTACTCGAACCTCAATTTTGTGCATCCATAAAAATACATGATGCATGCCGATCAAAACTGCAATTCTGCACACAACCTACCTATTCTATAAGCTTTAGTTCCAGTCGATGCCATCCCAGCCAAGGCCAGCCCAGGGCATGAATGTCTTCTGATACGCCATTTCTGTATACATATTTATCTTGACAAGTACATTGTGCCTGTATTATCTAGCCAATACAAGGGGCCCGGGTGGGTTCCGCACTCGCGCTTCTTAGCTTCTAAACTGAAGGGACGGTGGGAAATGGCTAATCGCCAGGGGATTGGGAAGCGTATTGGTGCGTCTCTATGTCTGCTGGTTCTTGCTGTGCTTTTCTTCGCTGCTTATGCGCAGGGTCAAGCTGAAACCGCTTCGATTTCAGGGACCGCCACGGATCCTTCCGGCGGCGCTGTCGCTGGAGCGAAAGTCGAAGCGACCAACGTCGGAACGAACGTGGTCCAAAACACCATCACCGATCCTGCCGGCCGCTACACGCTGGCCGATTTGGCTGTCGGCACGTACAACGTGTCGGCCACCAGCGCCGGGTTCAAGACCGTCGTGCGTACCAATGTCGTCCTATCCGTCGGTGGTTCGCTGGTCGTCGATTTCTCGCTTCCGATCGGCCAAATCACGCAGACCGTGAATGTGGAAAGCGATGTTTCTCGCGTTGAGACCACCACGTCGGAAGTTTCTACCCTGATCAGCCCCGAGCAGATGCGTGACCTACCTCTCAATGGCCGCAATTTCGAGCAGCTCCTCACCCTCGCCCCAGGGGTGTCGACGATTGGCGCGGCGGCTAATGCCGTTACCGGCAGGCTCTATGGTATGCAAGACAACTACTCGGTTTCTGGTTCCCGGCCGACTGGACAAATGTTCTTGCTCGACAACACCGACATCCGCGACTTCTGGGAGCACGGAACCGGATCGGGCTACAGCGGCACGTCCCTCGGTGTGGAAGCGATCGGCGAGTTCCAGATACTCGCGAACACGTACACCGCGCAATTCGCTGGCAACGGCGCGGTGGTAAACGCGACCTCGCGCTCCGGAACCAATGACCTTCATGGCGGGGCGTATGAATTCTTCCGCAATAACGTTTTGGACGCGCGGGATATTGTCGACCCGCTTTCCGGCCCTCCTCCCTTCAGAAGGAATCAGTTTGGCGTCGACCTCGGCGGTCCTATCAAGAAAGACAAGCTGTTCTTTTTCGGAAACTGGGAAGGGCTGCGGCAGAGTTTGGCGACGACCGAGGACATTTTTCTTCCCGAGCCGTACGTCGCGCTGGGCATGCTGCCCTGCTCGCTCATAACTCCGGCGCCCGCGGGTTGCGTGGCATCAACCGCTACCAACAGCACGGAGCCTGGAGTCTCGATTGGAACCGTCCCTGGCGCGAATGTAAGGTCGCAGCAAATCGCGGCGCTATACAACCTGTGCCAGGGTTGCCGCATTATTACGCCGACGGTAAGTTCAAACGCTAATCTTCCCGGAAACTGCTTTGCTGCACCGGGCTGCGACCTGGGCGGATACTATGAGGCCGCGGTCAAGCCGCCCCTGGTAATCAACGAGGACTACATCATGGGCCGTGTCGACTACAACCTTGGCACGAATGATACGTTGTTCGGCCGCTATACCATCGACAACGCGAAGGTCGGTGACCCACGCGATCCGATGGAAATCTTCCCGGAGACCGACCACACGCGAAACCAGTTTGTTACCATCACCGAAAGGCACGTCTTTTCGTCTACCCTGGTGAACGCGCTGCACTTCGGCTACGTTCGCAACAACGAGAATTCAGAGGTACAGGGGGCTCTTACGTCGGCCCAATTAACGGCAGCGAATGCGTTCATGACGTCGATAGGCGGCCCCGCGATCACCAGCGATCCGCTCGTCTTCGTGCCGGTCAGTCCCGACCCGCTGCCTCGCGAGGACGGCCAGTCGACCGGCTTTGAGCAGATCCTCACCCCGATAGGCCCGGACCCCAATCGCCCCGATGCAATCATTCAGAACAAGTTCAGCGGCGGCGACGATATCGTCTGGACCCATGGCGCGCACAGCATCAAGTTTGGCGGCGTCGTGACCCGAATTCAGACCGATAATCTGCAAACAGCTTACTCCAACGGCGGCAACTATATTTCATACGCCACGAACGGTCTTTTTTCGGCCTACGACGGAGAAAATTTTATTCAAGGACATCCGTTGCTGGCCTTCGCGGTGCCCCTCGGCGCTAACAACGCGACTCGGTACTTCCGGGAAATTCTGATCAATCCGTACATTCAGGATGACTGGAAAGTCACATCGCGGCTCACGTTGAACCTCGGTTTCCGCTACGATTACGACACCAATCCGGTAGGCTGGTCTCTGGGCGGTGGTCCGATGACCACAATCGCTGGCTCATTTCTTCCACCGGTCGGACCCCAGTTGGGACCCGGCGGCAATCCTTTCACGCCCGTCAAGCACGTGTTTGCGAACAACATCAACGTCGGGAACATAGGGCCCCGCTTCGGATTCGCTTTTGACCCCTTCCGGGATCACAAGACCTCGATCCGCGGGGGCGCCGGTCTTTTCTTTGACCCGACGTCGGGCCGCCTCTGGGAGTCCAACTTTATCAATACGTTTCCGTCCGGCTCATCATTTCTCGTCTTCCCTTCCTTTCCAGATATATGCAACGTAAACGTGCCCGGGCCCGGATGTAATCCTCCGGGAGCCACGAGTGAGTTTGCAGGCGTGACCTATCAACCCAAGGGCGGCCCTCTCTTTGAGTCCCCCTACCAGATAACGTACAACCTGGACGTGCAGCGAGAAGTATTCCACAGCACGATTTTGTCTATTGGCTACGTCGGCTCGGTATCGCGCCACCTTTGGACGCAGGGGGACATCAATCCTCCGAAGTGCATCGGTGATGCCCCCGGAAACGACTTCCCTGACTGCACCGCCTTGCCGATAGTTCCGAGCGCTTATCCCACCGCTTCAGGCGGTGGCATAACATTCGTCCCCGGCAGCGCAAACCAGTGCGCGCAGCCAAGTCAGAACAACGGTACTGCCCCGGGCGGTGTCGGCACGGGTTGCTACGGGAGCGGCGCGCAATTCTCCAACTTCGCCACATACACTAGCGGCTTACAGGGAGCGGCCATCAATAGCGCCTTCGGAAGAGTAATTCAGGCCTATAACACCGGTGCCTCATCCTACAACTCGCTTCAGGTGAGCCTGAACCACCAGTTCGCGCACAATGTCGTGGGGCAGTTCAACTACACATGGTCCCACTGCATTGACGACGGATCTTTTGCCTCATCCCTCGAGGAATTTGCCCAGCTGGTCGAGGATCGTTACAACCAGCGGTATTCGTACGGGAATTGCACCTTCGACATTCGCGACAACATCAGCGGCAACGTCCTTTACTCCCTGCCTTTCAAGGGGAATCGCTTGGTCGAGGGCTGGCAGATCGGGTCAATCGTAGGCATTCACACGGGCTTGCCCTTGAACGTCTATAACAATGGAACGTTCGCGGATCCCGCGAACCTGGGGAGCCAGTGGGGCACCAGCGCAAACTATACGTTCGCGCCCGGCTGCACTCCAAACCACCTTATCAAGAAGTCCATTATCCAGAATGGCGTCAAAATAGGTACGCAGTGGTTCGATCCAGCGTGCTATGAGGCGCAGGCTCCGGGTTTCTTGGGAGATGTAAAGCGCGACAGCCTGCCCGGTCCCGGCACATTTAGTGCGGACATCTCTGTCACCAAGGACACCAAGATTACCGAGCGGTTAAACATGCAGTTCCGCACGGAGTGCTTCAACTGCTTCAACCACTTCAACGTCGGCGGGACACTAACGGGTACACTCGGTGGCATCAACCAAGCAGGGAACCTTACCGGGCAATCCTTGGTGTCGCAGTCACCGGTCGTGAACCCGCGGCAGATTCAGTTTGCTGTGAAGCTCGACTTCTAATCCTCACCAGCTCGCAGGCGCCGCGCGAACTGCGCGGCGCCTTTTTTCCTTCCCGCGACCTCTGACTAAAATTCCTGTTGCATACCTGTAATTTAGTGTTGTATACATTACTTCAATCCGGCGATATCCAGAAATGGATGCTGCCAGCTTGCGGTCCGGGAGAAGGTCCACCCCCATCTTTCGGACCGCATTACGTTTTAAGGGCTTTAAGCTGATCCGCGGGCTCGTCTCAACAAGCTGGTGCTTGATGGAAACATTCCCTACCTCGTATATTGCATACAAACGAACTCTGAATAAGCTGCGCTAGACGTCCCTGAATCCTGTCGGCGGCGCGAGATTGCATGCACTGCGCGGAGTTGATACCATCCGCGTGATCGCGTACCGGCAAGCGCAACCTGCCGGGCCCCGCGTACGATTCACTTCGTCAAGATCGGGTGCCACAAAATGGCTGGCAAACATTCGCGCGTAATCGTACGAATTCGCGAAATGATTCTGCACGGAGAGCTCGTGCCCGGTCAGCGCGTGCGAGAAGTGGAACTTGCGGACAAGCTCGGCGTTTCCAGAACGCCCGTGCGCGAATCGCTGCCGATCCTGGCACAGGAAGGAATGTTGACGCAGCTCGATACGCGCGGCTTCGTGGTGCGCGCGTTCACGCCCCAGGAAATTATGGACGCGATCGACGTTCGTGGTGTGCTGGAAGGACTTGCTGCGCGCATGCTGGCTGAGCAGGGCCCGGCGCGGCGCATCATCCAGTCGTTGCACGAATGCCTGTGCGAAGGCGACGAGATTTTCGCCAAGAGACATCTCGTCGAATCAGACGAAGCGCGCTACGGGGAAATGAATAAGCAGTTTCACGACTTGATTATTCAAGGCGCGGGTAGCAAAGTGATCGCCGACGCTATCGAACGCAACGGCCGAATCCCATTTGCGGCGGCGCATGCTATTGCATTTGATCGCGTGGATCTGCCGGGAATGTATGCATCGCTGAACTACGCGCATCGCCAGCATCACGCGATCGTAAATGCATTGGAGAATGGAGAAGGCGAGCGCGTGGCGTCACTGATGTACGAGCACGCCTACAGCACGAAAGCCAGCATCAACATGGGCCGCAAAGCCTGGCGCTCGGCCGCCCAGGATGCCGCACCGTCTCAGCTTGCGGCTGAATCCGAAGATTCTCCAAAGAATTAATCGCGGCTACGGACGCGACGCGATACAGCTTGGCCAAAGGCACACGGTCAATCTGTTTTCGTCGCCGCGGCCGATTCTTCCTGCTGGTCTTCATCCTGCTTCCAGGAAGGATTGGGATCGAAGGACTTCATCGCTTCGGCGATTTTCTCGGTATTCGGGCCAAGATCCTTGCGGAAAACCACGCCGTTCTGGCAAATGACGAACGTCATTACACCGGAAGATCTATACTCGGCCGGAAAAGCGATGAACGCGAAACCGCCTGTCATCTTCCCGTCAACGATGTAGCTCTTCGCACCGCCTGGCGCGTGCGGCCCCTGTGCTGTCAGCACGCGATACAAATAGCCGCGGTAGGGAGTTGCGGCCGCGCCCTCTTTCTTCGAGGTATAGCCTTCCGCCACAGCCGCTGCCACCAGTGGTCCGATCGGACTTTGCGGCTGGCCGTTGTCAGCCTTCCAGTACAGTCCGTTTTGCTGTCCCGGATCGCTGAAGATTTTCTCGGCGTACTCGCCGTTGTGCGAGGCAGCATATTCCTTCTCCGCCGCCACGAGTTCCAGGGAGGTGCGAATGGTCGAGATTTCATTGCGGCCGACCCGCCGGTAAAGGATTTCCATCTTCGCCGTCGCGCTGTCGAAATACCAGACGCCGTTCTTTTCGATCAGCGGTATAGGAAGCGGCCAGTTGTGCGAACCGACATACAAAGTTGTAGTGCCGTTCGGCTCCTTCATCAGCCGGTGCATTTCCTGATAGCGCATCACGAAGGTCGAGCGGTTCTGCGCGTCCTCCACGTCGTCACCGGAAGAAACAATGTCCTTTCCGTCCGGTCCCAGCACCTGCAGCATCGCGCTTTCGTCGTTGCTCTTCGCGGCATCCACAAGCGCCTGGCTCGCCGCTTGCGCCGTCGGGAATGTTTTCTGGCCGCCCTGCTGTGCCATGGAGCAAATCGCGAAAATTCCCGTCAGCAGGACAGCTACGCCGGCCACTTTCAAGAGATTTGCCCGAATGATTCCGTTCCGATCAAGCTCGCTTCGCTGCATATGTCTTCTCCTCATGTAACGAACGTGGATCATATGGAGAAATTCCGGTTAACGACGGCCGCCGCCGCCGTGTCCGCCGCCGCCGAATCCTCCGCGCCCACCGCTAAACCCGCCGCCGTGGAAGCTGGATTCGCCGCGGGACGAATAGCCGCGCGATTCACCGCCATGATCGTACTGGCTGAATGCGCCGGAGCGCATGCCGCTCTCGCCGCGCGATTCCGACCAGCCCCGCGCTTCTGAACGGCTTCCTTCATAAGGCCTTGCGCCAATGCCCGGCCGATTGAAGACGCCGCCGCCGCGCACGCCGCCACGGTAGAAAGCGTCGCGGTTATAGAAGGTCCGGCTTCTCGAATAAAACCGCTGGTGATCGAACACCGGATAGTGATTGTGCCAATCGAATCCCCAGTGGCCCCATCCCCATCCGAATCCTCCGTACCATCCAATTCCGAATCCAAGCCCGAACGATAGATAAGGACCACCAAACCAGATACCGGGATATTCGTACCAGCCCGGCCAGATGGGAACCGGATAGCCGTACACGAGCCACGGATCATAGGCCGGAACGTAGACGACCGCCGGATCGGCGGGAGCGATGTCCACGGCTCCGTAGGGATCATCCGTTACGGTCTGCTGCTGCGTTGATTTCAAGTTGCCTGCCGCCTCCGCCTTCTTGCGCATCGCCTGCACGGCGTCCATCACGTCCTGTTGCTGGTTGTAGTAGGCGTCGCCGAGAGACGACGTCCACGAAATGTTCTTGTCCATGTTTCCCAGCACTGTCGGAAACCCTGTGAGCGCCTTGACGCTCGGATCCCACGGTTGCTGATCCACCGCCTGGCCCAGGGCATCGCCCTTCAAGTCCGGATGATTCTGCACCCAGCGGTCGGCCTCAACGACTTGCTCTGGAAAAGTCGCGGCCGCCAAGATCTGCGCCACGAGCGAATCGGGGTACAGTGCAATCGGAGCGACCAGTTGCTGCAGCTGGTCGGGAGTCTGCTTCGCGTACGGGGGACCCTGAGGAGTCTGATCCTGCACGGTAGCCTGCGCCTGGTCGTCTTGATTGGCGGAGAGGGAATAAGGAACTGTCGCGAACACCAGCGACAGCGACAAAAACGAGATCAATACCTGTTTACGCAACGAGGCCCACACGAACCGTGGGCCGCCTGAAGAAGATGAGGAATTCATCGTGGATCCTCCTGCACACACAATTAGATGCAAAAACTGGTTAACGGGACTTCACCCAAAAGAAGAGGAATCGTATGCGAAGCTCACTTGCGGCAAAATGCCTTACGTCCGCGTATTTCAAATGTTAGGATCGCGTCCGATGAACAGCAATCGATCCCGGGTGATACTTTCCGCTTTTCTTGTCTGGATGTCCAGTCCTCTCGCTGCGCCGCCCCGGCTACAAGCGCAGGCCTTCCCATCACACTCGCCTCCCGGGCACCCGATTGTCCTGCACGCGGCGCGTCTACTCGTTATCAAGAGCGGTAGCATCGTGCTACCCGGAGAAGTGCTCGTCGAAGGCGAACGGATCGTCGAAGCGGGCCAGTCCGTGAGGCATCCCGCGGGCGCCGAGATGATCGATCTGGGCGATCGAACGCTGATGCCGGGCATGATCGACGCCCACGTGCATCTTTTTCTGCATCCCGGCGCTGAGGATCTGCAAACCGTTGAAGAGTCCGTGCCGCAGCGCACCATCATGGCGACTTTGGCCGCGCGCGACGATCTGATGGCTGGCTTCACTGCCGAGCGCGACATGGGCACGGAAGGCGCGGGCTCCGCGGACAGCGCCGTGCGCGACGCGATCAACGAAGGACTCATTCCTGGCCCGCGCCTGCGCATCAGCGGAAATGCTATCAATATTCTTGGCGGGCACGAAGACGCCATCGGCTACAACCCCGCCCAGCACGTCCTGCCCAATGCGGACTATGCCAACAATGCAGCCGAGCTCATCTCCGTAATGCGCGAGCAATATAAGGAAGGCGCCGACTTCACCAAGATTTACGAAACCGGTGAAGACACGGTGCATGAAGGCAAAGCCGCGACCGTTTATCAATATACCGAGCCCGAGCTAGCCGCCGCTGTGGCGGAGGCTGCGCGCCTGGGCCGCAAGGTCGCCGTGCACGCCACCGGCGAGCCCGGTACGCTTTTCGCTGCGCAGGCCGGCGTGGTCTCGATCGATCACGCAAACCAGCTTAGCGACGAAACCATGCGTCTGATGCGCGAAAAAGGGATCTTCGCCGTTCCCACGCTCACCATCTTCGAATTCTTCGTGAATCATCCGGAATCTTCCGCACAAGCCGCACGCGAACGCCAGCTCTACGATCTCAAGTGCGAAAACTTCCGCAAACAAGTCGCCGCGGGTGTCCCGATGGCCCTCGGCACCGACGTCGGCCCGTTTCCCCACGGCACGCAGGCGCGCGAATTTGAGCTGATGGTGAAATTCGGAATGACTCCGCTCGCCGCGCTGCAAACCGATTTGCTCAACGGCGCAAAACTTCTGGGCTGGGACGGCCAAATCGGTGCGCTCGAGCCCGGCTACTTCGCGGATGTTATCGGTGTGGCGGGAAATCCCCTTGAAGACGTGAGCGCGCTGAAAAACGTCTCGTTCGTGATGAAGTCCGGAATCATTTATAAGCAATAGTCCGCTCCCGGTCCGCCCGGTCGTCGCGAAGAAACACCCAAAATCTTTGAAGATTCGACCATCATCGAACGGGCGATTGCTTGGTTTTGTAAGCGAGAAAATTCCGAATGCACCACTGATAAGATGGACTTTAAATCTCCTATATTTCCGCTCGCGGATCGCTCCCTTTTAGCACGGGACAGCCGCCAATCGTGTCATCGCACGAACCGGTGACCAGATTGCTGTCGACTATACGAAGAGTGGCCTCGCGGATTACGTTTTGAAAGATCGCTTGGACCGCTTGATCGAAGGGGCCGGAATCGTCGCCGGAAAACTGCGGTTTCTCTCGCGAACGCTGGCACGTCGCATCGCTCGCAGATGTGCTCGATTCGTTTGACCGCCCTCTATGCATCCGCTATGATGAGTTCGCGGGGTGGAGCAGCCTGGTAGCTCGTCGGGCTCATAAC
>Ga0209007_1000230_pt1 | contig 29156 bp, 27 predicted proteins | sample JacPinW_OM1H0_O2_FD_187961 | JGI IMG/M metagenome (GOLD analysis project Ga0209007, IMG submission 187961) | Forest soil microbial communities from Algoma, Ontario, Canada - Jack Pine, Ontario site 1_JW_OM1H0_O2 (SPAdes) (version 2) | ecosystem: Environmental > Terrestrial > Soil > Boreal... | reverse complement strand
CTTGAGCAGGTACTCCTTCTCGGAGTGCGGTCAACCACGAGATTCGAATATCTCTATCCAGCGCTCCAAAGTCTGGTCGTGCTGTTCGAGCGGTTCGATCAGATAGTCCCGCAATTCTCGGTAATACCGCTCTCTAAGAATTTCGCTCTTTAGTTTTCTCGACTGGAACAAAAACAAGGCGTCATCGGAATCCTTCAACCCCGCTCTCTGCAACTTCGACAAGATGTAGTCGTAGGGATCGGGTACGAGAAGCCTGAGGCGCTGGAACTGTTCACTCGCCATTGCCGAAAGTCTCCCTTCGTACTCTTCTGGCAGAGTCGTGACCCTGACACGATGGAGATAGATCTTATACTTCAGATGTAGCGCTGAATCGTAGCCAGCCATTTGTTCCAGATCGACATCGGCAGGTACGGCTGTGTAGTAGTCGATATCCCCGGTTGTGGGCGGAATTCCGTAATAAAGACAAGCGCAAAACCTCCGATGCAGTGGATTTGAAGTGGTTTTTCTAACGCTTTGTCGATCTCTTCGAGGAAATCCTTCCACGGTGAAGGGAGTTTAGCGTCGGGTGGTTCACCGCGCATAGGAAAGCTGTTCCGGCCGCATGTCTGCAAGCAGGTTCCAGTGTACGGCGTCGGCGGTTCGATTTTTCGAAAGCCACTCTCGTTCTCTCTCGGTCATGGGAGGACGATAGAAAAAACCCTCCTTCGCAAGGCGGCTCTCCTCAAGCATCTCTTCGAGCTTGCCGAGTTCCTTCGATCTGGTGTTCTCGATATGACTCTCGGCCACGCGCCGGCCCAAGCCTAACGACAAAACCCAGCTTATTTTGAAGATTGAATTTCCGGGCAGTCTCGACCAGCCACGTATCCGGTCGCCCGTATTTCATCGCTACCCACGGCAAAGCCTCCGCCACGCGGCCATCGAGACTCGTTTTTGCCAATGCTGTAAGCAGCACCTATGAGCGCATAACTTTCGGCAAACGCTGCAAGCATCCGAATTTGTATCGCAGGGATATTCGAGAAGGTCGCGTCTAAAGACTCAGCCTAGATGTCTCGATGGGGCTGCCACATTGATCGTTTCGGGGTTGCGACTAATTCGTCCAGAATCGATGCCAAGCGCGGAGATAACTTCCTACAAACGGACTTATGACTTGGAATAGCTTCCGCTTAGTGCGTGGTTCGAAGGAAAAACGCGTCCCCGGGGGAGAGCTACTGCAGATTCAACAGTCGGCAACGACGGACAGGCCCGTCGATTTAGGAGCGTCTCGCTGACGAGAGCAGGTGTCGATCTCTTCAATGTGAAGAAGCCAGGGGTATTGCTGTGAAACGAGCCTGGACACAAGAGGTTTGCTGGAAATCGCCAGGGTGCCTGCGATAAACGAGAAATGGGGTAGTGTGGGGATCAGAGCCAAGCCGAAAAGGTCAAATGTGACGTCAGCAACTTTTAGGCACTTCTTAAGGGTTGATCGCTCCCTAACAATCTCCGCGCTGACCTCCAACTCTGACGCATCGCGGTCAGCAAGCTCCTTAACTAGGTTCCGAGTTTGTGCAACAACTGTTTTGTCTTTTAGAAGAGTCACTAGTTCACTTGGACTGATCCGGTGGCGGATGGCATTTCACCGCGAGCTCCGTTTTCTTAGTGATGAACTAATCATAGGGAGTCTCACAGGGCGTTTTTAGCGACCCACTTGTTAACCAGTTCCGTCGCGGAGTGCATCAAACCATAATCCTCCCGGTAGGGACGATAGGTTGCGCGGAATAGAATATACTGTAGCGAGGAAGCTAGCCCGATCGTAAGGGCCACCGAAGGCCCGATCATTTTCTCGTTGCGGAACAAATAGTCGTTGAAAACACCGGGCAAGAGCGGCCCCAGACTCAATCCCCCCAAGTTGAGGACGAATAAGAAAAAAGCGGAAACTTGTGCGCGAAGCTGGTTAGGGAAAATCATTTGCAACGATGCGTAGGAACTGCCAATCGCCAGTCCGAGAAAGATCATCCCTGGCACAGCCAGAATCAGCGTCCACTTCACGGAAGGGATCATCATCGAGGCGACAAAAAATATCCCTGTTCCCGCTGCACTTAACGCTCCTGTTTTGAGCGGTGCCTCGTGCACACCCCGTTGCTGCCAATAATCTGTGAGTAAGCCGCCGAGGTACATACCGGTGCAGCCAAAGATCATGATAATCAATCCGAGCGCTCGGCCGGTCTGTCCCGCGCTCCATCCATGAATGCGTTGCAAAAGAGTTGGAGCCCAACCGACAAATGCAAATGTGCACGTGGACTGAAAGATCATCGCGAACGAAATACCGCAGACCGATTTCCAGCGCTGGCTGACCTGGGAAACCGTTTCTCGCAGGCTCAGATGCGAAACTCTGCCGTCGGCCGAACGCAAGAGGTTCTTTCGTAAGGGCTCTTTAATGCTACGAAGCCAAAGTACAAATAGGAAGCCGGGAAGACCGACAGCTAGAAAGCTTAATCTCCAGGAAGCGATAGTCCCAAGTAGAGGGAGCGTCACCGTCTTCCAACGCACGACGGCGTCAACAACTGTCCCGCCCACGATGAGTGCCAAGCCCGAACCGATGAAGATGCCCATCGAATAGACGCTTAGAGCCACACTAAGCCGCTTCTTTTGAAAGTAATCGGAAATCATGGAGAACGCCGCGGGCGACAGCGCTGCTTCTCCAATACCCACTCCCATACGAGCGCCGAAGAGAGACCAAAAACTCGCGGCCCAAGCCGAAAGTGAAGTCATGACGCTCCAGAGGAACACACCCAGTGAAATGATGTTCCTCCGACTGTACCTATCTGCAATTCGTCCGATCGGCAAACCCGCGAATGTGTAGAAGACGGCAAAAGCGAATCCCTGAAGCAGTCCGATTCGCGTATCACTGATCATCAGGTCATGTTTGATGGGAGCAACAAGTAGGCTCAAAATCTGGCGGTTGACGAACGAAAGCGAATAGCACGTCATCAACACAAAGACGACGTACCAAGCGTAACCGGAGCTAGTCTCTTGGGCCGCCTGAGGAATTGAAATAGGTGGACGCGGTTTTACTATCGTCAAGGTGTCACAGCTCAAAATTCTAGGATCGTCGGGTACATTGGACCACTATGCGCTGTGTTGCAAGTGAAAGCACGGAAAGAGGGCCTTCGTTGTTAGTGAAGGTCAGGTGTGTTAGACTGCGCGTCAAAACACGCCGGAGCGGGGGAGTATGCATTTTGATTTGATTGACATCCGCCTCTTTGTAAATATTGCAGAAACAAAAAGTTTAACCCGCGGTGCCGAACTCTCCCACATGTGCGCATCGGCGGCGAGCAAACGCATCAGAAATGTCGAGGAGAATATCGGCACCTCTTTGCTCTATCGCACCTCTACAGGCGTAACCCTCACACGGGCAGGACAAGCTTTCCATGATCACTCGCGCGTCCTGCTCCATCAGCTTGAAGAACTAGAACGTGATTTGGAGCATTATTCGGCGAGTCCGAATTCGAAGGGCCTGAGAGGTACGATTCGGGTGAGCGCGGGCAGTGCGGTCGTGAGTGAAATTCTTCCGGGTGTTTTGAGCAAGTACTCGGCTATACATCCAAACGTCAATTTCGAGGTGCGCGCTCAGTTGAGCCCGGAGATTTTGCACGCAGTAAACTCGGGGCTGGCAGATGTTGGGATTTACCTCGGAGATCTTCCTGTCGATGGAGTTAATGCCCTACTATGCGGGCGGTACCACTTGGATCTCATCACTTCCTGTAATCACTTTCTCGCACAGCGGAAGACGGAAAACATCCGCTTCGGCGAAACGTTGGATTTCGATTATGTCACCCTGCCTGAAAATAGTACGAACCATGCTTTTCTGAAACGCGCCGCCGAGTTCGAACGTAAACCATTGAAGGTTCGCTTTCATTTACCTACTTTCGAAGATCTTGGTCACATGGTCCAGACTAATCTAGGTATCGCCGTCGTTCCCGAATTTGTTACTCGCCGCATGAGAAAGACGGAAGGCATTCGCGTGATGAAGTTGAGTGACGATTGGGCAGTGTGTGACTTGTGGATCTGCACGCGCAAGGATTCGACTTCTCAAATTATCAAGGATTTTTCGGAGTTGTTGATCGCCGCCGGCACCAACTTTTAGCCACGCACAACGGTACACGGAAAATGGTCAGACCTCTCAGCTATAAAAGCGGATCACGTATTCGGCCACGCAGCAGGGTTTCGGCGTCTCTCTTCCTTCGACAGAAATGAGGAATACTGCTTCTAGGAAACCGGAATGTTCTTTCAGGGATTGCAGAGTTACGTGTCCGCGAATTTGCGAATCCGCCGGAACTGGCGCGGGAAACCGGACGCGATTTAAGCCGTAGTTAACGCGCATTTTCACGCCGTCGCGAATTTGAAACACCTGTTCGATGAAGTGTGGGCATACTGCAAGCGTCAAGAAGCCATGGGCAATTGTGATACCAAACGGCGACTCGCGCTGGGCTCGCTCACGGTCGATATGGATCCATTGGCGATCTTCGGTAGCCTCAGCGAACTTGGAAATGCGGCCTTGGGTCACCGTAAACCAATCACTTACACCAATTTCCAACCCAACAAAATTTCTCAAAGACTGTGGCGTGTCGAGAAGGATTGGCTGCATGTGGTCTTCTCTCTTTATTCGTGCAATCGAGGTCAAGCCGTGACTGTCAATTCGCCAGTCTAGTCGCTGGGAACTTCCTTCTTGGTAATGTCGCCGCCATAATCGTAAACACCGCGGCCGGATTTGCGTCCGAGACGCTTCGCATTCACATACTGAGAAAGCAATGGAGATGGCCGGTACTTCTCGCCGAGAGTTTTGTACAGGTATTCTAGAATATTGAGGCGGACATCGAGTCCAACCAGATCGACCAGTTCAAATGGACCCATCGGATGATTTAGCCCTAGCTTCAGGGCCTTATCGATATCTTCCGCAGACGCAACGCCCTCCTGAAGCATGCAAAACGCTTCGTTACCGATCATGGCATTTATGCGGCTGGTGATGAAACCAGGCGATTCGCGAATCACTACGACTTCCTTGCCCATCCTGCGGCCGACTTCAGCGCATGCTCGAACCGTAGCTTCCGAAGTTTCCAGCGCACGCACGATTTCCAGCAGCTTCATCTTCGGGATAGGATTGAAGAAATGCATCCCGATGCAATGCTCCGGGCGAAACGTGATTGCAGCGATCTCCGTAATAGAAAGCGAAGACGTATTGCTAGCGAGGATCGCGCCGGGGCGGGCAAATCTGTCGAAAATCGTGAAGATTTCGAGCTTCACTTCCATCTCTTCGGGGACTGCCTCGATGAGCAAATCCGTTTCCCTACACGCGTCCTCCATCGAGCTTGAGGTGGCAAGGTTCGCCAGTGCAGTTTTTCTCTGCTCTGGCGTCACTCTTCCTCGGGCCACTCCCTCCTCGAGTGTCTGCTGGATGTAAGCAGCGGCCTGTTCCAGCATTTCCTCGGAGATGTCTTCCAGAATGGTTTTGTATCCGCCATACGCAGCCGCGTAGGCAATTCCCCGCCCCATTGTGCCGGCTCCTATTACCCCGACTGTCTTTATGTTCATAGCTCTGCCACGCTCCGAACCTCTCACGGAAAAAGTCGAGCCGAACTACAAGATTTTCTGATCCCCGCCAGCAGAATCGGCAGCGGGAAATTTCGTGCCATCTGGATGTTGATCGACTCGCTGGTAACACCAGTTCGCATAGCACGTAACGAATCATCGCGATACTTGTTCACACCCGGCGCGAGGGTTGAGTTTCGATCTAAGGTCGAGTTTCCTTAGCCTTTATCCTCTTTACTCTGTCGCATCCACTACGGGTTCGCAAAGCATACCGTCCAACCGTGCGCGGATAATCACTTCGGCTTCCGAAATGATCCGGGTGACAAGTTCCCTGCAGGTAGGGATGTCGCGGATAAGACCCTGCGACATGCCAGCCGACCACACGCCATGATCAACATCGCCCGTCTCAAAAACAACCTTGCCGCGCTTCCCTGACACAAGGTGCGCGAGATCCTCGATCTTTGCGTCACCGGCAGATTCAATTGCTACCACTTCCCGACTGATCGCATTCTTAGCCACACGAGACGTATTGCGCAAAGTGCGAAGGATGAGTTCGGTTGACCTTTCATCGTTGGCCACAATCTGTTCTTTCACATTTTGATGGATTGGACTTTCGACCGTGCACATGAAACGCGTTCCCATACTAATGCCTTCGGCACCCAGAGCCAGCGCCGCTACGAGGCCGCGCGCATCGGCAAAGCCCCCGGAGGCGATCAACGGGATCTTCAACCTGTCAACCGCTGCTGGGATTAGAATGAGCCCTGGAATATCGTCTTCGCCAGGATGCCCCGCGCACTCGAAACCGTCGATCGAGATCACATCCACACCCATCGACTCGGCCTTTAGAGCATGGCGCACGGTCGTGCACTTATGGATGATCGTTATGCCATGTTTCTTAAATTCACCGATATGCTCGCCAGGATTGTTGCCGGCCGTTTCGACGATCTTGATCCCCGATTCAATAATCACTCGACGATATTCCTCATAGGGCGGCGGAGTCAGAGTCGGCAGGATCGTTAGATTGACCCCGAACGGCCGCTCAGTCAGCTCCCTGCAAATCTCTATCTCGTTTTTGAGGTCTTCGGGCGTCGGTTGCGTCAGGGCAGTAATGAATCCGAGCGCACCGGCATTTGCAACTGCCGAGACAAGCTTTGCCCGCCCGACCCACTGCATTCCACCCTGGACGATGGGATGTTTTATTCCCAACAACTTCGTGAGCTTTGTTTGGATCATCAGATTTACTTGCAAATAAGAGGAAATATTGTTTCTTTCGGCTCCAATAAGTTGAAAAGCTAGAATCAGGACCTTTGGGCAACGCAACTACATGGGTGCCACGCGATTGCCAGGCAGTAAGGCGAGAATAAATCAGATGATGAGTCGCCCGTCACTGAGAACTGCTTCAGCCATCACTCGGTATATGGCCGGGATCAGCTCTGAGAATCGATCCCGGCTCAAAAACAATGCCATCCTCGATCAACGCGTCCGCAGCCTCCCCATCCAGGCCCAGAAGGTCGTGGAGCACCTTTCGCGTATGTTGTCCGAGGAGAGGCGCGGGATCCTGTGCTCGACCCGGAGTTTCTGAAAACTTTATTGGACAGCCCACTACCCGCCCCGTTCCAGCAGTAGGATGATCCACTACAGGAAACATCTCTCGAAAAGAGGCCTGCTCGTCCTCGACCACCTGCGGCAGAGTCTGGACCAACGAGCACGGTACACCGCGCGCGCGAAGTTTCGAAATCCATACCTCTACGGCACTCCCATTGAAGTGGTCTCCTAAAATCTTCTGCAACGCCACGCGATTCGTCGAACGTTTTGCGTTTGTTGCAAAGTCCGGGTGAGTCTCGATATCTCGGCGATCGATTGCCTGGCAGAATGTTGACCACAGTTTCTCGCTGCCGATTGCGATCCCAAAACTTGCGTCTTTCGCCTTGAATACTTGATATGGAACGATGTTTGGATAAGCCGTGCCCATGGGTCTCGCAGCTGCTCCTCCCCCAAGATAATTGAGAAAAACCACACTCATAGCCGAAATCATCCCATCAAACATTGATACATCGACGAACTGCCCGCGACCCATGTGCTCTCGGGCTCGCAGCGCCATGAGGATACCAATTACGGCGAACAGTCCCGCTGTAACGTCCGCGACCGAATAACCGCAACGCACCAGTTCACCGCCTTCCGTTCCGGTAACGCTCAACAAGCCGCTGGCGCATTGGATAATTAGATCCATAGCTGATTGATCACGCTTCGGACCCGTTTGGCCGTAACCTGAGACAGAGCAATAAACCAATCTGGAATTACGCTTGTGGGCTGTCTCGTATCCCAGCCCAAGGCGTTCCATTGTTCCGAAACGGAAGTTTTCCACGAGGACATCCGTTTGTTCAATCAGCTGCAAGCACAGTTCGACACCTTCAGGCCGCTTGAGGTCAATGGAAATCGAATACTTCCCGCGATTCTGGCCGAGAAAATAGGAGGACTGTTCACCAACGAACGGCGGCCCCCACTTTCTTCCAATATCTCCTCCGTATGGGGATTCTACTTTGTAGATATTCGCTCCATAATCCCCTAGAAGTAATGTGCAATAAGGCCCCGCAAGAGCATGAGAAAAATCAAGTATCCGCAAGTCCTTGAGAGCGGATATCTCCTCAATAAACTCCATTGAGTCGGGCTCCTTTATGCCGCAGCTCCCACGCCATCGCGCCACTTAGTGGCCGCGCCACTCTGTCTCGAATTGTGTCTACCGAAGGCAATCTGACTATCGTTAGCGATCCCAGTTCCTCACGCCCAGTTTGTTTTAATGTTCAGACACGGCCACTGAACTAATTGCCTTAGTTTTTCCTACGCACGCGGCCTCCGGCGAAGACCCTGGTCCGTTCCTAACTATCCTGTGGGGGTTTTGGACTTCAGTTCCGCGACGCTCATCGAATCAATTCGGCGAATGGTTTTAGCAAACATCTGAATTTGGCCGTATAGTAAATTACCATCTAGTTTCTCTATACAGCCATTTTGCTGACCTGCCAGCAAATAATTGGGTTGTGGAATATAACCGATGGTCGGTATTCCGACGCGGTTCGGCCCTCCTCCTTCGCCAAGCCATCCGCCGTGCACAGGATTGACCACTCCCGTCCTTTTAACTCCGTCCCCTTGCAAGGACTCGAGGAGGATATTAGCCATCGCCTTATATTCGGTTATGGCCACGCCCCACTGGTTTTGGCCCGTATAGCTGTAATGAGACGCTGTTGCATCGTCCATCCATTCCTGGCAGGCCAGATGTTCTATGGTCACCGCGGCGACAGTCTTGCTAATAGTGTCGGGGTATTTTTTGATGAACCCAAAAATAGCGGGTACCCAGGTCAGCGCAAAGTGGCCGGTCACCATGGGAAAAATGATCGTACGTTTGCGATCATTTCTGCTCATCGCTGCGAAGTACTTGGCCAACGCAAGGCATGCTATGGCTCCATTTTCTTCGGTGGCGTTAGGTCCGTCGGTATGGGTATTAACCATGATGATTTCGTCCGAGCTCGTCCCCGGCAGCGTGGCCGTGACAGTGTCGGTGGGGCTGTTCTCGATTGTCTCGGCTTCCAGGACTACCGTCGCCTTGGCTCCGCCACCCTTGGCCAAAGCCTTCAACCGTTCGCCGGCTTCTTTCGTCACATAAAGGCCGGGAATACCCTGCGGCGGCCGCGAAAACGGAGTGTATTGATCTTGAGCATTCGCGTCGGAGACATCAGTCCACGCCAGGATGACGGCCAAAGCGCCGGCCTTCTGAAATTTGGTAAGGTCGTTAATCGCGCCTCGTGCAGGACGGACCACTTCAGGGAAATGCGCATCCGCAGGATAGACGCCCCAATCCTCATAGTTCTTGTTGTAATCGCGTTCTCCCCTGGCAAAGTCAACAAGGACAATCTTTCCCTTTACGTTACTCAGATCGAATGCATTCGCCTCGGCTGCAGATATGCTGGCCATGATTTTTGCGATATCTAACTGAGCGCCTGCGGGGGGCTCTGGTGGCGGTTGAGGTTTGTAGAAACCAGCGTAGACCAATTCCCCAGTTACGCCGCTGGCCGAAGTTTCTCCGGAATAAGGGAAATAAGAGGTCACATCAGGCTTAAAACTCGCGCCTGAAGCAGGGTTAATGCTGATTTCCCAGCGCTTGGCCTCCCATCTTGGAAAGGTATATCGGTCTCGATTGACCTCTAGGCCATAGGACTTCATTTGGTCGGCAAGAAAGTCCACGTAAGTCACGTGAGCCTTGTTGCCTGTATATTTGGGCCCAAGTTTTGCCATCCATGCCAGATTCTCCCAGACCTCCTCTTGTGAGGGTAAAAGATCGGGCCGCAGGTAAGCTCCCACCAAATCTTTTCTAGTTGGAGGAAGTATCTGCGCGCGGGCGGAAGTAGTGAGGCCGACCGTAGTGGCCATAGTTGCCCACTTCATGAAGCTACGACGGGAAAAGGTCATCGGACATCCTCCGAATTTCCTTATCAAAACCTAGATCCTTCTTCCTGACGGCTAGCCGAGTGCTATTCATTTGCGAACTTCAATGATCTCTGTGTCGCTGACATCACGAATCAAAATGAATATCTTAGTGCGAATTGAATAATTCGCGGCGCAACCGACGTGCTAGTGATCGTCCCAAATGATGCGCTCGTCGGCGATACAGCTGTTGCCGGATTGTCGAACTGAGGATGGTTAAATGCATTATAGAACTCGGCACGAAATTCTAAATTGCCGCTCTCAGAAAGACCGCCGACCCGAGTTCTTTTGATGATGGACATATCCCAGTTGTTCTGCCCTGGCCCATAAAGAACCGCACGAGGCAAATTTCCAAACCCCGTCCCGCCTGGCGATGCCGGAAGCCCTGGACCGGGTGATGGGAATGCACCAACGATCGGCAGCGCACAAGTTGTTGATCCGGCCGTGGCAGAGGTATCGGCCAATGCGTTTAGATTAAAGTAATTATTGAGTTTCGAGCCGACGCTACCAGGGGTTATGATTTGGCTCTTGTTGAAACCCGGGCAGAGTTCCGCTCCGGAGGTTAATCCTGGTCCATAGACCTGCCCCCCGAGGGCATCGGTCAGCGTCATCGGTTCACCAGATTGTACCGTGAAGATACCGGCGGCACTCCAACCAGACAGTGCTCTTCCCACGAATCCCTGGTCCTGATGAACATTTGGGAAATTGTATATGTAATTGAAAATTAAGCGATGCGTGCGGCTGAAGTCCGCCGGGCCTCTTTGATCTTCGGTATCCGTGGGGATCCCGTAATTGAGGCTTCCGCCTCGTTCTATACCAGATAGATCTGTAATTGTCCTGCTGTATGTGTATGCAGCCTGTAAGGTCAATCCATGCGACATCGTTTTCCGCAACGTCAGTTGACCACTATTATAATTTGAGTCTCCTGAGTTTTTCAGCAGCGTGGTAATTCCGTCAGGAGCCAAACCTACAATCGGTACTCGCGCCGCAGCGTTTGCAGCCGAGTTAGTCAGGACGCAGCCGGTTCCACCATTCGTAACTAAATTCGCGCAGTTTACGCCGGGTAGTGGTGTGGGCAGATTGTTAATGCCTGCCTCGCCCGGCTGAACCAATACGGGAATGTTCGAATCCTGAATTGCCCATATTCGTACGCCTCGGGTACCAACATAAGCAACGGAAAGAACCCATGAAGGCTTGATTTCATACTGAACATTTAAATTGTAATTAAACACCTGCGGTACAGTTAAAAAAGGGTCGACGTTTAAGATAGAAAAAGAACTGTTTGGAAAGCGCGCAAAACTTGGAAAACCCAATGTTGTATTAGCTGTCCAAGGCGTCTGCCAGTTCGCCGCATCATTCGCAGTCACAACAAATCCTACGGGAGCCGTCTGCGGGGGATTGTTTGACTGGGTTGTTCCTGAAAAGTTGATGTCCACTTGACTGTAGTAGATACCGGCTCCGCCTCTCACGACGAGTGAGCTATTGTTACTGAGCGGTTGCCATGCGAAGCCTAGCCTTGGGCCAAAGTTATGCCACGGCGCCCCGTTTTGTGTTTCCACGTTGGTCTGACGTCGGAGGACGCCCGGCGGCAGAGGTTGACTATAGTTATTTGCTTCGGTATAGCCGGCGAAAGTACCGGTGGGTGGCGGTATCGGGACCTGTTCCGCCAGAAACGGCCAGTAATTTACGTTGTTGCCGTCTGCCTCGTAGGCCTGACCATTGTATTCCCAGCGGAGTCCTGCGTTTACGGTCAGGCGGCGATTCACTTTAATATCATCTTGAAAATAGACTGCCGCGGTTCTCGTTCGAAGATCCGAAAATTGGCCACCCACAGGTGTCAATGCGCCGCCGGAAATAAAGATGTTGCTCAAAGGAACGCATTGTGTTGTGCAAGCGGTGCTTCCGTTTTGCGCAGCACTCTCTCCCAACAGGAAATCAGGAAAGCTCTGAAACTGAACGGTTCCGCGGTTTCCATAGTAGACGTCGATCGGCCACGAGCTCTGTATCTGATCGTATCCCATGCGCATGGTGTGGCGCCCGTGGTTCCATGAGAGTTGGTCCGCCCACTCGTAAAAGTTTTGCGGAGAACGGTCGCCGTCCACCGACGATCCGCCCTGGCTAAATAGATTGGACACCGTGATGACCGGCCCATTGTCAATCCAGTTATCAATTGCGTAATTTTGGATACCCAAATTCGCGTGAGTGAAAGGATCTGTAGTACTTACCGACGCTCGGATGTAATAGTAAGAAAAGCGCGCTTCATTTACTAGATTCGGACTCAACACTCTTGTCCACTTCATGAGCGCGAATTGGTTTCCGGAATCCGTTTGAATTCCGGATCCCCAAACAGCTGGTGCAGCATTGAATGTACGAGTTTCCGGTGCAAATGCGTAAAAATATCGCCAAGATATTGTGTCCTTTGGAGAGATCACCCAATCCAGAGTGCCGACTGCCTGGTCCTCGTTAAAAGACGAGGGCGAACTCAGAACGGCTTGACCAACTTGGCCATTTGGCGGTCCGACCAATTGGGTCGGGGTAGGAATTATGTATTGTCCGTTAGACAACTTTGCATTCAAGATCTTTAGCGCGACTGGGTTGATGTTGGAACCATCGCATGCCACTTGATCGCTGGGTGGATTCATCGCACCAGGTATCAGATCGAAAGTCGTGGCGTAGGCATGCCCGCTCGTCCCAACGGGATTGTTCGCTGGGCAAAATGCGGCGCCCAATGCGGCTGCCGTTCTGTTGTCGCTAAGCTGCACCGGTAAAGACGGAATCTGCAGTCCCTGCGCGGAGATACCGTTTAGCTGGCGCGTGCCTTGGTATGAGATGAATGCAAACAGCTTGTCCTTCTTGATCGGGCCACCCACCGTGCCCCCGAACTGGTTCTGTTTCAATACACCCCGGGGTTGGCCCGCCCGATTCAAAAAGAAATCATTCGCGTTAAGGTCGTCATTGCGCAGATATTCGAAAAGTGTGCCATGAAAATCATTCGTGCCCGATCTTAGGATTAAGTTGACGTTGCCGCCTGCTTGGTGACCGTAGCCCGCATCGAACAATGAGGTTTGGACTTTGAATTCCTGGATTGCGTCAGGGCTTGGAGTCGCAATGTCTCCATAGAAACCTTCTGGGTTAGAATTCTGCCCAGTTGTCAGACTGTTGATGGAAGCACCTTCCATCAGCACGGTGTTCGTGGTTGGATCCATTCCATTGACGGCCCAGTCGACTCCTCCGCGTCCCAATGAGGACGCGTCGTACACATTCGCCGTCACGCCAGGCGACAGCGAAGCAATCTGAGTGAAATTGCGAGTTACCAAGGGTAGCGTTGTAATGTCCTCGGAACCGATAACAGTCCCCAAGGTCGAACTCTCGGTCTGAAGTGCCTGTTCTCTTGCCGTAACTGTTACCTGTTGCGACTGTGCTCCGACCTCGAGGGTTTCTGGAAGAACGTGAGTCTCGGACACGTCCACCTGAACAGCGTGTGTCTCGATGGTCTTGAATCCTGGGGCGGCGATTGACACAGCGTAGGGCCCAGGAGGAAGCAGCGTGAATGTAAAGGTTCCGCTGGCATCCGAAACATTGGTGCGCACCAACCCAGTTTCGTTGCGTACGGTTATGCTGGCAGCGGGTACGGCTGCCCCGCTCGGATCGGTGACCGTCACCGTTAGCGCCCCCGTCCCGCCCGTCTGAGCCCATAGTGGCAAAGCCAGAAAAAGTAACGCTACGCCAACGAAAATTTTCATGCGCAACCCCCTCTCACAACGAGCATCTATCGGATCCCCATTTAAATCTTTTATCGGTTAGATTGAACAAACGGCGGCTATCTTCGGTGACTACCGGTCCTCTGGCAATTGAAATGTCGTCCGGGGGGGCGTTGGCTTAATACGAAGACTCATGATTGATGGCCTAAAATGGCGAAGAAAAAGTATGCTCCAAAGACTTTGAAATAGACGGAGGGAGCGCGATTTAGCGCGAGTCCGGGCCGAGATCATCGAAACCGCCTACCGCACTTCAAGCGCTGCGCTCCCTTAACAAACTTCTATTTTCCAACAAAAATTGGTGTTCGCCTTTCAATCAGCGCTCGTTTCGCTTCCTTTGCATCTTCTGTTTCAAGTAGCTTGGCATTGTATTGTTGCTCGATTGAGTAGCCTTCCTCCAAAGGCATCCCAGCGATCCTGTTTAAAGCTCTCTTTCCATAGCGCAAGCCGAGGGGGCTTTTCGCGGCTATAATCGACGCCAATGAACTGGCCGTCGTCTGCAACTGATCGGCTTTAACAACCTCATCGATTAATCCGAGGCGATGTCCTTCAGACGCAGAAATCGGAATCCCAGTAAACGCCATTCGGCGCAGCGCGCCCGGAGGTACCAAGCGGCCGATATGCGAACCGCCCCCACAACGGCCTACGTCGATTTCGGGCAGACCGAAAGTAGCGTTGTCAGCGGCAAACCGGATATCACAAACGGATGCGAGGATCGCGCCGGCACCGAGGGCGGGGCCGTTCACCGCCGCGATGGTCGGAATTTGACAATGGTAAATGGCGGAATAAGCTTGTCGCCTTCTGAGGTCTTCCTCGGGAGTCGCGGGGAAGATCTCACGCAAATCGAGCCCTGCACAAAATGCCCTTGTGCCACTTCCTGTGAGGATTACGCAGTTCACGTCTAAGGATGTTCCCAAATCGCTAAACAAAACCGAAATCTGATCGAATAGCGCCGGTGTTAGAGCATTGACGGGCGGGCGGTCTATGGTGACCGTAGCGACCTGATCTGCTTTCGAAATTCTAAGATCTGACATTTAGTTTCTCCACCATTCTTAAAGCGTTAAGTGCCTCTTCATTCACCTACATAGTCACCCGTTCGGACAATTTGCCTGTCCCGCCCAAAGCCCATGCTGCCGGGATTCTCAACGATGGGGTAGTACGAGATGGCTTGGGCCAATCGAGGTTGGAGTTTCTGCTCGGACATCTTATGTGTTAGCCGAAATCAAATCAAGCGAGACCGCTAAGGAGCATTTTGGGAAGACTTGGTTCTGGGCGGACAGCGCGGGTTCCGCCCTGGGAATAATCAATCCAGTTGCCATAACCAAGAGATGCCGGACAAACTTACACTTCCTTTTTGATGGGGCGATTGCATTGGAAAAAAAGCCCGTACGCCATTTTCGGATGTAGGCACGTAGGGCTTGAGCTGCCTTCCGGCCCCCAAAAACGATCCGCATCTTAGACCCTTTTCCGCAAACCGGAATTGTTCGCGCCTTCAAAGTCGATGGATTCCAGTCGAATCTTTACGATCTCTCCGATTCTGCATCCCGTTCCGTAAATCAGTTCGATAACCGCTCGATCACGAGGAGTTTGCGATGCTTTCAAGAGTTTACGAACAGAATCCACACTTAGGACTCTGGGTATGAACTTAGGTAACGGCCGTAATTTGACGAAACGTGGTGGCACCAAACTTATGAGAACCCCCAACTTGAAGAAAGTCGCATAAAACTCTCAGGGTGTGGAGTTGATGGTGTATTTCGCTGATCGAAAGACCGCTTGAAGACAGAGAAGCAATAAAGGTACGGACATCAAGGTGAGTCGCATCTGTGATCGAGGAATCCGCAGAAATTTGCTAGGGACTCTTCAATACTTTTTCTTCGCACTGTCTGCATACTGTTAAGCGGTCATCCAAAGATCGGAGACAATGCCGACGTGCCTCTTCGGACTGTGCGTCGATGGCCAGTTCAAACCGCAGCGCTCGTGAACGATTCTTGACTGCTTAACCTCTACGCGTGCGGTTTCGGGAGCGTTCCGTCGGCCCATTGAGACCTGCGCGCTTATCGGACAAATGACGGGGGGTTGGTCAGCAGTGTCGGTCCAGTGGAGTGAACCCCAAAACTGAGACAGTTTTGACGAGTACACTCTGCAGGGAGGCACCTGCGAATGGCAACCCGACGAGTTTGGCGACATCCGAACGAATTCAAGCGGATGGCCGTTGAGCGTTTCAACAATTGCGAGAACATTGTAGCACTTGCGAAGGAACTGGGTATCTAACGGCGGCTGCTATACAAGTGGAGAAAAAACTTTGAAGTGGCCGACGCCATCGGCGAACCAGTCCCACCGAATGCAAGAGAAGGAAAGCTAAGAAAAGATCTCGGTCACGTCAAGCGCCTGCTTGCCGAGAAGGCATTAGAGGTCGATTTTTTCAGAAGCGCCTTGCAAAGAGTCGAGGCTCGACGCCAACAGAGCAGCGTTGCTGGCGAAAAGACATCTACGACCACATCTGTGGCGTGATGTCCATGCAAGGCGGCTTGAGTGTCGAGCGCATGTGTCGATTGGCAGGCGTCAGTCGCGGCGGTTTCTATCGAAGCTGCGAACACAAAGTGCCGCCGCAAGATGAGATGGAGCTGAGAGCGGTGGTGCAGGAAATTGTTTTTGAGCACCGTCAGCGATACGGATATCGACGAGTCGCGGCGGAACTGCGACGACGAGGAATCATTGCAAATCACAAGCGGATTGCGCGGATTATGCGAGAAGACAATCTGCTCAATGTACAGCCTCTCTTCGACCCTAGAACTCAGAATCCCGGAGAGCGATTCGAAGTTTATCTAAACCTTGCGGCCCGAATGAAAGTGACCGGTGTGAATCAGCTATGGGTAGCGGATATGACCTACGTTCGCTTGAATCGGGAATTCGTTTACCTTGCAGTCGTTCTGGATGCATTTTCACGGAAGGTGGTGGGCTGGGAACTGGATCGAATGCTGGCCACGCGCTTGCCTCTAGCAGCGTTGAAGCGGGCGATTGAGGCAAGACAGCCGTCGTCAGGTTTGGTACACCATTCAGATCAAGGGATTCAGTACGTGTCGAGCGACTACAGAAATCTTCTGCAGAAGCACGGGATGTTCTCTAGCATAAGCCGACCAAGGACTCCTCTGGACAATGCAAGATGTGAAAGCTTCATGAGAACCCTGAAGAGATCCGGGTAGGAACCTTTCAAAGCTTGGAGGAGCTTCGAGGAAGCATCGAAACCTTCATCGAGCGCTACTACAACGGACAGCGGTTGCACTCCGCATTAGGGTATAGGCCCCCAGAGGAATTTGAAAAATCAGCCGATTCTGGCGGTACGGCGATTCCCTTAAATGGCGCGATTCTCAGGTTCTGAAAGCATGGTCGGGGCGGCGTAGATTCAATGAGTGGCAAGATGACGGCCATACCACGTTCATAAAGGGATTTAGGCAGCAAACACGAATTGACGCCAAGCGTGCCAACAGAAATTGTCTCAGCGGGGGGTTCACCTTATGATCCGGCTGGTGATCGCAAGTTGTGCCAAAGTGTGTCCAACAGCAATTTCCTCATGGCTCTTGTCTGCCACGCGGACCAGAGTCGGCGCGCCTGCCTAGTGAGCACGGGCTCTGCCAAAAGGGATCGTCAGTTCAAATCAAGCCCCTCGAACCCAGCTAGACCACTCGTCTGCTGATTTGCGATTAGGTTTCCACGACAATCGCCCGGGGGCAAAATCGGTAGAATTAGCTCTACCGCGTCTTCAGAACCGCTTACGGCGGCTTCAACCTTGCATCGAATCCGAGGCTCTTTAAGCGATCAACGATCTCATACGCTTTCCCGAGTTCTACAAGACCGCGTGTTTACAAGATATGTGCGATACTGCTGCCCTCCCGCTGATAGGCGACTGGCATGGCAGACAGCGCAAAGCCGACGCGACTTCCCGATCAAGCGTCTCTAACTTCGCTGGGTTCCCCGCAAACGCTTTCTAGCGATGCGGTGCTGGATGCGTTGAAGCTCATCCTCATTGGCACATCTCTGACTGAAGTCCTCACAAGCATCACTCGCCTGATCGAAGCTCATAGCGACGGGATGTTGTGCTCGATTTTCCTGGTCGAAAAAGATGGCTTGCACCTGCGATACGCGGCCGCCCCAAATCTGCCTGAGTCGTATCGAATGGCGACCGACGGAGCAGCCGTCGGTCCTAACGGGGGACCGTGCAGTGTGGCCGTTCACCGTCGACAAAGTGTCTTCGTCGCTGACTTCCTGTCCGACCCGAATTTCGTGAATTTTAGGAGCAAGCCTCTGTCGGCGGGGCTGCTCGCTGGTTGGTCGAGCCCGATCATGTCGCACGAAGGACACGTGCTAGGGACCTTCGGTATGTATTTTCGCGAAGTTCGCAGCCCCAGTGACAGCGAAGTGCAGTTAATCGACAACGCGAGCCGCATCGCCGGAATCGCCATCGAGCGCGAACGCTCGCAGACTGCGCTGAAGATAGCATTCGAGGAGATTAAGAAGTCAGAGGGACAACTCCAACAGATGGTTGATGCAATACCTCAGACCATTGTCGTTTTGGGGCCGGATGGGAGTGTTGGGTATGTGAACCGGACAGTACTCGACTACACCGGTCTCTCGACGGATGAGCTGATGGAGACGGACTTTCGTGAACGAGTTTTCCATCCGGAAGACATGGAACGCTTGCGTGACACCAGACGAAAGGCATTTGCACGAGGAATCCCTTGGGAGAACGAGTTGCGAGTACGGCGAAAAGACGGGCAGTATCGTTGGTTTCTGATCCGTTACAGTCCACTCCTCGACGAACAAGGCCGCCTGATTCGCTGGTTTTCTGCGGGAACCGATATCGAGGATCGCAAGCGGGACGAAGACAAATTGCGCGAAGAGAATCTTGCGCTTCGCGAGGAAATCGATCGTTCTTCGATGTTCGAAGAGATCGTGGGTTCATCGCGGCCGTTGCGGAGCGTCCTTTCGCAAGTCAGCAAAGTGGCTCCGACCGATTCCACAGTTTTGATTACTGGCGAGACAGGAACGGGCAAGGAATTAATTGCCAGCGCGATTCATAAGAGATCGAAGCGCTCGGCGAGGCCCTTCATTCGTGTCAATTGTGCCGCGATTCCGCCCTCTTTAATCGCTTCAGAACTCTTCGGTCACGAGAAGGGGTCCTTTACCGGGGCAGTGCAGCGGCGTCTCGGGCGGTTCGAATCGGCCGACGGCGGAACAATTTTCCTGGATGAGATCGGCGACCTTCCCCAAGAAACTCAACTAGCTCTTCTCCGGGTGCTGCAAGAGCGCGAATTTGAGCGGGTCGGTAGCAGCCAGCCGATCGCCATCGACGTGCGCGTGGTGGCCGCTACAAACCGCGACCTGGAAGCCGCCGTGGCCGCCGGTACGTTTCGCGAGGATCTTTTTTACCGCTTGAATGTGTTTCCCGTACGCGTGCCAGCTTTGCGCGAGCGCACGGACGACATTCCCATGCTCGTGGAGTATCTCGTCGAGCGATACGGCATGAAGACAGGCAAGAAATTTAGACACATCACAAAACAAACACTATCAGCGTTCAAAGCCTATGACTGGCCCGGAAACATCCGGGAATTGCAGAATGTGGTGGAGCGCGCGGTGATTTTGTGCGACGGCGAGACCTTCTCCGTCGACGAGTCATGGCTGCAGCGAAAATCGGAGCAGTCAGCTGGAGATGCGCGTGCTCGCCCGGGGATCCTCGCGGAGGATAAAAGACAGTTTGCGACCCAGGAGAAAAAATCGATCGAAGCGGCGTTGGCAGCTTGCAAGGGCCGGGTCTCCGGCGCACGCGGAGCGGCCGCGAAACTCGGAATCCCACCGCAGACCCTTGATTCGAAAATTGCGAGTCTCGGAATAGATAAGCGCCGGTTCAAGGTGAGCGCTGCCGGGCGTCGCCGGGCTTAACCCTCCGTACTCGGTTCCGATCGCTTGGATGTTAGTCCGTCAAATAGGTTCATCCGCAAACTTTCCCTCAGCACTCACCACACTCGACTCGCGCCGAATTCTGATCTAGTTTCCTGATAGTTCAGGACTCCTGAATCTTCAGAAATTTCTTGCGGTGTAACTTCCGTCCATTCAACAAATTATTTTGGAGTCCCAGTTGCATTGCCTTATCGCGTCGGCGATTCGACGAAGAGTGGCAGTGAGGATCGAGAAAAGTTCGCAAAGCGGAAAGACGACGATCTATCTGATTGGCCACTTTCAATCGGAGCATTTGGAAGAATTGAAAAAACAGTTTCTTGAAAACGGGCCGCAATTTGTACTCGATTTGAAGGAAGTGACGCAGGTGGACGTGGATGTAGTTCGGTTCCTGGGAACCTGTCGCGCTGTGGGCGTGAAGATCGTGCATTGCTCGCCCTACATACGCGAGTGGATGAACCGGGAGCGCCGAGCTGGAACGCCCTGAATTGAGCACGGACAAGGAATTGATTCAGCCGAGGGCACACAACGAGGAGTGCAGGGAATGACGGATTCGTCTTACGCGCCAATTTTAACCGCATCGCAAATTGAACGGATTCGGGCATTTGCGAAGGTGCGCAAAGTCACTGCCGGTGAAATTCTCTATCAACCGGGCGACGACACGCCTCCCGTTTACGTCGTGATTTCCGGTGGTATAAAAATTCTGGCGCTCGGCGGTCCAGAAGAGCGGACCGTCACCGCATATGGCACCGGCCAATTTTCCGGTGAGCTGCTTATGATTTCGGGAAGGAAATCAATTTACCGCTGCCAGGCCACGGAAAGCGGAGCGCTGCTCGAATTGAGTGCCAGGGACTTGCACACCCTGATCGGAAAAGATGCGGAGCTCAGCGACATATTCATGAAAGCATTCCTCGCTCGCCGGCTTTCTCTCCGAGAAAAAGGGGAAGGAAACGTAGTCGTCCTCGGCTCCCGTTACTCCGCCAATACCCTCGCGATCAGGGAGTTTCTGACGCGCGACGGGCATCCGTTCACCTATCTCGACTTGGATGTCGATCAAACAGCGCAGGAACTTCTGGACCGGTTTGGAGTCTCGATAAAAGACATTCCCGTAGTGGTCTGCAACAACGCGCGGGTGCTGCGAAATCCGTCTCCTCAAGAGATTGCGGAGTGCCTGGGCTTCAACTCCAACATTGATGACTCCCACGTTCGCGATCTCGTCGTTGTCGGTGCCGGGCCTGCTGGATTGGCCGCTGCCGTGTACGCGGCTTCGGAAGGATTGGATGTACTTGTAATCGAGAAGGCCGCTCCCGGCGGCCAAGCAGGATCCAGCTCAAAGATCGAGAATTACCTGGGCTTTCCGACCGGCCTTTCCGGGCAGGAGCTGGCAGCGCGTGCGATCGCCCAGTCCGAAAAATTTGGCGCGAAGATCATGGTGGCACGCGCGGTGGAGCGCCTCGATTGCGGCAAGCGGCCTTATCGGGTCCATCTCGGCGATGGGCAAGAGATTCCTGCGCGCGCAATCGTTCTCGCCACCGGTGCGCAATACAACAAACCTTCCATCGGAAACCTGGACGCCTTTTCCGGTAAGGGAATTTATTACAACGCGACCTTCATGGAGGCGCAGCTCTGCGCGGACGAGCCGGTAATTGTGATCGGAGGCGGCAATTCCGCGGGACAGGCCGCGGTGTTCCTCGCGCAAACCGCGGCGTGCGTCGAGATGCTCGTACGCTCGAAGAACCTGAGAGAAACCATGTCGCGTTACCTCGTGCAGCGAATCGAGGAGAATCCGCGCATTCAGGTGCGCTACTCAAGCGAACTCACAGCACTGGAGGGCGAGGCGCACTTGGAGCAGGTGTCATGGATTCGGAAAGACACGGGCAAGATATCCACGCAGCCCATCCGCCACGTCTTCGTGATGGCCGGCGCGTCGCCGAGAACGGAGTGGCTCTCGGGATGCCTGTCCCTCGACAAAAAAGGATTCGTTCTTACGGGACGTGATCTGGGATCGGAAACATCGCCGATTCCATGGCCGTTGTCACGCCCGCCGCAGATGCTGGAGACGAGTGTGCCCGGAGTGTTTGTGGTGGGCGACGCCCGCTCGGGAAATGTGAAGCGGGTCGCTTCGGCTGTGGGCGAAGGTTCGATCGTCGTGCATATGGTGCATCAAGTCTTGGCGGAGGCTTAGCGAAGTGTCATTCGAGGTCAGCGCTCCGGAGGGAGATCTGCATGGCAGGTGACAACAATACGGGACTCGGCTCGATGCAGTTCAGGACCGTTGACGGGTTGCGAATCCGATTTGCCACAAACAAGAAGAAGGATGGCGATCCGATATTGCTTCTCAGCCCGTTGCCCGAGAGCATATTGGCCTTTCTTCCGACATGGGAAACGTTCTCTGCGCTTGGCCCTGTTGTAGCCGTGGACCTTCCTGCATTCGGCCAATCCGAGAGCCGCTCGGAAATCAGGGCACCGGAGGCTCTGGGAGAATTCATCCTGCGCATTCTGGATGCCTTCGGACTTAAGCAGCCTCATGTGGTCGCGCCTGACGTGGGCACTCCGGCCTGCCTGTTTGCAGCCGCGAACCATCCCGCCATTTTCAAGAGTCTGGTGATCGGAAGCGGCGCAACGGATCACACCGACATCGGAGACATACTGGACAAGATCGTCAATGCGCCTTCACTTGAACCGTTCAAGAACCTGACCGGAGAACAATTTGTCCGCGGCGCAATCGAAAACATGAAGCAGTACAGGCTCCCGGAATACGCGCTCCAGGATTACCTGACCTCCTATGCAGAGGATCGGTTCTGGAACGCAATGGCATTCGTTCGAGATTACCCGAACTCTCTTCCGCGTCTCGCCAAGCGGCTCGGTGGCATCACGGTGCCCTGCCAGATCACCGTCGGTCGGCACGATCCGTTCGTACCTGTTTCCAATGCGGAGGGTCTGCACAAGGGACTCGTCAAGAGCAATCTCAATGTCCTTGATTGTGGACATTTCGTTTGGGAAGACGCGGCCGCCGAATATGGCCGGCTCGCGAGCGATTTCATCAAGGGCGCTTACGCAAAGCTCTAGATTCGCGTGGTGGTCGCTAAAACGTTCTAGGCACTTTTTCTTCGAACGAACAGGCAGCCCAGGAGGGCACGGTCTATGAAGTCAGCCAAGCAGCTTCTACAAGCTTACATCGATGGTTCCGCAAAAGAAGCCGCGTCACTGTTTGCGGAGAACGGCGCGCTCGAACTTCCTTATCTGGCCGATCTCGGAGTGGAACCGCGCTATGAAGGGCCAAAGAACATCGAAGCCTTTCTTACTTTCCTGCACGAAAAGATGTACCCGAACTTCAAGTTCGTTGACGTGAAGATCTATATCGATACACCCGACCAGGCATTTGGCGAGTACACGATTCATCAGAAGTCCGTGATTTCCGGAAAGCTGGTCCATCAGCGTTTCTTTGGTCACTGCACCGCGGCCGAGGGGAAGATCGTCCTGCTTCGGGAGGCGCTGAACGTGCTCGCCGCGGCCGATGGAATGTTCCCGAACGGCATAGAGGATGTCCTAAATAAGAAGTAAGGAGTTCCGAGGATTCACTCGAAGAGGGAGGCGTGAACACCATGTCCGACGATCGCACGCTATCGCAATCCACGGTAACCGCAACCATTCAAGCGCCCATTGAAAAGGTGAACATTGGCGATTGGCTGCTCCATCTTCCGGACGCCGAATATCAGCGGTGCTCCGGCGCACACATCGCGGGAGGGAGCTCCACGAGCGACAACGGGCGCCCGATGTCCATCAACGTCGAGACGATCGGCGATGCGTTCGTGGTTCAGCACTACGTCGCCGAAGTCCACGAGCCGCACTTCTGCCGCATGGTTTCGATTTCCGATTCCGTCTCTCCGGCCGGCCGTACGAAACTTCAGGTGGTTTGGGAGCTCAGCGTCAAGAAGATCGACGAACGAAGCTGCGAGTACACCAATCATGTCCACTCAACTGCCATCGATCAAACGTTGGAATTCTTGAAGGCGCACGACATTTCATTTGAGAACGCGCGCGACGCACGGCAGTGAGCCTCGCACGCACACAATCAAGAGGAAACTCCCAAGTTCGCGAAGAGTATCGAACGTAAGGCGCTATCGGCTTCAGATCCCAACGGAGGAAGAGCAATGAAGGTCCTATTCGTCATCAGCAGTTCCGAAACTGCATTCTGGCTGTCGGAAGTTACGCATCCTTACTGGCACCTGACGGAGCGCGGCGTTGAAGTCGATTTCGCGAGCCCGCAGGGCGGCAAGGTCGTATTCGATCACTACAGCGATCCCTATTTCGAGAAATCACTTGAGCCAGATGACCTCGTCAGCAAAGGTTTTCTGTCGGATAAGAAGACTGCGGCCAAGTTTGAAACCACGCTGAAACTGAAGGACGTCGATTTGAGCCAGTACGACGCCATCCACGTCGCCGGCGGACGTGGTGCGACATTCGATTTATTTCCGAATGAGGACGTGGCGAAGGCTCTTGAGTATTTTTGGGCGAAGAACAAGGTGGTTGGAGCCATTTGCCACGGCGCGATCGCTCTCGGAAATATTCCGGAACGGATTCGTGGCCGTCAGGTGACCGGGTTTACCCTTGAGGCCGACAAGCAGTTGCAAGCTACTTTTGGAAGTGGCTTCATCATTCCGAACTATCCACAGACGGTGCTTGAGAAGACCGGCGCAATCTACTCGAGCACGAAGCCGTACACACCTAAAGTAATCATCGACGGTAAGTTGATCACCGGCCAGGACCAATCGGCCGCATCGGAATATGCGCTCGTTCTGTTGCACAAAATGACAGGCCAAAGCCCGGTTTCCGGCTCCTAAACAGAGACATGACTTGGGAGGAGACATGCTGTTCCACGTGAGTATCACCGTCCGCATCCCCCATAACGCGGATCCGGAGAAGATTAAACAACTCGGTGCCCAGGAGCACGAGCGCGCCAAGGAACTGCAGCTGCAAGAGAAATGGGTACATCTCTGGCGCGTCGCGGGCAAGTATGCAAACGTCAGCGTCTTCGATGTGGAGAGCGCAGACGAACTCCACGAAATTTTGAGTTCGCTGCCACTTTACCCCTTTATGGAGATCGACGTGACCGCCCTGTGCCATCATCCGGGTTCGCTCGAGCCGGCCACCAAATGACGAGCAGCGCTGAGGACCCGATCCTATGATTTTCTTTATGCAAATGCGGTGGAACATTGAGGGAAGGCTAAAGCTCGAAGAGGTTTGGGATCTGGAAATCGAAGAGGCTAAGGCCGCTAAAGATGGATTCAAGCTTATCGGTATGTACAAGGTTGCGGGGCAGAGGCGGGTCATCGCTATCGTGGAAATAGAAACCGCGGAAGAGTTGGATCGAACGATCCTCGGCCGGCTGCCGCTCCGCGAATACCTCGAGTTCGAAGCCATCTGGCCTCTCCGGAGTTTTGACAGCTTTCTCGACGATTGCCGGACGCACTTTGGGGCCAGAGCGGCAAAGACATAGGGAAAAGGCATTAAAACTTTCGAGAGACTTATCCGGTTCAGAAGGAAACGGGAAAGTGAGGAGGACAAGATGATTGGAGGAAAAAAACGCATGAAGACCTATTTTACGTCACGAACGTTCGTGATGAAGCTTGCTTTACTTTGTCTCTTAGGAGCATCGATTGTCGGGGCTCAAACGGCGCAGTCGAATGGCCCCACAACGGATGCCGAGAAGATTGCGGATGCGCTGAGAGCCGGTCCGACCTTTATTACCAAAGACGCGACGATTCTTGACTGGCCAACGACGCAGGGTGGTGAATATCGTGTATTGCGAAAAGGAACGAGCGAGTGGACGTGCCTTCCCGCCTTTCCGGGCTATTCGCACGACGAACCAGGCTGCTTTGATGTTGCGTTCATGCAATGGATCAAACAAAGTTTAGCCGGCCAAGAGCCTCATATCGACAAGGTCGGCATTGCTTACATGTATGTCGGTGCCTGGGTTCCCAACAAGTCGGGCGACGCTAAGACCCCGCAGGGTGAAGATTTTCACGTGGGTCCGCACATCATGATCGTGAGTCCTCATGAGAATCAGAAAGAATTGCAGTCTTTTAGTCACGACGGATCCAACGGCATGCCTTACGTCGCGCACCTTCCGGGCGGGACCGATCTCTATCTGGTAATTCCCTATCATCAATCGAACGAGCACTGAAACCGCTGAGTGCGCTGCGCACTCAGGCGCGGTAAGGAGTGAATCAACCATGAAGACAGTGCGCTGCACATTTTCAACGATCGCGATCTTCGCATGCTTTGTGTTCCCAAACGCAGGTAATGTGATCGCGCAAACGGATAAAGAACAAGAGATCAAACGCATTTACAAACAACTGATTGATGCGGAGAACAAGCACGATCTCGCGTCGGTGCGCGAAGTGGTTTGGAATTCTTCCTCAACTCTGTTTGTTGCCAAGGCTCCGGTAGGCTGGCGCGGTTATTGGGGGATTGACGATGTGATGCAGCACTTGCACGACATGTATCAGCAGCCGTTTCGGATCGACCCAATCTACGAAGAAGAAAAAGTTGTCTTCATCACGCCCGAAATTGCGGAGACCTATGCGCCGGTTCGAATCACAGTGGCGTACGGTGGGCAAAACCCCGTTCCCAAGCCGTTTGTGATGGTGTTGATCTGGATCCAGACGCCGCAAGGTTGGAAGATGGCGACCGATATTCCGATTCCGGTTCCACCCGATCCCACAGCGCACTGACGTTAAATCGTCTGGCGAGACTTCTAAAGCCCAACATTTGGAGAGACGACATGAACGAAACAGAAAAAAAGAAAATCGCTCAGAAATTCATCACCGGCCTAAGCAATCGCGACGCAAACCTATTGAAGTCCATCATGACTGATGATGTTGTTTGGAGCTTGCCGGGGAAGAGCCTAATGTCCGGCGAAGCGCATGGCGTGGATGCTATCCTCAAGCGATCTGAGACTCTTAATCGTTATGAGGTGAAGATCGAGCTGGAACATGTTGTCTTCGGCTATCAGGACGTCGCGTTACACCTCCACAACACCGGCAAACGTGGGGACAAGATTCTCGATGAGCATCTGACTACCGTCTGCTCGCTTCGCGGGAACAAGATCCGTCGTCTTGATACCTTCATCTCCGACGTGGACATGCTCAACGCCTTCTTTGTCTGAGGGTCCGAGGAAGTAGCCTAGATGTGTACCAGAGTAGGTCTCAAGAACAATATAAAAAGAGACCGTGAGCCATGGTGCTGATGTCTGTTGGCCCGACCTCGGAAAGGCCAAATTCCAACGCGACCTTTCGCATTGGTGTGGACCACACGCGCTCGTAACCCTCGTTGCGAGTGAGTGTATGAGTTTGGTTCAGGGAAATCTCTCCTGAGCTCGATGCTAGGTGCTCGTGCTTCGCGTAAGTTTAGCGAGATTATTCGCGGTGGACGCTCTGCACGAAAGGAGACAGATTTCCCAACGCGCAGTCCCGAAAAGCAGACGCGACGCGTCCTGGAGTGAACCCCTAAACTGAGACAAGTTCTATATCTGCCCCACGATTACTTCCGAGTTGCCGACCACCCGCCCAGAATCGTCGGCATCCTCTGCAATGGGCTGCGTCGGCTATAATTTGCGCGCGCGCATGGCCCTTGCGGTGCCGGTTGGTCATGCAATCGTCAAGCATTTATCAGGAGCAATCATGGGTCAAGATAGTTTTATTCCGGTTGCAACCAATGCCAGGTCGCGAAGCGACCTCGTCGAGCGAGGGTTCAGTCGTCAGCCGCTCAGGGTTGATGTGGACGTAGCACGCTCGTTGGAAGCGTTATCCCATGCCGCCTGGTCCGTTCCAAAGGACAAATACTACGATGGGGGCGACAGGTATCATTCCTTAAATCGTGTCAGGGCCGAGATTGTTGAGGGCGGTGTAAAGGTTTGGTTGAGCGAAGAGAGCACGCCCTATGTGCAGCTGAAAAAATACAATACGACAATCGGCGGCCAGCCGCGAGAGTACGCTCCGCTGCCCCCGGCGATCGCCGGTTCCATAGGCGTTCGCAAGATGATTGCTCACCATCTTCATTCCCTACCGCTGTCGACGGTGGGTACGAAGTATTTGGTCAACGTTCATCTAATAAGGTTCACGGCTGCGCCTGGCCGGCCGTGCGACACGAGTCCACCGGGCTTACATAAAGACGGGGAAAAGTACATCGCCACGCATCTAGTGGGCCGCTGCGGCGCTCAGGGTGGCGAAGTCATCATAACCGACAATGACAAGCAGGAAATGGATCGCTTCACGATGCGCGAATCGGGTGAGTGTTACGTCTTCGACGATGAACGCATCTGGCATATGTTGACGCCAGTGGCCGTATTGGAAGGCAATCAGTACGCTTACCGTGACACGCTGGCATTCGATATGCTGCCAGAGGGCTGGGAACCCGTGAAGTGATCGGAGACGGAGGGACTCGAACCCCGGCCAGGTGTTAGCCCGTACAACGGTCTAGCACATTCAGCTTGTCGTCTACCGGCATCAGATCACTTCCGGTTAGCCGACAATTCGCCCAGAATCTCGCCTTTCGCGTCCCACAACCCCGTTTTTGGATAGCTTCTGAGTAGCCGAAGCCACCCCGCAATGTCTCGCCCGAGGACGGCATTTCGAAATATCGCGCGTCACCCTACGTCAACTGGATGCCATGGTTCCGAGCCCAAGGGCCACCAAACTCCTGATCTGCTTTTGGACTACCACTGCAGGTACAGCCACCCTGATCGCGACCAATGCAACTCCTGCTATCACGATCATCGCAAATGAGATTAGATTTTGCGCGGTGGCTGTAAAAGCGTCAAATGTAATACTGAAATTTCCTTGTTTCGTCGCAACCTGTCCCATAGATCCTTCTGCGCCGGCTTGAATTGATTCGTATGCCATATTGCTGCTGAAAGCAAGACTTCATGAGTAGGGGCAGAACCTGCTACCTTTGCAGCGGAGAGTGCACTTATTGATCACTCCGCTTCTAGATCCAGCGCGGCATCGAACAGAGCGACAAGCACAAGTAGCCCAACAACAATTACTGGCACTCGATGTGGTAGCGGAACGAGTTCAAGCTTTTCATAGTTGAGCAGGAAGGCGAGGATCATCGCAACCAGACCCAGCATCTTTGCGTTAGCCCATCTGATTTGCGAAAGCACTTCATGTTTATCTGGAAAGGTACCGCTCGATCCGTTAAGAAAGTTAACACCTCCAAGAAGGCGAGACTTGTAATCCCGTATCCATTGGAGATTCGCCACAATTGCGAAGAGTAACGTTCCAATCAAAAGCATAAGGCAAACATGTTTTGCCACATGAAACCTAGGTGGCAGTTTCAGCTGGAGGTAGTAGACGGCTACAAATATTGGTGCAAGCAAGAACCTAACGGAGACAAACCGCT
>Ga0209007_1000229_pt1 | contig 29288 bp, 21 predicted proteins | sample JacPinW_OM1H0_O2_FD_187961 | JGI IMG/M metagenome (GOLD analysis project Ga0209007, IMG submission 187961) | Forest soil microbial communities from Algoma, Ontario, Canada - Jack Pine, Ontario site 1_JW_OM1H0_O2 (SPAdes) (version 2) | ecosystem: Environmental > Terrestrial > Soil > Boreal... | reverse complement strand
CAGAACCGGGGCCAACGTAAACAAGTTTGACGGTGACGGGGCCGGTCGGCTCGTCTGGTTCTAATTCGGTGGTCGATGCGCTCGCACGTTCGGCACGAATCGTCTCGGCCGCCTCGGCGGCCAGGGCCGTCTCGGCGGCCGGGCTCGCCTCGGCGAGCGGGGTGTGAGTGTTCGCAGCATTTCGCGCATAGTCAGCGTATGCGGTTAGGGGGGAGACGTATTTGACTGGTTCATTGACTGAGCGGGGGACTGGATCAAGGTTGCGACTGGCCATAAGAGCTTCGACGTCTACTGTCATGGGGCCGGTTTGTCCTCCGGCCCAGGGGGGCGCGGGGCGCCCTGTTCGAAATCTGTTCATCATCCTTCTCCAATATTCCCAATTTGGGACTGAGTGGCTTTTGGTGAAGCTCGCTCGCCCATGCGTCTTTCGTGGGCACTTTTTTTTGTGCCTCGACCGATGGTAAGTGAAAAGATTCGAAATTCAAGGGTATGGGATAAGAAACCTTGTATCTAACTTGATGGTAAAGAGTTGCGAGGAAAAATAGTTTGGTGTGAGATTCCCGAAATGGGAAATGCAGATTTGTGGCAAAAGGTCGATCGGAACAAATGCCGCAATTACTAAGCGAAGGTCAAACAGCAGAGCAAAAGCGAACAGCAGGTCCCTCACCGCCATCCGCAAACTACGCGGCTGGGTTCGGGATGACAACGTAAACAAAAAGGCATAGTCAAAAGCGAAAACTGAAGCAAAAACAAAAGCAGAAGCAGAAACAAAAACAGAGACAAAGAAAAAACAGAGACAAAGAAAAAACAGAGACAAAGAAAAAACAGAGACAAAGAAAAAAGCAAGTCACGCCTGTCGGCGGCTAGAATCTTCCGTTCGTGTCGGCGCTTTGGCCTTTCTTTTTCACGTTGTCATCCCGAGCGAGGCGCTTTTTGCCGACGAGGGACCTGCTGTTCGCTTGGCTTGATTTATTTCGTTTTGTCTTGCGCGAGATCGGCTGCTAAATCGTCCCACGTTGGATTGATCTTCTCGATGAGTGCGATTTTCTTCTCGCGTCGCCAACCTTTTATTTCTTTCTCGCGACCGATGGCGGCTTTGATGTCACCGAACGTTTCGTAATGCACTAAGCGATGTACGCGATACTGCGAGGCGAAGCCGGGCACACGTCCGTCTCTATGCTGCTGAATTCGTTTACGAATGTTGTTCGTTACGCCGGTGTAAAGCGTTCGCGAGCGGCTAGCAAGAATGTAAACGCAGTAAGTGCGATCCATCGGAAGAGCGGCAAGAGCCTAACGGAACAATGCCATAAGGTCTAAGCGAAGTACAGACGGCAAGACAAAAGCAAACAGCAGGTCCCTCACCGCCATCCGCAAAACGCGCGGCTGGGTTCGGGATGACAACGTTAAGAAAAAGATGAAGGCAAAAACAAAACAACAGCACAGTTTTGTGTGTGCGTGCGAAATGGCGTGATGGCGGTCAGACTAGGGTTGAAGCGCCAAAAAATTCGTAAGAGCTGTGGCCCATCGTTTGGAAGAAAACCCCGAAGATGGATGGGCAATTCGCGTGAAAAGGGTCGAGTGGCCGTCAACTGTTGCGGTGCAGCAAGGCTCGACGGTTTCCGGGATAATGCTGTCGATCCACCTTTGACCCGCTTCTAGTTCCACATATTCCCAATTGGTGAGTCCCCAAACAATTGCGTGAGTAGGTCTATGATCTTGCACCATCCTCCGCAAAGTTCTTATGTTCTCTGGATCTTCTCTCTGTTGTCGGGTGAGCCTTACACGAGGGCCGCCTGGGAAGGCATTCACGTTGTAGTTGTGAAAGATCACAGAATGCCAAAATGTTTGAGCGTCATCATCCGAACAATTTTGACCTAATACGGCGCGTTCAAAATTTGTATAGGTGCGGCGCTGTCCTCCTCTGAATTCTCCGGCAATTCGTGCCGTGATGATTCGACGATCTGTATATTCTTCATCGTATCTGGATTCGCCTATGACTAGGGGCTTGACGCGATTCTCGCTGTAGTTGCTGCCTATCCAAGGTTCGAACATTATCCCCCCTGTTTCGCCGTAAACGCGTTCGGTAACGAATCAAAGGGTTCAGCCGGGGCCGCTTCCCATTCGCATCACACCGGGGCTTTATGGTTTGAGCGCTTCCCTTAGTACACTCTCGACGAGAACCCATTCGTCGGCGTGCTCACGTGCAAGGCGCTCCATGATTCTCACCTTTAGTTTTATGGGGCTCACCTTCACCCCGAAACGCGAGTGGAGGTCGCTAAAGAATCGTTTGCCGTTGCAGAGAGATATCCACTCGGCCTCCCATTTCGGGAGGAGTATCCTTCGCTCTCCCTCGCAGTACCGCTCAAATTCTGCACACCACGTTGGACCTTCTAGATTGCAAATTTGTTGTTGAACGGATGAAAGGCGCTGAAAGAGCAGGGCGGCGCTTTCTGCAAAAGACTTGCCGAACAAGTCACGGTGCGGCGGTGGACCTAGACTTCCGAAAACGTGCCGCTTGCAAACGATTTCGGCTACTGTGTCGTCCAGCTGACTCATAGCTATCTCGTGGAAAATGCCAGGAACTTCACCCCGCGTTTCAATCTTATGACGCGAGATCCCATCGTCTCGAAAAAGGTCGTAGATCACTTTATCGTTAATCAAATAGTTTTCGATGCAGCGTCGTTTCCATTGAGTCACGCGCACCAAGGCGGTGCTAGCGAGCTGAGTGGGTGCGTGATCAAGATCAAATATAAAGCATTTGAGAGTGTCTATTTCTCCCCGCCGTTCCGCATCTAATAGAGTCCGAATCTCGCGTTCAACGTTGCCACGCCCTTCGAGTTGAGTAACTTTATACCGGTTTAGAGTGCTTGCAAATCCGGCATCCAAAATGTCAATGTCATCGGCGCCTTCGACGAAAATACTGCCGCTTGAAAACAGTACATCGCTTGCGGATGTTCCTAAGCGCCGAAGCGCATCGAACACCTCTTTCTTATCCTCAGGTAGAATCGGTGAAATGACAGTTTTAGATTGCAAGTGATGGAGCGAACAATCTGATCGATCGAATGCCACGCCGAGAATTTCGGGAGAATGCGAGCATATGATTGCGTGCAGGTGTTTCGGCTTCAGATATTCGTCGATTAGGAATGGCAACAAAATTTTACAGACAGGTGGATTCAGGTGAAGTTCTGGCTCGTCTATTAAGATTATCCCGCCTTCCGCGACACTGCGACCTATAAGCAAGAACATTAGAATTAGGCCTTTTTCACCGCTGCTCATACTATCGAGATCGAAAGTTTGGCCTGTTGCAATGTCCTTGACCAGTACTGACACCAATCCGAACGGGTTTATTGTTAGGTCTAGGATGTCCCGCTCCTTCATGAGATGCGAGAATATTTTCCTTATGTCTTCCCGAATCCCAGCGGGATTTCCTGAATTTAGAAGATAATTATTTATTATCGTAGTTTTGAGTCTGTGGAACTTTGTTTGGGGCTGACTATTGTAAGACGCCAGCTGTGCAGCTACATCTGGCGCGCCCAGCTGAATAGCCACTTCGCCCGTAGGCATCGCGCGGTCTGCTGGGAAGTAGCTAAAGAGGGTCTGATTTGGGGGCAAATGTCCTTCAAGCGCCGCAACCACCAGCTGCGATAGCGGTTCGAGCCCGGAGAAATTCTGGGTTTGGGGGTCGTACGTCAACTGCAGGGTGCAAGTTTTCGAAGTTTTTACAGGAGTAAGGTTGGTCGTAACAAAATTATTTGCATCCGCCACTGCGCCCTGTCCCTGCGGCGAAGACAAGAATTGAACCAGCGCAAGTCGATCTTGGCCTGCTAAGCCTAGGCGCGACTGAACCACCAAGTTGACAATTTCGGGAAGCATGGTGTCAAGCTTGTCTATCTCGGGCTGCGTAAGTTCGTACTTACAGGAAATCACAAGCGGGGCTTTAGGGTTGCGAGCGAGCGCAGCGAAATTTATTTGCTGTGGCAAATGGGGAGAGATAGCGCTAAGGCTAATAAGAGCCTGTTGTCCTTCATTAGTGACCCTAGGGGCTAGTTGCCTCCAAAATGGTCGTTTTACCAACTGCGTTCGGGCCGACGATTACGTCAGCCAATCCGCGAAATGTGACATTAATGTCTTCGAGAGCTCGAAAGTTGTGTATTGAGAGGTGCTGAAGTCGCATGCGGTAGCTCCGGGAATAAAGTTCCCTACACTAGACCTTTATAAACAAGAAGGGCAACAGCGGACCTAACGAGGAACAAAATCTCAGCTAGTTTACGAGTTAACAAGACTGAGGAAACTATTTCTAGTAGTTCGTACGACGCGAGTGGCCATGCTAGAGTTAGCGGCTCGCGCGCAGAACTAAGCGAACAGCAGGTCCCTCACCGCATCCGCAAAGCACGCGGATGTGATTCGGGATGACAACGTTAGGAATGAGGGCAAAAAAAGTAACGTAAAGAATAAGGCCCAAAAGAAAAGGAAAGAATAAGGCAAAACACCGGAGGGGAAGTGGCTTATCGGGATTTGAGGGAATTTGTCAGGGTGCTGGAAAAAAAAGGCGAGCTGGAGAAGATTTCGGCGGAGGTGGATCCCGTCCTGGAAATTACGGAGATAACCGACCGGGTGGTGAAGGCGGGCGGGCCGGCGCTGCTGTTCGAGCGGGCGAAAGGGTCGAAGATTCCGGCGGTGACGAACCTTTTGGGGAGCGAGCGGCGCATGTGTATGGCGCTGGAAGTTGACACGCTGGACGAAGTGGCGGAGCGAGTGCATTCGTTTCTGGATGTGAAATCGCCGCAGGGACTTTTTGAAAAAGTGAAGATGCTGCCGAAGCTGGCGGAGATGGGGTCGTTTTTTCCGAAGGCGGTGCGCAACGGCGCGTGCCAGGAAGTGGTCCGCACGGAAAACTTTTCGCTCGATTACTTTCCAATTTTGAAGTGCTGGCCGCAGGATGGCGGACGTTACATCACATGGCCGATGGTGATTACGAAAAATCCCGAGACAGGCAAGCGGAACGTGGGCTGTTATCGCATGCAGGTGTACGACGGGCGCACGACGGGGATGCATTGGCAGACGCAGAAGCATGGCGCGGAACATTTCCGCAACGCCCGTGCGAAAGATCCGAAAGGGAAGATTGAAGTGGCGGTGGCGATTGGAGCGGATCCGGCGACGGCGCTGGCGGGAATTTTGCCGGTGCCTCCGGACATGGACGAATTTTTGTTTTCAGGATTCATGCGCAGAGATCCGGTGGAGCTGGTGCAGTGCAAGACGGTGGACCTGGAAGTGCCGGCGAACGCGGAAATAGTGTTGGAAGGGCATGTGAATTTGGGCGAGATGCGGACGGAAGGGCCGTTTGGCGATCACACGGGATTTTATTCGTTGGAAGGAGAGTTTCCCGTTTTCCACATTGATTGCATCACGCATCGCAAAGAGCCTCTGTATCTGACGACGATTGTGGGGCCGCCTCCGCAGGAAGACTATTTTATGGGTCACGCGATCGAACGGATTTTTATGCCGGTGATGAAGATGCAGTATCCGGAGATTGTGGACGTGGCGATGCCGGCGGAAGGAATTTTCCAGAACTTGATGATTGTGTCGATACGGAAGAGCTATCCGGGGCAGGCGCGCAAGATTATGAACGCGATATGGTCGCTGGGGCAGGCCATGTTTACGAAGGTAGTAGTGGTGGTGGACCACGACGTGAATGTTCAAGATTCGCGCGAAGTGGTGTGGAAGGCGTTGTGCGCGATCGATCCGGAGCGGGACATACAGTTTGTGATGGGGCCGGTGGACACGTTGGACCATGCGGCGCGGCGTCAGGATTACGGGTCGAAAATGGGAGTGGATGCCACGCGCAAGTGGAAGGAAGAAGGGTACGCGGGGCGTTGGCCGGATGAGATAAAGATGGACGAGAGCACAAAACGGCAAGTTGACAAAATTTGGAAGCAAATAAAACTTCGAATGCCCGGCAAAAATGAATGAGGCTAAGAGGCTCGCGGGAACGGCACCGCGAAAGGAAGGTGCTGGCGCGCCGTTGTTTTTTGTAGGAGGTTTACAGTCCGTATCGCGACTTTGGAACTCGTCCCTCAGCGGCTGAAGCCGCCGCAATGATTTTGCCTAAGTTACGGCACGACTAAAGTCGTGCCCTGACGAAAATCGGAGTTGCGACACAGAGTGTTTAGCTCCGAGCCCTGAAAAGGGAGATGAGGGCAGAAAACGGCAAGTTGACAAAATTTGGCAGAAAATAAAAGACCGGATGGAGCCAAAGAAGAACTAGACCGTAGCGACACCGGCATGCGGCAACCCCTTCGCCTGAGGCTCGCGTTTCGCCCTTCTATATAAGGGTTTCAAGCACTTACCTGTACTTTTGACCTGTACGTTTTCGCCTGCCTGTCCCGCTGACCGGGTTTTTACCAATAGCACACGCGCCGACAATGTTGATTGACACTCGCCGAGGTGGATGCAATAAACAGTAAAAGCGCACGGTACCGGGCGTAGCAGTACTAACGGGTAGCGAGCAAAGAACGAATAGATTCCGAAAAAAAATAGAAGGGTAGAGAGAAGGCGGGTCCGACCTGCGAAGCGGGACGGAGTGAGGAGCGAGGGGCCGCGCGATGTTCAATCTGGGGAAAACGAAATCATTAATCGGCCTGGATATCGGCTCGAGTTCCGTGAAGGCGGTCGAGCTGAAGAAGTCGAAGGCAGGCTACGAGCTGGTGAGTTACGGGATAGAGACGTTGGCGCAGGATACGGTGGTGGACGGCGCCATCATGGACGCACCTTCGGTGGCCGAGAAGATTATCTCGATATTCGACAACCAGAAGATCAAGGCGAAGGACGTGGCGACGTCGGTATCGGGGCATTCGGTGATCGTCAAGCGGGTGAGCATGCCGCTGATGACGGAAGAAGAGTTGTTTGACCGGGTGCAGGCGGAAGCGAGCCAGCACATCCCGTTTGATATCGCGGACGTGAACCTGAGCCATCAGCTGCTGGAAGCTACCGAGAACCAGATGGACGTTCTGCTGGTGGCGGTGAAGAAAGACAAGATTCTGAATCACACGAACGTGCTGGCGCAGGCGGGGAAGACTCCGGTGGTGGTGGACATCGACGCGTTCGCGCTGCAGAACTGTTTTGAAGTGAACTATGAGCCGGACCCTTCGCAGGTGGTGGCGCTGCTGAATATCGGCGCGAGCGTGATGAACATCAACATCGTGCGCGGGTGGACGCCGCTGTTTACGCGCGACGTTTCGGTGGGCGGCAACCAGTACACCGACGCGTTGCAGAAGGAACTGGATTTAAGTTTCGAGGATGCCGAGAAGTTGAAGATGGGCGGAACGCTGGCGGGAGTGAGCGAAGAGCAGCGCACGGCGATTCTGCGGTCGGTGTCGGACATTCTAATTTTGGAGATACAGAAGACCTTCGACTTTTTCCGTGCGACGGCGAGCGGAGAAAACATCCGCAGGATTTACGTGGCGGGAGGGACTTCGCGCGTTCCCGGGCTGCTGGACTTGCTGAAGGAAGAGTTTGCGATGCCGGTCGAGGAGCTAGATCCATTTCGCAAGATTGCAATCAATTCAGGGCGTCATGATGAAAGCCAGATACGCGAGTTGGCGCCGCGCCTGGCAATCGCAGTGGGGTTGGCGCTGAGGAGCTTTGACACGCCATGATTCGGATCAATTTACTTGGCCAGGCTCGTCCGAAGGCCACCAAACAAGCGGTACCGCTGGAAGCGACGATGCAGATCATCTTCCTGCTGGTGGCGTTGGGACTGGCTGCGGTGGTGCTGTCGGTGACATATTTCCAGCAGAAGAAAGAGCTGGATGCGACGAACGCGCGGATCGCGGCGCTACGCGCGGAAAAACAGAGTTTGCAGCAGGTGAAGCAGGACGTGGACCGCTTCGAAACGCAGAAATCAGTGCTGGAGCAACGCATCAACGTGATTGAAACCTTGCAGAAGAACCGCACGGGCGGCCAGGAATTGCTGCAAATGGTGGCGAACACGGTGGTGCGGGTGGATGCACTGTGGCTAACGTCGCTCGAGCGCACGGGTGACAACCTGAAAATCAGCGGCGAAGCAGGGTCGATTAATGCAGTGGCGAACTTCATTACGCAACTGAGACGCTCCGGGTATTTCGACAAGGTTGAGATTCAAGAGGCGAAAGAAGATGACGTGGTGAAGACGGTGCAAACGTACAACTTCACGATGACGGCGACCGTAGCGCAGTCCTCCAATCCCGATGCGCAACCGCAAGCGAAGCCGGCATCCACGCCTCCTCCGCAGCCCGCGGCCCCAGGGAGGAGCTAGCAATGGCAACTTCTTTTAAAGATTGGCCCTGGCCGCTACAAGCGCTGTTCTACCTGGGATTGACGGTAGTGATCATCGCGGCTGGATTTTACATTCCGGGATTGCCGTTAGCGTCCGTGCGGGCGCAATTGCAAGACGCGCAGAAACAAGAGAAACCGCTGGAGCAGGAAGTTGCGAATTTGCGAGTTTACAAGCAACGGCGAGCGGAACTGCAATCGCAGATGGATGCGCTGCAAAAGCAGCTGGCCACGTTGCAAACAATCGTGCCGGAAGAGAAACAGGTTGACCAATTCATGCTGATGATTCAAGCGGCGGCAACGACCTCAGGCGTTTCGCTGCGGCGACTGAAAGCGAATCCAGTGGCGGCAAAGACCTATTACTTCGAGCTGCCGTTCGAAGTGCAGGCTGACGGGCCGTATTTTTCGGTGCTGGATTTCTTTGCCAGGCTGGGGCGGCTATCGCGAATCATCAATGTGGGCGACCTGAAGCTGGAAGGGATCGGCAATAAGAGCGCGGCACCCAACTTCCGATTGAATCCGGGAGCTTCAGTGACAGGAACATTCACGATTACAACGTTTTTTACGAAAGCGGCAGACGCGCCGGCGGCTACAACGCCGACGTCCGCACCGGTAAAACGGTAGGCGAAGACGATGACACTAGTGAAGACAACCGCGAAGTTGATAGCAACGCTGGCGATGTCGTTTTGCCTTTTGCCGGCAGCCTGGGCACAAAGTCCGAGTAAAAACCCGGAACAAAGTCCGGCCCCGGCGCACAAAACGGCTCACAAGAAAAAGGCTGCCGCGGCGCCCGCAGGCGCGCCACAACAAGCGGCCAAGCCTGACGAGAAGGCCGACGTGGCGGGCAAACGAGATCCGTTCGCACCATTGGTAAACGACAAGAAACCGAGCGGGCCGCCGTTGCCTCCGGGAAAAGCGGGACTGGTTATAGCGACGGTGCACGTGGATGGAACAGTGAAAGCAGCTAACGGAATGTTGGCAGTAGTGACCAACCCAGATCAACGGACCTATTTCCTTCGGGAAGGGGACCGTCTGTACGACGGCGACGTGGAAAAGATTGGATTAGACGGAGTGACGTTTAAAGAAAATTCCAAAGATGCCTTCGGGAAACCGGTCGAGAGATTGGTTACCAAACGAATCTACCCGAGCGCAGGAGAGCAGCAATGAGGATTATGCGGAGGGCGATGGGGGCGACTGCGCTGTTTGCAGCAGCCTTGATGCTGATGAGTGGAGCGCTACAGGCCAGCGATGGGCCGGTGGTGCATGTGAAGGCGGTGGTAAAGAACGGCAACGTTACGCTGGAAGCGCAAGCGAACGGGCCGTTCGAATACACCACCTATCGTCCGAGCGAGAGTCTGTTCGTGCTGGACCTCAGCGGAGTTTCTTCCGCGGACCCAGCCGGAGCGCGCGTGGTGCCCTCCGACCTGGTGAAGAGCTACCGAATGCTGACGTACACCTCGGGAGCCAAGCCGGTGGTGCGAGTGGAGATTCTGTTGAGCCAGGGCGTGGAGCCACGGCTCGAACGCAAGGATTCCGAAGAGCTGACCTTGCTGGTCGCTCGCACCGATGACGCCGCGGGCAAGTCCGCGGCGGTGACAGGACCTGCGCCTGCGATCACACCGATCGCCGCCAAGTCATCGGAAACCAAACTGCCGGGCTCGACAATTGAGGCCATACGCCAAGTGAATCTGGCGCAGAACGGCGAACTAACTGATGTGAATGTGGTGGGAACGGGCAAGCTGAATTATCGCGCAATGCGATTGCAGAATCCGGACAGATTGGTTCTGGATTTTTCGGGAGCGCATCTGAAAACTTCCGAGAAGCATATCGCGAGCAATCTGGAACCGGTCCGCGAGATCCGGCTGGCGCAATTTTCGCCGGAAGTATCGCGCATCGTAATCGATTTGCGGCAGGCGACACCGTACAACATCACCAGTTCCAACTCTGGCATCACGGTTGAGTTTTCGCCCAAGCCTGCGAAAGGCGCGGTGAAATCCACGCCGCAAGCAGAACCGGCGGACGTGACCACGACCAAACTGGAATCTGCTCAGCCGGCTCCGGCGATTTCCGCGGCTACGCAGCCCAAGCAAGTTTCTGCCCCGGTTATCGTTTTGCCGTCCACTCTAACGCAGCCTACTGCCGCATTGGCTACTCCGGCTGCAGCAGTACCGCAACCGCAGGATCAACAGACAGGACTGGCGGCCAAGCAAGTTGCCGCGGAGGGTGCAGCCAGCGTTTCAAATCCGAGCGCGTCTGACGCTTCGGCATCCGCGCCCGCTTCGGCAGCGAGCCAGCCAATCACTAACGCTACGGTGCAGGCCCAGACGCCAGCGCCGTCCGGAAAGTATTCGGGCGAGCCGATTTCAGTAAACTTGAAGGACGTCGATTTGCGCGACTTTTTCCGGCTGATACACGAAATCAGCGGACTGAATATCGTGGTGGATCCCAGCGTGAAGGGGAGCCTGACGATCGTTCTGGACGATGTACCGTGGGATCAGGCGCTGGACATCGTTTTGAAGAACAACGGATTGGACAAGCAGCTTGATGGAAATGTGTTGCGCATCGCTACCAAAGACACGTTGAAGAGGGAAGCAGATCAGAACCGCGAATTGGCCAAGGCGCAGGCAGAAGCCGCTGACGTGGTCACCACGACCCGCCAGTTAAGCTATGCCAAAGCCGAGGATCTGGTCCCCACGTTGAAGAAATTCCTATCATCGAGAGGCGACGTGCTGGCTGACGTACGGTCGAACACGCTGATTATACGAGACATTCCCAGTGTTCTACCGGTGATGGACAACCTGCTGCGCCAACTCGACCGGAAATCGCAACAAGTGGAAATCGAAGCGCGAGTGGTGGCAGCCAACAGGTCATTTACGCGCGACATCGGCACGCAGTTTGCGGCGGCAGTATCTGCAGGCGGCGGGCAGAGCCTCCTTGGGGGCGCGAGCACGGTGGGAACCAGCCCGATCGTCCGCAACTCGCCGACACCGCTGCCTCCGATCATCGTGGGAAGCGGCGGTTCGAACGTCACCAGCGGTTCAATGCCTTTGATCACGAACTTGGGCGCCTCAACGCCGACGAGCGCACTGAGCTACGCGTTCTCGTCCTCTAACTTCGCGTTGGACTTCATTATCAGCGCAGCGGAAGAGCGGGGCGTGGGCAAGTTGATCTCGAAGCCCAAGGTCATCACGCAGAACAACCAGAAAGCCATTGTGAAACAAGGTACCAAGATTCCAGTCCAGACGATCGTGAACAACACGGTTTCAGTGCAGTTCGTGGACGCGGTGCTGGAGCTTGACGTGACTCCGCAAATCACCTCGGAAGGCACGATCTACATGGATGTGACGGTAACCAACGACCAAATCGACACGGCCATTCCGCGGGTGCAGGGCATACCGGCCATCGACACGCAACAGGCGAACACCAAGGTACTGGTGAGCGACGGCGCGACGGTGGTCATCGGTGGGATTATCGTGTCCTCACAGCAGACCACAGTCGACCAGGTGCCGCTGTTCGGGAGCATTCCGGTGGTGGGCAATTTGTTCAAGCACACCTTCGTGGATACATCCTCTCTGGAACTGCTGTTCTTCCTGACTCCGAGGATTTTGCCGAGCTAATAAGGGCGACGATCGACACGCGGAGCATCAGGGGAAAGTGATATCCAAACCGGTGCAAGTGAATTCAGGCCGGAGCCGAACCAATCGGCTCCGGCTTTCCTTTTCCAAACTACGCGCTGACGCTTTCCTGGTAACACACCTTCCCCACATTCAATACCTTTGCGGTTTTACCGGGAGCGCAGGGATATTGCTGGTGGAACCGACGCGGGCGACGCTGTTTACGGATAGCCGGTACACGTTTCAGGCGCAGGAACAGGTGGGCGGGGCAAAAATCCACATTGCCAAGCACGGGCTGCTACGGGCGGCTGCTGAGGCGCTAAAGAAGCGTAGAGGGCGGCTGCACGTGGCGTACGCGCCCAGCCAGGTGACGGTGGCGCAGAAAGGCACTCTGGAGAAGCTGACAGGCACGGGAGTGCGCTGGGTGAGCGGTGGGGACGCGGTAGAGAAGCTGCGGGCGATTAAGGACGCGTCAGAGCTAGCCACGATGCGGGAAGCGGCGGCGCTGATCAGCGAGGTTTTCGCGGAGACGCTGCCGAAGATCAAGCCGGGACTGAGCGAACTGCAGGTGGCGGCGGAGATCGAGTACGGAATCAAGCTAAAGGGTGGGAGCGGACCTTCGTTCGAGACCATCGTAGCGTCCGGCCCGCGTTCGGCTTGGGCCCATGCGCGGCCTAGCGATAAGCTGCTAGGGAAAAACGAATTGGTCGTCCTAGACCACGGTGCTATACTTCGCGGTTATTGCAGCGACCTGACTCGCACGGTGTATTTGGGGCGGGCGCCGGAGAAAGTCAGGCGGTTGTATGAGGCCGTGCTAGAAGCGCAGCAAGCTGCCAAGAAGGCAGTTCATCCCGGAGTGAAGGCGGGAGAAGTGGACGCGGCGGCCAGGCTGACGTTGAAGCGGCACGGGCTGGCTGAATACTTCACGCATAGTACAGGGCATGGGTTGGGGATTGAAGTTCACGAGATGCCCCGGCTGGCCAGAGGCGAAGAAACCAGGCTCGAAGAGGGCATGGTAATAACGATTGAGCCCGGCGTTTACATCGAGGGGCTCGGCGGCATACGGATCGAGGACGACGTAGTGGTTACTTCAAATGGCGCTGAAGATTTGACCAGCGCATCCAGGGAATTCTTAGAACTCTAAATGGCGAAAAAACCGACTCCGCATACCCAGGGTAGTTCCCGAACAGGCGGCGTGGATCTCCAGGAAGTAGAGCGGCTGCTCGAGTTCATGGCAAAGCATGGACTGGAGGAGTTTGAGTACGAGCGCGTCGGATTCCGCATACGGCTGAGGAAGCCATTCTCGCAGCCGATGGGGTTTAGCCGGGCGGTTTCGGCTCCGGAGATCGTGGTAGCCGGGGTGCCCGGGGTGGCGGCATCCGGCCATCCGGGCGGTGCGGTTGCCGGCGGAGCGTCTGGCAGCGGATCGTTCAGCGGAACGTTCGCCAGCGGGTCGTCCCCCAGCGGAGTGGCGCCGGGTGAAGCGGCAGAAGCGGGACGAGCGGCGGGTGAGGATGTTCACGTAGTGAAATCTCCAATTGTGGGGACGTTTTATGCGGCGCCGTCGGTGGGCGGCGAACCTTTCGTGAAGGTGGGCTCGCGCGTGGACGAGGGCCAGGCGTTGTGCATCATAGAAGCGATGAAGCTGATGAACGAGATCGAGTCGGACGTGGCGGGAGAAGTGGTGCGGGTTTTTGTGGAGAATGGCCAACCGGTGGAATATGGCGAAGCGCTTTTCGGAATCCGCGCGCACCGGAAGAAATAGCTCACCCCCAGGCGAAATGTTCCGAAAAATTCTGATCGCAAATCGCGGCGAAATTGCGCTGCGCATCCTTTCCGCGTGCCGGGAACTTAACGTCCGAACAGTGGCGGTGTATTCGGAGGCGGACCGCAACGCGTTACACGTACGGTTTGCGGACGAAGCGATTTGCATCGGGCCTCCGCGAAGCAGCGAAAGCTACCTCAACATTCCTCAGGTAATCAGCGCGGCCGAAATTGCGAATGTGGACGCGATTCATCCCGGTTACGGATTCCTGTCGGAAAATGCGAATTTTGCGGAAGTGTGCGAAGCGTCGCACATTACTTTTATCGGACCGGCGCCGGATGCGATCCGGCTGATGGGGGAAAAAGATAAAGCCAAGGAAGCGATGGCGGCTGCGGGAATTCCGGTGATTCCGGGGAGCGCGGGCGTGGTGCCGGATGAGGATTCGGCGAAGGAAATCGCGCGCGACATTGGTTATCCGGTGATGATCAAGGCGGCGGAGGGCGGCGGCGGGCGCGGGATGCGGATTGTGCGTTCAGCGAAGGAATTAATTCCCGCGTTTCGGACGGCGCGGACGGAGGCGGAGCAGGCGTTTGGAAGTCCAAATGTTTATATGGAGAAATTGATCGAGCGGCCGCGGCACATTGAGTTTCAGGTGTTGGGCGATAAGCATGGGAATGTGGTGCATCTAGGGGAGCGCGAGTGTTCGCTGCAAAGGCGTCACCAGAAAGTGCTGGAGGAATCGCCTTCGGTGGCGGTGGATGCGAGCACGCGGCAGAAGATTGGCAAGCAAGTGGTGGACGCGTTGAAAAAAATTGGGTATTCGAGCGCGGGGACCATGGAATTTTTGCGCGAGGATGCGGGGAACCTTTATTTCATCGAGATGAATGCGCGGATTCAGGTGGAACATCCGGTGACGGAGATGGTGACGGGAATTGACTTGGTGAAATCGCAGATACGCGTGGCGGCGGGAGAAAAACTTTCGTCGGTGCTGCCGCCGGTGGAATTTCGCGGGCATGCGATCGAATGCCGGATCAATGCGGAGGATCCGGAAACGTTCACACCGTCGGCGGGGCGCGTGACGGCGTTTCGCGTGCCGGGAGGGCCGGGGATTCGCGTGGATACGGCATGTTATGCGGATGCGGTGATACCTCCCTATTACGATTCGTTGATTGCGAAACTTATTTCGTATGGACATGACCGCGCTGAAGCGATTGTGCGGATGCAGCGGGCGCTCGACGGATTCGTGGTGGAGGGAGTGAAGACGACGATTCCGTTGCACAAACGGATTTTGGCGGACCCGAATTTTGTGGCGGGGAAATTTGATACGCACTTTTTGGAGCGTATGCCGGCTGCAGCAGCGAAAGCAAAATAAGTTTTAGTTTTGCGCGGAGACGGTTTGTTCCCAGCCCTTTACGCCATCCTGGATGCCAGCCCCGAGTTTGCAGGCCCTTCGAAATATTCCATTCTTGAAATTGCTGAGCGGTTGGCGGGAGCGGGGGTAGAACTGTTTCAATACCGGGATAAGCGCGGGTCTGCGCGGAGGATTCAGGAAACTTCGACGGCGCTTGTTGGACGGCACGCGAATGTGGGTAAGGGCACGCGGTTGATTGTGAACGATCGGACGGATATTGCGGCGATTGTGGGGGCGGGGGGAGTTCATGTGGGACAGGAAGATCTTCCCGTGGAGGCGGCGCGGAAAATATGCGGCAGCGCGTTGTGGGTGGGGGTTTCGACACATAATTTGGAGCAATTGCGGGCGGCGGACGCTACTTCGGCGGATTATATTGCTGTGGGGCCGATCTTTCGTACGGGGACGAAAGAGAATCCGGATCCGGTGGTGGGTCTGGAATTTTTGCGCGCGGCGCGGGGAATTACGCGAAAACCACTTGTGGCGATAGGCGGCATCACAGTAGAGTCCGCGCTGGCTGTTTATCAGGCGGGGGCGGATTCGGTTGCGGTGATTCGCGATTTGATGGCGGCGGGGGATCCGTCGGCGAGAGCGCGCGAGTATTTGGCGATTGCGAAATCGAGGATGGGCTGAAGCGTCGGTGTGGGAGCTGTAAAGTTGGAACTTCAGCGGCTGAAGCCGCGTTGATTTTACGGACTCTATGTCGTGGCTCAAGCCACGACCCACAAACAAAGTAGCTAGAGCGGGTCATAAGCAGAATGGCTGAAGTCACCAACTACAAAGAAAAGGGATGCGGGTAAAGAAGGCGTTAGCGATGGCTGAACGAGTCCAGACGATCGGAGCGGTAGCGGCGGGCGGGCAGCCGGAGCTTGTGAAGGGGCTGGGGCTGTTTGATTCGACGATGATCGTGGCTGGGTCGATGATCGGGTCGGGAATTTTTATTGTTTCGGCGGACATTGCGCATCAGGTGAAAAGTCCGGGACTGCTGATTACGGTGTGGCTCGTTACCGGAGTGATGACTCTGATTGGGGCGTTGAGTTACGGCGAACTGGCTGCGGCGATGCCACATGCGGGCGGGCAATATGTTTATTTGCGCGAATCGTTGGGGCCGCTTTGGGGATTTTTGTACGGCTGGACCATGCTGCTGGTGATTCAGACGGCGACGATTGCGGCGGTGGCCATTGCGTTTGCGAAATTTACGGCGGTGATGTTGCCGTGGTTTTCGGCGTCGGATTGGATATGGAAGATCGGGACGTTTGGGCCGTGGCAGATGTGGTTTGGGTCGCTGGGGCCGTACAACGTGGGGATCAACCGGCAAAATCTGCTGGCGATTGCGTCGATTGTTCTTCTCACCTGGATTAATACGCGCGGGCTGCGGGTGGGGAAAATCGTTCAGAACGTGTTTACGGTGGCGAAGGTGGGGTCGCTGGCGGCGCTGGTGCTGTTGGGATTTTGGTTTTCGACGGATGTGGCGCGCAGAGTGAATTTCACGGATTTCTGGCGTAATGCGGGGCTGTGGGTGATGCATCCGTATCCGCCGGACCATCCGGTATGGACGATCAGTACGCTGACGCTGATTGGCGTGGCGATGGTGGGTTCGCTATTTTCCGCGGATGCGTGGAATAACATTACGTTTACGGCGGCGGAAGTAAAAAATCCGAGCCGGAATTTGCCGCTTTCACTGGCGCTGGGCGCGGGAATGGTGATTACGCTGTACACGCTGGCGAATGTGGCTTATCTGCGCGTGCTGCCGATTTCCGGGGACCCGAACGGGATGACGGCGATTGCGCGAGGAATTGAGTTTGCTGCGGATGGGCGCGTGGGGACGGCGGTGGCGGAAGTGATATTTGGGCCGGCGGGCGCGATTGTGATGGCGGTGGCGATTTTGATTTCGGGATTTGGGTGCAACAACGGGCTGATACTTTCAGGGGCGCGGATTTATTACGCGATGTCGAAGGACAGGCTTTTTTTTAAGTCGGCGGGAAGGGTGAATAGTCATCATGCTCCGGCTGCCGCGCTCATCGTGCAATGCATATGGGCGTCATTTCTGTGTCTCTCCGGGACGTACAGCCAGCTGTTGGATTTTCTGATTTTTGCAGTCTTGATTTTTTACATTCTTACGTTGGGCGGGCTATTTGTTTTGCGGTGGAAGCGTCCGGACATGGAGCGTCCATATAGGGCGTTTGGCTACCCAATTCTGCCGGGGCTTTATCTGGTGATGGCGATATTTATCGAAATTCAGTTATTGAGGTATAAGCCACAGTACACTTGGCCCGGATTAATCATCGTTTTGTTGGGCTTGCCGGTTTATTGGCTGTGGAAACGAGCGGGAGACTCGTCGGCTGAGGTTTAGGTTTGGTGAATGGCGTGGCACGGATGATACGGAATTTATGAGAGGAGATTGCGAATGAGCAATCCGTTGTTCAAGAAGAAGCCGATGGATTGGCTGCTGAACGAAGCCAAGGCCACCGGCGAGCACACGCTGAAGCGGACGCTGGGTCCGGTTTCGCTGACGGCTTTGGGCGTGGGCGCGGTGATCGGTGCCGGAATTTTCGTGCTCTCGGGTCTGGGAGCGCACTACGCCGGGCCTGGTCTGATGATCTCCTTCGTTATTTCCGGATTGGGGTGCGCATTCGCAGGGCTGTGCTACGCGGAATTTGCGGCGCTGATTCCGCTGGCGGGCAGCGCGTACACATATGCGTATGCGGCGCTGGGCGAATTAATCGCGTGGATCATCGGGTGGGACTTGACGCTGGAATATGCCATGGGGGCCAGCACGGTTTCTTCGGGCTGGTCGAACCACTTCATCGAGTTTCTCCAGATTTTTCATTTGAAGATGCCACTGTGGCTGGCTTACGACCACTGGACTGCTCTGGTAACAGCGGAAAACGTGATCGCGCGGCAAATGGCCCACACTTTGGATCCGTCTCTGGCGGTGGGCAGCCAGTCCTTCCTGAACCGCGTGGGCGACATCATCACCGCGCAATCTCCCGAGTTGCTCCAGCGCGCCCACGATATGGTGGCGGCGCCGACGCTGTTTGGCGTCGAGATTGGATTCAACCTTCCGGCCTTCCTGATCGCTCTTATCATAACGGCTGTGCTGGTAATCGGGATTAAGGAGAGCGCGACGTTCAACGCGACGATCGTGATCATCAAGGTCGCCGTGGTGCTTTTCGTGATCATTCTTGGCATGCATTATGTGAATCCAGCCAACTGGGGGCACGATTGGTCTTCCTTTGCGCCTATGGGATTCAGCGGAATCGGAAGAGGCGCCGCGTACATATTTTTTGCGTATATAGGCTTTGACGCGGTTTCCACCACAGCGCAGGAGGCCAAGAACCCACAGCGCGATTTGCCGATCGGCATTATCGCATCGCTGATTTTGTGCACGATCCTTTACATTTTAGTCGCTGCGGTGCTTACCGGCATGGTGCCTTGGAAGGAAATCAATATCGAAGCGCCTTTGTCGGTCGCGTTTCTCGATCGAGGATTAGTAAAAGCTTCGTACCTGATTACGGCTGGCGCGCTGGCTGGGTTAACCAGCGTGATGCTGGTCATGCTTTTGGGCCAGACTCGCGTGCTGTATTCCATGGCGAATGACGGCCTGCTGCCGCGAAAATTCTTTGCTGCAATTCATCCCAAATATCGCACACCGTATAAGAATACGATTTTGGTTGGGATTATCGCGGCGGTGATCGGCAGCGTCACTCCGATTAACATCATCGGAGAGATGGTCAACATCGGCACGATCTTCGCGTTCATCATCGTTTGCATATCGATTATGGTTTTGCGCAAAACGAATCCGGTGCAGCTGCGTCCATTTCGTACACCTTGGGTTCCGTTGGTTCCTATACTCGGGATCCTTTTCAATGGCTACATGATGTACAAGCTTGGTTGGATTAATTGGGCGCGGCTGATCATTTGGTTGGTTATCGGGTTAGTGGTTTATTTTTCGTACAGCCGACATCACAGCCGGGTTCAGAAGAACGACCGGAGCGCGCTGTAAGTTTTCGTTAACAATAAATGAAAAAAAGTGGTGCGACGCGAAGTAAGGCCGGGAGCGGTTTTTTAGCTCCCCATTTTGCATCGTGCGTCGGCGTTCCTTACACGCAAAAGAAAGATGCCGCCCTAAAGGGCGCCGCTACAAAAGCTTAAAGGCAACAAGAGATGATTTGCAGTTTCCGGTCTTGAACTTCCGCCTGCCAAGTTATACTGAATTTCGGGAACAATAAACTTGCCGCAATTTTCTCCACGCCGAGGGCTCGTGTTGTTGCGCAGGACTTCGCCACTGGACCGAGTGGCGTTGGGCATTCTGCTATTGAGCCTGATTGCGCGCTTAGGCGTATTGGCAGGCGTCCATCTGCCCTATTCGACTTTGCTGGCTTTCCTGAGCTTTCTGGCCATTATTTACCTGGTAGTCCGCTTGATTCCCTGGTTTCGCACGCAGGTGATGTGGCCGCTGCGCAACCGCCTGATCGTGGCGTATGTGTTCATTGCCGTGGTGCCGGTCATTTTGCTGCTTTCGATGGCAGGCGTGGCCATGTACGGCTTATACCTGCAACTGGGCGCGCACCTGCTTCACGACGACTTGCAGAATCATGTGGACGCGATCAGCGCGGATACGGATGCTCTGACTGCCGCTATCGAACAGGAAGTTGCGAAAGGGACTTCAGCTCAGGATGAATCGCTACTTTCGAAGCCGGATGTTGCGCGGTTGATTGCCGCGGAAAAAACTGAAAATCCGGAGCTTCGCGTTTATTTGAATCGCGGCACGCATTTGATTGAGAAGGGCGATGGGCATCACTTCGCCGGAATGGTGGAGTGGAACGAAAAGCCATTGATCGCTTGCGCCGTGAAGCGGGACACCGCGGAAGGCGCGCTAACGGTTCTGGTAACGGAGCCGGTGAATTCCAATTTCCTGGACAGCCTTTCTTCGAAGCTGGGACCAATCCAATTGATTTTTCTTCGCCCAGCGATGGGAAAAGGAAACTTTAACTTTAGTTTCAACGGGCGCGATTACGTTCCGGGAGAGCAAGTGTCCAGCCGGCGACGCGCGCTTCCTCCGCCAGAGAATTTCATGGATGTGCGGGTAGCGGGCGCATCGACGATTGAATTGGCGCACCTGGAGGCAGACAAAGATCAAGCGGCGTCGGCGATATTGGCTTCGTTTTCGCTGCGGCCTTCGGCGGTGAACCGGGAGTTACTCACGTCGGTGGGAGACGTGGGGCCGTTGCTGGTGGCCGTGCTCTTAGGGGCGGGCATTATTTTCCTGGTGATCGAAATCACTGCGTTGATTACCGGAGTAGTGTTAACACGCACGATTACGTCTTCGGTGGGAGATCTTTACGAAGCGACGCTGCATGTGCGGCGCGGCGATTTCACGAAACGAGTTCGCGTGAGGCAGAGAGATCAGCTGGGCGCGCTGGGTGAATCGTTCAACGAAATGACCAGCTCGATTTCGGAGCTGATCGATGAGCAGCGGCAAAGGCAGCGTTTGGAAAATGAAATATCGATTGCGCGCGAAGTGCAGTCGCAGCTATTCCCGCAATCGCTGCCATCGCTTCCGGGACTGCAATTGGGAGCGATCTGCCGACCGGCGCGCGTGGTGAGCGGGGACTACTACGATTTCATCAAGACGGGGCCGGACCGGCTGGGCATTGCGCTCGCGGATATCAGCGGGAAAGGAATTTTTGCGGCCTTGCTGATGGCCAGCCTACAGGCGTCTCTGCGCAGCACGGCGATGCTGGACGGCGACGGCGGGACCGCCGATCTGGTTAGCAAGCTGAACCGGCACCTTTTCCGGAATACGTCGGACGACCGCTACGCTACTTTCTTTTATGCGGTATATGACGAGCGCGCACGGACACTGACTTACACAAATGCGGGACATCTGGCGCCGTTTTTTATTTGTGACGGAAACGTCCAGGAATTGGACGAAGGCGGGACAGTGGTCGGGCTTTTTGAAGAGTTTCCATTTACGCAGGGCGTGATCAAAGTGGGACCGGGAAGTTTGCTGGTCCTATTCAGCGATGGATTGACGGAGCCGGAGAACGTTTACGGGGAAGAATTTGGGCGGCAACGCGTGCGCGCTGAAATCCTGAGGCAGATGAATGTGCCGCCGCAACGATTGGCGGAAAATTTAATCGCGTCGGCCGAACAGTGGGCGGGAACTCCGGAGCAGGCGGACGATATTACGGTTGTCGTCGCGCGCATGGGATAGATACAAGCTAAAACACAGACGCGTGGCCGGACGCGATTTTGATTATACTTGCGGGTTCATCAGGGAGGGTGCAGCTTGCCTTTAAGCGAGCGAATAGCGTTGGTGACCGGCGGAAGCCGCGGTATTGGAAAGGGAATTGCGCTGGGACTGGCGAGCGAAGGCGTACGCATTGCCATTTCGTATCGTTCCAACAAAGGCGCGGCGCAAAGCGCGTTGCGACAATTGCAGGAGCGCGGAGTGGAATGTTTTGCGGTGGAAGCGGATTCCGGAGATCCGGCGAAAGTGCAATTTCTGGTGGACAAAGTGGTGGAGCGATTCGGGCGGCTGGATATTCTGGTGAACAATGTGGGGGAATTTAACTGGAAGCCGGTGGCGGAAACGTCGGTGGAGGAATGGAAGAACGTTATTGCGTCGAACCTGTTTAGTGTTTTCTATGCCAGCAAGGCTACGCTGCCGGTGATGCGGCGGCAACATTGGGGACGCATCATTAACCTGGGAGCGTTGGGAGCGGAGCGAAGTTTCGGGCAGGGGACGATTTCGGCGTATGCGGCGGCGAAAGCGGCGGTGGTTTCGTTTTCGCGATCGCTGGCGATTGAAGAAGCCAAGCACGGGATTACGGTGAATGTGATCAATCCTTCGAATATCGATGAGAGGGAATTGACGGCTGACGAAGCGCGCCGCATGCACGATTCGCGCTCGCCAATTGGACGGCCGCCGTCTGCGGAGGATGTTTCCACGGCGGTGAAATTCTTTGCGTCTGATGGCGCGGATTTTATTACCGGGCAGGCGTTGAACGTCAGCGGCGGGTGGATGCTTTAGCGCTCCGAAGATTATTTGTGCGAAAGGCTTGCAGACCTGCGTCTTCGTGTTCTTTGATGGAGCATCATCTTCCATGAGTCCTCAGCTATGAAAATACTGACAGCGGCGGAAATGAAGGAAGTGGACCGGCTGACGACGGAGCGCGCCGGCATTCGCAGCGCTGTGCTGATGGAGCACGCGGGCGGGAGCGTGGCGGAATTTATCCGGCAGCGTTTTTCGAATCTTGAGCGGCAGCGAATATTTGTTTTATGCGGCAAAGGGAATAACGGCGGAGATGGAATGGTAGCGGCGTTGGAATTGCTTGGAATGGGGGCGACGCCTGAGGTGATTCTGTTCGCCGATCCTAACGACGTGAAAGGCGACGCGTCCGATAATCTTCGGCGCTGGGAGAATGCGTCGGGAGAACTTCATGTGGTGCGGAGCGCGGCCGAGTGGAAAAAATGGGAATCGAAAATTAACGAGTGCGACATTTTGGTGGATGCGTTATTGGGGACGGGAACGCGTTGGGCGGTGGAAGGGTTGCTGCGCGATGTGATTGAAAGGGTGAACCAGCGCAATTCGCCGTGTGCGGTTGTGGCGGTAGATATCCCGTCGGGGCTGCACGCGGATACCGGCGAGGTGCGGGGAGCGGCGGTCGAGGCGGACTACACGGTGACGTTCACCGCGCCGAAGGTTGGAATGTTTCAGGGAGAAGCGCAGCGTTATATGGGCGAATTAGTGGTGCGCGAGATTGGTTCGCCGGCGGAATTGATTGAGGAGGTTGGCCACGGAAATTTGCGGTGGTCTGAGCCGAGTGAGTTTGCGCAATTTGCTAAGCGAAGGAAGGCGGACGGAAACAAGGGCGATTACGGGCACGCGCTGGTTGTTGCGGGGTCGGTGGGGAAAAGCGGGGCGGCAGTTTTGTCGTCGTGGGCGGCTTTGCGCACCGGCGCTGGGCTGGTGACGGTGGCGACGCCCGAGCCGGTCTTGCCGATTGTCGCGATGCACACTCCAGAAATTATGACGGAGCCGCTGGCGGCGACGGAGACGGGGAGCGTTTCGCTGCGGAGTTTGGAATACGGAAAGTTCGACGCGATATTGAAAGGGAAGCGCTCGTTGGCGATGGGGCCGGGGCTTACTACGCAGGACGAGACGCAACAATTTGTGCGGACGATTGTGGGCAAACGGAATTCCGTTCCGCTGATTCTGGATGCGGACGGGCTGAATGCGTTTGCGGGACGCGCGGGAGAATTGAAAAATGCGGAGGGGATGATCGCGGTTACGCCGCATCCGGGCGAGATGGCGCGGCTCACCGGGTTGAAGACGAGCGAGGTGCAGGCGCGACGGCTGAGTCTGGCATTGGAATCGGCGGTGGCGTGGAATGCGTACGTGATTTTGAAAGGGCACGACACGATCGTTGCGGCGCCGGATGGAAAGGCGTTTATTAATTCGACCGGGAATCCGGGAATGGGGACAGGCGGGACTGGGGACGTTCTGACCGGAATGCTGGCGGCGCTGACTGCGCAATTTGGGCCGGAAAATTGGGAGCGGGTGCTGGCGTTTGGAGTCTATTTGCACGGGTTGGCGGGCGATATTGCGTATGCGGATTTCGATGAAGCCCCGCTGATGGCGGGTGATTTGGTTCGCGCAATTCCTCGAGCGTATCAGCAATTTTATGCGGCGTGCAGTCGTGCCTAGCAGCGAGATCGTTACACATTCTTCGGACGAGACCATTCAGCGCGGGCGCGAGATTGGGGCGCGACTGCGAACGCGCGTGCTCGTGCTACTTTCCGGGGATTTGGGGGCGGGGAAGACGACGTTGACGAAGGGGATTGTGAGCGGGATTGGTGCGGCGACCGAAGATGAAGTGACGAGCCCGACGTTTACGCTGGTGCATCGGTACGATCGCGAAGGGCGCGTTTATCATGTGGACTTGTACCGGATTTCCGGGCTGCACGATTTGGAGACGCTGGGGCTGGAGGATGTTTTTTCGGAGAATGCGGTGGTGATTGTGGAGTGGCCGGACAAACTCACTTTGCGCGTGGATTGGCCGGTGGTGCGGATTCAGTTGGAGCATCTGGATGAGGTTAGTCGAAGAATTTCTATTGTGGATGATGCGGGGGTTTTGATTTAGAACTCTGCCGGATTTGCCTTCCAGTGATTTTCTCAGTTCGAAACTCCGTTACAGGCCCATGATTTGGAAGCCGGCGTCGACGTAAATTACGTTGCCGGTTACGCCGCGGCCGAGGTCGCTGCCGAGGAAGACGGCGGTGTCGGCGACTTCGGCGGGATCGGTGTTGCGTCGGAGCGGGGCGTGTTGCTGGACGAAGTCGAGAACTTTGGAGAAATCTTTGATGCCGCGGGCGGAGATTGTTTTGATGGGGCCGGCGGAGATGGCGTTCACGCGGATTTTGTTGGCGCCGAGTTCGCTGGCTAAATATTTCATGGAGGCTTCGAGGGCGGCTTTTGCGACGCCCATCACGTTGTAATTTGTGACTACGCGCGTGGAGCCCAGGTAGGTGAGGGTCATGATGGCGCCGCCGTCGGTCATGAGAGGAGCCACGGCTTTGGAGACGGCGACGAGGGAGTAGGCGCTGACGTCGAGGGCGAGTTTGAAACCGTCGCGCGACGTGTTGACGAAAGGCTGGTTCAAGTCTTCGTGATTGGCGAAAGCGAGGCAGTGGACGACTATGTCGGGCTTTTGGCCTTCGGCTTTGAGCGAGGCGGCGAGGCCGTCGATGTCGGACTGCTGCTGCACGTCGCAGGGATAGAAGGCGACGGCGCCGAGGTCTTTGCCAAGCTCTTCAACGGTGGGCTTGGCGCGTTCGTTTTGATAGGTGAGGAGAAGCTTGGCGCCTTCGCGAGTGAAGGCTTGAGCGATCGCGTAGGCGATGCTCCATTTATTCCAGACGCCGAGAACCAGAGCTGTTTTTCCTTCGAGTAGTTTTGGCATGGCCCGCCATTTTACCCGGAAAAGTGGTTGAGCACTATCTTCGGTATGAGCGATTGCAGCAAATTCGGCCTGAAAACTCTGGATCGCCTGTGGAGGTGAGAAGTGCGTTGGCGATTAGTGTGCGTGAATCCAGCGAATCACTTCTCGGACAATGTCTGCGAGATAGGGCCAGATGACCGCAACGATGGCCAGGACAGAGGCGATGAATTTCTTGGAGGGTTTTGACGTGGCGCCGGGTACGCCACTGAATGAACCTCCCGGTTGATGGATGGCGCAGAATCCGCCAATCAGGGCGCGGCGGTTACAGCGTTGGCCACGGGGGCCGAAATAGAGGCAGGGGCCTTGGTCAGCACCATTGGAGGGCGAGCCGGCGGGCGAAGGTGTGGCGATGCCGAAATCTCCACCGTAGTCGTCGGGTTTGGCGACCGAGCCTACGCCGAACTCGCCGCCTGAGCCGATGCCGAACTCGCCACCGGAAGCTATGCCGAATTCGGCATCCGGGGCGGTGCTGTCGCGCTTGGCATTAACGGTTACGACTCGTTCCATTGCTTCCCGCATTTTTCCTCAGATAGAGTGAAACTTGAAGCGAATTCCTGCGCCCGTGTAGGGTTCAGGATACGCGCACTGGTATGCCTGAAACACATATTGCGCCGTCTTCCACGCATCCGGCCCGGATGAAGCTGGAGCCGTACACCGCCGAAGTTCGTCTCGATAACCTTACCGTAGGTATCGACAACATCCATTATGACGTTTATTTGAGCCCGCGTTTCGTGGAATTCACGCGGAAATATCTGCTGGACCTGGTGAGGCAGACCGTAAATATCAGCCTGGTGTACGGAGACCGAAAGCAGTCCGGCATGCCCGAGCATGGCGCGTTTCGCAAGATGCTGATCGAGGTGCTGCAGGAATCGATTACGCGCGCGAAATTCCAGCAGTCAATCGAAACGGATTTGCTGCATCAACTGGCGCTGCTGAAACATATTTCCGCGGAGCTGAGCAACCAATTTTCGAGCATTTTGGTGGAGTGCAAGGAATGGATTCGCGGCCGGGGCGAGCTTTTCGAACACAGCGAACAGGCCCACGTGATGCGGTCGAAGATCGCGGAAATTCAGGCGGACAAGAAAAATGTTTACCGGCAGGTGGGCGAGACGCTGTGCCGGGTCTGGCGCGACGTGGAAGAGGGCACGCTTTCGAAATCGCGGCGCGCGCTTTTTGGCGAGGATTTCCACGAGGTTTATGCGCTGCTGCAAAACCGGTTCCTGTTTGTGGATGGAGGGAACGACGATCATTTGTTTCTGGAGCATTACGTTCTTCTGGGAAACTTCGTAAACGATCCGGACCGCTTCGAGATTTTTGATGGGTTGCTGCTCGATTTCGTCCGCGAGTTGATTCTGACGGGAGACAGCTCGGAAGATTTCAACAAAGCGCGCAAGAGCCATGACCGATTGATCGAGCAGGCGCGTTTGCTGCGCTCGGAGATGGCTATTTTGGAGGAGGAGCAGAACGAAGCGAGCGGCCGTTCGGCCGATGGCGGAGAAGTATTTCCGTGGCTCTTCAAACGGAAGGGTGGAACTTCGGAATCGCCCAAAGAAATCGCACATTTGCGAGAGAAGTCATCCTCTCTAGAAGCAAAGCTGGCGGAGCTGGGCGCGCAGATTGAAGCCGCCAAGCAGCGCATGAATTTTCTTACAGAAGAACATCGAAACCGGCTCGGCGAATACCTGAACCAACCTGAAAACGCGCGAAGACTCTTCGATGCGCAAGGGCCCACGGTGAAAGGCGAAGCGTCGGCATCGACGCGCGCGCAATTGTTGCAGGAATGGATGCACCGCTTGGAAGAGCGCGATCTACTGTTTCACGTGATGGCCAGTTACGAAGTGCGGAAGCTTCACACAGAATATTGCCCGCCGGTTCACTTGCAAGCGCTGAAGAAGGCGCTGGTGAACCGCGAAGAGGCCAAGCGCGTGGAGACGATTCTGGAGCAATTTCCGGCGCGCAAAATTTCAATGAAGCGGCTGGAGGAAGCGTCGCGAGCTATAAGGCGGCGGACGCCCGAAGAGCAATCCGCGGTGGCGCTGCAATTTGCCGAGGATTTGATGCGTCTGCGCCGAGACCGCCGGGATTATCAGCATGTAGCGGCATGGATGGAACGAATCAATCTGGTCCGCTCCGAGCACGTGCGCGAACTTTCCCGCGCGAACAAGAGCTTGTATGAATTTCTGCATCCGAGCGAAGGACGGCCGGCGGACGATCCGGTTATCAATCACACAATTATAAAGGCGGATGTGCGCGGTTCGACCGGGATCACGAAAGACCTGCTGGCGCGCGGGATGAATCCGGCTTCGCACATCAGCATGAATCTGCATGAGCCGGTGAAGCGAATTCTGGAACGATTTGGCGCGGCGACCGTATTCATCGAGGGCGATGCGATCATTCTGGCGATTGACGAGACAGAGTCCACGCGAGCAACCGCGCGCGGGGTAGCTCGCGCTTGCGTCCTGGCGCGGGAAATCCTGGCGGTGACGCTGGCTTACAACCAGCGCGCTAGAACGAGCGGACTGCCGGGACTGGAGCTTGGCGTGGGCGTGGCGTTCCAGGATTCGGCGCCTTCTTTGTGGACTGATGGCGATTCAAAAATCATGATTTCGCGCGCGCTGAATCTTTCCGACCGGCTTTCGAGCTCTTCGAAAATAGCCAAACGGCTTTTTCACAAAAATCCGTCACCATTTAACGTGTACTTGCTGCAAACGTTGATGGAGGATGCCGAAGTTGGCGAAGAGGAAGAACTGCTGGTGCGTTATAACCTGAACGGAATTGAAATAAATGAAGAAGGCTTCAATAAATTAAATGCGGAGATTTCGCTGGGTCCGCTGGGCGGAAATTTCCCAATGCCTTGGGGCAAGGAACGCGTGCAATTGTATTTCGGCGAAGTGCCCTTGGGCGATTCTCTGGAGCCGATTGTGGTTCGCAAAGGATTCGTGCGCCAGTTGTTGCCGGGCGCGAAAATCGGCGCGCAAGGAACTCGCGCTTATTACGAAGTCTGCACAGATCCGAAACTGCTGGACCTCGCTCGGAAGAAGTTTGCCGCCGCCCCCGCCAAAAGTTGAACGTGTCACGCTGCACACCTATAATTCCACGTCTATGATTTAACGCGGGAGGCGCAAGGGGCCCGGTGGTCCTCGCAGCCTTCAAAGCTGCCGTTCGAGCCCTTCGCGGGCTTCGAAGGTGGGTTCGACTCCCACTCGCTTCCGCCAACCTTTTGATCCACTGTAGCAGACGTATTCGCCAGCGCGTCTCGTCCGGTTACGACGATGAAAAAAGTAGCGCAGTTTGGAAAGGTATTGCTTTCGACTGACATTTCGGATGGAAATCGCATTCTGGAATATTTTTGTTTTGGATTTCGTGATCGCCTATGCATCAACTACGGCCGGTTGATGGTTTAAATAGGGCGGCTTTCCGGCCTTCCGCAAGGGACCTTTGGGATTCTCCGTGTATATTACATATATAGTAATAACGTTAGAGTAAAAATATACTGTCATTATGGATGACAAATTGCAAGGACGTGCCTCGCATTGGAGCTAGTAGTTCAAAATCCACGAAAAAAGGAGAATAAGAGATGAGTAAAATTGCAAATAAGTGCCTGTTTGGGATGATTCTAGTTATTGGATTGATTTTTACTCCTGTTTCGCATGGCCAAGCAGCGCCAGACAATGTGTGTGCGCCTCCTTGTAACCCCGGAGGAGGAGGTGGTGGCACGCTTCCGCCGCCGCCCAAGGCTCCATCTTCTCTCAGTCTGGCCGTCTTACAGACGTTGCAGTCCAAGATGTTAACCGTAAGCAATAAACTCGACAGTGGGCAACAACCAACTAGCAGCGATTACGCAGCGGCAGCAACCGCTGCGCAAGCCTACTTTGCCAACTCCGATGAAACGGGCTGGACATCTACTTTGCAAAGTTAGATTCTTGCGAACTCGGCTCTGTTCACCACGCAAACTCCTACAACTGCTGAACTCCAGGCGGGATATGCACAACTTCAAAAGGCTGGCGCGCAGTGTACTTACAACCAATATGCAGAGGTCTTTACCAGCGATCCACTTTCAGATAGAGAGAATTTTTTGAATTTTGTTCAGACTTCCGGACTGCAAGCCTACCACGCGAATATGGTTGCTGCACTGAATACACTATCTGCCCAAGTTAAAAGCGGTGCGAAGGTCAGCTATG
>Ga0209007_1000228_pt1 | contig 29305 bp, 28 predicted proteins | sample JacPinW_OM1H0_O2_FD_187961 | JGI IMG/M metagenome (GOLD analysis project Ga0209007, IMG submission 187961) | Forest soil microbial communities from Algoma, Ontario, Canada - Jack Pine, Ontario site 1_JW_OM1H0_O2 (SPAdes) (version 2) | ecosystem: Environmental > Terrestrial > Soil > Boreal... | reverse complement strand
AGTACTAGATACTCTTTCCCTACACAGCCCGCGCTAGACATAGATGTTAGCGTCGCCGCTCTCTTATGATTCAAACAGCAGCGCCATGGACCAGCCAGCCAATCCGAGTAGAGGTGTGCCAGGAGCAGGTGCGCCCGCGTCGGGCGATTCCCGCCTCCCAGGTGGGAGCCACGACACTGTTCTGCTGACCGACGCCCCCGAGAATGATTTCGCTGGGACCGTCATCGCCCCTGTAACTCCATTCCAAGTTGCAAACCTTAGCTCCACCGCTCTCGCCGCGCTCAGCAAACGCTACGACATTTTGGGCGAGGCGGGACATGGCAGCATGGGCAACGTTTACAAAGCGCGGGATCGCGAGACTGGGGAAACCGTCGCGCTGAAATTGTTGAAGCCGGAAATCGCTTCCGACCAGGCCATGATGGAGCGGTTTAAGAACGAGCTTCTTTTTGCTCGCAAGATTACGCACAAAAATGTTTGCCGCATGCACGAGTTCAATCGCGTCGGCGGCGTCGCTTACACCTCCATGGAATTCGTAGAAGGCGAGAGCCTGCGGTCAGTGCTGAACCGCTTTGGCGGACTGCCTCAGAAGAAGGCCGTGAATCTGGCGTTGCAGATTTGTTCGGGATTGAAAGAAGCGCACGCTCAAGGCATCGTCCACCGCGATTTGAAGCCGGAAAACATCATGGTGGATGCGAACGGCAACGTGAAGATCATGGATTTCGGCATCGCGCGTTCGATGGAAGCGGTTACGCGCATGACCGGATCGATGGTTGGGACGCCGCAATACATGGCTCCCGAGCAGGTCGGCGGAAAGCCGGTCGATTACCGCACGGATATTTATTCGCTGGGATTAATTTTGTACGAAATGTTTACGGGCTCGCCGGCATTTCAGGCTGACAATCCGGTTGCGGTTGCACTGAAGCAGATGCAGGAAGAGGCGGTTCCCCCGCACGAGATCGATCCGGCAATTCCAGCCTACATCGAGCGCACGATTTTGAAATGTCTGTTGAAGAACCCTACAAACCGTTTTCAGTCGATCGCACAACTGGAAAATGCTCTGAACGGATCGGAGCCACAGAATCCAGCTAGTGCCACAGTTCCGGCTCGCTCGGCGAACACACAAAAAAGTGTAAGCGCGCCCGTAGCTGCGCGCATCGCGACACGTTCTCTGCCGCCTGCGGCAACGCACCGCAAAGGAGTTTCGCCGATTGTCTGGATACTTCTGGGCGCGGTAATGGTCTTAGGTGCGCTGGCAGTTTTGAACGGCATCTCTAAGAAGAAGGCTACTGCGGAGATGATCCCACCGCCAGCGGAACTTCCTGCGCCGGTCCCACCGGACTTCGCTTACCTGAGTTCTTCGCTGAAAAGCTCAGTCGCTGCTTCAAAAGCGAATCCGGCAGATGCAGAACCATCTAAGACATCGCCAGCGGCCGATCCCGGCAGCGAAAACACAGTTGCGCCTTACACAAATTTCAAACCTGAAATTGCAAAGAATAAATCGACTCCGTATCCAAAATCGGAGCGCCAACCGCCGGAAGTGTTTCCGCGCATGGAAACGGGGCCGGTCAAGAAACGCCTTAGACCATCCGCTGACGCGGCCGCGGCAACGCTTCGCGCGGACGCAGCTGCAAGAAACGGCGGAAAGACTCCCGCAGCGAAGAAATCCGCGCAGTCTTCCGCTGCAACTTCAACTCCGGCGACCCCGACTTTAACCTCAGGTACGACGGGAGCTTCGTACTTATTGATAGGTCATTACATTCGCGAAGACCGGGCAAAAGATGCGGCCAAGACCATTGACGGACTGGGAATGCCCACCGGAGTGATTCCAAAGCACGGCCTCGCGGGAGAATACTACGTGGTTTACAGCGGACCATTTCCAAACGAACAAATTGCGAGCGCCATGAAAAAGCTGCGTGACCAAGGTTTTTATGTGCGATCCATGCCCGTTACGTTCGGGAATAAGAACCCAAAATAATGACGCCCGTGAGCCTACAGGAGCCAGTGACGATGCAGATCGCATTCGGAGCGCGCAGCGACACCGGCCGCGCTCGCGAGAATAACGAAGATAGGTTCGCGTTAGCTCCAGAGCTGAATCTTTTTGTGCTGTCAGATGGAATGGGCGGCCTCGCAGCGGGTGAAGTTGCGAGCAAGTTGGCCACTGAAACGGTAATCGCTCATTGCCGCGAAGCGGCGCGAAATCCTTCGCTCCCATTGATTGGCGAACATCTGGATGGAATGTCTGATATTTCGAACAGGCTAGCCAGCGCGATACGCACCGCGAACCGCGCAGTGTACGCGGAAGCGCAAGGCAATGAAAAGAAACGCGGCATGGGCGCGACAGTTGTGGCCGCATGGTTCGTGAACGAAGTCTGCGTGAGCATCGCACACGTTGGCGACAGCCGCATATACCGGTTGCGTGGCGCCGATTTCATGCAGCTCACCGAAGATCATTCCTTCGTAGCGGAACAGGTTCGTCGCGGCATGATGACCAAGTACGAAGCCGAAAACAGCAATATGCAAAGTGTGCTGCTTCGCGCGCTCGGCGTAGAACCGGAAGTGCAGGTCGACGTTGCTGAAAAAGATCTGGTGGAGGGCGACACGCTGCTGCTGTGCTCTGACGGTCTCACACGAGAGCTTTCTAACGCGCAAATTTCCGCAACGCTGGCGGAAATCGAAAATCCTCAAGAGGCGGCGGACCGGCTGATCGATCTGTCGAACGAAGCCGGCGGCGGAGACAACATCACCGCAGTTCTTGTCCGGTATGCGCCAAAACCGGTGGGCGCATTCAAACGAATCGGGAAATGGTTTAAGGGATCCGAAAATCGGTGACTGCGCGGCACTCGGCGGCGGGTGCACGACGATTGATAATGAGGAGGGCGTTTCAATGTCAAAATTAGTTCTGAAATTTGAGAGTTCCGTGTTGAAGGAAGTGGCGGTGGGAACCAAGGAAGTGAGCATCGGGCGTTCGCCGGAGTGCGGAATCGTGATCGACAACCCGGCGGTGTCGAATTATCACGCGCGTGTGTTCAGCGAAGAAGGACGCATGATGCTCGAGGATTTCGGAAGCTTGAATGGAACGTTCGTCAACGGGCAGCGCGTGAAGATGGTCACGCTAAAGCCGGGCGACTCCGTTGCGATCGGCAAACACACAATCGTTGTGACGGACTCGAGCGAGATCAGAGGGACCGCTCCGGGAGGTTCGAACGGCAATGCGTGGCCCACGGTTCCGAAAATTAATGAAACAGTGATGCTCGATACAAAAGAGCGGCGCGAGTTTTTGCGTCAGGTAGCGGCAGTAGGAGAAAGCGCGCAAGTAGCGCCGGGCCGAATGAAATTACCTACACTGCTGGTACGCAGGGGGAAAACGGACTTGAAAGAGTACACGCTCAGCGACAAATTGACCGTTATCGGCAAGTCCGCCATGGCGACGATCAAACTGAAAGGCTGGTTTGCTCCTAAAGTTGCCGCGCAGATTACTCGCCGCGAAGACAATTCATTTTACATTGGCAAGGCTGAGAAGACCCCGACTGTGAACGGCGTATCGATTGCGCAACCGACCAAGCTGTCCTCCGGTGACGTGGTTGAGATTGCGGGAATCGAGCTGGAATTTGTTTACCGCGACTGACGGCAATACGAGCGGTCGGTAAAAGAGCACGGGTCCCACTTAAGGCGACGGAATATTCTTCAAGGCTTCCGCGAAAGGCGCGGTTCGGGATCACAACGTAAGAGCTGGAGCCAAAAAACTCCCAGTTCGGCAATCCGGGCACTTTGTTCGGCCAACTTCCGGTACGTTCCCATTGGTACCGTAGTTCTATAGGCATAGCCTTTCGCACCCGCTAAATTTGGCATGTTACCGGCCCTTCACTCAATGAGACTTGGGAGGTCAACCCATGGCCACAGCTACACTTATCGCGCCTGAGCCGGCGGTTTCGCCGCAGGCAAAACCGGGCCGGAATTCGCGACGGCGCGAGCGGCTGAAGGTGTCGCTGCCACTGGAAGTTCGGCCATTCGATGCACGATTCGCCGAGATTGCAGACGTGGGCGAAGTGCTGGACTTTACGCGCGACGGGCTCTACTTTGCGACCTGTATGCCCCATTATTTCATGGGGATGCGGCTGCTTGTGACCTTCCCGTTCGGCGAGAAGATCTCAGCCCACAAGAAGTTTTTGGGCTCCATCGTGCGCATGGAAACCCGTCCCGACGGGACCTTGGGAGTTGCCGTGCGATTTCTGCTTTAGATCGTCTTCACGTTTCCGTTTAGACATCGCGCCGGGGATAGAGCTTGTGAGACCATCCCGCAGCGGAGACAATATCCATTGGCAACATTCATTGGCAAGTTAGCGGTCGGCGCTTGGGAACGATGTTCCGCCGATCTGTCGCCGAACGCACAAATCTGAGGACACGGTGATGCATAGTCCAAGTGACAAAAAAAAGGGTCATGGAACTCATTCGCCCGCGGTTCAGGAAGCCGAACGGCGCATCGCGGAGCGCCACATGTTTACAGCTGGCGCTGAAGTGGTCGAGCTGAAATCCGGCGCGCGTTTCTCGACGCGTACGACTGACCTCGGACCGGGTGGCTGCTTCGTTGACACCACAGTTCCCTTCCCAATTGGATCGAACGTGCGGATCACTTTGAACAAGGGCGCCAAAGCGTTTGCGACACCTGGCACGGTGGTTTATTCCCAACATGGACTCGGCATGGGCATCGCTTTCACCGAGTTGGATGCCGAAAAGCGGCTGGAATTGGCTGACTGGATAGCAGGCGTTACCGGCGACCGTCCAGCGGTACATGAAGCGGCTCATGCGCCGAGAGATGTTAACCCTAACAACGGACGCGAATTTGTTGCGCTGGTGCGGCTGGTTCGATTAATGATTGGAAAAGGCATATTGACCGAGGCAGAAGGCACTTCGGTTCTGCACGATCCCGTCCTCTAGACAGAACGCCACGCTTCTACAACTCGTTTTGACGAGCTATCGCGGGCGAATCCTCGCTAAAAGATTGCAATTCCATTTCGGGATTTCTGCGCGGTTCTTGTCGATTCAGGAAAGAAATGCCTAGTTCACGTCAGATTTACACCCTGTTCTTATACTAAGTGCTTTATTTTCTTTGCTATCCTCGTCCGCACGATGGCAATTGGAGTGCAGCCCATGACTGGGGGTACCCATGGGGGAACGAAGAAAAGCAAGGCGGTACGAGCTTTACCTTCCGGTACAAGTTTGTCTCCCACGCCAGCGGCCGGTTGAATTCTTCACTGGCCAACTCCGCGACGTCTCACGCTCAGGTATCTTCTTTCATTCTCATATTCCGCTCGATCACGGTGCTGCTTTGGAGCTGACTTTTTCGTTGCCAGCTGAGAGAGAACGTGGAACTTCTGTGTTAGTGCGTGCCAGCGCGAAGGCGCTGCGCGTGTCGGAATTGCCCGGCGATGGCGTCCCCGTGTACGGAGTGGCGGCGACTATCGATCGGATCGATTTTGTGCGGCCTGTTGTTTCGAGCGCGGCATAGTTATCGAGCGTTTCAATTTAACAAAATAGATTCCTGGAGAAAACGGCGCGGCCCTTCGGAGCCGCGCCGTTTTTTTTATGCCGGCATTAGCGTTGCGAAACCGTCGTCAGGTAAAACTCCGTTCGCCGGTACGATGCGGTTACAATAGAGATATCTCTACAATAGCGAATTCATGCCCCAACGAAGTCAAGCACAGCGAGTGTTTGAGCTAGAGCGCGAAACCTTGTGCGCGCTCTGCATACGCGGAAGCGCAAATGCGCGGGAAACAACGGTAATGCGCGAGCTTTCCAACCACGTCTGGCAGGATGCCGAGCATCGCGTGGTGTTCGAAGCGATTCAAAGACTGAGCAGCAGCGATCCAAAACTTTTGCGAGAGCAGCTGCCGGCGCAAGCCACGCGCATGGGATTTCCGGACGTTAGCTGGGACAACTACTTCGCGGCACAGCCTGGAACGAAACTCGATTTCGGTTCGCTGGTGCGTGAGTTACTGGCTGTGCCGAAAGACAAGAAATCTTAAGCAAGAGAAAGATACCAGCCTGAACATTCCTGCAGCGGGCAGCGCCACGAAAAGATTACTTGCCGGTTAAGCCGAAAGCTCGGGAATGAAATTCCAGCGAGGCTGGGAAATGTTCCGCCACGTAATTCCAGTCATGGCCGCCGGGATAAAGATGGAATTCGTTGGGGATATGGCGGGAGTCGAGTAGATCGTGGAACGCTTTCGCGCCCGCGTCGAAGCCGTAATCGTCTTCCGTACCGCAATCGAAATATATTTTCAATCCAGCCGGGCGCGCACCCTTCTGAACGATGGTGAAGGGATTGTTTTCCTTCCAGTAAGCAGCGTCGGGCGGCGAGCCGAAGGCGCCGCCGAGAATGCGGTTGAGAATAGCTCCCTGATAATCAGAACTGCTAACAGTGGGAAGCGTCGCCAAAAGTGCGGCGCTGTGCGCGCTCATCGAACCAAATAATTGCGGGTAGCGAAACGCGAATCGAAACGCGCCGTATCCTCCCATGGAAACTCCGCTTACCGCGCGATGCTCGCGATCGCTGCGGACGCGATACAGCTTCTCGATATAGGGAATAAATTCGTGGATGAAGAAATCTTCGTAACGCACTTTCCCGTCGCGCGAGTTGATGTAGAAACTTCGGCCAGCGTCGGGAGTAACGATCAGGAATTCGCCGATTTGTTTTTGCGACCACAGATCGTTTATTAAATCCATCCCGCCCGAATTAATCAGGATTTCTGAATTGGAGCCCAGGCCGTGTAGGAAATACAGGGCCGGATAACTTTGCTTGCTGGAATCGTAGCTTGGCGGAAGGATCACGCAGTATTGAACGGAGTGGCCGAGAATTTTGCTCGGCATCGAGCGACATTCGCCGCGTCCGAGCGCGGCAGCTTGAGCTGTGGAAGCTATGGTGAAGCATCCTAATAACAGAATCAGAGTCGGCCAACCCGCAACGCTGAGTCTGGGAGTTATTCCGCGATGGTGCGCCTGAGATGCGCGCGCGCGGCTACTCATAGCGCAGAGCCTCGACGGGATTTAATTTCGCGGCGCGCGACGCGGGATAAATTCCGGCGGCGAGACTTACAACAATCGAAAACGCGATGGCACTAGCGACCATCCACCACGGCACGGAAGATAGATCGATGGGAGGAAGATCGCGTTTATGCAGATACACATTGGTGCCAAAAGTGAGCGCGCTGCCAATCAGCCAGCCAAGTATTACGCCGAAGACGCCTCCAAGAAGGCCCATCACGCCCGCTTCGGCGAAAAAAAGGCGGCGAATATCGCAGTCGGCGGCGCCGAGAGCTTTCAGAATGCCGATTTCGCGGCGGCGTTCGAGAATCGCCATCACGAGAGTATTGACGATACCGAGCGAGGCAACCGCCAGCGCGAGGCTGCCGAAAATTCCGAGAAATAAATCGAAGACAGCAAAGACCAGGCGCAAACTTTTTGTGGCGTCGAGCAGAGAAAAAGTGCCGTAGCCCATCTGCTGGACGGCGTCTTCTACACTTTTCACTTCCGACGGACTTTTCACGCGCACGGTGAGGCTGTCGTAGGTTTGTTTGGAACTGGAACGCCGCAAAAGACCGCGCAGGTCGTTGGCTTGGGCGACGCGCAGGATTTCGGCGACTTGCATGGGGATCAAGAGGCGACCGCGTCCAAACGAGCCCACGCTCGTGGCGGGTTCGGTCTCGACGATGCCGATGATATGAAAAGTTTTTTCGCGCGGAACGATCGAAAATCCGGGCGATTGGCCGGTAATTTCGTCGGCCGATTCACGGCTTAGTGAGGTCGCGTTGGCTTTGTTCGTGCCTGGCTCGGCAGGTAAGAGCTGACGCTCGGCATAACGGAGAACGAGATTTTTTCCGATCAACGAATCAGGCTGGCTGGAAAGATCTTTCGCGAATTCGATCTGAAGGATGGCTTCGTCGGCATCCGGGCTCGAAAAGAAATTCCCTTTCATGCCATCGAACGCGCCCTCCGTTTTGGCCGAAGGTGGAATTCCCGCAACGGTGGTGGAGTACGGTTTGCCTTCAAACTGGATTTCTGTGGGGAAACGAATCTCGGGATAAACTTCCACGACATTTGGCAGGGCTGTGATTTTCTGGCGCGCGTCGTCATCGAGGATCTTCACCTGCTCTCGGGTTGCCGTTTCGGACTGCGCGGGACGCCCGAAGCCTCGCTGATTCGTGCGCGAACTTACAAAGACCGCGTCGAACAGGCCTGACTTCGATAGCTTTTTGTTTGCGAGTTCCTGCAAGCCGACACCGAGAGAAAGCATGGCAACGAGCGACGCGACACCTACAGCAATGCCGAGCGTGGTGAGCGAATTCCTCAACAACGCTTCGCGGAGATTACGGGCGGCTAGTTCGGTGAGGTCACGCGTCTTCATACTTTGTTCCCGTCGCTGAGCAGTTTTCCATCTCCCATGGTGACGATGCGATGCGCATAGCGCGCCGCGCGATCGCGATCGTGAGTGACCATTACTATGGTCATGCCGAGCGATCCATTGATTTCCTGCAAAAGGTGAAGGATGGCGTCGCCTGTAGCGCTGTCAAGATTTCCGGTGGGCTCGTCGGCCAGAAGAATTGTGGGGCGATTTACGAGCGCACGCGCGAGCGCGGCGCGTTGCTGTTCCCCGCCGGACAATTCGCTGGGACGATGCGTCAAACGCGCTGAGAGGCGCACGCGTTCGACGGCTTCGCGCACGCGATTAGGGCGTTCATCGCGATCCACTTCAGCCAGACGCAGAGGAAGTTCGACATTTTCTTCGAGCGTCATGCGCGGAAGAAGATTGAAGGCCTGGAAAACCATCCCGATGGTGTGGTTGCGATGCTGCGCGAGATCTTCGGAACTCATTTCGGCGAGATTGCGGCCGTGGGCAAAAATCGCGCCGGAGGTGGGACGGTCCAACCCCGCCATTAAATTCAGCAGTGTGGATTTTCCGGAGCCGGAACTTCCGAGCAGCGCTACGAATTCCTTTGGGCGGATAGAGACAGTAACGTCATCGACTGCATGCACGAGCGCATCGCCCATTTGATAACTTCTGGAAACACGGTCGGTTCGGATTGCAACTTCATTGGTCGTTTCCGTCATTTTCCCCACAACATAATTATTACGGATGGCCGCGTAGATTAGTTACTTCAATCTTGTTCTCAGAATACGCAGGCGGGCTATAGATTTAGATGGCCGTATCGCTCCGTCGAGATGGATTCCGCTTTCTGCAATATTTTCGCAGGCATCGCGGCACGCGGATTGCTCCAGCGTCCCGGAATTTTCAGGCTGCAATTGGGGCAGTGGCCGTCTTTCAAGCGATTGGCTTGCACGTCATGCCACCCGCGGCGAATAAGGAGCGTCTTGCACGAGGGGCAGGACGTGCTCGCCGCCTCGGTGTGAATATTTCCCTCATAGACGTAATGCAGGCCGGCTTCCAGCGCGATGGCACGGGCCCGGTGTAGTGTTTCGGGCGGCGTTCGCGGCTTGTCCTGCAATTTGAAATCTGGATGGAAGGCGGTGAAATGCAACGGCACGTCCGGTCCCAGGTTTTCGAAGATCCAGTCAGACAGGCGGCGGAATTCTTCAGCATCGTCATTGAGTGTGGGGATAATCAAATTCGTAACTTCAAGCCAGACGTTCGTTTCATTTTTCAGCCACTTCAGCGTGTCGAGGACGGGTTGCAGGTGCGTCAAAGTGATGCGGCCGTAGAAATTTTCGGTGAATGCCTTCAAATCCACGTTAGCAGCGTCGATGTGATCGTAAATGTCGTGGAAGGCGTCGTAGGTGATGTAGCCGTTCGTCACCATCACGGTATTTAGGCCGTGCTGTTTGGCGGCATGGCAAATATCGATGACGTATTCGCCCCAAATGGTCGGCTCGTTATAGGTGAATGCGATGGACGGGCAATTATTTCGAATAGCAAGGAGAGCCACATCTTCGGGCGAAACGTGCGTCGAATGCACCTGATCCGAGCGCGATTTTGAAATATCCCAATTCTGGCAGAAGAAGCAGCCCATGTTGCAGCCGGCCGTGCCCATGGAAAAGACGCGAGTTCCAGGCAGAAAATGATTGAGCGGCTTTTTCTCGATGGGATCGATTTGGATGGCGGCTGGCGAAGCGTAACCAAGACTGTAAAGTTTGCCGCCCTCGTTCACGCGTATGAAACAGAAGCCTGCCTGCCCGTCGCCGATATGGCAATGCCGCGGACAAAGGTAGCAATGCGCTTTGTTGTTAGGCTCGGGTTCCCACCAGCGCGCGTCATGAAGCTCGGCCGTTTTTTGCAGGATTTTTAGATCTTCCATACCATCGCGTCGACTAAGGCGGCGCTAATGTTTATTATACGCCACAAGCGCAGTACGCGAATTGAGCGTAAAACCTCGCAGAACAGGGATAATAGGAGCATGTCGGTGTGGCCACCGGGCTTCCTGCCGCGAACAATGTTGAGAATCGCGACAATCAGCGTCGCATTGCTGATTTTGCCGAGCGCCTTTGGTCAAGCTCCCCCACCCATTGTGGAATACAAGGAGGTCGTTCCTATCACTTCGGGCCAGATCCGCGACGGCAAGATTTGCGTTAATTTTGATCCGGTGATGACGGCCGGAGGTTTCTTCGACGGCTTACAGCGTCGTGAAACCGCGTCGGGCGACGAATTTCGGAAGAATTCTCAGGCAGTCAGAAATTTTCCCGAGCAGATCACCGTGCAGGTTCAGACATTCATCACGGTTTGCGACGCCGACATATACACGGCCGCGCCGGTACCACCGTTCTTCAACGGGCTTCAGTTCAAAGCGCAATGGAAACGCGGACTGGCGATGCGTAGCGTTTCGCAAGTTACCGTGCAGCGGGTGATGTTTGCATCTGAAGATGGCAATAACCGCTTAATGTTTCTGCTGAAAATTCGGGACCACGATGTGCCGTTGACGGACCATTTGATTATCTCCGTATTGTCACAGCAGGGGAAGCTACTATCGAGGATGTCCGGGAAGCTTTAGGTCACTGCGAACCCAAGCTGCCAGGCCAAAGGTTCCAGCGGGCGTATCGGCGAAACATAATAACCTTGGAAACTTCCGCGTTGTGCCGAACGTTTGTGTAAGCGGAGAGCTTCTAAAGCTTCTGAGCGGCGCGGCGGATGGCCACCCATTCCAGGAAGCGTTCCATGCGGGCGCGCTCTCGCCACATCAGAGCAAAGAATTTGCGCGCATCGAGTCCGGCGGCTTCTTTGCCGAAGAATGTTTCCATTCGCCAGCGGATGTAGGGCGAGGCCCACGGCCGCAATCGATAGCCCTTCGAAATGATCCAGTAGTAGCGCAGGGCGTTCAGCATAGCGCGCACCCTACGTTCGAAATCCGTCCGTTCGGGAGTGATAGAATCGAGGCGTTCGCAAAAGGATTGTGATGACCGCGGAAGACCACTATTACGCTGGAATCGATTTTTTTGGCGAAGGCAAACTTGAATCCGCGATTGATGAATACAACCGGGCGCTGGAGCTCGATCCAAAGTTGATCGACGCGCTTCATGGCCTGGCGCAAGCGTATCACGCCCGGGAAGATTTTAATCGCACGATTGAGGCCGCGCGAAGGATTTTGGTTTTGGAACCTGACGATATTCTTGCCTGGACCACGATTTCACGAGCGTATCAACGGCTGGGCATGATTCCCGAAGCCGAAGAAGCCGGTAACAAGGCGCGGATTCTAGGTTGGAAGCAACAGTTGCGGGATCAGAAGACCAAAGCGCAGTAGCACGGCACAGTAGCGAGAAAAAAAGGGGCCGAGTCACGATGTGACTGCGGCCCCTTTTTATTTGCGATACCAAGTTTACAGCGCGGAGCAGACCGACTTGACCTCCGTGTAATTCTTGAGGACTTCGTGGCCCATCTCGCGGCCCCAACCGGATTGCTTGTAGCCCCCGAATGGGAGCGCTGCGTCGAAGACGTTGTAGCAATTGATCCACACGGTTCCGGCGCGGAGTTTGGACGCGAGAGCTTGAGCCTTCTTGATGTCGCGTGTCCAGATTCCGGAGGCAAGGCCGTACTCCGTGTTATTGGCCTTGGCGGCAATTTCGTTGATATCGCTGAACGGAATCGCCGTAACGACGGGCCCGAAGATTTCCTCCCGCACCACTTTCATGGTGTCGGTCGTGTTGACGAGCACGGTGGGTTGTACGAAGTAACCTCGATTTCCTGCTCGCGAGCCACCAGTGACGGCCTTGGCGCCTTCCTGCTTGCCGGATTCCAGGTAGCCGCAGACCTTATTGAATTGCTCTTCGGAAACCAGCGGGCCCATATCAGCGTCGGGATCAAATCCGTGCCCGACACGGATTTTGCTGGCGTTCTGTGCTACGCCATCAACAACCTTGTCGAAAATTTTCTTGTCGATGAAGAGACGCGAACCCGCGCAGCAGGTTTGGCCCTGATTGAAGAAAATCGCGCTGGCTGCGCCGGGAATAGCGGCGTCGACGTCAGCGTCGTCCAGAATGATGTTGGGAGACTTGCCGCCCAGTTCGAGCGAAACTTTCTTCAAGTTGCCCGCAGCGGCGTGAATAATGAGCCTGCCGACTTCGGTAGAACCGGTGAAGGCGATCTTGTCCACGTCGGGATGCGCGGCCAAGGCAGCGCCCGCCGTTTCGCCAAAGCCTGGAATGATATTCACGACTCCTTCGGGGAATCCCGCTTCCATGATGAGTTCGCCCAGTCGTAGCGCGGTAAGCGGTGTTTGCTCCGCGGGCTTCAATATGACGGTGCAACCGACGGAAAGCGCGGGAGCTAGTTTCCATGCGGCCATCAACAGCGGGAAATTCCAGGGAATGATCTGTCCTGCGACGCCCACGGGCTCGCGCAGGGTGTAGGCATGGAATTTTCCCTGATTCGCCAGTCCCAGCGAAATCGTGTTGCCTTCAATTTTCGTGGCCCATCCTGCGTAGTAACGGAAGTGATCGACGGCGAGCGGAACATCGGCGACGCGCGCAATCTTCAGTGGTTTGCCGTTGTCGAGTGATTCGAGCTGCGCAAATTCTTCGGTGTGCTTTTCAAGCAGGTCGGCAAGTTTCCAAAGCAAACGTCCGCGCTCGGAAGGTGAAATTTTCGACCATCGGCCAGTTTCGAAAGCAGCGCGTGCCGCTTTCACTGCCCGGTCGATGTCTTCTTTGTCGCCTGCGGCAACATTGGCGAGGACTTCGCCAGTGGCGGGATTGTATGTAGCAAAAGTCTTGCCTGAAGCCGCATCTACCCACTTTCCATTGATTAGAAGCTTGCCTGTCTTGGATACGAAACCGGTAACGCTGCTATCGGGTTGAACCACTGCTGTTGCCATGTGATTTCCTCCACTCAATTGAGATAGGGATCTTAAGATCAAAATTTTGCATGGAACTTAACCGGCGTTCTTCAATGACTTGGAACGTAAGCGCACCTGCGCACAAAGATGTCGTACCTACAAACGAGCTGATCGCTTGCTTAAAGTTACTCCCGCGCAACGCAAAATTCAAGTGTACCGCCTGGAGCGGCTCAGTTAGACCAGTGCCAATGTGATCCCGCTGGCATTTGGTTTAGAGGTTACTCGTGGCGCAAAGCTACCATGGGGTCAACCTACGAGGCTCTGCATACCGACAGAAGACAGGCTAGTAGGAATGGATTCTTCTGTTCGTTCTTGGGATTTTCGTGTGCGCGAGCCGGACACTTTCAGGAAAATGGGGGCGCGGCTTCGCACCAGACGCCGTTGACGCTTGATGTGCTTACGTTTTGGCGGTGCAGAGCGTCTTACACCCACATAGATGTAGACGGACTACACCCTGAGGTTGGCATGAAACAGCACTATCGAAATCGGATCGAACTGCTGCAAGGAACGCTAGATCTGCTGATTTTGCAAACTCTGCGCTGGGGGGCGCAGCACGGTTATGGAATCGCGCTGGCGATACGGGCGAACTCCGGCGATGTGCTGCAAGTGGACACGGGTTCACTCTATCCGGCGCTGCACCGCCTGGAACGGCAGGGATTGATTGCCGCGGAGTGGACTATTTCGGAGAACAAGCAGCGGGTACGAACCTATCGGCTGAATGCGGCGGGAAAAAAGAAGCTGGCTGCGGAAAGGTCGCGCTGGACACAAATTTCGGACGCGATCGCCGGAATTCTGGACCCCGGCGGAGAGGAGAGCGAAGCATGAACTTTCCACCGGACGGCCGCGAAAAACGCAAACAAGAACTCGATGAAGAGATCAACAGCCATCTGAACATGGCAGCACGCGATCGCGAGGAGCGTGGCGAGTCTGCCGCACAGGCCGCGGAATCAGCGCGGAGAGAGTTGGGCAATGCGAGTCTGGTGCGCGAAGTTACGCACGACCAGTGGGCATGGAGTTGGCTGGAACAGTTGGCACAGGACGTTAAATACGGGTGCCGGGTAATGAGGAGGAGCCCAGGATTTACGCTCGTGGTAGTAATGACGCTCGCGCTGGGGATTGGAGCGAACGTGGCCATCTTCAGCGTTGTGCGCGGAGTTCTTTTGCGGCCGCTTCCCTACGGCCATCCCGATGGCCTCGTCTTTCTTTGGGACCGTTACCCGAATGGAACATCCGATCTCGCCGCATTCTCTCCTCCTGATTTTAAGGATCTCCGCCTCCGTACGACTTTATTTGAGGGGTTCGCGGCAGCGTCGGGATCCACCAGTGGAACCACAGCAACACTCCTGGAAAACGGCCAGCCCCAGAAAGTGGATTTGGTTCGCACGACCGCAAATTTCTTCTCGCTTCTCGGAGTGGAACCTTTATTGGGCAGGACCTTTACCGCCGAGGATGACGCTATCAATGGTCCCCACGTAACGCTTTTGAGCTATGGCTTCTGGCAAAGCAAGTTTGGCGGAGACCCAAATGTGGTGGGGCGCACTTTACGTATCAACGATCAGGATTATGTGGCTGTGGGTGTATTGCCGCGTACATTCCAGCTTCTTTTACCAGCCGAGGCTTTTCAGGTCCGAAGCGCGGATATTTGGATGCCTTCACAAATGAACTACGATGCGTTCTCCCGCGACCAACAGTTCCTGTCGGTTATCGCGCGCTTGAAGCCCGGTGTGACCGCCATGCAAGGGCAATCCGAACTGGACGGAATCTCATTGCAAATGCAGCACGAGTACACGCTACACCAGGTAGATCAGGCACGAATAACGCTTTCATCGCTGCAGAAAGAAGTCGTAAAAGGAGTGCGGACGGCGCTTTTAACTCTTTCCGTTGTGGTCGCATTCGTGTTGCTAATCGCATGCGGCAACGTGGCCAACTTGATGCTGTCGCGCGCCACCGTACGCGAAAAAGAGATTGCTGTGCGCACTTCGTTGGGCGCAACGAAGCTGCAAATTTTCCGCGGCGCCATGGTGGAAAGCACGCTGCTGTCGCTTTGTGGCGGAGTGTTGGGGATTCTGTTGGCTTATCTGGGAATCCGATTTCTGGTACAGCTCCGGCCGGCGAATGTTCCACGGTTAGACGACATTCGCATGGACGGATGGGTGCTGTCCTTCTGCGCAGCAGCGTGTATTTTGACCGCGGTTTTGCTGAGCTTGGTTCCCGCACTACAAGTTCCCGATGGCCGTCTAGTCGAAGTGTTGAAAGAAGGCGGGAGAAGTCCGGTGGGAGCTGGGCGGCCCAAATTGCGACGACTGCTGGTAATTGGAGAGATTGCACTTTCCTTGATCCTGTTGATCGGCGCGGGGCTGTTCGTACGAGGATTTGAGGCGCTGCAACAGATGAATCCGGGATTCCGCACCGATGGAGTGCAGACGTTTCAGCTCGCAGTTCCGAATAGCCGGTATCCGAAGCCGGCCGATGTTTCCAATTTTTATCTCAGGCTGAATCAGAAGCTGGCTTTGGTGCAAGGCGTAGAGGCGATCGGGAGCATAACCCAGCTTCCACTGACGGGCACTTCCCCGCAGATGAATTACGCGTGGGACGCTCGCTCCGAGCAGGCGTTTGCCGCTTCCGATGCGGACTGGCATCCGACATCACCCGACTTTTTCAGCGCTATGGGTATTCGACTCAATGCGGGCCGGGACTTTGCTAATACGGATGATCTGGCTCATCCGAGAGTGGTGATTGTGGATTCCTGGATCGCGAAAGAAGCTTGGCCGGGGCAAGATCCAATCGGAAAACGCCTAAAGATTCTTACGATAGGCAATTCCGGGACATTCGAGCCGGCGTATTCCGAAGTGATCGGAGTTGTGGATTCGGTGCACTCCGACGACATCACGAAGGCAATTCGCGGGCAGATATACGTTTCGGTTTATCAGGAGCCGTTCCGCCGGGCATCGTACGCGATGCGGATTCAAGGTGATCCAACTAGCGTGCAAAAAGCGGTAGCAGCGGAAGTGGCGATTCTCGATCGCGAAATGCCCGTCTTTAATCAACGGCCATTCCAAGACTACGTTGCCGAAGCCATGGCTCCGTCGAAGTTCAGTCTGGTTCTGGTTGGAATCTTCAGCCTCATCGCGCTGGTGCTCGCTTCCATAGGTCTATATGGCGTTGTGGCTTACTCGGTGAGCCAGCGGAGGCAAGAAATCGGAGTTCGCATGGCGTTGGGCGCGTTACCCGGCGCGATATTTTCGCTGGTGGTCGGTCAAGGAATGGCCGTGGTGGGAATCGGAATCGCGATCGGTTTGGCCGGAGCGTGGGCGCTCACCCGTTTTATCAATTCCATGCTGTACGGCGTAAGCACGACGGACCCTTTGACGTTCGTTGCGATTTCCGCGCTGCTATCCGTGGTGGCCTTTGTTGCCTGCGTCATCCCCGCATTGCGCGCTATGCGGCTGGATCCGATGGTGGCGTTGCGGTACGAGTGAAATAAGAGATCATTCGGTTCGTCAGGCGAGACCTTCGCTACGAGGGAACGCGACGGACCCATATGCGCTCGGTGGCTGGTTTGCCTAAGTGGACGCGGGCAGCCCGATGCGCGATGGACACGGCCATAGTTTCGTCATATTCGCGTTGATGGACACGGACGTGCGTTCCCGGACGGAGTTGCAGACCTTCCATGAATTCGAGAAACTTGGGATCTTTCTCGAATACGCGCAACACTTCGTAAGAGCGGGCGACTTCCGCGTCGGACAAACGCACTGCGCCGAATTTTTTCCGCAACTTCGACATGCCTCCGAAGAGCGGTACACCATGAGGGCAGCGCACGTCGCGGCCAAATCGCTTTAACAAAAGGTCGGCTACTTCCGGCGAAATGCCATGTTCGAGCCGTTCGGCTTCTTCGTGCGCGCGCGACCAATTGATGCCGATCACTTCGGTGAGAAGCTTCTCAGCGAGCCGGTGACGAAGCACGAGGTGCTGTGCGATTCCCTTCCCTTTTTCGGAGAGCGCGATGCGGCCACCGCGCATCACGCGCAGGTAGCCGGTGCGCGTCATACGTTTTAGAGCGGCCGTGACCGCGGGCGGCGTTACACCAAGGTCTTCCGCTAAACGCGCACTGATGGGAATTTGTTCTTCCTGCACGATTTCCCAGATAGCTTTTAAATAATCTTCCTGGGAGACGCTGGTTTTTTCGCGGCGCAAAATGCCTCGCAAAGTAGCGCCGGCATCTTGCCGGCTCTGTTTATCCTAAACGCGCTATCTCAACATGCCCTCGGGACGCCCTTCCCTAATCAGGACAAGCCGGCGCTACAAAGTATCGCAAGCGAACTCGAACGCACTACGAGTTCTGGCGTTTAGCTCGCAAGCGGGCGGCCAGTTCCTTTACGTGCCGTTCGATATCATCGCAAATGCTGCGGTGTAGTTCTATAGCCTCTCCGAATGGATCTTGGATCTGCCAATCTTCAAATGGCAGGCCGGCAAAAAGCGAGGCTCCGGAAACGCCCGACATATTTACGATCAGGTCCGGCTTCTGCAGCGAGTGGTCGCGGGTGCCCTTTGAGAATTGGCCATCGAGAGAGATGCCGCGTTCGCGTAGGACGCGCTGCGTGGTGTTGTCGATGAAACCGAGCGGATGGACTCCGGCACTTTCGGGCGCGATGATATCGGAAGCGGTGTGCCGCGCAATCGCTTCGGCCATCTGGCTGCGCACACAATTTCCCATGCACACGAAAAGAACTTTTACCGGTTCAGGCATGGCGTCGGCTAAGTAGCGTCGTTTGCAATGCTCAGGAAATATTCGTGAATGGAAGGATCGCCGCTCAGCTCGGGGTGAAACGTGGAAGCCAGAATTTTTCCCTGACGCACGAGGACGGGATGACCCGCGTCTTCAGCGAGCACCTGCACTCCTTTGCCGACCGATTCGATAATCGGCGCGCGAATGAAGACCATTTCCACGGGCTCGGAACGAAGCTTCGTCTGGCCCAAGTGAACGTCGCTGGCGAGCTGGCGACCGTAGCCGTTGCGCAGCACGGAGACATCAAGCAGCGCGAGCGATTCCTGCGCAGGACCGTGGACTTCGCGCGCCAGCAAAATTGTCCCGGCGCAGGTGCCGAAAAACGCGCCCCCGTTTGAAGCAAACTGTTTTAGCGAATCGAATAGGCCTTCTTCCGTCATCACTTTCAGGTGCGTAGTGCTCTCGCCACCCGGCAAAATGACTCCGGAAACGTCCTTCAAATCTTCGGGGCGGCGCACGTAGGTGTAGGAGGCGCCAATGCGGTCGAGCATCTTGGCGTGCGCTTCGTAGTCACCTTGAATCGCGAGTATTCCAATGGTCATTTTTGTTCAAGCAAACAGCCAGCCTGCCCGCTGGCTTAACTGAGCGGATTACCAGCCGCGCGTTTGCATCAAATCTTTTTCTTCGAGCTGGCGAATATCGAGACCCTTCATTGCGTCGCCCAGCTCTTCGGAAGCTTCGAGGACAACTTTGGGATCCTTGTAATGCGTTGTCGCTTTCACGATTGCGCGAGCGCGTTGCGCCGGATCGCTCGACTTGAAAATACCGGAGCCGACGAAGACTGCTTCAGCGCCCAACTGCATCACCAGTGAAGCGTCTGCCGGAGTTGCAATGCCGCCTGCCGAAAAATTCGGCACGGGGAGTTTCCCGTTCTTCGCGACCCATTGGATCAGTTCAAAGGGCGCGCCCAGCTCTTTGGCTTCGTGAACCAATTCTTCTTCGCCCAACAGAGTGAGGCGTTTCATCTGGCTCACGATGGTGCGGATGTGGCGCACAGCTTCCACAATGTTGCCTGAGCCAGCCTCGCCTTTGGTGCGAATCATCGCGGCGCCTTCGGTGATACGGCGAAGGGCTTCTCCCAGATTTCGCGCGCCGCAAACAAACGGGACTTTGAAACCGTGCTTCCAGACGTGGTGCTCGTCGTCCGCCGGGGTCAGCACTTCGCTTTCGTCGATGTAGTCTACTTCAAGCGATTCCAGCACCTGCGCCTCCGCGAAATGGCCGATGCGAACCTTGGCCATCACCGGGATCGAAACCGTGTTCATGATTTCGCGAATGATGCGCGGAGCGGCCATGCGCGCCACGCCACCGTCTTTGCGAATGTCGGAAGGGACGCGCTCGAGCGCCATTACGGCGCAGGCTCCAGCCTGCTCGGCGATGCGGGCTTGCTCGGCGTTTGTGACATCCATAATGACGCCGCCTTTCAACATTTCAGCCAAGCCTACTTTCACGCGCCACAAATTATTGTTCATCAGATCCATTATGTTTCTCCTGTTCTCAAATCGAAATTAAGAGCTTTTGTTACCGCTAGCGATCTCTGCCGTGTTTTTATCGCGCGATTCCCGGGGCTCGATGATCACAAAACGGCCGCGGCCGCGCGCCAGTACCTGGCCTGCTTGATTGCGAATTTCTCCCACGTGATGCAAATTGCGTCCGGACTTCTCCACTTCGTGCGCTTCGACGATCAAATCTTCGTCAACTCGCACAGGCTTCAAGTATTCCACATTCAGTTCCGCGGTAACCGCACGCACGCCCCGGAAGCGATTGACCTTGCCCATCACTTCATCCAGCACGGTAGCGATGATCCCACCGTGGATGAAACCGGAGCCGCCTTGATATTCCGCGCCGAGTCTGAAATTTCCTACAATGCGCCGGGCGCTATCATCTTGCTCGAATGTAAGCAGCATTCCGCGCGTGTTCGCGCCGCCGCAGCCGAAGCATACATTCGTCGGATTGGGTTCAAGCAGCATATCGTTAGACTAAAGCCACGCGGGAAGGCGATTCGTTTCGCGCGCCGCGTTGACGCTTTCGTATTTCGAGCTTTAGGAGTTCGCTAAACATCTGCACCCCTTTGGCGATGCGCTTCTCGTCGAGCGCCGCGAAGCCAAGCCTCAAAGTATTGGGCTGCGGATTTTGCAAATAGAAATAGCGCCCAGGGATGAACACTACACCGCGCTCGCGAAGGTGAATCAGAAGTTCGCCGGAATCGAAGCCCGGCGGCAGAGTAACCCATACCGACATTCCGCCCTCTGGACGCGTCCAAGTAGTTTCTTCGGGCATGTGCTTTTGCAGCGCGGATTCCATGGCCTCCAGCCGTCCGCGATAAATTCTCTTCATCTTTGACAGATGGCGCGCGAGATAGCCGCGGCGCACAAATTCCGCCAAGGTGGCTTGAGCGAGCTGATCTGTATGTAGATCGGTTGATTGCTTCACCAACCTTAATCGCTCGATGGCGTCTTCCGGCCCTATACACCAGCCGACACGCAATCCTGGAAACGCAATCTTCGAAAAACTATCGATCTGAATCACGTTTCCGGCGCGGTCCAGCGATTTCAGAGATGGCAGCGCCGTGCCTCGAAGGCGCAGACGCGCATAAATTGCGTCTTCAATAATCGGCACTTGATAGTGCGACGCAATTTCCAGAATGCGCCGGCGTTCCGCCAAAGGCAGCGTGGTGCCGGTTGGATTATGAAAATCAGGAGTAACAAAAATAAACTTCACGCGGTTTTGCAGCAGCACCGATTCCAGCGCATCGAGATCCATTCCCACGTGGCCCGCGGGACGAGCATTTGTTTCCACGCCAACGGCCAGCATGCGCACTCGCGCTCCGGCAAAAATCGCTACCGCGCCGGGATAGGCAGGATTTTCCAGCACCACCGAATCGCCCGGGCGCAAGAAAGCTTTGCAGACCAGGTCAATGGCCTGCTGGCAGCCGTCGGTGATAAGCAGCTGGTCGCTGCGAACTTGCAGTCCGTCGGGGCGAAGAAATTCGATCAAGACGCGCTTGAGCGGCTCGTAGCCGTCGGAAGAGCCAAGCTGCAAAACCCTCCTGCCATCATTGCGCAGCACGGCGTTACAACAGCGGCGGAATTCCTCCACTGGAAAAAATTCTTCGGAAGGACGCGCAGTGATAAACGCGATCGAATCAGGCGGAACTTCCGGCATCAGTCGCGTTAGATTTTCATCGCCACGCTCGTCGGCAAAAATCGATTCCCAACGCATGCCACCGCCATTGCCATTCGTGCGCGGCGGCGGAGTGAACTGTTTGGCCGGAACGCCGCAAATGTAGGTGCCACGGCCCACGTGGCCTTGAATCATTCCTTCGGCTTCAAGCTCGGCGTAAGCGTTCGCTACAGTTGTGCGGTGTACTCCGAGCTGCGTAGCTAACTCGCGGCTTGCGGGGATTCTGTCGCCCGAGCGAAGCTCGCCGGAATGGACCAGGGCGCGCAGTTGGTCGCGAAGTTGAACGTAAAGAGGTATATGGCTTTCGGGTTGTAAATGTAGTGGAAGCATTGGCTCGTCCCTGTAGGCCAATATAAAGAAGCAATTATAGCTGTAAAGAGCCAATTTGTCTTGCGGCTTATCGTCAACTTGGTTGGTTGGGTTTGTGCGGTAGAGTGTCCGGAGATCGATCGCCTTCAGTCACGGCCCCTGCTGCAGCGTCAATTCCCAGCATGTGAGCGATATTCAGCGCGTTTGAATGAGTTAGCAATCCTGGCCGCAGCCTGTAGTCAAACGTCAGATTCCCAGACTCGCCCGTATCTTCAAAATGCACGTTGCGCCCGGGCAGTCCGTTGGACGCTATCTCGGTCAAAGCCAGATCGTGCGTTGTGATAATTCCGATGGCGCCGCGCAATACCAATGCGCGAACGACCCATTCCGTCGCAATTCTGCGATCCTGAGAGTTCGTGCCGCTCATGATCTCGTCGGTCAAATAGAGCAGCGGAGTTCCGCTTGCCACATCGATCATGCGACGTAGGCGCTGCATCTCCGCGAAGAAATGTGATCGTCCATCTATAACTGAGTCTTGGACACGCACGGACGCCCCAACTGCCAGTTTCGATAGGCTGAGCTTCCTACAGCGCACGGGTGCTCCCATCCATGCGAGCACGGTATTAAGTCCGATTGCCCGCACAAATGTACTTTTCCCGGACATGTTGGAGCCGCTGATGATGACAAACCGCACGTCTCCACCAAGCTGGAAGTCATTTCGCACACACGCATCTTCATGGATAAGGGGATGTCCGATTCCCTCGGCTTCTATCGCCGGGCCTTCGCTGCGAAGCCCTGGGAAGATATCGAGAGGATGCTCATAAGCGTATGCGGAGAGCGAAATCAGCGCATCCTGTTCTCCCACATCCGCAAGCCACCCCAACATTTTCATTCCATAACGTCGACGCCATCGGTCAACGGCCATGGTCAATTGTGTGCCGGACATTAACAGAAACGAAAAGTAAGCGGTCCACGGGTTATCGCGTTTCTTAAGCAGGGCGATAAGAAGTCGCAATCTGGCAATCGGCTTTCCCGCCTCTCGCGTACGCTCCTTAAGGGCGACCAGCGTTGGGGAGGAGAAGCTTTCCCGGTCGATAATTCCGAGTATTTCAGCGACGATGGGAAGTTCGACCAAAAGTGGCCGTACCGATGAATCAATCGACCGCACTCGTCGAAAGAAGATCGCGGCGACCGATAGCTCTAGAAGGACTGCCACACCCAATCTCGTGAAGAGCGCATATAAGCCGATGATGCCGATCCCATAAAGAATAGGCAGCAGTATTACGACGAGTACCAAAAAGCCAGCCACGAGAGATCCCCAGAGAGGAAAAGGTGCCGACGCTGATGCGATCCATGTTCGGAAAGTCTCCGGGTGACAGTTCGAAACTTCCAGACTCCCCACAGCGGCTAAAGTTTCGCGCAGGTCCTGACGTCCTCGAAGTTCCGAGATCGCTCCGTGTCGCGCGAGGACCTGTTCAATTTTCGCAGGCTCTTTCATCCAACGGGCGAGGGTCTCCCGACCCGCCTGGGTCCGAGCCGAACAAATAAGCTGGAAAAGCGATCCGCGACCGAACAGGTCGAGGTCGGTCGCGTAGAAATGGTCTGGGTCGACAAATTCTCGCCCCTCGTCCAACGATTCCCACTTATGGTCGAGACGTGCGATCCCTTTGTCGTAATAATCGGCAATCCGGAGCAGCTTACGCGCCTTGTCTTGATAGCGCTTCATCTGCGAACCGACCAACGCGCCAATTGGAACCAGTAAGAAGGGCATCCAGACCGGGAGCCTCTTAGTCACAAAAGCGTAGTAAAGCAAGACACAGCCGAGAATTCCCAGAAAAATGAGCCCCACTTGGTACGAGCCTCGGAGTCGGATGGCTTCATCCGCCGCCAACCCTAGCTCATCAGCTCGTCGATGGTAGAAATCCCGAGGCTGACGCGGTTCATCGGCGCCTATGTTTAACATTTAGGAAATGCCACCACCAGAGCCCGAATCCACCTATGGAACTGGCTGCATTGTTCCCTTTCAAAAAATCTCTTCGACACGCGAGTGGCCAAAACGAAGTGCCTGATTGACGCGGTAATTGGAACCTGACTGTTCCCGAATCTTGGAATGGCGGTATTTTTGGAATCAGACGGAATTTGTCTTGCCCAAGCTTCCTCTATTCCTCGCCACACGAGATACACGGACTGTCTGCCTCGAAAGGTTTCAGTGCGCTATGAAGAGCGCAGCAGGAAGCGTTGGATCTTACCGGTGGCGGTCTTTGGTAGCTCGGAGACGAAGCGGAACTCGTGGGGGCATTTGAAGCCGACTAGCCGAGTGTGCAGCCAGCCGTTGATTTCGCTGTCCAGACCGCCCGACGGGGTGATTAAACCTGGGCGCAACACAATGAATGCGACCGGGCGCACCAATCCCATCGCATCGGGCCGCCCCACTACGGCGCATTCAGCCACGGCAGGGTGCGAAAGCAGAATATTCTCCACTTCCCCGGGCGAGACCCACATGCCGGACACTTTCATCATGTCGTCGGCGCGGCCTGCGTAATGATAAAAACCATCGGGATCGCGCGAAAACTTGTCGCCGGTAAACACCCAGCCGTCTTTCTTCACGCGTTCCGTTAGTTCCGGTATTTCGCGATACTCGGAAAACGCGCTATCGCCCTTTACCCATAGGTTGCCGATTTCTCCGTCAGGGACCAGCTCGTTTGCTTCATCCACGATGCGCGCTTGGTAGCCCGGCACTTCGCGGCCGCATGTGCCGGGACGAGCTTCCCCGGGGCGCGTGGACAAGAAGACGTGCAACATCTCCGTGGATCCAATCCCATCCAGAATTTCTATACCGAGGCGCTGGCGGAATTTTTCAAAAACTTCAGCGGGTAGAGATTCTCCGGCAGAGACCGCGATGCGAACAGATGAAAAATCCAGCTTCAGGCCTTGCTCGGCCTCCCGAAGAAGCGCGGCGTAAAAAGTGGGCACGGCGAAAAAAATGGTTGGACGATATTTCTCCACAATCAGCGCCACACGGTCCGGACGCGGGCGTTCGGGATACAACACCGTGCCGGCGCCGAAAAATAAAGGGAAATACATTCCGTTCCCCAAGCCGTAGGCGAAATAGAGTTTTGAAACGGAGAACGTGCGGTCGTCAGCGCGAAGCCCGAGGACACGGTCCGCATAGTTGTGAGAAGTAACCAGCATATCGCGATGCGCATGTACGGCAGCTTTCGGCGGTCCACCACTGCCCGATGTGTATAGATAAAATGCGGGATCCGTCGCAGACGTCGGATAGGTCGGCGGAGCCTCGCATCCAAAAGGCAGCCAATCACCCCAATAAACCGTCTTGCATCCGATACTTTGCAGGCGCGGAACTCGTCTTCCGGTGACCACCACCAATTCAAGAGCGCTGGCTAACTGCCCCGCCACGAATTCATCGAGAATCACGTCTTGTACTACCGCAAACCGTGCGCCAGAGTTTGAAACGTAATGGCGATAGTCCGAGGCGCGCGCCATCGAATTCACCGGCACAGCAATCGCGCCAATCTTTGCCGCGCCAAAGAAGCACGCAATGAACTCGATCGAATCCGGCAACGCGATCAAGACGCGGTCGCCAGGCTTACAGCCCGAATCGAGCAGCGCGTTGGCCACGCGGTTTACCTCGAATTCAAGCTCACCGTAACCTGCCTCACGCTCGACGCCGAGTATCGCAGGTTTGTCCGGATATTCGCGCGCAGGCCGGGAGATGAATTCATCCGCAATGTTGAACACATCGAAGGGAGATACGGAGGATTGCGCCATGGCGGACGATTCTATATCACAAGCATTTGCGGTCTTGCATCGGAATTGCTAGGCCAAAGTGGAACGAGGGCGCTTCAGGTGTGGAGAACTATCGGAGACCCCGATTACTGCGTGGCAGATTTCTCACCCAGCCGCCGCATGCGCTCTTGCAGCTTCTTGCGCAGAGTGGATGGAGCGTTGGGATTAAATGCAACCAGATACCACAAAGGTTGCGTGCGATCCCGGCTAAGGCGCGTCAGCGTTGCTGCATCACTATTCGGATGCCGCGCAATATTCTCGCGAATAGCGGAATACGGGTGGTGCGAAAGGTGCCCCAGCGTCTTGGCGGAAACTTTTGGGTGTTCGCTGATCAACCGCAGCAAATAATAGTCTTCTTTGGGCGCCTGCCGCGACAAGCTGTCCAGTGTGTCCGGCTTAACTTCTGCGCTCAACACTAAGCCGATTTTTTCATCCCAGCCGGCGTTGATGCGGTTCAGCTCTTGCGTCCGCGCATGAATCAATTGCTCGATTACGCGCCGCTCCTGCTCGAGCCGAGGCGCGGGAAGCGCGCTGCGTTCCACGGAATCCAGCACCCGCAACAGGTGTTGGCGTTCTCCAAAAACAATTTGCGACGTCCGCACGGTCTTTCCCTTCGTCGCATTTCGCACCAAGTCTGAACGTCTCATTGTTCGATCACCCCGCAGATATCATGGGCCGCAGCGAATTCCCAGGAAGCGGCTCTGGAGCAAGTAAAACTCGCGCCTACGCGCGACAATTTCTTCGAGGATTCCTGTATTGCTCCATCTATTTGGATAACGCGCCAGATTATCCGGCCTTCGCGCAAAAGAGTAAAGCAAACTAGGGCTAGCTGTTCCGTAGAGCGCAACAGCCGGTTCTAGAACCTCTGAATCAGCTTCACTTGCGTAATCAATGTGGCTTTGATTTTGAGCCCGTCAAGCGCTGTAGAAGCCGAGCTTCGCGCCCACGCTGCGCCGCTAAGACAGCTTCGCACGGCCCAATTCGACAACGTTGTGTTGATGCGAAACAGTTGGGACGGGAAAAGTACAGGTACTTTTTAAAACCGTTAAGTCTTGGTATTACACAACTATTACAAATCCTTTATGGCGTTACTGGTAGTCTAACCACAGTGCACGCGCATCCAGCAAAGCGAAAGTAGATCGAAAATCAGCTACTGAAAGAAAGGGCCAAGAAAATGGGAGTTGAACTCACCGATTTGGAAAGACGACCGGCTGCTCGCGACGAGATCAACTGGGTCACCGCGTCCTTCATGATGTTGTTCCATGTGGGCGCAATCGCGGCGCTATTCTTCTTCACCTGGAAAGCGTTCTTTGTGGCGGTGATTCTGTGGTGGATGGCTACGAGCCTGGGCATCGGCATGTGCTATCACCGCCTGCTCACTCATCGTGGCTACAGAATTCCCAAGTGGCTCGAATACACTCTCACGGTTTTCGCTACGCTCGCTCTCGAAGGCGGCCCGATTTTCTGGGTGGCCACGCACCGCATTCACCACAAATATTCTGATCATGAAGGCGATCCGCACTCACCTATCGACGGCAAATGGTGGGCGCATATGGGCTGGATCTTGATGGGCAAGTCCATGCACCACGACACATCCACGCTCGCCCGTTACGTCCCTGACCTCGCCAAAGACAAATTCCACGTCTGGATCACGAAATATCATTACGTTCCGATGATCGTTCTGGGACTCATCCTGCTCGCAGTTGGCGGCTGGCCTTTTGTTCTTTGGGGAATTTTCTTTCGCACTGTTATGGGTCTGCATTTCACCTGGCTGGTCAATTCGGCCACCCATTCGTGGGGAACTCGCCGCTTCGAGACTCGCGACCTTTCCACCAATAGTTGGTGGGTCGCGATTCTAAGCTGGGGCGAAGGCTGGCACAACAATCACCACGCGCACCCGGTTTCAGCTCGCCACGGTTTGAAGTGGTACGAAATTGACGCAAACTGGTACGGCATCTTGCTGCTCAAGAGACTCGGCTTGGCGACACAAATTCACACCACGAAGCTCGAGTCCGCGAAGCGCGCGGAACCAGCCGCCGAAGAAGCGGCCCAGTTCGCCGCTCCTGAGGCCCAGCCCGATCTAGCGTCCGCACAGTTCTAAGAACATCCAAAATCTAACGCTTTGCTCAAGCCGCGACCGGCAAGGCGCGGCTTAATTTTTTTGTGCGAGTCCCTTCCCTTCGATAACGAACCCGCGTTCGCTTCACAACTGGCGCATAGGAATGTGCTTCTCCGCGGTACAATCCAGTTAGATATCCATGCGTATCGCAAGCCGCCGAAAGACCATCGCATTTTTCCTGGTGCTGGGCATATCCCTGGTCGCCCTGGCGGTCGCCCTCGACGTCGGCTGGATCATCCTCAACTGGCGCCAAAGCGTCATGCTATTCCTGGGTGTAATCGTTTTCGCGACGATCATTCTGGGCATGATCTTGAACACCACCTTTCTGGTCCGCGAAATCCGCCTAAACGAGCAGCACGGCAGTTTCATCAACGCGGTGACTCACGAGCTCAAGACGCCCATCACCTCTATCCGTCTGTACCTGGAAACGCTTCAACGACGGGAAGTGGAGGAAGAGCAGAGACAAAAGTTTTATGAGCTGATGCTGAATGACACTGACCGTTTGCTAGGGACCGTCGAGCAGGTTCTGAAAGCCGGCCAAGTGGGATACAAGCGCGGCAAACCGTACCGCGCGCACATCGATCTGGGCAGCCTCGCCGCCGAGTGCATGGACCTCGCGCGCACGCGCCATCATCTCAGCCATGAAGCTCTGCATTTTGCGTCCGCAAACGGCCAACCACCAGCCGTTGGCAACGCGACCGATGCGCATGACTCAAAGCCTGTCGCCGAATTTCCCGTGTTAGGCGATCCTGAGGAACTTCGCACCGCCATATCCAACGTACTCGACAATGCCATCAAGTATTCCATCGGAAACGTTGACGTCGCAGTCAGTATCGAATCGCCCGACGACGAGCGCGTTGTTCTCCGCGTGCGCGATCGCGGTGTTGGAATTCCAACCGACCAGCTCAAACGCGTCTTCAAACGCTTCCATCGCGTGCGGCGCCGCAGCACATCGAAAGTAAAAGGCACCGGCCTCGGCCTCTTTATCGTTCGCTCCATTGCACGCGCACACGGCGGAAAGGTTTATGCCGAAAGCGAAGGTGAAAACCAGGGCACCACCGTCACTCTGGAATTACCGCGGAGCGCCGCATGAGCCGCGTGCTGGTAGTCGAGGATGAAACTCACCTGGCCGATGGATTGAAATTCAATCTCGAAGCCGAAGGATATTCGGTACAGGTAGTAGGCGACGGCGAGGCCGCGATTGATCAGCTTCTGAAATCCAACGAAAAATTCGATGCCGTTGTGCTGGACGTGATGCTTCCCGGCATCGATGGCTTTGGCGTGGCCTCTGCTCTGCGCAAAGCCAAAAACTACGTTCCGGTGCTGATGCTCACCGCGCGCGGACGTCCTGAAGACGTTCTCGAAGGCTTCGCCGCGGGCGCCGACGATTACCTTCCCAAGCCATTTCAACTGCCCATATTTCTGGCGCGTCTTCAGGGGCTTCTGCGGCGTTCGGGATGGCTGAGTAGCGCGAATAACGAAGCTGAGAAAAAGTCCGTAGGCCAAAAAGTTACCGAAGCCCCGTCCGCGGACGAGCAGTTGTTGTTTACCTTCAACGGAAAAACGCTCGACTTCGACACTTTGCAGCTTCGCACGAAAACAAACACCATCCAGCTCACTTTGATGGAAGCAAAACTTCTGCGTCATTTGATAAAACAAAACGGCCGCACGGTGTCGCGCAAGTCAATTCTAGAAGATGTTTGGGACTTGCGAGAAGACACCGACACGCGTGCCATCGATAATTTTATCGTGCGCCTGCGACGCTAT
>Ga0209007_1000227_pt1 | contig 29354 bp, 24 predicted proteins | sample JacPinW_OM1H0_O2_FD_187961 | JGI IMG/M metagenome (GOLD analysis project Ga0209007, IMG submission 187961) | Forest soil microbial communities from Algoma, Ontario, Canada - Jack Pine, Ontario site 1_JW_OM1H0_O2 (SPAdes) (version 2) | ecosystem: Environmental > Terrestrial > Soil > Boreal... | reverse complement strand
CTGCTCGCCGCCGCAAGCCGTCGCGGCTGACACAGGCGCCTTGGCTGGTCGAAACCGCGCGGCCGCTCAGGGCGGCGATTCGATTGTCAGCAGATCCTCGGGCGTATCGACGTCCAGCGCCGCGGACGGCATGGGCACGCGCATCAGCGTGTCGGTGCCACGCCGCAGCACCGCCCGCGCGCCGGCGTCGCCGCGCAGCGCCGCGAGCTCAGGGAACACAGAGCGCGGGAAGATCGCCGGAACCCCGACGGTGCCGGCGTAGAGGGCCGCGGCCATGTACTGTGGCTGCTTGCGCCAGGTGCCGGCGAGGCGCCGCAGGTCGTGCGCCGTGACCGCCGGCTGGTCGGCGAGCAGCAGCAGCGCGCCCGTGCACGCCGCCGGGAGCGCTGCGATGCCGGCGCGGATCGAGCTGGCCAGCCCCTCGCGCCACTCGCGATTGATCACCAGCGTGCCTGAGGAGTGCCGCAGCAGCGGTGCCAGCTCTTCGGCGCCGGCGCCGAGCACGACGATGAGGGCGCTGCCCGTGATCTCGGCGGCGCGCGTGACGACGGTGTGCAGCAGCGGACGTCCCCCGAGACGCACCAGCTGCTTCGGAGATCCGAAGCGGGTCGAGGCACCCGCCGCCAGCACGATGGCGTGGAGACCGTCGGCGAGCCTGGCGCTGGCTGCGGACGTGGGCATGTCAGGGGAAGGCCGCGATGGCGCCGGGAGGCAGATGCTGTTGCACCCGCTCGTAGCGGCGGCGCTCCTCGAGAATCGAGTCGGCGTCGATGCCGCCGATGACGCGCCAGTCGGCAACCCGCGGGTTGGCTGACAGCATCCGGTCGATGGCCTCGCGTCGCGTATCCCAGGGGCCGGCGAAGAACCGCGCAAACTCCTGCCAGCGCTGCTGCGCGCGGCTGCGCGACTCATGTCCGGGGGCGCCCGTCGCGCGCTGCGCTGCGCTCTCGAGCCGCTCGAGCGCCTCGCGGCCGCCGCCGCCGCCGGCGAGCACCTGCTCGAGAGCTTCGCGGTCCGGGTCTGCGGCCGGCCGCCGGGCGTACAGCTCGCGCAAGCGCTGATCGCGTCCGTCGAACCACGCCAGTACGCACGCCAGGTAATCCACACAGGCATGGCGGAACGCCTCCAGCGCGGCGCTGCCCGCGATGGCCTGAGGGTCGGCGCCGGCGAGCGCCGCTGCGCACGCACGGGCGACGGCAGCGGCGCGCTGGCGCTCGGCGTTGAGCTGGCTGCGAATCAGCTGAATCTCATTCACGGCGGCTACGATAACCAACCTGAGAGAGGGCCGTATGTGTAACGCATAACTTACTGATCTACATGGGAGTACTTACCGCCGTCGCGCCGTTCAGGAACGCCTCGATCTGCGCCACGATGGCGAGCGCCAGCGATTCGGGTGTGCGTCCGCCGAGCGCGAGTCCCACGGGCGCGTGCAGCCTCGCGTGAAGCGCCTGGGCGTCGGAGCCGAGGCTCTCGAGCAGCCGCTCGCGTCGCGCCTTAGGTCCCAGTAGCCCGACATACGGGACGCGCGTCCGGGCCAGCGCTCTCAGGTACGCGAGGTCCGAGTCGAGATGATGGCTCATGACGACGGCCGCATCGAACGGCTCGAGATCGAGCGTGTCCGTCACCCGCTCGGCCGCGGGCAGCACGCGCGCCGCTCCCGGGAAATGGTCCGGCAGCGCGTACGCCGGGCGGTGATCGAGCAGGGTGACTCGCCAGCCGAGCCGCACGGCAAAGTCGACGATCGGGGCGGCATCCGGACCTGCGCCGAGGAGCAGGATCCGGGCGGGCAGGGCGAGCGGTACGACCAACAATGTCCAGTCGCCCGCGGGCGCCGTCAGTCGGTTCACCGCGCGGCTGGCGCTCGCGGCGCCGAGTGCCGTGCCCACATCGGCGCTGCGCAGCGCAGGCGGCGTGACCGACGCGCCCGCCGGCAGCGCCAGTGCGCCGAGCGGCACATCCGCGCGCGACGACTCGATCACGACGCCGAACGCGGTGGCGGTATGTGATTCGACAGCCGTGGCGAGATAGCTGAGCGGCTGCCACGCCCCGTCAGGCCCGACTCGTACCAGCAGGATCTGCATCGCGCCTTCGCAACCGACACCCATGCCCCACAGCAGATCGTCGGCACTACGCAGGTCGTAACGCACCAGGCGTGCGCTGCCGGTATCGATGACCCTGCGCGCATGCTCGGCGAGATCGCCCTCGAGGCAGCCACCGGAGAGCAATCCCGCGTAGCGGCCGTCGGCGGCGATCAGTATCAGGGCGCCGGGTTTGCGGTAGGTCGAGCCCTCGGTGTGCACCAGGATGCCGAGCGCCAACGCGCTGGCTGCGGCCCGCTCGCGCTCGAACAGGGGCAACAAGGGTACGAGGTGTGCTTCCACGCACGGGCGATTATGCCAGTCGTGCACGCCCCCGGGACGCGCTGCTGCTGTGCCGCCCGTTGGACTTCCGCGGCGCTTCTTAATAGAGTCGCAGCGCCTTTCCCCACTCGAAGAAATCCCACGTCGATGACCAAGGCCGATCCCTGGGTCGTGCACAAGTTCGGGGGGTCGAGCGTCGCGGACGCCGACTGCTTCGGCAGAGTTGCCGCGATACTCGAGGGCGCCCCCAGCGCGCGCCTGGGGGTGGTGTTGTCGGCGTGCCGCGGCGTGACCGACGCGCTGCTGCGTCTCATCGCGCTCGCCGAGCGTCAGGACGACACCTACTTCAGGGAGATCGCACACCTGCGCGCGCGACATGCGGCGATCGCCGCGGCGCTGCTGGAGGAGTCCGTCGCGCAGCAGTACCTGGAGGAGCTCGACCGCGATTGCCGCGACCTCGAGGGCATTCTGCACGCAGTGAAGCTCACGCGCTCCGCGGACCGCAACGTCAGCAACCTGATCGCCGGCTACGGCGAGATCTGGTCGACCCGGCTGTTTCTGCGCTTCTTCGCCGCGCGCGGCCGGCGCGCAGGCCCGGTGCAATGGCTGGACGCGCGACGGGTGATCACGGTGGAGTGGGGACCGCTCGGGCCGGGAATCCAGTGGGCGCAGTCGCGCGCCAACCTCGAGGCGCTGGTGCCCGGCAATTTCGCCGGCACACTCATCATCACCGGGTTCATCGCCTCCGACAAACGCGGCGTGCAGACCACACTCGGCCGCAACGGCAGCGACCTTTCCGCGTCGATCTTCGGCGCCCTGCTGAAAGCGGCGGAGATCCACATCTGGACCGATGTCGACGGGGTGCTGTCGGCGGACCCGCGCCGCGTGCCCGACGCGACCGTGATCGATTCGCTGTCCTACAACGAGGCGATGGAGCTCGCCTACTTCGGAGCGCGGGTCCTTCACCCGCAGACCATGGCGCCCGCGGTCGGCGACGAGATCCCGATCTGGATCCGCAACACCTTCGCACCCGAGAAGGTCGGGACGCTGATCTGCGCGCGGCCCACCTCGACGCTCCCGGTCAAGGGGATCACCAGCATCGAGCGGGTGGCGCTCATCAACCTCGAAGGCACCGGCATGATCGGCGTGCCGGGTACCGCGCATCGGCTGTTCGGCGCGCTGCGCGAAGAGGGCATATCGGTCATCCTGATCTCGCAGGGAAGCTCGGAGCACTCGATCTGCTGCGCGATCCCGCAGGAGCAGGCGGAGCGCGCCGCGCACATCACGCGGCGGGCCTTCGAGCGTGAGCTGGTCGAGGGACAGATCCAGAGCGTGGACGTCGACCCCGATCTCGCGATCCTCGCGGTGGTCGGCGACGGCATGGCGGGCACGCCCGGCATCGCCGCCAAGGTGTTCGGCGCACTCGGCACCTCCGGGGTGAGCGTGCGCGCCATCGCCCAGGGCGCCTCCGAGCGCAACATCTCCGCGGTGGTGGACGGCCGCAGCGCCACGCGCGCGCTGCGTGCGGTGCATGCGGGCCTGTACCTCTCACCGCATACGTTGTCGATCGGCGTCATCGGGCCGGGCAGCGTCGGACAGGTGTTCCTGGCACAGCTGGCGGCGCAGAGCACGCGACTGCGCGAGGCATTCCGCCTCGACTTGAGGCTTCGTGGCGTGCTCGGCTCGCGGCGCATGCTGCTGGCGGAGCCCAGGCTCGATGCCGCCGAATGGCACGACCGCTACCAGGCGAGCGGCAGCGCCGCGGACATCGCGGCGTTTCTCGAGCACGTGCGCGTGGATTATCTGCCGCACACGGTGCTGGTGGATTGCACCGCAAGCGAGGACATCGCGGGCCGCTACGCCGACTGGCTGGCGGCGGGCATTCACATCGTGACGCCCAACAAGAAGGCCAACAGCGGCGCGCTGGCCTACTACCGGCGCCTGCAGGCGGCGCGCCGCAGCGGCGGCGCCCATTATCTGTACGAGGCGACGGTGGGCGCGGGACTGCCGATCGTGCATACGCTGCGCGATCTGCTCGCCACCGGCGACGAGATCAGGAGTATCGAGGGAATCTTCTCCGGCACGCTCGCCTATCTGTTCAACGTGTACGACGGCCGCAGCAGCTTCTCGCAGATCGTCAGCGAGGCGCGCCAGCGCGGCTACACCGAGCCGGACCCGCGCGACGACCTGTCGGGCGCGGATGTGGCGCGCAAGCTCATCATTCTCGGCCGCGAGATCGGCCTGGACCTCGAGCTGCGCGACGTGAAGGTGGAGAGTCTCGTGCCGACCGAGCTTGCCGGCGGAACGATCACGGAGTTCATGGCCAGCCTGCCGCGCCACGACGAGCCGATGCGGGCGCGGCTCGAGGCGGCACGGGCCCGCGGCAACGTGCTGCGCTACGTCGGGCGGCTGACCGCGGCGGGCGAGGCGACCGTCGGCCTGACCGAGCTGCCGGCGGCACATGCGTTCGCCAACATCGCGCTCACCGACAACATCGTGCGGTTTTCGACCCGCCGCTATTGCGACAACCCGCTGCTGGTGCAGGGCCCGGGTGCCGGCCCCGAGGTCACCGCCGGCGGGGTGTTCGGGGACCTGCTGCGATGTGCGGCCTACCTGGGAGCGCGCCTGTGAGCGCGGCCGGAGTGATGCGCGCCACGGCGTTCGCGCCGGCTTCGGTCGGCAACGTCGCGATCGGCTTCGACATCCTCGGCTTCTCGGTCGAGGCGCTCGGCGACCGGGTGACGGTGATGCGCCGCGGCGCGCCGGGCGTCGAGATCCAGGCCGTGCGCGGCATCGCCGGTGAGCTGCCGCGCGTGGCGGCCGACAACACCGCGGGCCGGGCGCTGCTCGCGCTCGCGGAAGTGGCGCGGCCGGACTTTGGTTTCACGGTCGAGATCGATAAGGGCATCCCGCTCGGCTCGGGGCTGGGCGGCTCGGCGGCGTCCGCGGTCGCCGCGGTGGTGGCGGCGAACGCGCTGCTGGCAGCGCCCCTCGAGCGGCTCGAGCTGCTGAAATGCGCCATCGCGGGCGAGGCGGTCGCAAGCGGCGCACGCCATGCCGATAACATCGCGCCGTCGCTGTTCGGCGGTCTGGTGCTCACCGTCGGCATCGACCAGCCGCGTGTCAAGCGCATCCCCGTGCCGCAGGACATGCGCGCCGTGATCGTCCACCCGCACATGTTCCTCGCCACCAGCGAGGCGCGCGCGATCCTCAAGCACAGCGTCGAGCTGTCGGATTTTGTCTGGCAGACGGCCCACCTCGCGGGCTTCATCGCCGGGTGCTACACACAGGATCTCGACATGATCCGCGCCTCGTTCGAGGACGTGGTGATCGAGCCGCAGCGCCAGGCGCTGATCCCGGGATTTCCCGAGGTACGCCGGGCGGCGATGGAGGCCGGAGCGCTCGGCTGCTCCATCTCCGGCGCCGGCCCCTCGATGTTCGCCTGGGCGCAAAGCGGTGTCGCCGCGGCGGTGCTGGCGGCCATGCAGCGCGCGTTCGCCGCGCGGCAGCTCGACACCGACGCCTGGGTGGACGCGCTCGGGACTGCCGGCGCGCGACTGGTGGAGTGAGCGGACGTGAGCGAGTTCCGCTTCCGCAGCTCGCGCGACCCCGCGCTCATCGCCGGCTTCAGCGCCGCGCTGCTGCAGGGACTCGCCCCCGACGGCGGACTCTACCTGCCGTGTGCGTGGCCGCGCCTGACACCGGCCGAGTTCGCCGGCGCCGAGCAGCTGGCCGAAGTGGCCGTGCCACTGCTCGCGCCGTTTCTCGCCGGCGATCCGCTCGGCACGGCGCTCGCGGCGGTGGCAAGCGAGGCTTTCAACTTCCCGGCGCCGCTCGTGCCGCTGACGGACGACGGGCGGCTCGCGGTGCTGGAGCTCTTTCACGGCCCGACGGCTGCGTTCAAGGACTTCGGAGCGCGTTTTCTGGCGGCGTGCTTCGCGCGGCTGCGCCGCGGCGCGGCGCAGCCGCTCACCATCCTGGTCGCGACTTCCGGGGACACGGGCGGGGCGGTCGCCGCGGCCTTCCACGAGCGGCCGGGGATTACGGTTGCGGTGCTGTTCCCCAAGGGGCTCGTGTCGCCGACACAGGAGCGACAGCTGACCTGCTGGGGCGGCAACGTGCGCTCGCTCGCGGTGCGCGGCACGTTCGATGACTGTCAGCGCCTCGTCAAGCAGGCGTTCGCCGATCCGCAGCTGCGGGCGCGCGGCGCGCTGTCGTCGGCCAACAGCATCAATCTCGGGCGGCTGCTGCCGCAGGTCGTCTATTACGCCGCCACCAGCCTCCAGGTGTGGCGTGCGCACGGCGAGCGCAGCTCGTTCGTCGTGCCGAGCGGCAACCTCGGCAACGCGCTGGCATGTCTGTGGGCACGCGAGCTCGGCCTGCCGATCGCAGAGGTAGTGCTGGCGCACAACGCCAACCGCACCGTGCCGGATTATCTCGAGAGCGGGCAGTGGCGGCCGCGGGCGAGCGTGGCGACGCTGGCCTCGGCCATGGACGTCGGCGACCCGAGCAACATGGAGCGGCTGCGCACACTGTTTCCGGAGCTGGCGGCACTGCGCGCCGCGGTCAGCGCCGTGAGCGTCGACGACGAGGCGATCCGCGCGCGCATCCGCCAGGGCTTCCGCGAGTTCGGCCAGGTCTGGTGCCCGCACACTGCGACCGCGGCCGAGGCCTGGGAGCGTCTGCCCGAGGAGCGGCGCCGCCGCGGACGCTGGGTGCTGGTGGGCACGGCACACCCGGCGAAGTTCCGCGAGATCGTGGAGCCGCTGACGGGCACGCCGGTGGCCGTTCCCGAGACGCTCGCGAAACTGTTCGCGCGCCCGAGCAGCTGTGTTGAAATCGACGCCAGCCTGGACGCCCTGCGCGCGGCGCTCGAGGGATGAGGGGACTCCCGTGAACGAATTGAGCAAGTTGACGCCGACCGCGTGGGTGCTGATCGGGGTCGCCTTGGCGCTCGGCTTCGGGCTCTCGTGGGCGTGGCGCTGGTATCGTCAGTACCGGGCGCGGCGCGCGCTGCGCCTGGCGGTGACCGCGGGTGCCACCGAGCACCTGATCGACACGCTGGTGCCGGACGGCATGGGCGGCGGCTTTCACGTGGACTTCCTGCTGCTCACCATGCGCGGTGTCGTGGTCATCGACCTGCGCGATGTGAAAGGCAACATCTTCGGCGGCGACCAGATGGCCGAGTGGACCGTCATGGACGGCGCGCGGCGCTTCACCTTCACCAATCCGCAGAGCGCGCTTTATGACCGCGTCGCCGCGGTCAAGGCGGTGGCGGGCGACGTGCCGGTCGAGGGACGCATCGTGTTCACGCGCCGCGGCAGATTTCCCAAGGGCCTGCCGAAGTGGACGCTGATGATCGATGCGCTGCGCGCCGAGTTTCCCCCCGGCGCCTGGGACACCTCCGAAGAAGGTGCCGAGCCGCTGGCCGCTGGCTGGCGGCGCCTGAAGGAGACGGTGAAGCCGAGCTACATGGCGGACATGCGCTGAGGGCCGCTAAGCAAGAGTCCGCGCGTGATCGGCCAGCACCAGCGACACGCAGGCGGTGAGCTTCTGTGCATAGTCGAGGTGCAGAAACTCGTTGGGGCCGTGGGCGTTGGCATGCGGACCGAGCACTCCGGTGATGAAGAACTGGGTGCGCGGAAAGCGCTCGCCCAGCATGCCCATGAACGGGATGGTACCGCCGCAGCCGATGTGCACGGCGTCGGGACCGAACACGGCGCGTGACGCGCGGCCGATGGACTCCTCGAGCCATGGCGCGAAAGTCGGCGCATTCCAGCCGGTGGTCGCAGCCCCGGCCTCGAAGCGCACCTGCGCGCCGTAGGGTGGATCGCGCTCGAGCGCTTCGCGCAGCGCGTGCGCGGCGCGCGTCGCATCACAGGTCGGCGGCAGGCGCAGCGACAACTTGACGGTGAGCTCAGGCAGCAGCACGTTGCCGGCGGAGCCGACTGCGGGCAGCCCGTCGGCGCCAGTGATCGCGAGCGTCGCGCGCCAGGTGCTGTTGATGATGAGCTCGGTGGGATCGTCCGAGAGCGCCTGCACCCCCTTGGCCCACGGCAGCCGGCCGGCGACCTCGGCGCCCATTACCTGCGCTGCGGTCACGATCTGCGCGCGCCGGTCGTGCGGCAGATAGGCGTGCAGCTCGTCCACCAGTATGTCGCCGGTCACTGGATTCTCGATCCGCGCCAGCAGCTGCTCGAGGATCCGAAACGGGGTCGGCGCAATGCCGGTTGCCATTCCCGAATGTACGCCTTCGGTCAGTACGCGAACGCTCAGGTTCCCGATCAGATTGCCGCGCAGCGAAGTGGTGCACCACAGCTGCTGGTAATTGCCGCACTCGGCATCCAGACACACGACCAGCGAGGGCTCTCCGATAGTGTCGCCGAGCGCTGCGAGGTGCGCCGGCAGATCCACGCTGCCGCTTTCCTCGCAGGCTTCGATCAGCACCACGCAGCGCGGCAGACGCACCTGCTCGGCCTTGAGGGCCGCGATGGCGGTGAGGGAGCTGAACACGGCGTAGCCGTCGTCGGCGGCGCCGCGACCGTAGAGCTTGCCGTCGCGGATCACCGGCTGCCAGGGACCGAGCCCGGGGAGCCAGCCGGTGAACTCGGGCTGCTTGTCCATGTGGCCGTAGAGCAGCACGCAACCCGGTAGCTCGCCTGGGACCTCCGCCAACAGCAGCGGCGTGCGGCCGGGCAGGCGGTGCAGCGTGACCTTGAGGCCCGCGAGCGGCTGTGCGCGGCACCACTCGGCCATCAGCTGCGCCGCCCGCTCCATGTGGCCATGGCTCTCCCACTCGGGATCGAACAGGGGCGACTTGTTCGGGATGCGCACGTACGCCACCAGGCGCTCTACGATCGAGGTCTCCCAGCTGCCCGCGATGTACTCGCTGAGGTTCTTTAGGTTCATGGCTTAAATCCTTGAAATGAGACCGTTTCTTACAGCGCGAAAAGTGCCCGGCTGCCCGCCGTGCTGGCCTGCGCGAGCGCTGCCAGCGACTGCCCGCGGGCGCGCGCGACGGTGGCGGCGATGTGCGGCAGGTAGGCGGGCTCGTTGCGGCGCGAGGCCGGCTGCGGACTCAAGTCGCGCGGCAGCAGGTAGGGGCCGTCGGTTTCGAGCAGCAGCCGCTGCGCGGGGATCTCGCGCACCAGCGCGAGCAGGTGCGCGCCGCGCCGCTCGTCGCAGATCCAGCCGGTGATACCGATCGCGAGGCCGAGCTCGAGGTAACACCGCAACTCCTCGCCCCCACCGGTGAAGCAGTGGGCAACGCCACGGTGACGCGTGCCGTGCTCGCGCAGGATCGCGGCGAAATCCGCATGCGCATCGCGCTGGTGTAGAAACACCGGCTTGTCCACCTGCGCCGCCAGCTCGAGCTGGCGATGGAAGGCGCGGCGCTGTGCCTCGCGCGGCGCCAGGTCGCGGTAGTAATCGAGCCCGCACTCACCGACCGCCACGACCTCCGGCCGGCGTGCGAGCTCGGCAAGCTCGCTGGCAGCACTCTCGGTCAGCTCCACGGCATGATGCGGGTGAACGCCGGCCGTGGCAAACAGCTGCCCGGGATGCTCCCGCACCAGGCCGAGTGCCTTGTGAGTGCTCGCCACACTCGAGCCGGTGACCATGATCTGCACGACCCCGACGGCGCGCGCGCGCTCGAGTACTGCCGCTCGGTCCGCGTCATAGCTGTCATGGGTGAGATTTACGCCGATGTCGATGAGCGGCGCGGCGTCGGGGCACGCAGCAGGCGGCGTGGTTGCAGTAGTATCGGCGGACATGCGAGCCGGCATTCTACTGCTTACGCTTTCGCTGCTCGCCGCCGCCTCGACCGGGGCACAGGATGCGACCGAGTCGTGGCGGGACCTCGAGAGCCGCATCGAGTACGGTTACTACACCGAGGATGCGCGCGCGCTGGCGCGCATTGCGCCGGCGCTCGCCGCCGACGAGTCGCACGACAAGCTCCATGAGTACTATGCGGGCCTGCTCATCTGGCGCGAGGCGCTACTGGCGAGCCCGACGGATTCCGGGGCGCAGCTCGCCGGCCGCTGCGTCTCGAGCCTCGACGGCGCGCTCGCCCAGCAGAGTGATTTTGCCGAGGCGCTGGCGCTGCAGGCCGCGTGCCGCCTCGCGCCGGCGGAGCTCGGCGGCGGCAGCGCGCTGCTCGCGGTACATCGCGCGCACCGGGAGATGGACCAGGCGCTGCGGCTCGCTCCCGGCAATCCGCGCGTACTGCTGCTCGATGCCATGAGCGACTATCGGCTGACGCCCTCGCAGGGCGGCAACCGCGAGCGGGCGCTGGCGAAGCTGCGCCAGGCAACCGTCGCGTTCGAGAGCGAGCGCCGCGCCGCGGACCATGTGCCGGCGTGGGGCGCGCCGGATGCCTACCTGTTGCTGGCGAGCGATCTGCTCGACCACGAAGATCCGGCCGGCGCGCGCGATGCCCTCGAGCGCGCGCTGCTGCTGGCACCGGACTTCGCGCAGGCCAAGCGGCTGCTGGCGAAGATCACCTCGGGCTGAGGGCACCGCGCCCAAGCGCCGCGCACAGCCGCTCGACGTCATCCTCGCGCTGGTCCCAGGACACGACGAAACGCGCTTCGCCCGCAGCCGGGGGACCCCAGTCGTAGAAGACGCAGCCGGCCGAGCGCAGTGCCTCGCGCCGTTCGACGCCGAGCTTCACGAACACCTCGTTCGCCTCGACCGGATGCAGCAGCGCCTCGCCCGCGGCTGATCCGATGCGCTGCGCCAGCGAGTTGGTGCGGGCGGCGTTGCGCCGCCACAGCTCGGTGTCGAGGTACGCGAGCAGCTGCGCCGCCACGTAGCGCGACTTCGACAGCAGGTGACCCGCGCGCTTGCGCCGCAGCTCGAAATCGCGCACCAGACTTGAGTCGAAGAAAACGACCGCCTCGGCGGCCAGGGCGCCGTTCTTGGTGGCGCCGAACGACAGCACGTCGACTCCGGCCCGCCAGGTGAGATCGCCGGGGTGGCAACCAAGGAACGCAACCGCGTTCGCAAAGCGCGCGCCGTCCATGTGCACACGCAGGCCGTAGCGGCGCGCCACCTCGCAGAGCCGCGCCACCTCCGCGGCGCGATAGACCGTGCCGAACTCGGTCGCCTGCGTGAGCGACAGCGCCGCCGGCTGCACCCCGTGCACGCCGCGCGTGTAGGTGGCGAGCGCGGCATCGAGAGTTTCCGGGGTCAGCCGGCCGTGTGCCCCGGGGAGCGGTGCGAGCTGCGCCCCGCCGGAAAAGAATCCCGGCGCGCCGCACTCGTCGGTGACGATGTGCGCCTCCTCGTGCGCGAAGATCGCTCCGTACGGCGGGCTGAGCGTGGCAAGCGCGAGCGCATTGGCGGCAGTACCCGTGGTCACGGCAAAGGCGCGCACCGCGGTGCCGAAGAAGCCGCCGAGCGCCTCATCGAGGCGCGTGGTCCATTCGTCTTCGCCGTAGGACGGCGCGAGTCCGCGGTTCACCGACTCGATGGCCCGCAGCACTTCCGGGCAGGCGCTCGAGGTGTTATCGCTTGAGAAACGCACGGCTGGGCTGCTCCGGCTGTCAATCGATGCGCCAACGGAACGACCAGGCGCCGAACGCCAGGAACGCCAGCGCGGTCACCGCAAGATACACGAGATCCGGGGTGATCTGCCGCAGGCCCGCACCGTCGAGCATCACGGCTCGCGCCGCGTCCAGCACATGCGTGAGCGGAAACACGTGCGACACCCACTGCACCCAGCGCGGCGAGCCTTCCAGCGAGAACCACACGCCCGACAGCATGATCATCGGCCAGGTGAGCAGGTTCAGCAGTCCCCCGACCAGCTCCTCGCTGGAGAAGCGCGCCGCGACCGTGAGTCCGAGCGCGATCATCGACAGCGCCCCGAGCGCCGCCAGCAGTGCGAGCAACAGCACGTTGCCGGCGGAGTGAAAGCCGATGACCGCGCCGATGCTGGCGTACAGGACCGTGGTGACGAACAGGATCAGCAGCAGCCGCGAGAGCACCTGGGCGCCGAGGAACTCGAACGCGCTGAGCGGCGTGGCGTGCAGCCGTTTGAGGAAACCGCTCTTGCGGTAACGCACCACGACGTAGCCGACCCCGAACAGGCAGCTGAACATCATGTTCATGCCGAGGATCCCGGGGAACAGCCAGTCGACGTAGCGCACCGCGGCGCCGCGCACCGACTCGCGCCGCGCGCCCGGAACCGCGGCGAGCAGCAGCTTCTCGGCGATGTAGCCCTTGGGCGAGTCGGTATTCACCCAGTAGCGCGCCGCGCCGCCGGAGCCGTTGAAATCGACCAGCAGGTCGAGGTCCTGGTGAGTCACCTTGTGCAGTGCCTGCGCGGCGTTCGGCTCGGCGACGAACTGCACGTAGCGCTCGTGCAGGAACGGATGCGCCACGGCATCGAGCTGCGGGCCCAGTACGCCGACCTTGAACAGCGGCCGCTGCGGGCCGCCGAACACGAAGCCCATGCCGATCACCAGCGTCACCGGCAGCGCCAGCGTCCAGGCGAGCGTGCCGCGATCGCGCAGGAACTCGAGGTTGCGGGCGTGCAGCACCGACAGCAGCCGGCGTATCACGGCCGCAGCTCCGTGCCGGTGAGCTCGAGAAACAGGTCCTCGAGATTCGGCGGCCGGATGCGCAGATGGGTGAGCGGCACGCGGTGCGCGAGCAGCGTGCGCAGCGTCTCTTCCACGTCGTGCGTGGTGATCTCCACGCGCTCGCTGGTCTCGAGCAGCTGCAGCGGCAGCGCGCGCGCACTCTCGGGAAAGTCCTGGCGCGGCAGCTCGAGCAGCACCTCGGCGAAGTGTGCGGCGAGCAGCTGCCGCGGCGGCCCCTGGGCGATGATGCGGCCGTGGTCCATGATGACGATCTCATCGCACAGCAGCTCGGCTTCCTCCATGTTGTGCGTGGTGAGAATGATGGTCTTGCGGCGCTGCTTGATCGACTCCACCAGTTCCCAGAACTTGCGGCGCGCCTGCGGGTCGAGGCCGGTGGTCGGCTCGTCGAGAAACAGTACCGCCGGGTCATTGACCAGCGCGATCGCCAGCAGCAGCCGCTGCTGCTGACCGCCGGAGAGCTTGCGGCTGTCGCGCCCGGCGAGCGTCTCGAGCGCGCAGGTGCGGATCACCTCCTCGACGTCCAGGCCGCGGCCGTACAGACCGCGAAACAGCGCGATCGACTGGCGCACGGTGAGGAAGTCCTGCAGCGCGGTCTTCTGGAAGAGGATGCCTGCCTCCTCGCGAAAGCGCGCGCCGAGAGGCTCGCCGCAGTAGCGCACCTCGCCGGAGGTAGGCGGCAGGATGCCCTCCATGATCTCGATGGTGGTGGTCTTGCCGGCGCCGTTGGGTCCGAGGAGCCCGAAGCACATCCCCGGCGGCACGCGGAACGACACGCCGTTCACGGCGCGCGCCGACGCATAGTCCTTGACGAGATCGCGGACTTCGAGCAGCGGGGTGCTCACGGCTTTGAGAGGACGGTCCAGACAGGCATGCGGGCGGCGATGCTAGCAGAGGTTGCCGCAGGGCGCGCGACGTGTACCATCGTGTGCGTATGACCACCCGTCAATACGAGAAGTCTGAGCGCGTCGAGCTCGCCGACGAGGCGGTGCACTGGGACCTGGGCTCGTCGCTCTCCTACGGCGAGTACCTGCATCTGGACAAGCTGCTCGCCGCGCAGCGGCCGCTCTCGCGCGAACACAACGAGATGCTGTTTATCATCGTGCACCAGGTGTCGGAGCTGTGGATGCGGCTGATGCTGCACGAGCTGACCGCCGCGCTCGAGTGCATCCGGCGCGACGACCTGGGGCCGGCATTGAAGATGCTGGCGCGCATCTCGCGCACCCAGACTCAGCTGCTGACCGTCTGGGACGTGCTGTCGACCATGACGCCGTTCGAATACACGGCGTTCCGCGATTCTCTGGGACGCTCTTCGGGCTTCCAGTCGCTGCAGTACCGGCTGCTCGAGTTCCTGTTCGGCAACAAGAACGCCGAGATGGTCGAGGTACACAAGCGCGACGCTGCGGCCTACGCCACGCTGCAGCGAGTGCTGGCCGAGCCGTCACTGTACGACGAGGTGCTGCGACTATTGAGCCGGCGCGGCTATGAGATCCCGGAAAGCTACCTGCAGCGCAACTTCGGCGAGCCGTACGTGGCCAGCAAGCAGGTGGCGGGTGCGTGGCTCGCGGTGTACCACAACTCCGAGCAGGGCTGGGACCTGTACGAGCTCGCCGAGCGGCTGGTGGATCTCGACCACAACTTTCAGTTGTGGCGCTTCCATCACCTGAAGACGGTCGAGCGCATCATCGGCTACAAGCCCGGCACCGGCGGCACGGGCGGGGTGTCTTACCTCGCCAAGGCGCTCGAGCTCAGGTTATTTCCGGAGCTGTGGCAGATCCGTACGTCAATGTGAGTCCAGCGCGGCGACCGTGACCGGCGTGTCGCGCTCGGAGATTGCTCTCAATGACGTCGGGATTGACGTGGCAACGGGACTGGCTCCCGCCTTTGCAGGACTAACCGCATCAGTTCGAAAACCGGAATGAACGCGTAAGTCCACCAACGGACCGTGTACTTGCTCATGAGCCCCCTGTGTGGTCTGGCGCGTTCCGCGCGCGCCCTTTTAATTCTCGCTTCCGCGTGAAAAGCCTACGGCGAAAAGCCTGGCGGGACTGTGAAGCCGGCCACATTCCGGCGAGAAATGATCGGACGCCACTCGCGACTTGCGGACGCGGCGGCGGACGAGGCCAATCCCCGCGAGCCCGCAGCCCAAGAGGGCGAGCGATGAAGGTTCCGGAACCGCACTCACGGAGCCTTGGGGATCGAGGAGGAACGCATGGCATTGGCCGTCGAGCGACCCGCTCATATAGCATCCATAAGCGGCAATCTGGTCGGCGTCGTTGATATCTTCGGCGTATGCGAAATAGACGTCGCCGTACAGCGGGTCAGTGGGGGAAATGAGAGCGTTGAGATCGAACGTGGTCCCGGCATCGTAGAGAAACGCGGTGCAAGTCGGCGTGGCCACGTTGAAGACGAGGCAATAAGGCACTCCGGCGTTCGTTAAAGAGTAGCCCACCACCTCGTCGCTGTCGTTGAGCCCCCGCGCCTCGCTCTGCGTGCCGGTCCCGAGCGTACCAAGGTCGGTCATGATTCCAGTGGAGTCGTCATAGAGAAATGCGTGGGTGTCGCCCGTGCTCGTATTGGCCCAGCCCGCCACGTCGCCGCTCGCGTTGATCGCATATCCTTGGCTGTCCGCTCCACCTAGAGTTCCTATGTCGTTCAGCACATTTCCCAAGCCGGAGGGAACCGAGATGAACGCATGATAGGCGGCGTTTCCACTCGTGTAGGAGTAGCCCGTCGTCTCGCCGCCGTCATTGATGCCGAAGGCTTCACTGCTCGTCCCGCCGAGCGTGCCGAGATTCTCCATTGTGGAGCCGTTGTAGAGAAAGGCGCGGATCCCGCTGTATCCGTTGATGTATGAGTAGCCCGCAACCTCGCCGGACGAGTTCACGGCATAGCCGTAACTCAAGGCGCCGCCGCTGAGCGTGCCGAGATCGTTCATGGTCGAGCCGTTGTAGAGAAAGGCGTGGGTTGAGACCCCGGAGGTGTAAAAGGAGTCACCCGTCACCTCGCCGCTCGCGTTGACCCCGTAGCCGACGCTGTAACTCGCATTCGGGAGCGTGCCGAGATCCTCCATGGTCGAGCCGTTGTAGAGAAAGGCGTGGTAGTTTGAGCCGCTGCTCAGGAAGGAATAGCCCGTAACCTCGCCGCTTGCGTTGATCCCATAGGGAAAGCTGACAGTGCCGCCGAGCGTCCCGAGGTCGGTGATGTTGTAGATGGGTTCGGCATGGGCCGGCAGAGCGGCAAGGCCGACGACGATAGTCGCGATGCGCCAGGATTGCGGAACGAACATGATGCTCCCCTCCGTAGGGTGGGCCGGAGAAGCCACCGCTGGTGGCTCCTCCCGTCATGAACACGGATCCCGCGTTTGTTGAAGCAAGAAGCGGGCCACATCCGCGCGACCCGTACTATCAGTCGCTTAGACGCTGCCCCTTGCGATAGGCGTAAGATTTTTCGACTATCTAGCGCGCGGAGACCGTGGCCGGCGTGCCGCGGTAGTACCCGGGGAACAGCTGCTGCAGGCGGCGGATCTTGGGCAGATCGTTGATCACGATGTAGGGATAGCCCGGGTTCTTGAGGTAGAAATCCTGGTGATAGCCCTCCGCGGCGTAGAACCCCTGGAGCGGATCAACCCGCGTCACTATCGAACGCCCGAAGCTCCCGGCGTGATCGAGCTGCGCGATGTAGCCCGCGGCGATCTGCCGCTGCATCTCGTCGGCGTAGAAGATGTCGGAGCGGTACTGCGGGCCGCTGTCGGGTCCCTGGCGGTCGAGCTCGGTGGGATCGTGTGCCACCGAGAAGTAGATCTGCAGCAGCTCGCCGTAGCTCAGCTCGCCGGGGTCGAAGGTGATCTCGACCGATTCCGCGTGGCCCGTGGTGCCGAGGCCGACATCGTCGTAGTGCGCCGTGCGGGCGGCGCCGCCGGAGTATCCGGCCAGCACCCGGCGTACCCCGCGCACGTGCTCGAATACGCCCTGCATGCCCCAGAAGCAGCCGCCCGCGAGCACCGCGGTCTCGAGCGGGCCGCTGTGCTTCGGGCGGTCGAGCACGGGCGCCGGCAGCGCCACCGACGGCTCGGCGGCGGGCGCGGGCCCGAACCAGCCGAGGAAGGTCGCGGCGAGCGCGGTGGCGGCCAGGGACACGGCGCCGGCCGTCATGACACGTGCGGCTGCGGCGCGCATCAGGCGCGCGCCGTGAAGTTGAGCGAGACCGAGTTCATGCAGTAGCGCAGGCCGGTCGGCCGCGGGCCGTCGTCAAACACGTGGCCCAGGTGCGCTTCGCAGCGCTTGCACGCCACGGCCACGCGCCGCATGCCGAAGCTGTCATCGCCGCGCTCCGCGACGTTGTAGCGCGAGATCGATTTCCAGAAGCTCGGCCAGCCGGTGCCCGAGTCGTACTTGGTGCGGGAGTCGAACAGCACCGTCGCGCAGCAGATGCAGGCGTACAGGCCGTCGGCCTGGTTGTGGTCGTAGGGGCCGCTGAAGGCGGGTTCGGTCCCCTCGTGGCGCGTGACGGTATACGCAAGCAGCGGCAGCTGCCGGCGCCACTCGGCGTCGGTCTTGACGACGCGCGGCAGCGTCACCGTGCCGAGGCTGCGGCCATCGGCGCCAAACTTCTCGATCAACACACCGTCGCCGGCGGCCGCAGGACGCATAGCCACCGCCGCCGCGCCGCAGGCCGCGGCATATGCCAGCAGCGTTCGGCGCGAGAAGCGGGAGCTCACAGGGTCACGCATGGCATTTCTCCGTCAGCCGTCAACCGAAGGTGAACGAGTACGCCTGCACGCCGGGGTCGAGGAACTCGATGGCGAAGGTGTGCTCAGCTCCGGGCTGCGACAGCCGCAGCAACTGATACAGGCGCTGCGCGCCGACGCTGCCGGTGCCGTCCGGCGCGATGTCGGCGCCATGATCGGCGCCCGGCGCGTGTCCGTCGAGCGTAACGCGGAAGGCGACCGGCCGGCGCGGGTCGCCCGCTCCGAGCACCAGGTGCAGATCGCGCGCGCGGAAGCGGAACGCGATCGCGGCGTGGCCGCCGGTCGCGACGGCGCGTTCGCCTTCGACCCGCCAGGGACCCGACAGCGCCCATTGGTTGAGTGCCAGCTGCGAGGGCGCGCGGTAGCTGTGCGACTCATCGTGCGCCGCGCCACCGGGCGAGGCGAAGCTCGCGGCGCGCTGGTAGCCGATGTAGGTTTCCGGCGATTCGATGTCAGCCTCATCCGCCGGGGCTTCGGCGCCCGTGCCCGTGCCCGGGCTCGCCGCCGCCGGCAGATGCTGCGCGCCGGCTTCGCGCAGCAGCTCGCGAATCAGCTGTTCGGACTCGGCATAGTCGCCTTCGCCGAAGTGGTGACCGCGAATCCGGCCCTGCGCGTCGATGAAGTAGTGCGCCGGCCAGTACTGGTTGCCGAAGGCCTGCCAGATGCCGTAGTCGCTGTCCACGGCGACCGGGTAAGTGATGCCGAGGTCGTGCACGGCACGCGTGACGTTCGCCAGATCCTTCTCGAAGGCAAATTCCGGCGAATGCACGCCGATCACCACCAACCCATCGTCGCGATAACGCTGGTACCAGCTCTTGACGTACGGCAGGGAGCGCAGGCAATTGATGCAGGAGTAGGTCCAGAAATCGATGAGCACGACCTTGCCGCGCAGCGCCTGCGGCGTGAGCGGCGGGGAATTGAGCCACGCGACCGCGCCCGAGAGAGAGGGCAGCTCGCCCTCGACCGGCGGGCCGGCTGCGGGCGCCGTGGTCGCCGCCATCATCGTCGGCCCGCCCGGAGGGTCACCGTGCATCGTGCCGGTCATTGCGCCCTGCATGGCCATGGCCCCGCCGGCGGTCGGGGGAGCGATCCGCTCGATGAGCGTCTGCTCGAGCCGGTTGGTGTTGGCTGTCGACAGGCGCGTCAGGACGCCCGTGTCCCAGCCGAGCGCGATGGCGGCGACCGCCACCAGCACCGCGGCTCCGAGCGCGCGCCGGACCCACTCGCCGGCCGCGAACGAGCGCTTGATGGCGGCGATGACGCGGGTGCTCGCCGCCGCCGCAATCGCCAGTGAGCAGGCTGCACCGAGCGCGTAGGCCAGCAGCAGTGCGGTGGTCGTGACGCTCGGCCCGCGCAGTGCTGCACCGGTCAGTATGAGGCCGAGGATCGGCCCGGCGCAGGGCGCCCACAGGAACCCGGTCGCGACACCGAGTACCACCGAGGAAACCACACCGCGCCGTGCGCTGTCGCCCGCTCCGGGCTGCAGGCGCGCGCCGAGTGCAACCAGCGGCCTGGTGGCCCAGTCGGCGAAGCGCCGCGAAAGCAGCGCCAACGCACTCAGCCCCAGCAACGCGAGCGCGGCGATGCGGCCGTAGTCGTTGAGGTGCACGGCCCATGCGCCGCCGAAAGCGGCGAGTGTGGCAATCGCGGCGAAGGTTGCCGCCATGCCGACGAGCAGCGGCAGCGTGCTGCGGGCGAAGGGCTGCTGGGTACGCGCGAACACGAACGGCAACACCGGCAGGATGCACGGGCTGAAGATCGTCAGTGCGCCGCCGAGGAACGCCAGTACCGCGAGAATCATGTAAGTACAGACCCCGCTCGCGCCTGGTTTATTGCAGTGGCTTCAGCGCCAGGTGCGGCACGCCACGCCAAGGCGCGCCGCACGGCGTCTGGCGCGGGCGCTGCCGTTCACCAGCACGCCGCGGTCCGCGAGCGCCAGATGCTCGAGATCGCTCTCGGAGTTGCCGTACGCCGCCGCCTCGAGCTCCGGGTGCAGCCGCCGCAGGGCGCCGAAGCAGCGCGCCTTTTCGGCGCCGCGCCGGTTGGGAGTCACGAGCCTGCCGACCAGCCGATCCCCGCGCCACTCGATTCCCGTGCACATGGACTCCGCGAATCCCAGCGCGCGGGCAATGGCCGGTACATAGAGGTCGGGACTGGCGCTGAGGAGCGCCAGGCTGTTGCCGTGGCGACGGTGCGCCTCGAGCGTTGCGCGCGCGTCCTCGAACAGTCCACGCTCAAGGAGTGTCGCGACGAACTGCGCGGTCCATTCGTCGAGCTCTGCGCGCCGCACGCCGCCGAGCGCCGCCTGTATGGCCGCGGCTTTGAGGTCGCCGCGGTCGCGCCGCCAGGCGAAGCGCGCGATCGCCGGCAGCACCCGCACCAGGCGCGCAATGCGCGCCGGGTGGCGCCGCAGAAATCCCGCGAGATACGGCCAGAGCGTGTCGCGGCGTGTCAGCGTGCCGTCGAGATCGAAGACCGCGAGCGCGCGAGCGCCCGTAACGGGCGTGTCGGCCTCTCGCGGCGCGGCGAGCTGTGTCAGGCGGCCGGGCCCGTGGCGGCGAGCTGACGCAGCACGTACTGCAGGATGCCGCCGTGCCGGTAGTACTCGCGCTCCTTGGGCGTGTCGATGCGCAGACGCGCCTTGAACTGCACGGAAGAGCCGCCGTCGGGGGTGGCCGTCACGGTCACCTCGCGCGCATCGGGCGTGCTCAACCCCGCAATGTCGAATACCTCCCGGCCGCTCAGCTTGAGCGAAGCGAGATTCTGCCCCGGCAGGAACTGCAGTGGCGCGACGCCCATGCCGATGAGATTGGAGCGGTGGATGCGCTCGAAGCTCTCGGCGATGACGGCGCGCACGCCGAGCAGCATGGTGCCCTTGGCGGCCCAGTCGCGCGAGGAGCCGGCGCCGTATTCACGGCCGGCGAGCACCACCAGCGGCACGCGCTCCTTCCGATAGCGCATCGCGGCGTCGTAGATCGAGGCCTGCTCGTCGTCCGGCAGGTGCACGGTCACGCCGCCTTCCACCCCGGGGACGAGCAGGTTGCGCAGCCGGATGTTGGCGAAGGTCCCGCGCATCATCACCTCATGGTTACCGCGGCGCGCGCCGTAAGAATTGAAGTCCTTCGGCTCCACGCCCTGCTCGATGAGGTAGCGCGCCGCGGGGCTGCTGCGCGCGATGTTGCCGGCCGGGGAGATGTGGTCGGTGGTGACCGAATCCCCGAGCACCGCGAGCGCGCGCGCACCGCGCACATCCGTTAACGCCGCGGGCTGCACACTCAGACCATCGAAGTACGGTGGGTTCTTGACGTAGGTCGACTTCGCATCCCACGCATAGAGCTCGCCGGCCGGCACCTTGATGCCGGCCCAGTTGTCGTCGCCCTGGAACACGCTGGCGTAGCTGTCGCGGAACATCTGCGAGTCGACCGAGCGCGCGAGCAGCTCCTGCACTTCGGCGGGGCTCGGCCAGATATCCGCGAGCATCACCGGCTTGCCGTCTTTCCCCGTGCCGATCGGCTCGCGTGTCAGGTCGATGTCGAGCGTTCCGGCGAGTGCATACGCCACCACGAGCGGCGGGGAGGCGAGAAAGTTCATGCGCGTCTCCGGATGCACGCGCCCCTCGAAGTTGCGGTTCCCGGAGAGCACCGAGCAGGCGGTGAGGTCGCCCGCTTTCACGGCGGCGGAGATTTCGGGCTTCAGCGGGCCGCTGTTTCCAATGCAATTATGAACACTTACAGTGCCTGCCACGAAGGAATGCAGCTCGTCCACTGCGAGGTCGAAGACCGGACGGCGGCCAGCAGGACGGCGGTCGATCACCGCGAGCGAAAGCGTCGGTAGAGTCAGCGACTCCTTTTCGTTGCAGTACCGCTTCCCCGGCTGTGCGGTGACACGTGGCTCAAGTCTGGAGAACCACTGTCGGGCACCGATCTGTCCCAGGAGCTCGACAGGGGAAGGAAAATCGCAGAGCTCGCGATGGAGCGGCCTGAAGTGTCTCGTCTCCGGAGTGGGCAGCCGGTCAAAGCGGTCATAGCCCTCGAGCAACGCATAGTGCGGGAAGGCGACGCTCTCATGCGTCATCAGCTCCGCCGCAGCCATGCGGCGAAACTGGTGGAAAGTGAGCGCCCAGTCCTGATGCATCGCTTCCATGCGGTCCGTCATCCACAGGCGCTGGCGGTTGATGGTGTCGACCGTGCGCCAGTACACCGCGGCGGCGCTCGCACGTAGCGATTTCTCCGCACAGTAGCGGTAGCCCACACGCTCTATGAACGACAGACCCTCGGACAGAGCCAGCCGCACTTCGATACGCTCCACTCCATCGCGGGCGGCTGGATACGTAGTCGATGAACGCCGTGTGGGATATGAATGGACGTTCGCACCCCGAGCTTTGACGCCGCATCGAAGTAGGAGGTTGACGATCTGCCTCATGACTCCCTTCAGCGCCTCCACATGCTCCGGCTTGGCGCTTTGCGCGTAGGCAGGCGGCACCAGCACGGCCTTCGCTTCACTGTCCCCTTGCCGGCGCAATACCGGTGCGTGTCCGTCAGCACCGAAGAGAGCAGCGAGGAACTCGCGCACCATGGCGACCGGGCAGTTCGGCTGCAGGACGAACTCAGGCAGTGCCGGCGGCTGGTCGATTCGCCGGCCGCGGCGCACGCCCCGGAGTGCGGCGATCGCTGTGGTCAGCTGCTGCGGCAGGACGAGCGCCCACTTGCGTGAGTCGTAGCGTGTACCGGCGGGCCGCTTACCGGTGACGAGCTCAACGTCATCCAGCGCGGCTTCACGGTCGAGAGCCTGGCCGAGGCTAATGAGCCCTTGACCCATGACACTGATCGACCCGTCGCTGATCAGGTGGCCGACGAGCCGCACAAAGGCCAGAGTACGCGCACGCTCGTGCTCGTTGGCAAAGCCAAACCGCATCTCACCCGCGACGAGCTCATAGCCGGTCTCGTCGGTTCCAGGCTCATCCAGTGGCGCCTCGAGACCGACGACCACGCGATCCACGCCCTTGCGGAGCTTGCCGGCTTCCACCCACCGCCCGTCATCGCAGAGGATCTTGTGGTCGGGAGTGCAGAGCAGTTCCCGGCCGTCCTGGAGCACCAGCCTCACGCACTCGCGCTCACCCTGCACCATCATCTGGGTCTGCATTGCCAAGGCGAGACGACGGTCTGCGGTGGGCCCGAATAACCTGACCCCGCCGGCGGCGGGCAGGTCCTCGATGGGGCGGCTGGTCCCGTTCGCGAGCAGCACCGGCGTGCCCGCGGCGATGCAAGTGGTACATCCATAGCCGACCAGGTCGAATCCCAGCGCGTCCAGGTCTTCGAGCACACCGGCCTTGCGGAAGTAGTCCGTGACCACGCGCGAGCCGGGCGCGAGGCTGGTCTTCACCCACGGCTTGCTCTTGAGACCGCGCGCGCGCGCCTTGCGCGCCAGCAATCCGGCGGCGAGCATCACCGAGGGGTTCGAGGTGTTGGTGCAGCTCGTGATCGCCGCGATCAGCACCGCGCCGTCCTTGATGTCGACGCGCTCGCCGTCGAGTGTCGCGCCGGCTACTCCGGTGCCCTGGGACTTGCGCGCGCGGCGCTCGTCCGCGGCCTTGGCGGCATCGGTCTCGTAAATCTGCTTCGCGGACCTCAGCGGTACTCGGTCCTGCGGCCGGCGCGGACCCGCGAGGCTCGGCTCCACCTTGCCGAGATCGAGCTGCAACTCGTCGCTATAGCGCGCCGGGCGAGCGCCCCGCTCGCGCCACAGCCCCTGGGCGCGGGCATAGGCCCCGACCAGATCGAGACGCTCGCGTGACCGGCCGGTGAGCTCGAGATAACGCACCGTCTCGGCATCGATGGGGAAGATCGCGCAGGTGCTGCCGTACTCAGGCGACATGTTGGCGATGGTGGCGCGGTCGGCGAGCGGCAGGTGATCGAGTCCGTCGCCGAAGAACTCCACGAACTTGTCGACCACACCCTTCTTGCGCAATATCTCCGCGACCGTGAGGACCAGGTCGGTCGCCGTGGCGCCCGGCTGCAGCCGGCCTTCGAGGCGAAAGCCGATCACCTGCGGGATCAGCATGGTCACCGGCTGTCCGAGCATGGCGGCTTCCGCCTCGATGCCGCCGACGCCCCAGCCGAGCACGCCCAGTCCGTTGACCATGGTGGTGTGCGAATCGGTGCCGACCAGCGTGTCGGGGTACGCGCTGCGAACGCCCTTCGCCTCGGCATCGAAGATCACGCGTGCGAGATACTCGAGATTGACCTGGTGAACGATGCCGGTGCTCGGCGGCACCACCGAGAAGTTGTGGAACGCGGTCTGTCCCCAGCGCAGGAACGCGTAGCGCTCGCGATTGCGGCTGAACTCGATGGCGGTGTTGGCGGCGAGCGCCCCCGGCGTGCCGTATTGGTCCACCTGCACCGAGTGGTCGATGACCAGCTCGGCGGGACTGAGCGGGTTGACGCGCGCGGCGGCGCCGCCGAGGCGCACGATCGCTTCGCGCATCGCGGCCAGATCGACGATGCAGGGCACGCCGGTGAAGTCCTGAAGAATGACACGCGCGGGCGTAAAGGCGATCTCATGAGAAGGTGTCGCGGCGGGATCCCACTCGAGCAGCGCCTCGATGTCGGCGCGTGTCACGCTCACGCCATCCTCGCAGCGCAGCAGGTTCTCGAGCAGGATCTTGAGCGCGTAGGGCAGTCGGGCGAGTTTGTCCTGAGGGAGCGAGGCGAGGCTCCATATCTGGTAGGAGCGCTCACCCACCGCGAGCGTCGTGCGCGCCCGAGAGCTGTTCGTCATGCCTGCCTCCACCGTGAGCCGCTGATTATAATCAGGCGGCGGCCGAATGCGCCGCGTGCGCCAAGGTGCGCTCGATAACCGCGCCGCCGAGGCAGCGCTCGCCGTCGTAGGCGACCGCGTACTGCCCGGGCGTGACGGCGCGCTGTGGCCGCTCGAAGCGGATGTGCGCGCTGCCGTCGGGACGCGGCTCGAGAATCCCGGGCTGATCGGCCTGGCGATAGCGCACCTTGACGCCGCAGGGGAAGGGGGCGCGGCGCGGCGCGCCGAGCCAGTGCCACGGGCCGGTCTCGAGCGCCACGCTCGTCATGAGCGGATGGTCGTGTCCCTGGACCATGACCAATGTGTTGCGCGCGGAGTCCTTAGCGGCGACGTACCAGGGCTGCTCGGGGTGTCCGCGGCGGCCGCCGATCCCGAGACCGGCGCGCTGGCCCAGGGTGTAGAACGCCAGCCCGCGGTGCGTCCCCAGGGTCTCGCCGTCAGCCGACTCGATCGGGCCCGGCGCTGCGGTCAGATAGCGGCCGAGGAACTCGCGGAACGGGCGCTCACCGATGAAACAGATGCCGGTGCTGTCGGGCTTGTCGAACACAGGCAGGCCCGCGCGCCGTGCCCGCTCGCGCACTGCGGCCTTACTGAGCTCGCCGAGCGGCATGAGAACGGCGGCCAGCTCGCGCGCGTGCACCGCGTGCAGGAAATAGCTCTGGTCCTTGGCCGCATCGCGCGCCTTGCAGAGCGCGGTGCCATCGGCTTGCGCCACCAGACGCGCGTAATGGCCGGTCGCGAAGCGCTCCGCGCCGAGGCGCCGCGCGTAGTCGAGCGCCACGCCGAACTTGATCTCCCGGTTGCACAGCACGTCGGGGTTGGGAGTGCGGCCGGCGCGATGCTCACGCAGAAAATGACTGAACACCCGCTCGCGGTACTGGGCCGCGAAGCTCACGCGGTGCAGAGGGATCCCGAGACGCTCGGCCACCAGGCGCGCGTCCTGAAAGTCCTGCGCGGCCGTGCACCAGATGTCGTCGTCGTCCTCTTCCCAGTTGCTCATGAACAGGCCGTGCACGTCCCAGCCCTGTTCCTTGAGGAGCAGGGCGGCGACGGCCGAGTCCACGCCGCCGGACAGGCCGACCACGATACGCATGGGCGGATTCTAACCGCGACGGCGGGAATGGGGGGCGTACGCCCCGGAGGGGATTCGAGGGGGAGGTGTCAGCCGCGGCGTGCGGCGCGCAGGCCGTGCTCGGCCGCGCTGGCATTCCAGACCTGATCGAACTCCTGCAGATACAGCCGCGCCGCCGCCGGGTTGTTGATGTCGGCGACACCGTCCCAGGTATCGGCTCGCAGCCGATAGACGATGGCGCGATCGTCGGCGATCAGGTAGGCGGAAGCGCGCTGCGGCGACTGCGTGCCGTAGCGGATATCGATGCAGCTCGAGAGGCGCCGGCCCATGGCGACGAAGCGGTTGCTGTCGCGCATGACGCGCGTCGGCTCGGCGAGCAGCACGCGCACCTTGGCGAAGCTGCGGGTCAGGACGAAGTGCTTGATGACCTCGAGGAACGGGGTCTGGTCGTAGAGATCGGGCTCGAGGTCGGGCGTGTAGATGGAGATGAGACGCTGCGCCGTGGCGGCGACCTCGGTGACCGAGCCGCGCACTTCGTTGAGCGAGGTGAGGACGGTGAGCGTCTCGGCGCCCTGGCGGCCCGCGGCTGCGCTGCCGCTCGCGCTTGACGATTCCGAGGCATAGCGTGCGTTCGCGAGCTGCGCCAACGCACCATTCAGATCAAGTTCCCCGCTTATGGCCACGAACGGCTGATCCTTTTTGTGCCTGCTGCACCCAGGCTACACCCATATTAGTAAGGAGCGGCGCGTTCGCCTTGTCGAACCGGTCACGGTTTCAGGAGCCCCGGCGCCCGCAGTAAGTTAAAAGCGCGGCGTAGTTCGCACTTTTGCCGGCTCGGGGGCCCTAGGAAGCCGGCGCCTCGCGGGCAAGCCGGCTGGCGAGCCCGGTGTATAGCCGCGGGGTGAGCGCGCGCAGGCGCGCCTTCTCGGCTGCGGCGAGCGGCAGGCCGTCGATGAATTCCGCCAGCGAGCGCGCATCGACCGTGCGGCCGCGCGTCAAGTCCTTGAGCCGCTCGTAGCCGCCGGGAACGCCCGCAGCGCGCAGCGCGGTCTGCAGCGCCTCGCCGAGCACCTCCCAGGCGCCATCGAGGTCGGCCACCATGCGCTCGCCGTCGGCCTCGACGCGTGCGAGTCCCCGGCCGAGCGCGCTCCAGGCGATCAGCGTATGGCCGAGCGCCACCCCGAGGTTGCGCAGCACGGTCGAGTCGGTCAGATCGCGCTGCCAGCGCGACACCGGCAGCTTGTCGGAGAAATGGCGCAGCAGAGCGTTGGCGAGCCCGAGGTTGCCTTCGGCGTTCTCGAAGTCGATCGGGTTCACCTTGTGCGGCATGGTGGACGAGCCGACCTCGCCGGCGACCGCGCGCTGGCGCAGGTAGCCGAGCGACACGTAGCCCCACAGGTCGCGGCACAGGTCGATGAGGATCACGTTGACCGCGGCAAGCGCATCGCAGTACTCGGCGATCCAGTCGTGCGGCTCGATCTGGGTGGTGTAGGCGTTGTACTCCAGCTGCATGCTCTCGACGAAGCTGCGCGCGATCCCGGGCCAGTCGGCCGCGGGGGCTGCCGCCACGTACGCGTTGAAGTTCCCGACGGCGCCGTTCCACTTGCCCAGGATCCGCACCGCCGCCCAGCGGTGCTCTACGCGCAGCAAGCGCGCGACGAAGTTGGCGAGCTCCTTGCCGAAGGTTGTGGGGCTGGCCGGCTGCCCGTGCGTGCGCGAGAGCATCGGCGTCTCGGCGTAGCGTTGCGCGAGTGCGGCCAGCTCCCCGGTACGTTGCCCGAGGACGGGGAGCAGCAGCTCGCGTGCCGCCAGCAGCAAGCGCGCATAGCTCAAATTGTTCAGGTCCTCGGAGGTGCAGCCGAAGTGCACCAGCTCCAGCGTCGCGGGCGTGGCGCCGGCGGCCGCGAGCTGCTCGCGGACGTAATACTCGACCGCCTTGACGTCGTGGTTGATGCGCGCCTCGATGGTCTTGACAGCGTTGGCGGCCGACTCATCCGGCGACTCGGCGAGCGCCTGCGCGCGCGCTCGCACCGCGGGGCTGAGCGTGGCTCCGGGCAGCTGCGGCACGGCTTGGGCGAGCGCGAGCAGCCAGCGTGCCTCGACCCGAATGCGCTCGCGGATCAGCCCCGATTCGGCGAGCAGTGCGCGCAACGGCGCGGTCGCTGCGCGGTAGCGCCCGTCGACGGGCGAGAGCGCCTCGACGGCGGGAAGGGCATCGCTCGGGCTCGCGGGCATGCGTTACCGGGCACCTCGAAGTGCTAGGATTTACATCATAACGCAACGCCGTATCCGGCCGGGCGTTTCCAAAAGCGGAGTGCACGCATGACGACTTCCTACCGCATGGAGCACGACAGCATGGGCGAACTGAAGGTGCGGGCAGAGGCGCTGTGGGGCGCGCAGACCCAGCGCGCGATCGATAACTTTCCGATCAGCGGGCAGCCCCTGCCGCGCGCCTTCGTCGGCGCCCTCGGCCTGATCAAACAGGCTGCGGCGCGCGCCAACCGCCGGCTGGGGCTGCTGCCGCCGGACATTGCCGCCGCGGTGGAGGCGGCGGCGGCGGAAGTGGCCGCCGGCAGACACGACGCGGCATTTCCCCTCGATGTGTTTCAGACCGGCTCGGGCACCAGCAGCAACATGAATGCCAACGAGGTGATCGCCACGCTCGCCAGCCGGCATCTGGGCCGCGCGGTGCACCCCAACGATCACGTCAACGTGGCCCAGAGCAGCAACGACTGCATCCCGACGGCGATCCACGTGAGCGCGGCGCTGCTCGTGCGCCGCGAGCTGGTGCCGGCGCTCACGCAGCTGCGCGATGCGCTGCACAGCCGCGAGAAGGAGCTCGCCGCGGTCGTGAAGACCGGGCGCACGCACCTGATGGATGCCATGCCGGTGACGCTCGGTCAGGAGCTTTCGGGCTGGCGCACGCAGGTGGAGCAGGGGCTGGCACGGCTCGCGGCGGTGGAGCCGCGGCTGCTCAGGCTCGCGCAGGGAGGCACGGCGGTCGGTACCGGCATCAACGCGCCGGCCGGCTACGGCGGGCAATTCTGCGAGGAGCTGCGCGCCATCACCGGCGTACCGTTCGCGCCGGCGGACAATTACTTCGAAGCGATGTCGGCGCAGGACACGGCGGTGGAGCTGTCCGGACAGCTGAAGGTGATCGCGGTCAGCCTGATGAAGATTGCCAACGATCTGCGCTGGATGAACAGCGGCCCGCTCGCGGGGCTGGCGGAAATCGCGCTGCCGGCGCTGCAGCCCGGCAGCAGCATCATGCCCGGCAAGGTGAATCCGGTGATCCCGGAGGCCACCACCATGGTGGCCGCGCAGGTGATCGGCAACGACACCACCATCACGATTGCCGGGCAGTCGGGCAACTTCCAGCTCAACGTGATGCTGCCGCTCATTGCCTACAACCTGCTCGAGAGCATCCGCCTGCTCGGCAACGTGACGCGGCTGCTCGCCGAGCGCGCGGTCAAGGGATTCACCGTGAACACCGCGCGCATCGCCGAAGCCCTCGACCGCAACCCGATTCTGGTCACGGCGCTGAACCCGGTGATCGGCTATGAGAAAGGTGCGGCCATCGCCAAGCAGGCGTACGCGCAGGGCAGGCCGATCCGGGCGGTGGCCGAGGAAATGACGCGGTTGCCGGCCGCGGAGCTGGCGCGACTTCTCGATCCCGCCGAGCTGACCCGCGGGGGCATCAAGGGCGGCGCCGGCGGCGGTGGCTGAGCCGCGCGCCGCCGGTGCGGGGGGGCGCG
>Ga0209007_1000226_pt1 | contig 29476 bp, 31 predicted proteins | sample JacPinW_OM1H0_O2_FD_187961 | JGI IMG/M metagenome (GOLD analysis project Ga0209007, IMG submission 187961) | Forest soil microbial communities from Algoma, Ontario, Canada - Jack Pine, Ontario site 1_JW_OM1H0_O2 (SPAdes) (version 2) | ecosystem: Environmental > Terrestrial > Soil > Boreal... | reverse complement strand
CTCCGCCGCTTTTTGCGACTCCTGCGCGCGCGCCGAAGTGCCGTCGGCGGCCTGCGCCACTCCGTTGATGTTGGCAGAGATGTCGCCGGCTCCGCTGGCTGCTTCGCCGGCGTTGCGCGTCATCTCATTCGTAGTCGCGCTCTGTTCTTCGACCGCGGCCGCGATGGTCGCGGAAATGTCGTTAATCTTGTGAATCACGTCGCTGACCGTCCCGATGGCCGCCGCCGCACCCTTGGTGCCCGCCTGAATCGCAGCGATTTTGTGACTGATGTCTTCGGTGGCCTTGGCCGTCTGCTTGGCCAGTTCCTTCACTTCGTTGGCGACCACGGCAAAGCCCTTGCCGGCTTCTCCGGCGCGTGCGGCTTCGATGGTGGCGTTCAGGGCGAGCAGGTTGGTCTGCTGCGCGATCGAGGAGATGACTTTGATGACGACGCCGATCTCTACTCCGGACTGGCCCAGTTTGGTCACGGTGTCATTGGCGGCCTGCGCGGCGCTCACGGCGGCGGCGGCAACTTTGGCGGCCTCGTTGGTGTTGGCGGCGATATTCTGAATGGTCGAAGTCATCTCGCTGGCGCCGGTGGAAAGGCTCTGCAGATTGCGGCTGACCTGCTGGGTGACGCGGGAAGCAGAGTTGGCCTGCACGGCGGTTTCGCCGGAATTGGCAGTGATCTGCTGGCTGGCTTCGAGCAGTTGCTGGCTGGCTCCGGCGAGTTGATTGCTGTGGGTCACGACGCCGCGCAGGATTTCCTGGAGCTTGTCCATGAATAGGTTGAACAGGCGGCTGACCTCGCCCAGTTCGTCGTTTTTGGAATCGGCGGCAATCTCCAGACGTCGGGTCACATCGCCTTCACCTTCGGCAATATCACGTATCATCCCCGTCAACCGCTGCAGCGACTGCGAGATCCCCCGTACCAAAGCGAAGCTGCCAAGAAACATAAACAGCATGCCGAAGGCTACGAACAGATAGACGACAAGCACCCGATGCCGATTGCTGGCGTAGGACTGCGCGGCCTGTGTGTCCAGGATCTGCCCTAGTCTGTCCTGATGCTGAGAAACCGCACGCAAAAATCTTTCAAACGCCGGATTTACTTTTTCAATGACCGCCTGGCGCGATTCGACGTTGTGGGCGTGCATCACAAGGTCAGCCACTTCACCGTCAGCGCGTAGGAGATCATCAAAAGCCCCGGTAACACCGGCATCGTCTTTGGCAACCTGCTCGATCTTCTCCCGGGCCTGCTTCACCAGAGACTCGTTTTGGTTCATCAGTGCTTCAATCGCGTCAGGATCCCGCTCCTGCACCATCTTCTGGGTAGCGTCCTGAAGTCTGACGGCAAAGTCCAGCAATTCGAATGAGGCCTGGCTTTGGGAACGCGCGGTAGCCGCCATATCGCGGGACAAAAACGAAGATACCCGCAGAAGGTAGGACAATCCCAGGACTGCGGCGGCGGTGATTGCAACCGAGGCGGCCAGCGCCAAAGTTATTCTGCGCACGATGCTTAAATTCTTCAAGACTTCCATTTCTCCTGCCGAAGCGTGACTGTCTAGCGAAGTTTGTCGGCCCGTAATCCGAAATCAATCGCTCCAATCGTCTTCCGATGGTCGAGCACGGGCAGCGCCACCTGGATCAATTGCAGCCCCGTAGAATCATCTAGCTTTACGGTGCCGATCCAGGTTTTTCCGCTCATCGGCACTTCATGTTTGGGCATACCTTTATGAGTCCAGTGCTCGGTCTTGGAATCAAAGCCGACCTTGCCTCCGTCGGCGCCAGATACGAAAACTTTGATGATTACGTCATTGCGCATTCCCTTCAGAAACTCTGACAGCTGATTTTTCCCAACTGCCCGCACGAAGGGATCGAAAATCGTGAGGCTGTGCCATTTTTCATTAGTCATAGCGTTAGCCTCGGGCGACGGCGGAGTCGAGTTATAAGCCTTCACTGCGTCAACTATCCTGGCATCGGCGCTGAAGGCTATCAGCTGTTTGATCTCGGCATTCAGCTTGGCCTGCAATTCCGGAGGTGCCTGGGCAAACCCTGCGGTTGCCGGAGTCAAGATAAGCAGCGCTATCGCTACCTTCATCACAGAAGTAACTGAGCTGCTCATGTGCATTCCCTCTTGACTTGATTTCTGACCGACTTTCGCATCGCGGGGCTTTTGCTATGAATATCGGCATGAAACGAGAAGCCATCACTGGCCATCGAATCCGGGCATAGCTTCCGGCTCCCGTCCCAAATTGGGAAATCGATGGGCGTGAGCCCTCCATTCACGGTAGAATGCCATTCACGGTCGACCGAGTGAAGAAGATCTTCAACCCATTTCGAAGCACGTCCCGGCAACTGGGACCGCTGGAACAGCGCTTGCTCGAAGCGCTCTGGGCCAGGCGCAGCGCGACTGTGCGTGAACTCATCAATGATGGGTGCCCGGAGCTGGCCTACACCACGGTGATGACCACGCTCGACCGTTTGTTCAAGAAGGGCGTTTTGACGCGGTCCGAGGAGAACAGAGCATTTCGCTATGCTGCTAAATTCAGCCGTGAGGAGATGCATCGGGAAGCGGCGGGTCAGGCCTTTCGCCAACTGATGGATGCAAGCCCGGCTTCCGATTTGCCGCTTTCTTTTCTTGTGGAAATTCTGAGCGAGCGTGACGCACAATTACTCGACGATCTGCGAAGTCTGGTCGAAAGCAAGCGCCGTGAACTGGGTCAACGGGAGCCGCGCAGCTCAAGTCAGAAGGAGCACGAGTAGTTGTTCGCCGCGCGCGGGATCGCGTTTTCCGATTTTCGTAATTCTCGACTGCGTCGTGTCCCTGACGGTTTTGTTTGCTGTAGTGCTCAGCCTCGTGGGTTTTTGACTCCACATTTGATTGAAACCAGAAACCGGTGTATGTTGGTCTCCCCCGAAGGTCTGGTCCATTCCCGCAACTCTGCTCTCAAGGAGACTGCTGCCGCAATGCAAATCCACGCCAACACTACACGATCCGCCATAGTAGTCAGAAACGCCTGCGCGATTGCAGTTCTACTCCTGAGTTTCAGCGCAATCGGATGGGCCAGCGAAGAGGCTATTCTCAAATTTAACGGAAGCAATGGTGCCAATCCCACGGGCAATCTGGTGAGGGATTCGGTCGGAAACCTTTACGGCGTCACGACCAGCGGTGGCGGCGAAGGCGGCACAAATTGCTCCGATAACTACGGCTGCGGTACGGTCTTCAAGCTCACGCTGAATTTGTCTGGTCATTGGATCCAAACCGTTCTTCATCGCTTCCGTGGTATCGATGGCATGTGGCCCAATTCCGTGATCGTCGGTCCCGACGGCAATCTATACGGAACCACGACTGTCGGCGGCGGCCTCGGAGGCACGACCTGTGAGAGAAACACCGGTTGTGGTGTTGTCTTCAAGCTGGTCCCAACTTCAACCGGACCCTGGACGGAAACTGTACTATACGCGTTTAACGGAGCTGACGGTTCCATACCCAATGCTCTGGCCTTCGATGCATCCGGCAATCTCTTCGGCACGACATTGGGCGAAGGTGGTGGCGGCGTTACGGCCTGTGCCCCTGCTGGCGGATGTGGTGTTCTCTTCGAATTAACGCCGAACTCCAGCGGTCCATGGACCCTTATCAACGTGCACGTTTTTGTGGATGCTTTCACTGACGCGCAAGGTCCCGAAGGCCTGATTTTCGGCCCAGGAGGAGTCATCTACGGTATGGGCGCCTCTGGTGGATCCGCCGGAGCTGGTTCGTCAGATGGTGCGGTTTTTCAACTGACGCCGGGTGCCAGCGGGTGGACCTTTAGCCTGATCTACAGTTCGGCCTCACAGACGGGGCCTACTCCACCGCCGGGTTGATCCTCGATTCTGAAGGAAACCTTTACGGAACGACTGCAGAAGGTGGTTCAGACCGGGCAGGTGTCGTCTTCGAGCTGAGTCCCGGCTCGGGTGGTGGCGTCTGGACCGAGAACGTTCTGTACAACTTCTTTTCCGGAGTGGATGGATACCAGCCGAACACTTCGCTGACATTCGACGCAGCAGGGAATCTTTATGGCACGACACTTGATGGCGGCGGAAGCAGCACCAAGTGCACCAACGGTTGCGGAACCGTCTTCAAGCTGACATCATCTGGCGCAGGCACGTGGACGGAGAGTGTTGCACTGCGATTCCTGGACACGAATGGGGTACATCCTCTGGGCGGCTTAGTGGCCGATACCGCTGGGAATCTCTACGGAACGGCTTCCCAGGGCGGTACTGCAAACCTGGGGCTGGTATTTAAGTTAGTGCCCTAATACGGCTACGACGTGAATTGCCAACCCCTGCGGCTGGCTCTAGCGGGAAATCCTATTACTTTTTACGGTTGATCCTCGAGCCAGTCTAGAACGTTACTCGCACGCCCAACTGCGCCGCGAACGGAGTCCCTACGGTTATTCCCGGCCCGAAGAAATCTCCCAAGGCCCCTTCAGGTATTTCTAACTGCTTCAGGCTGCGCTCGAGAAGATCGCGGAGTGCAGATTTTTCGATACAAACCATCAAGATTTTGCAGCCCTACCAGCGTCCTCCAGATGTTCCAATAAAACCAGAACATCAACGCCTGTGGAGGTACCCTAATGAACTCAGACTCCCCTACCCCGATGTCATCCTACGCACCCGAGAAGTTCAACGAGCCATCATCCCGTTTGACCGACGAAAAAATTTCAGACGATTCAGGTACGGAAACTAGGACGGATAGCGCTCTTGCACCCGCCGGATTGAAGAATCCCTTCTGGACCAGAGAGCGCCGGGCGGGTTAGCGCAAAATCGGCAAGCAGAGGCACGGCTTCAGCGCGAACGGCAACGCTGACATTTCCTGAAGCGCGGGATGGAGCTGCGCGTCGCGGCAAGGTTCCAGCGTAATTACGAAAGGCAAAGCGCCCTTGTCGAAGCCCGGTTTTTGCAGCACGGCATCGATGTTGAGCTGGTGAGCCGAGAGAATCGCCGCCAGCCCAGCAATGATGCCGGGCTGGTCCTTAACCAGAAAGCGCAGAAACCAGGGCGTCTCAAAGTCGCAACTTACTTTTGGCGAACTGAGTTGCAACCCGCGCTGCGGCCGTGGCCCCGCCGAGATACTCTCTGCGACAAACATCAAGTCTGAAACCACGGCAACGGCCGTTGGATCTCCTCCTGCGCCAGCGCCCAGGAACGCCATGTCGCCGCCATATTCTCCCGAAGTCAAAACCAAATTCAGATTTCTCTGCACGCGTCCGAAGGGCGACGCCGCTGGAACCAGGCTGGGGCCAACTTCGGCAAATAAAGTCGAATCCTTCAAATCGGCGCGCGAGATTTGCCGGATGGTGCATCCCAACTCGGCTGCGTAATCGAAATCGATCGCGTCTACCGGACGTATGGTGCGGGCGCGAATATCTTCCGGAGCAACGCGGACGTGCAGTCCAGCAAGCGCCAGGATCGAAAGTTTGGCGCGGGCATCGCCGCCGTCCAGGTCTTCGCTGGCGTCGGCTTCGGCATAACCGCGTGCTTGCGCTTCTTCCAGAGCCTCGCTGAAGGGAATACGGGCAGTCTCAATGCGGCTGAGAATGTAATTGCAGGTTCCGTTCAGAATGCCCGCAATGCCGTGCAGCCGGTCTCCGGAGAGCCCGGTTCGCAATGCCGGCAAAACCGGAACGCCTCCGGCCACGGATGCCCCAAACTCAAGCTGGCAGCCGTTTGCGCTCGCAAGCTCCAGCAGGTCCGGTCCATGCCGGGCTATCAGTTGCTTATTGGCCGTCACCACCGACTTGCCGGTCTTCAGCGCGCCGCGCACAAAGTCTTCCGCAGGATGTAGGCCGCCGATCAACTCAATCACGATGTCCACATCCGAGGTGAGAATTGTCTGAAAATCTTCGGTCCAGACAACGTCGCTCGACACCCAAGGTTGTTTTTTTCTTTCAACATTGCGATTGCAAATGTGTGTGAGGCGGAGCACGCCATCGCTCCGTTCGCACAAAATCTTGGCCACGGCACGGCCCACGTTGCCGAAGCCCAACAGGGCGACACGGCGCGCGGGCGCGCGATCTCGTTTACCAGTGGCAGGTGTATTGTGGTGCGCCTTCTTTAGCGGTGTCTTGGGCAAAGCCTGCTCTCGGGGACGAAACTCTTTTTATCATACGTGCGCACTGGCTCTCGGCGAAGTGGAAAGCGAACGGAATCCGGCAACTAAAATACGTAGCCCAAATACGTAGCCATAGAGGCGCTCGGCAAGCACCGGGCGGCATCTCCGGCAGAATCAGCATCAAAGTTGGTAATATAATGCGATCCGCCGCAACCAAGGCAAACGCCTTCCTGCGAGGAATCACAAGCGGAACCTTTGCCAAACGCGTCTCTCCATGCCGAGCGCTATGGTCCGCCACCACGCCCCGGTTATGGGAGGAGAATGGATGATTGGAAAGTTCGCGACTGCGCTGACGCTGCTGATTCTTATAGCTCTGCTGGGAGCGCAAGGATTTGCCCAGGACGCACCGCCCGCGCAACCCACAACCGCGCCACCCCCAGCGCAACAACCCACGGATCAATCCGCGCAACCACCCGCGCAGCAACCTGCAGCACAGCAACCTGCAGCACAGCAACCGGGGACACAGCAGCCCGATACCGGCCAGGAGCCTGCCGAAGAAGTCCCCGTTTCCCGGCGGAGAGCCAAGCCAAAGAACTATAAAAATTGGACCTTCGACGCGGGCATCGGCGCCAATTTGGATAGCGGAGCCACCCGCACTTTTGTGCGCGAAGGCGGCATCGGGGCCACGGCGGGCGTGGCTCGCAACGCGAATCGAATTCTGGGGCTGCGCGCCGATTTTATCTTTGAAAATCTGCCGCTGCGCAACTCCGTATTGCAAAATGCGCCTGCGACTGGATACAACAACAACCTTTACGCCATTACTCTTGATCCCATCATCAATATTCCCGCCAGCAAAACCTGGGGTGGCTACGTCTTCGCCGGTCCCGGTTTCTATCATCGCCAGGGCAGTCTGAGTGGCGACACTACGGTTCCGGGCTCCAGCTGCACTCCGTTTTGGATCTGGTGGGGTGCCTGTGAAGGTGTCAGCATTCCGATAAATGGTGACTTCCTCAAATCCAACCAGAACTCATGGGGCTACAACCTTGGGGCGGGCGTGACGCGGAAGATGCCTAGCGGTGTCGAACTTTATTTGGAGTTCCGCCTCATGCACGGAAAGAACGCCAATGTCACGACCGATGTACGCCCGATCACGCTCGGCGTTCGCTGGTAGGAGAAGTGCCGGCTATTTTCGGCAAGCAAGAAACCAATTTGCAAGACGAGTTTATTCAGGATTGGTGCGATAGCTCCACAACGTTTCCCCCTGTTGCAACTGCACGAATGACGATGCCGAGACAGGCTGTGAAATTGCGGCGTTGGAATTGGCTTCAGCCAACGCCGCTTCCACAATATGATGCGCGGGTGCCAGCGAGCAGGCAGGATCTGTAACAGTGGCGTCGCCGGCCAAAAGCAGCGCCTGACAGCGGCATCCGCCAAAATCTTCAGTACGCCGCTCGCAACTGCGGCATGGTTCCGGCATCCATTCCTCGCCGCGAAATCGCTGGAACGACGGTGACTCCTGCCAGATCGACTCCAGCGTTTTCTTTCGAACATTCTCGAACGCCAGCCCGGGGATGACTTCCGCGGCGTGGCAGGGAAGAACTTTCCCCGATGGATTGATGAGCATCAATCTACGACCCCATCCGCCCATGCAGGCCTTGGGATATTGCGCATAGTAGTCGGGAACTACAAAATCAACTCGGATGCGTCCGGAGAGGCGCCTTTCCGCGGCGGCCACGACTTCCATCGCTTTATCAAGTTGCACTCGTGTGGGCAGCAGCGCCGCACGATTCTTCAACGCCCAGCCGTAATACTGGGTGTGGGCGATCTCCATGCGCTCAGGTGCAAGTTGCTCGATGAAAGCAATCATCTCCTCGAGGTGGTCGATGTTCTGGCGATGGATGACCAGATTCACGGTGAATGCAATCTCATGCCGGCGGATGATGCGCGACAATTCAACCTTGTGCGCGTGCGCTTTGGCTCCGGCAATCCAGTTGGCTGCGTTCTCGCGCGAATCCTGAAAGCTGAGTTGGATGTGATCGAGTCCGGCTTCGATTAGCGCCTGCAGCCGAGTTTCAACCAGCCCGAGGCCGGAAGTGATGAGGTTGGTATAGAGTCCCGCGGCGCGTGCCCCGGCGATGAGTTCCGTGAGATCGGGCCGGGCCAGCGGTTCGCCGCCCGTGAAGTGCGCGTGAAGCATTCCAAGCTTGCCCGACTGTTGGAAAACATCGATCCACTCTTCAGTAGAAAGTTCCGCACTGACCGCCGCTAACTCCAGCGGATTCGAGCAATAGACGCAGTGCAGCGGGCAGCGGTGCGTGATCTCGGCAATGAGGGCGAGCGGGTTGGGAATCATCGGTGGCGCCAGTGAATCATGCACGAAGAATTAAGGCCGATCAGTAATCGACAATCCGCTTATGCCGCAACTGCTCAAGAAACTGGCTGATGTCGGCGCGAATCTTTGCCGGATCGGCATCCCCGAACTGAGCTTGCAGTTCTGCAATGATCTGGGCGAAGGTGCGCTGGCCGTCGCAGCGCTCGAGCACTTGCCGCCCCGTCCCTTGCAGCTTGATCGCGCCTTCGGGGAACAGGATCATGCGTTCTTCGTTGCCAGCTTTATTTTCCGCCCCCCAGCGGCAGCCCATTGCGAGGCGCGGCTGGCTGGAATCTTCGGGAGGCGCCATGTTAGCTGCCCTCGATTCGAAACGCGCCCGGAGGCGGCCATCCCGGCTGCACGTAGGCGAAGTAGAGCGCGTCGAGTTGCGCCCAGAGAATGTCGCACTTGTCGCGCAGGGCCTGGATCGCCAACTCCTGCTCGGCTCGCGTCTTGGCATTGTCGAAGACATAGTTCACCGCGAACTGCGAATCCTCCGGCGCCTGATAAAGCCTGGCCTCGAAATAATCGAGACCTCCCGAAAGCCAAGGATAGAATTGCCGCAGCTTCTCGATGCGTAACGTAATCAGCTTGGTGGAAAATAATTCCGTCAGCGACGAAGCGACCGCCTCAAGTAATGACCGGCTGCGCACGATGTTCAAGTATTCGTTGACGGCGAAGCGAGTCGCGGGAAGAATGCCTTTGCCGGCGCGAACCATTTGCGGGTCAAGGCCGGTCGCCTCTGCTAACTTTACCCAGCGCTTAATGCCGCCTTCGCTGGTGGCGTCGCCATCGTGATCGACCACGCGCTTGCGCCACGCTCGGCGGAAGACCGGATCGGGCCCGCGCGAGAGAATGATCGAATCTTTAATCGGGATACTGCTTTGATAATAATAACGATTGAGCGCCCACGCCTGCAGTTGTCCGCGGGTGAGCTTGCCTTCGTGCATCAGCAAATGAAAAGGATGCCGATGATGGTAACGATCCTCGCCGACGGCTTGGAACTGCGCGCGTAATTCTTCGAGCGAAAGCAAGCGGGCGGCTTGCGATGTGGTGTCGGTCTCTACAGGTTGAACTGCCATCCATCCTCCGCGATTTCCCAGCCCGCCTCCCGCACCTGGCGATATTGAGCGCTCGCCTCGTCCAGCATGGGATTGGTGTTGTTGATGTGTAGAAATATTTTACGCGGGCCGCGCACTCCCGCCAACTCGACCAACGTTTCTTCGACCGGGACGTGGCCCATCTGTTTTGCCGTTTGCCCGGTCTTATCGCCGCTCACGCGAATAAGTTCGTCGTTGCTCCAGAAGGTGCCGTCGAAAAGCAAAATATTGCAGGCGCCGAACTCCGCAAGTAATGCATCGTCCACTTTAGGAACGGCCGGCATATAGGCCAGGCGCGCGCCGGAAGTTGAAGTGATAAAAAAGCCGAGGGAAGCTTCGCCAGCGGAAAGTAACGATCGGCGTTCCGCAGTGACGTAGGAAGGATAGTGATCGCTCAACGACCACGGCTTGCAGCGCAGGCCGGAATCCGAGCCTTCAGCATCGCACAAAGAAAATTCTTCTCCGGGTTTAAAATCAGTCCACTTGGCTTGCTCCGGAATGCGATGCAACATGCCGAACATCGAATTATCCTCGCGGAGAATGCGGCGCACGGAAGCTGTGGAATGAATGCGCAGCGGCTGCAGTTCACGCAGCAGAAGCAGTCCGAGGACGTGGTCGAGATCGGCATTAGCGAGTGCTACGCCGGTGATGGGCGAGTGACGCATACCCTGGTGTGGATGCAATTCTCGCGTGGCTTCAATTTGCGCGCGCAGATCCGGAGAAGCGCCCAGCAAGAACCACAGGAGGCCATCCGCGGAGATTGCAACCTGCGTCTGCGTGCGCGGTTTGCCGTGGAATGCGCCGGCTCTCACGGAGCGGCAATTTGCGCAGGCACAATTCCACTGCGGAAACGCGCCTCCGGCCGCCGAGCCAAGAATCTTTACTTGCATCACTGGTGAGTTTACAGCCTGGAGTTGAAGCTGCAGATAACTTCGCGAGAAACTCTGCGGACTATTCGGTCGCTAGACTTTTGCTTCTAGCTCCGGCCCGCGGCGGCCGCACAGCGCATGGGGTCGACGTCCCAGAACATGGTTCCGGCGGAAAGATTCTCCACTCCAACTTCGCCTGCCATATCGGTACCTGGCTTGCCGCACCACACGATGCGGAATTGAGCTTTTGTTCCTTCGTATAAAACGTCGACCACGTCTCCCGGCTGCAGACGAGCTTCCACGCCCTGCAATGTTGCGCCGCGGCCGCTGATGTTGCGCAGGCTGGCAGCCTGAATGTACGGACGGGAATTGGCGTCCATGCCGTAGATCTGTACGGGAAGGTCAACGAACACGCGTGATTGCTGGCGCCGGTCCATGCGGTGCTCCTAAAGGTTTCAACCCGAACTTTTCAATCCAAGGTTTTCCAGTCGGGTCGAATACGATGCAAGCATCGTAGGTGGGCGGGGCGGGGAAACAAAGGTAACCACAGTCACTGGTAATGCTGTGCCGAAAGTTTGCCGGGCAGGTCGGGGCGAGCGGGTCGAGGCGAGTGATGCTAGTCGAGGTCGCCCAATGAGCACGCGCCCGGGCCGCGAGGATCGCCGCAGGAGCCACAGCCTCCTGTGGGTCTCGGTTCGCCCATGCCCGCTGACGCTTTAGCCGACATCGCGAATACGCTCAGCTGAGGGCTCAGCTTTTTGCTTTCGCACTTGGGGCACTTGGCTTTGTCGCGTCCGAAGACCAATGCCTCAAACTCGTGCTGGCATTCCTGGCAGATGTATTCAAAAATCGGCATGGCGATCGCTCCCTTGGAACTGGCTGCTCCTATTAGAATCAATTCGCACGAACTTCGCAAACGGGAGCGCTGACGCGTGGCACCCTTAAGTTCAAAGCCGATTTTTCGAAGATAGCTTGACCGAGAATTCATCAGCGTTTATTCCCTCAGTTTTTCGGCCGCGTGCCGGGCTGCGCGGCGGGCATGTACAGACGCTCGCGGCTTTTTTTTTGCACCGCCGCATCGCCCTCCCGGAAGCCGAACGGCGACTCATTGAAGTAGAACCCGGCATCCCCGTGCTCTGCCATTGTCACTGGCAAAAGGATCGGCGAGCTCTGACGCTGATCGTTGTGCATGGACTTGAGGGATCGAGCGAATCGCAATACATGCTGGGAATCGCGAGGAACGGTTTGGCCGCAGGTATGAACGTTGTGCGCATGAACCAGCGCAACTGCGGCGGCATGGACCACTGCGCGCCCACGCTGTACAACTCAAGCCGTTCCGCCGACGTGGCAGCGGTGGCGCGCAACCTGGTAGAGCGCGATGGAATTCCGGGTTTCGTGCTCATCGGATTTTCCATGGGCGGTAATCTGGTTTTGAAACTGGCGGGAGAATGGGGAAACGACGGTCTGGCGGAATTTCGCGGAGTGGCGGCGGTGTGTCCGGCGGTAAATTTAGCGGCCGGAGCCGATGCGCTGCACGAACCCTCGAACCGGATTTACGAATATTATTTTCTGCTGCAATTATTCCAGCGCTTTCGCCGCAAGGTGAAGCTGTTTCCAGCCAGCTTCGACGTTTCGCGGCTACGCGGAGTTAGAACTCTGCGCGACTTCGATGAGCGCATCACCGCTTACTATTGTGATTTCACCGGCGCCGACGACTACTACGACCGCGCTGCCGCAGCCCACGTCATCGAGAGAATCACTCGTCCCACGCTAATTATTCACGCGGCCAACGATCCCTTCGTGCGCATCTTGCCGGAGACGCGAGAGAAAATTCGTTCCAATCGCAACATCACCTACATCGAAACTGAAGACGGCGGCCACTGCGCGTTTGTCGGCGAGCGCGATGGAAATTCAACCTATGATGGCCGCTGGGCGGAGCGCGAAGTTGTGGAGTTCGCGAAGCAGTTTCGGTAGCGCTCACTTTCGTGCTCCCCGAGAATTGTCATCCCCAGCGAAGCGAGAGATCTTGGTTTTTGCTTGCAGTGAAGATACTGGTGGTACAAGCAAAAACCAAGGTCCCTCGCCATGCTCGGGATGACAATGCGAAGAATTCAGCTTGCCCTTGCTGGGCGCCGGAACCAGGCCAGCATCTCGGCGCCGTGTCCCTTCATCCGCGTTCGCAGATACGCGAGGAGAAGCATGGCGAGGGAAATGGTAAGCAATCCCAAAGATGCGATGCGGATGCTTTGCACATGTTTGGGCAGGATGGAGGCGCGCCCATACACAAATTCGAGATGAACCCAGTAGACCAGCAGGGAAGCCTGGCCCAACTGAATGAGCGGACTGAAGCTCCACTGTCCGGCGCGGCGTTGTCCGATAAGCCGGTGCCCGATAATCCAATTTCCGATAACCCAGCGGCACCAGGCATAACTCGCCGTCAGAATCATGAGCAGCATGCCCACGCGGATCAACCAGAAATTCGGGCTGGTGTGCCAGTAATCGTAGACTGCATAGAGTTGGCGAGGCTGAGCATCAAGCCAGCGCGAAACCGCAACCAACACCAAACCGGCTACCCCGGCCAGAAGGAAAGTCTGGGCCTCACGCTTGCGCGCCCATTCGCTCTGCAAAATAAATCCGGTGGCCAAGCCGGAGAAGGCGAATGCCGCCCAGGGGAATATTGGAAATATCCAGGGCTGTGGCGTGCCCAGATTGTGTACGCCGTTGATGTAAGACTCGATCGGCCAGGGCAGCCAATTCGGACGCCAGGTGGTCCACAACGGCGGGGTTAACAAAGAAATCAGCACCGCCGTTCCCGCGGACGTGAGAACGAGGGAGAGCCTTACTTGCTTACCGCGGTGCGTGAAGAACAGCACCAGCCAGCACAGCAACCCCATGAGCATCATGGATAGACCGATGGTGTTCAACACATCCACGCGCAGCAGGTCGCTGAGCGGCGCCCATCCCCATGCGATCAGATATTCCTGCAGGCGAAAGAGCAGGCCGAAGGCAAAAATCTCCGCTCCGCGGAGGATTGTGGTGCGTGCAATCTGCGCGGGCGCCAGATTTTTCTTCCAAAGTTTTTCTGTCACGAGCGCGAACGAAATTCCCGCCAGAAACAAAAACAATGGAGCAGGAAAGGTTCCTCCCAGCTGCGAATACATGAAGAACTTGCTCTGGCGCGCGCCAGGGCTGAGCCATGAGTCGTAGCAATGGGTCTGGAACATCAGGATGCAAGCGAGACCCCGCATCCAATCGATGTACGCCAGGCGGTATGGAGCGACGATGCTCAATGCAACACCGCATGATACTCCACATGATGGTCACCCAGAGCTTGTGATAAATTTTGCTAAGGGGGCGCGTAGCTCAATAGGATAGAGCACCGGTTTTCTAAACCGGTGGTTGCAGGTTCGATCCCTGCCGCGCCTACCATGAAAACAGGGGCCAGTTGCCAGTACCCAGTTGCCAGTTTGTACTGGGCGATTTCATCTTCATTTCTCCTGCCAAATTTCTCCTACCGAAGCTATCCTCCTTCGCGCCGCAATAAAAAAGGCCCACCAACCTTGGTAGGCCTTGAGCTGCGAACCAAAAATCAGACCGCAGTAATCAAATAGCAGTGAAGCGAACCTTACGCCGCGGTTACGGCGTTGTGCTCGCTGCTGCGTTAACTTTCTGCGACAACACCGTCGATGTGCTGGTGGTGTAGTCGAAGTTGCCCGAATAGACTGCCGTGATGCTGTGCGTCCCCGTAGACAGCGTCGAGGTGGTTAGGGCCGCAACTCCACCGCTGAGCGTGCGAGCTCCCAACTTCGTGGTTCCGTCCATGAAGCTCACGGTGCCGACGGGAGTTCCCGTGGTTGTGGACTTCACGGTCGCAGTAAACGTCACCGTCTCCCCGGAAGTGGATGGATTTGCCGACGACACGACTTTTGTTGTGCTACCGGCTTTGTTGATCACTTGCGAAAGCACCGTCGATGTGCTGGTAGAGAACGTCGCGTTGCCGGAGTAAACGGCACTGATCGGGTGAGTGCCAACCGCCAGCGTGTTGATGGACAACGATGCAGAGCCGCTGCTCATATTGCTGGTGCCCAGAACGGTGCTTCCGTTCTTGAACGTTACGGTTCCAGTTGGCGTTCCCGACGACGTAGACGTAACTTTCGCCGTGAACTTGACGTACTGTCCAAATTCAGCCGGATTCAAGGAGGACGTTAACGTGGTTGTGGTCGAGTTCTCCACCACTTGCGTTACCGCCGCCGAGGTGCTGGTTGTGAAATACGTAGCGCCGTTGTAGACGGCGGTTATGGAATGGCTGCCCACGGCCAGAGTCTTGGTCGTGAACTTGGCCACTCCGGCGCTCAGGGTCGAGGTACCAATATTCGTCGTGCCATTCTTGAAGGTTACGGTCCCGGTTGGCGTGCCCGAGAACGTCGGATGCACCGTGGCCGAGAAGGTCACGTACTGGCCCGAGGCGGACGGATTCGGAGACGCCGTTAGCCCGGTTGTGGTTTTAGAAGTGATCGAGAAGCTGGTCGTCTCGGTGCCCTCCACGTTACCCGCCACATCTGTGCTGTGGTACGTGATGGTATTGACGCCGGCTGTCGACACTGTAAAGGCACCGGTATATGTAATGACGGCTCCACCGTTAACCTGATAGACCGTGCTGGCAATGCCGCTTCCCGGTGAGGGATCGGTCGCAGTAAGAGTAACCTTCACTGCAGTTGTGTATGTTCCGCCGCTCGACGTGCCGCTTAACGTGGCAGTGGTGTGGGGAGCAACTGTGTCATAGCAGACCGGGCCATACGTATTGACGCCCGATCCCAAGCCCATATTGTCCCACGCCCGTACGTAAACGGTGTGGCAACCCTGGCTCACGGGGCCGCCCGTACAGAGTGCGCCCGTGAGGTCCGTGCAGCCAAAGCCTGAGTTGACGTGCTGCGGACCGCTGTAGAACGAGTTGCCCTGTCCAGGAGTTGGTTCGCTGAATACGTCGCCTGGATCGGCGTCCCATGCCTGACTGTAGCCCGAAACGCCGGTCGGCGGGTAGTTGCCGCCCGTGTCGGTAACATCCCAATCGACAATCTGGTCGGTGTTATACCACTTGCTGGTGGTGGGCCCGCCAAAGGTGATGTACGGTGCGCCTTCGTCAGCCGCAGTGGAATAGTTGATCATCCATGCGAACTGTAGGGCGTTGAAGGTTCCCCACCCGGTTACCTCATCGTATCCGGTGCCCGCGCAGTAGTACCCCAAACCGTAAAGCGCGGTGATGTCGTTACTGTTGCACCCGGAAGTGATGTCGTAAAACGGATAGTGTGGTGCGTAGCCGGAGTTGTAGCCATCATAGTAGATGGTGTAGTTGGCATTGCCCATGGGACCGCACGGCAGAGTGCCGTTGTCTACGCCGCAGATGCTGCCTAAGGACAAGAGATAAGCATCCTCCTGCGCCATGAAACCAGCCACCATCGGCGAAGAGATGCTGGTGCCTCCTACGCCTTGCAGTGAGCCGTTGTAGTAGTAATTTTGTCCATGGGCTGCGTTGAGTGAGATATCAGGAGTGCTGCGGCTTCCCGATCCGCACGCCGGACTCGTCTGGAAACCGGGAGCAGCATAATACGCGCTGCAGCCACCACCACTGCCGCCGTTATTGCTGCCGCAGGAGCCAGAACCTGTGCCGCCCTGCCATCCAGTTTCATAGTCGTAGGTCGAGTTGCTATAAAGTTGCAGGTAGGTGCCGCCGACTCCGATCACATTGGGATCGGAGGCCGGGAAGGAAACGTCGATCCGGTCCGAGCAGTCGTCGGTGGCTCCGCGATCGCCCGAAGCGGCCATCAGCGTCCAGCCTTCTCCAACCATTTCGCTGAAGATGGAGTCCCGCGAGTCCATGGTGCCGCTGTCGCAGCCATAGAACTCGGTGCAGCTCCAGCTTGTGCTGAAGACTCGGGCATGTCCGTCGCTTACCATCTGGTTGTAAATGTCGGTGAAGGTGCCGTTGTTTTCATTCGCGCCTTCGTAGACGAAAACTTCAGCCGTGTCGAGATACGATCCGAAGCTGTTCGACGTGGCCGTCGACCATTCCGTATCGAGCGTCACTTCATCGCCGCAACACGCCGGCGTTCCATCGATGTAGATGGGCTGATAGAAGTAGGCCAGGTACGGATATTGCGATTGGAAACCGGTAATATCGCTACCCGCGAAAGCTCCGAACGCGGCGAGGGCGATGGAGCCTTGCGGTAGTGAACCTGAGGAATTGTTCTCCGGATTGCAGCAATGCCCGAGGGCTTGCAGCGCGTTGTAGTTGTAGGCGTTCGAATTGTAGATGTCGGTGGGATCGTAGTTTCCATTGGTGATGTTAGTCGAGTTGCCATTGGCCTTGGCCTGCTTCGCTTTGGCTGCCATTGCAGCGTTGAGCGCCGCGTGGCTGCCGTTACCGTGGCCCGCCGTTCCCTCCGCAACCACCGGTCCGGCAACGTAGTCCGGCTCCGGCAGGGTGGCTGCGCTCTTGCGCGTCTGCATGCGTTGGATGTTGTTCAGGCCCTGCACCGAGGTGATGATGCTCGCCACGCTCGCGGGGAGGACTGGGTCACGATCGTTGGAAAAATAGGATGCGCCGTTGAGCGAATAGCTGTTGATGGTCACGCCCAGTGCCGTTTCGATGGCCGAGACTGGCGCTTCTACGTCCACCAGCAGTCGGTTCGGATATCGATGAGTGACGGTAAAGCTCTGGCTTGTAGCCCAGTCGAGGACGGCTTGCTCGTCCGCTTCGGTTGGAGAGAAGCGGGCGATCCAGTTCGCTTGCGAGAGAAACTGGTGGTACTGAGGCGAAGTCTTATCCTGAACTTCGCGCAGGAACTCTGCCTCTTGCTGTGGATTAGGTGGCCGCAGAGCGATGGTTAAACGTAATTTGGGATTGGCGGTGTAATGACCGGAGAGTGTTGCGGCGCCCGTGACCACTTGGGGCGGCGTCCTCAGTGCTGCCAGAGCCGCTTTCGAAAGTTGAGTCGAGGCTGATTGTTGCGACCATGCGAGGGTTGTGACGAAGAGAATTAAAAAGGCCGCCACGCCGGAGCGGACGACCGCTGGATACACGCGGAGAGGTATACAAACGAAACGCTCAGATTTCATAAACGCCCCTTAGAGTTGAATTGAACTTTGCTTGATGTTCCCGCACTGAGGAGTTGGGAGGAGGGCCCGGAACACAGGAAGCCTTTGTCCAAATCTCCTTACCCGGTACAAAAACGGCAGCGATCATACACCGACCCCTTGTTTGCCGCTAGTGTGAAAGAAGTTGCATGGTGTTTCAGGAGCGGATAGCACCCCTTCGCTACAACGAAACTTTTGTCACACTATCAGGATGGTGACGACGAGTCGGAAAGCGTTTCAAGGGAAGGAAAGGAAATGATTGGAGTCTCAGATGGGCTCAGTCAATGCCCCGGCAGTTTCGCCATGCCGATCAAGGTTCGTATCAGGGCACGCCTTCGAGGCGTGCCAGGGGCGCGTACCTTTTCGGAAATGCGCCTTCAGGCGCTGCTGGGGCTGAAGCCCGTTTCTTTTTGACGGTCGTTGGCATGGCTGAAGCCATGCCCTGATACGAAGCCATTCTCGAAAACGATGTAACAATTTAGGACACAACTCCAGCCAGATAGCTCATGCTCACCGACCACTGCTCACTGCTCACTGCTCTTCCGATGTTCACAGGTGGCGGTATTCAGGCAGGAGTCGGCCAGCATCAGGCGCTCGACGGGTTTGCCGCCGACTATGTGGGATTCGATGATTTCATCGACATCGGCTTCGGTGACGTATCCGTACCAGACCGCATCGGGATAAACCACGATGTTCGCGCCGTGCTCGCACTGGTCGAGACAGCCAGCCTGGTTGGCCCGTACCCGGCCCTTGAGGCCGCGTTCCGCCAGCTTCTGCTTAAAGAGTTTTTGCAGCTTGCCCTGCCCGCTGGGGTCGCAGCATCCCCGTGGATTTCCCGGAGGCCGCTGGTTGCCGCATACGAAAATGTGTCTCTCGAATTTCGGCATGAACCCATTTTATCCTGAGAACCGAGCCCTGAGATCCAGGTGCATCCATCCCCGATGCGTTGCCATGCGCCTTACCAGCGCGATAAGATGTTTCGTACACATCTTCTCCGCTTTCCATCCCATAAGCCTTTCAGTATTTGCCGCGGGGCAAGGAGTGTGCGACCCCGGTCTTCATCTGTACGCGCGGCGCAGTGTGCGTCCGCGAATCCTGTAACGGAGTTGGCATTGAAACGAGGCAAGACTGCGGTAATTGTCGGCGCCCAGTGGGGCGACGAGGGCAAGGGTAAGATCGTCGACGTTCTGTCGGAGAGCTTCTCCGTGGTGGCCCGCTACGCCGGTGGCCACAACGCCGGCCACACCGTCATCATCAACGGCAAGAAGTTCGTCCTGCAACTGGTTCCCTGCGGAGTGCTGCGGACTGTATGCCGCAGCGTGATCGGCAACGGCGTGGTCCTGGATCCCATCGCTTTTCTGAAAGAAGTAGCTGGACTGCGCGATGCGGGCGTGAGGGTCGACGGAAATCTTTTTGTCTCAAACCGCGCCCAGGTGATTCTTCCTTACCATCGCATGATCGAACTGGCGGCAGAAAATGCTCCCGGACGTGTGAAGATTGGAACGACCTCGCGGGGCATCGGTCCGGCGTATGAAGACAAGATGGGGCGCCGGGGCCTGCGCGTTGTGGATCTGCTCGATCTCCAGCTTTTGAAAAAACACATTGAAAACGCCGTGCGCGAGAAGAATATGATCGCGCATGCCCTCTTCAACTCCGACCCGCTCGATGCAGACAAAATGTACACGGAGTATGCGCAGGCAGCAGAGAAGATTGCACCGTTCGTTTGCGATACGGCAGTCTTGTTGAACGAAGCCCTGGCCGGCGGCGAGGCCATTCTGTTCGAAGGTGCGCAAGGGACGATGCTCGACATCGATCACGGGACGTATCCCTTCGTGACTTCCTCCAGCGCTACTTCGGGAGGCGCAGCGATTGGCACGGGTGTCGCTCCCAATGCGATCGACTCGGTCATCGGACTCACCAAAGCATATTGCACGCGCGTGGGTGAAGGCCCGTTTCCCAGTGAGGAAGCAGGCGAACTCGGCGAGCAGTTGCGCAAGCGGGGCAATGAGTTTGGCGCGGTTACGGGGCGTCCACGGCGCACCGGATGGCTCGATTTGCCGCTACTGCGCTACGCTGCCATGATTAACGGCATAACCTGGCTGGTGGTGACCAAGCTGGATGTGCTCGACGAGTTGGCCGAAATTCCGGTTTGCGTGAGCTACGAAGTCGATGGCAAAAAGACGATGGAAATTCCTGCGCAAGCCAGCGGCTACGACAAGCTGAAGTGCGTGTACACAAAGCTACCGGGCTGGCGGAGTTCTACGCAAGGCATCACACACTTCGATCAACTGCCGAAGGCGGCTCGCGAATACCTGGCGTTCGTGGAGAATGAGACCGGAGCCAAAGTCGGCATGATCTCGACCGGTCCCGACCGCGACCACACCATCTTTATGGATGACTTCATAACTGAGTTGAAGACAACCTCATCCCGCAAATAGAATTGACTTCCCATTTGTCAGGTACTGAGTCTACTTACTAAGTGAGGAGCGCACGATGGTAGTTTTGGCAGTTACCTGGATGGCGAAGGTTGGGCATGAAGCCGAGGTCACTTCTCTGTTTGCCAAGCTGACCGAGGAATCACGCAAAGAGCCAGGCTGTTCGATGTACCAGGTCCACCGGCATAAAACCGAGCCGCGGCGCTTCTTCATTTATGAGCAGTATAAAGATGATGCCGCGCTCGAAGCCCACCGCAACGCTCCACACTTCTTGCAGTACGCCCGCAAAGATCTGCCGAGAGTTGCGGACCGCGTGGAAGGCCATTTGTTCGAGCCGCTAGGGTAGCGCCGAGATCCTTCACTCCGTTCAGGATGACGGCTGCGGGCTCCCGCTTCGCTCACGCCCGCAAGGCGCCGTCACTTCGCCAACTCGTATCCCGCGAAGAAGAAGCTCAACTCAAACCGAGCCGTGTCCTCTGCATCGGAGCCGTGAATCGCGTTGTGCTCGATGCTCGATGCCCACTTCTTGCGGATCGTCCCTTCCTCGGCGTTGGCTGGGTTGGTTGCGCCCATCAGCTTGCGCAGGTCGGCAATGGCGTTTTCTTTTTCCAAAGCCAGGGCGACGATCGGTCCACTCGACATGAAATCGGTGAGCGAGCCATAAAACGGCCGGCTGGCATGCACGGCGTAAAATTGCTCCGCCTGATGCTTTGAGATTTCCAGCATCTTCATGGCCAGAATACGGAAGCCCTGTTTCTCAAATTGTTCGATGATGTCGCCAACTCCATTCTTGGCGACGGCGTCAGGTTTCACGATGGTAAGAGTGCGCTGCAGAGTCTTCATAGTGGTTGTTGTCGTTTGTCCTTAGTCGTTGGCTTAATGTTCTTCGTCGGTGTGCGGCCTCAATCGTCAAACTGTCATCCCGAGCGAAGCGAGGGATCTTGGTTCTTGCCTGCGCTACCGAAATTGACGCCGTACGCACAAACCAAGGTCCCTCGCTCCGCTCGGGATGACAATTCGTTTCGTGCCATAGAAGTGGCGAAAATAATCTAGACCTTCACTCCCAGCGCCGCCACCAGCGTTTCTCCAATGTCCGCCGGAGATTTCGCTACTCGAATCCCCGCCGCTTCCATAACTTTGATCTTCTCCGCCGCCGTTCCTTTGCCGCCGGAAATGATTGCTCCCGCATGGCCCATGCGGCGTCCCGGCGGCGCAGTCTGCCCGGCGATGAAGCCGACGACAGGCTTCTTCATTTTCGTCTTCACAAATTCCGCCGCGGTTTCTTCGGCGTCGCCGCCGATTTCACCAATCATAATTACAGCTTCGGTCTCCGGATCGCGATTGAACAGATCGAGCGCGTCCAGGAAGGTGGTCCCAATAATCGGATCGCCGCCAATGCCAATGGCGGTGGACTGTCCTACGCCGCGTTGCGTCAACTGATGCACCGCTTCATAAGTCAGCGTGCCTGAGCGCGAAACAATGCCGATTGAACCTTCTTTGTGAATGGACCCGGGCATAATTCCGACCTTGCACTTACCCGGCGAAATAATCCCGGGACAATTCGGACCGATGAGCCGTGAGCGCCGGTTCTGCAGAAATTCCCATGCCTTGACCATATCGAGCGTCGGAATGCCTTCGGTGATGCAGACGATAAGATCGAGCTCGGCGTCGGCCGCTTCCATAATCGCATCGGCCGCGAACGGCGGAGGAACAAAAATAACGGTTGTGTCGGCGCCGGTCTTCTCTACCGCTTCCTGCACGGTGTTGAAAATCGGCCAGCCTTCATGCGTGGTGCCGCCCTTGCCCGGCGTTACTCCGCCCACCACCTGCGTTCCGTAAGCCGCGCAGGCTTTGGCATGGAATGTGCCTTCGCGCCCGGTGAGGCCCTGCACAATCAATCGCGTTTTCTTATTAACCAGGATTGCCATAAAAACTAATTCCTCTCGTCATACCCTTGTCATCCCAGCGAAGCGAGGGACCTTGGTTCTTGCTTGCGCCGCCGGATGTCCGCCTCAAGCGAACACCATGGTCCCTCGCCGCGCTCGGGATGACAAGGGTTGAAACTTTCCCTAAACTCCGCGCGCCGCCGCTACCACCTTATCGGCCGCATCCTTCATAGTGTCGCTCACAATAAAGTTCAGACCCGATTCCATCAGGATCTTCTTGCCTTCATTCACGTTCGTACCTTCCAGCCGCAGCACCACGGGAAGCTTGAGATTCGTTTTCTTCGCCGCTTCCACCACGCCCGTAGCCAGTGTATCCACGCGCAAAATGCCGCCGAAAATATTGATCAGCACCGCTTTCACACTCTTATCGCTCAGCAGGATCTCGAAGGCGTGCGCTACCTGCTCGGCGTTCGCGCCGCCGCCAACATCCAGAAAATTCGCAGGCATGCCGCCGGCGTATTTAATAATGTCCATGGTGGCCATGGCTAGTCCCGCGCCATTCACCATGCAGCCCACGCTGCCCTCGAGCTTGATGTAATTCAAGCTGTACTTCGAGGCCTCCACTTCAAGCGGATCTTCCTCGGTAATGTCGCGCAGTTCGCGGATATCAGGATGGCGGAAGAGCGCATTGTCATCGAACGTGAGTTTGGCGTCGAGCGCGAAGAGCCGGCCGTCGGTCGTAGTAATGAAGGGATTGATCTCAAGCAGCGAAGCGTCGGTATCGAGAAATGCCTTATAAAGATTAGTGAGAAATTGCACCGCGGGATTGATCTGCTTGGCGCTGAGTCCAAGCTTGAACGCCATCTTGCGCGCCTGAAAAGCTTCGAGACCCATGCCGGGATCGATGTGCTGCTTCAGAATGGCATCGGGATTTTCCGCCGCGACCTGCTCGATTTCCATTCCACCCGCGGCTGAAGCCATGAACACCGGCTCGCCTTCCGCGCGGTCCACAAGAATCCCTAAATACAATTCTTTTTCAATGGGCAAAGTTTCTTCGATCAATAGCCGCCGTACGGTGCGGCCCTCGGGGCCCGTCTGGTGCGTGATCAATTTCATGCCCAGCATCTTCTCGGCGAGATCTCCCGCTTCGCTCACTGACTTGGCGATTTTTACGCCTCCGCCCTTGCCGCGCCCGCCGGCATGAATCTGCGCCTTCACCACCACTCCGGTCGCGCCAGCGCTCAGTAGTTCTCGGGCGGCAGCCTCAGCCTCTTCGCGCGATGTCGCCATAGTCCCGCGCGGTACAGTCACACCATACTTCTTGAGAATCGCTTTTCCCTGGTACTCATGGATTTTCATAATCGGTCGTCGCTCATTGCTCGTTAGCTAAGAATCGGAAGGAACCTGCCTGCGGCTATCGACTGAGGGCAGCAAACCATTAATCTTATCGAAGGGTAGAGGATTAGGGCAAACCGCGATGCTTCCCTAGCAGAAATTCTCCGGGAGCAATCCTGTGGGAATAACTGGTCTTGGTCGTTTGGTTGAGCAAAACTGCGACCGCAGACCGCCGCCCGTCACTTCTTCGGCGTCGAAGGGGTCGACACGCTTAGTGGATAAGAGGTAATCAGATACTTGGCCTCGTCGCTGTCGACCGCACCAAGAAATAAGTACGACTGGGATCCGTAAACGACTCGTGCGTCGAAGTAATAAACCCTTCCTGCCTCGGCCGTGAAATGCAAGAATCCTACGGGAACCCCCGGGATGCCCCGAGGGGTCCGCACGTCAGCACAGACATGATGCTCTCCGGGCTCTACGGACACGGCGAAATAGGAACTGTTCTTGTTTGTGCCCGCCCATGCTCCGTCCAACCCGATCCGGTCGGCGGCACCCTTTTCCAGAATGAAGTAGACCAACGCTTTCCCCGGATCGGGCTGGGCCAGCGAGTGTCGGGTTTTGTCCAGCTTCACATCGAAGCTGGCATCCTTGGGTCCGCAGGCCGATGTCGCGACGGCAGACGGCCCTTGGGCGAACGCCGATGCTACAAAAAGCAATACGATGAGAGCGCTTTTCATGACTTCTCCTTCAAGCCTGTCGCGCGTTATCGCTCAATCGACCCCGTTTGATCCTCTGGAAATGTGATGTACCCATACTTATAGGAACACTAACCCTGTGGGGAAGTGGTAAAGAGTTGGTCAATTCGAGTAAAGTTTTGTCTCGAACAAGTTCGGATTTTGATGTTCTGTATGGTTAGATCGCTTTAATGTTCGAGTCGGAACATTTGTACATATACATGATCCTCGACGCCCTCCATCGTATCGCCAATCACGGCCAATCGCTGGCGCGCGCGGAAGCACGCGATGTGATGACGGAAGTGCTTGCGGGAAACTGCACCGATGCGCAAATCGCCGCGTTGCTCATGGCTTTGCGCATGAAAGGTGAAACCGTTGAAGAGATCGTCGGCTTCGCCGAAGCCATCCGCGCAGCGGCGACTCCCATGCCGATTTCGTCTGCAGGCGCGCTCGACCTGAGCGGCACCGGCCGCGATGCGCTGTCCGAATCATTAGTTGACACTAGCGGCACCGGCGGCGACGCCAGTGGAACTTTTAACATCTCAACCGCTACGGCCTTCGTGACCGCGGGCGCTGGCGTACGCGTAGCCAAGCACGGCAACCGCAGCATCAGCTCGAAGTGCGGGTCGGCTGATGTGATGGAAGCCTTGGGCGTGAACATCCAGTTGTCTCCTGAGCGCGCTGCGCAGTGTCTGCGCGAAGCTGGAATCTGCTTTCTATTCGCGCCCGATCTGCACTCCTCCATGAAACAGGTGCAGAAGGTGCGGCGCGAGCTGCGCCTACGCACTATGTTCAATCTGCTCGGCCCGCTCACCAATCCAGCGCACGCTTCGGGGCAAGTCGTGGGCGTGTACGCGCTCGAGATGGTAGAAAAGCTGGCCGAGGCCCTGAGCATGCTGGGGCTGCGCCGTGCGCTGGTTGTGCATGGCCTCGACGGGCTCGATGAAATTACCATTACTGGACCAACTCGCATCGCGGAAGCCCGCGATGGAATCGTGCGGAGCTACGAGGTTGATCCGGAAGAGTTCGACATGAAGCGCGCAACGCTCGCCGATATTTCCGGAGGCGATGCGGCCGAAAATGCTGCGATCATTCGCGAGGTGCTAAGCGGAAAGAAATCTCCGCGCCGCGATGTGGTCGTGCTGAACGCTGCGGCCGCGCTGGTGGCGGCGGCACGCGCCGATCATTTGGCCGAAGCCATCCCGCTGGCAGCGCATTCGATTGATTCCGGCGCCGCTGCCGAGAAACTCGACGCCCTCGTGAGCTTTACAAGCAGCTGTTAGTTTGGATAGTGAGTTCGTTGCGGCTTGTGGTAGAACACAGACTCTCGGAGGTGCATATGAAATCCGCTGGCTCACTTCTGATCATTGCTTTTCTAGCAGTAACCACTTTTGCCCAGGACATTCAGGTTAATCGCCAAAACAAAACGATTGCCGTTACTGCCGATGAGTCCGTGGCGGCAGATGCTGAAGTGGCTGTGCTCGCGATCGGATATCAGAACTATGGCTCCAGCCAAGACGGAGCCTTCCGGGAGAATGTCCGGGCTGCCGAGCAGATCACGAAGGCGATCTTGGACGCAAAGATTCCTGAGGCTAACATCGAAACGCAGAAGCTAAACTTGGGGCCGCCCAAATCGACGAGAAATGGAACGAGGCCGCGAAAAGAGAACGACAATTTGAGGCAGAGCAGTCCTGGCATATCACCGTGCTGGCGTCCCAAGCCCAAGCAGTCGTGGATCTTTGCGTGAATGCAGGAGCAAACGAGGTCGAGGATGTGGAATGGAACGTTGCCGATCCGGTAGCTCTGCAGGCGAAGGCTGGAGGAGCAGCGCTGTCAAAGGCGAGGGCCATCGCTGACCAGATGGCCAAAGGGCTCGGAACGAAATTGGGCGAGTTGGTCTATGCGAGCAACCGCGCGCCGGTGGCTAAAATGTGGAGAGGAATGACCGTGCAGACGTCGGCAGCCATGGTTGGCTCAACCGACAAGCAGCCCAAGCTCAAACTATTCCCCGAAAAAGTCAAAAGCGACGCCACCGTCTACGCGGTATTCTCAATTGAGTAACTAGGACGTGCCTGCAGGGGATGGTGTCTATTTCGCAGCAGCACCAACCTCGATCTTGAATGTATTGTTCGCGAGATCGCTTTCCGGCACGCTGCCGTCATTAATCACGATTTCTTCCGGCGGTTTCTGAACCTCCACGCGAATCACGCCATTGCTTTTGCCGCGCACCACCAGTCGCTGCGTAACTTCTCCGCCCGCAAGCTTCACCGTGACTGGAACTTCTGCTCCCGCAGTGCCCATGTTGTCCACGGTGATCGTGAGCAGATAACCATCAGGCAGGGTCTTGCGGACGAATGCCGACTCCACCTTGAAGTCCGGCAGGCCACGGTCGCGGTAAACCCAGTCGTCGAAAAACCATTCCAGGTCGCGCTGCGTCTGCGCCTGAATCAATCCCTGCATGTAAGAAGGTTCCTTGTCCTGTTCCGGCTGGTACGACGCGAGCGCTTTCTTCAACGCCCGATCTCCGATCATGTCGCGCAGCATCCACCACACACACATCGCTTTGCTGCGGTAAAGCTCCTCGTCGTAAGTATTGATCAACGATCTAGTCGACGACCGGTTCACTTCGTCCTCGGATCGGGGTGCGGTTGTCTGCTTGTCTTTGTCACTGTCGCTCTCAGCCGCGCTGAGTGCAGATCGGTGCGATCCGATGTAATCGAGCGCAGACTGGCGGCCCGTCTGTTGTTCGAGATAAAGAGCCTGCGCAAAGTGGGCGAGACCCTCGTTGATCCAGGGACGTGGCGAGGCGAATGCGGCGTGAGTCAGTTGGTGGGCGGCGATCAAACCGGCCAATTTGGGATCCGTGTTGGTCAGAGACGTAAACAAGAAGGAGCCACTTTCAAACGGCGCAGCATTCGGGTCCAGTAAGTCGGCTGTTGTCACCTTCGAGTGTGGCGTTCCGAACCATTCAGTGATGAGCAGGACCGCCTTCTCCGCAGCATCAGCGTAGTTTATTGCTGAACTATCATGGCCGTTCAGGTAGTGAACGTTGACAGCGGCCCGGTCCACGACTTCATAGTTAGCCATCACAAAAGTTGGGACGACGAGCGCCAACGGCTGGTACATGCAATCTCCGCTGTACATTTGTGCACGTTCCATCGCTTCATAAATCACCCGACACGATGCTTCGTTGACAATGAGTTCCGGTGGCCGTTCACCGTCGTTTCTAGATATGTCGATGTGTAGATGCATTTTCGAATTAGCCTCGCGCGCTTTCCAACGTCCTAGAACCTCAAACAGGTTCTTGCCCTCTGTGAGATCAGCATCCTCGGTCGCAATCGGATACCACGCGACGTAACCAACTCCGCGCACCGCGGTGAACTTTGTGCTGATCTGGTCCCAGTCGCTGGCGCGAGCTACGTCTTCCGGTGTGCCGATCCGCGTGAGTCGTGTCGCATCCAGCACGATGACACCTTCGTAGGCGATCTCCAGTTCAACTGTACCCTTGGGTGCGACTGCGTCCGGCAACGTCACGATGGCTTCCGAAAGCGCGCCGGTATGATCGATATCGGAAGTGTAAGGTTGCGCGACGAACGCCAGCAGCTTGTCACCGGCTTTGATGGAGCGCCAAGCGAGCGAAGATGAAATTTGCAGCACGGCAACTTTCTGCGGCGTTGCCGAATCGTTCCGCAGCGTGATCTTGCCGCGAACGCCCAACCGCTGCTGCTCAGATTCGACGCGGACATTCAGGTCGTAGCTGGTGAAGGTGAAGGCTTCGCGGTCGAGAGAAAATAGATTTACAGCAGACGCACAAAAACCGAAGAAAAGAAAAACGAAGAGAAGAACGAGCCGCAGACTACGCAACTTCATTTCGCACCCGCGGACGCCTCGTTATCCTTATCTTTATCCTTCGCGCGCCGCTGCCGCACGATTTCATACATCACCACCGCTCCAGCGACGGATACGTTCAACGACGGAACTTTACCCAGCATCGGAATCGAAACCAGAAAATCGCACTTCTTCTTTACCAGGTCATGCAAGCCTTTGCCTTCCGCGCCCAGAACCAGCGCGCAATCCATGTTGTAATCGAGGGCGTCGTAAGTCTGCTTGCCGCGCTCGTCCAGTCCGACCGTCCAGATATTTCGCTCTTTCAGATCTTCAACCGTGCGCGCGATGTTAGTCACCTTCGCGATGGGCAAATATTCGCTGGCTCCGGCGGAAGTTTTTGTTACAGTGCCGGTGACTGGGGCAGCGCGGCGCTCAGGAATCACCACGCCGTCGGCACCGGCCGCGTCGGCCGTACGCATGAGAGCGCCTAGGTTGTGCGGGTCTTCAATGCCATCGAGGACGATGACGAGAGAATACTTCCCGCGTTTGGCGCCGACCACATCATCGAGATCGCTATATTGCTTGGCTGATGTGACCGCTACCACGCCCTGATGAGCGGCCCTGCCAGCCATCTGGTCGAGCTCCACGCGCGTGAGAAATTTTACGGGCACGCCGAGTTTGCGGCACTCCTCGATCATGCGCTGCAGGCGAATGTCGTGCCGCTCCTTCGCCATGCCCACCCACTGAAAAGCTCGTCCCCGGGCCTTGAGCGCCTCGCTGACGGCGTTGATGCCGTAGATGTAGTTCATGAAGTATCAGTGTACCGAAAAGCTGAGGCGTGGCGCGGGCGCCCTCGCCCGCGTTGCGTCATGCGCCCGATCGATTGGTCAGATAACGCACGCCGTCCGCAGGTTCAGGACGCTCCGTGTAATCTTCGTTGGCAGATGCGAACAAGACCGTGCCATTGCCGTCGATGATGTAGGTCGCGGGAATCGGCAACTCCCAACTGTCATCGCCATTCACGAAGGGCAGGTTGACGAACGTGCGTTTGTAGAGTGTCCGCTGTTCATCGGGTACACGGTAGGTAAGCCCGAACTGCCGCGCCACATTGTTGCCGCCATCGGAGAGCAGCGGGAAGCGAAGCTTGTGCTGATCACGCATGAAGAAGGATTGCTGCACGGTCTGCGGAGAAATTGCCGCGAGCGTAGCGCCAACCCGCTCAATCTCTGGCGCGATGAGGTTCATCGCCTCCATCTGACCCACGCAGAACGGACACCAGCGGCCGCGGATGAAGCAGAGTACGAGGCGGCCTTTTGCGAGCAGATCGGAGGAAGAGATGGACTTGCCGTCGTGATCTGGGAGCTGGAATTCGGGAATCTTTGCGCCGACGGGAAGAATATTCGTGGCTAAGCTTTTCTGCTTGATCTCCGCAACCGCTCGCGCGTGAACCGCCTGCGTCTCCGCCGGCACGTACCTCGCGATCAACTCCTTGCGCTCGGCAAAGATCTCGCACAGCGGGCGAGCATCGGTTTCCGCGACAGATTCTTCGAGAGATCGCCACTTCATAAGAACAGTTGCCAGTAACCAGCCGTCAGTTGCCAGAAAATCAACCCCGCGCTCAAATTGCAGTTCTCACTGGCAACTGGTAACCGGCAACTGGCAACTGACTTTCCCTACATTCCCGGCAGCTTCATCCCCGCCATCCTACGCGCG